>Ga0180433_10000177_pt1 | contig 108533 bp, 104 predicted proteins | sample SS_ome_8_FD_132980 | JGI IMG/M metagenome (GOLD analysis project Ga0180433, IMG submission 132980) | Hypersaline lake sediment archaeal communities from the Salton Sea, California, USA - SS_1_D_1 metaG | ecosystem: Environmental > Aquatic > Non-marine Saline and Alkaline > Hypersaline >... | reverse complement strand
GGATTATTTCTGAGCAATTAATTTCTGTAGGGACGTTAAATGCTTCATTGATTCATCCTCGTGAGGTGTTTAATCCTGCTATTAAGGCAAGTGCTAATGCAATTATTTTAGTTCATAATCATCCTAGTGGAGATAGTAAGCCAAGTAAGGAAGATATACATGTAACAAAGATGTTGAATGAAGCAGGGGAGTTGATAGGGATTAAGGTACTTGATCATGTGGTTGTAGGGAAGGATGGGTTTGATAGTGTGAAAAATTAAAATAAATAATAAGATTTATAATTTTAAATCCAATAAGTCAATTAGTAAAGTTTGTATTGTTTCAGCATCAATATCCATTGCATTTTGAGTTTTTTGAAATATATCTTTTTCTTTTGACATTCTTGTTTGTATTTTATTAATTATTTCATTATCAATATGTTGTCGTGATTTTTCTTTTAATGTTTTATAATTAATGCCTGAATACCAGCTTAGTGCGTATATATCACAAATATCCTTAATGAATTTATCACCTTCAGGTCGGGTTGGTAAACTTTTCATTTTTGTAGCAAGTAGAATCTCTGATGTGGGTAACCATAGTTTCTTGTTAAATTCACGTAGTTCATTTCGATAGACACTATCTTTAAATACAGGCAAAAGTAGTGATTCATCAGCTGGAGTAAATCCAAATATTTCTTTAAAGGCTGGATGAACAGTGTCAACAATTGGATCTATATACATTGTAAAGATATTATGTGATGGGGTTACCTTTATTTCCTCCTGTGTAAGTTCTTTACCAGTTTCATAATGAATTTCCTTGTAATACCGAAATGATTGAAGGTTAAATCCATCTTTTTCAATTTTTTCCAAAGATTTTGCTAACACTGTATGTTTTAATTCACTTTTATCAAGCAATGGGTCTATATGAAAACCAAGGTCTATATCTTTGGAGCCTAGGTAGTTTCTTCCTTCTTCTTTTTTAAAATTATTATTTACAGTAAGGTAAACTGCCCATCCACCAAGAATACAAATCGGTTCATCAAGTATTTTTACCAATTGTTGTAAATATTTGTAAGCTGTACCAGTTTCAATCGTACTATATAATGCCATGATATTCCCTCTTCATCAGCATCTGTGCTGCTTCAACTGCTACACCTTCTTCTCGTAGTAAATCAAGTATAAGTTGTGGGATTGAAACAATTCGAATACCTTCTTTCTTTATATTGGAATAAAAGACATGTTCATCTTCAACTAACAATCTCATATTGCCTTTTCCAACAAGCCCTTTTTTCGTAATTTGCGAATGCCACTCATTAAATTCTTGTTGTTTTATATAAATATCAACGCGAGAGGGAAAGAGATACTTTTGTGTATAGTTTTCGGCATAATAGGTTGTAAGTGCATATTTTAGTTTGGTTTCTTTTAAAAAAGATATTGGATCTTGAATGTTATATTCTCTATATTTTGGATATGTATTGATTTCTTTCCAATAATAAAACAATCCTTGAATATCCTTAACTTTTGTTTTTTCAACAAGGTTTTTTTGTTCTAAAGTTCTTAGAACTTTTATTACCCATACATGAGTGCATAATGATTCTTTTGCAATACGATATATAGATAGTGAACCATCTGGTTTTTTAAGTAATACTCGTAATATTCTCTCCTTTTTTTTCCCTCGCATAATATGTAACTATAAAAACTGATATATAAACTTTACTTACATGTAACTAAAATTATTAGTATATAAATGATACTTACATATTTTTTATTTTTATAAAGATGAGTTGGGGGATAAAAACAAAGAACATTTTTATGCATTATTGTTGGATACAAAAAACAGGATTATTTCTGAGCAATTAATTTCTGTTGGGACGTTAAATGCTTCATTGATTCATCCTCGTGAGGTGTTTAATCCTGCTATTAAAGCAAGTGCTAATGCAATTATTTTAGTTCATAATCATCCTAGTGGAGATTGTAAGCCAAGTAAGGAAGATATAAGTGTAACAAAGATGTTGAATGAATCAGGGGAGTTGATTGGGATTAAGGTACTTGATCATGTGGTTGTGGGGAAAGGATGGGTTTGATAGTGTGAGAGAAAAAAAGAATTAAAATATTCATCATTTTCTTTTTTATAAAATATCTATAACTTTTATTACTATTTATTAGAAATAAAACTTTATACAACAAATTTATTTCATGTTTGGAGGAATTTTACTGCAAAAGGTTTTTTACGAGGATGAAAAGACAACGATTGTAGAGCTTAAAAATCTAGTAAAATTATTTTGTGATGATCGAGATTGGGATAAATATCATAATCCAAAAGATTTAGCAATTGGTATTATAACAGAATCATCAGAACTTCTTGAACTCTTTCGCTTTAAGTCTGAAAAAGAAGTTAAAAAGATGTTTTCAAATCAAAATAAGAAGCAGGTAATTATGAATGAACTATCAGATGTATTTTATTTTATATTAAGATTAGCTGAGAAATATGATATAGATTTAAGTTTGGAACTCTATAAAAAAATTAATGAAAATAATAAAAAATATCCTGTTGAGATCTGTAAAGGTTCATCAAAAAAATATGATGAATTATTAGTATGAAAAATGTGGTATTGAAATGCTTCCTGAAAAATCTCGTGATGAAATTATACAAGCAATTAACCAATTTGATAAGGATTTTAGAAATATAATAGAATGGCAAAAATGGGAAAATAATGAGAATCAAATTTACGCAATTGAATATAATAATCAAAGATATCCAGTTAAAAAGATTATTTCTCTTGCTACTGGTGTCCCTGTAAGCGAATTTACAGGTGGAAAACCTTCAAATGATTATATACGAAAAAGGGGATTTGAAGTGATAAATATAAAGGAAGATAGTATAGATGATAACATTAGAGTGTTTTTAGCACCTGCTAGTAATGAAACATCTCAAACACATATGAAAGATAGTTTAACACCGGGGAAGAATTATAAAGATTTAGAACCTTTTTTAAGCGATAGAGGAAAATCAGTATTATCAAGTTTAGATACAATACCGACTTGGGGATGTGTCTCATCTCTTAAAGGAAGGTGGGATCAAATGCGCCCGGGAGATTGGGTGCTTTTCTATGTCAGAGGTGTTTTTGTATATGCGGGTAAGATGATATATAAAGAAAGTAACAATGAGTTGAGTCAAAAAATCTGGGGGACAACGGAGCAAGGTAATCCATGGGAATTAATGTTTTTCTTTGAAAAACTTAATACTATTGATATCAAGTTGGATCCAATACGAAATTATTCGGATTATAGCGATAACTGGATTCTACAAGGATTCACAAGATTAAAAGAATCTGCTCTTAATAGTATAATAAATGAATATGGTAGTTTTGAGAATTTTTTAAAGATAAAAAATTCATCTATTATAGATAAAGTTAAAGGTGATATTATTAATGAACCAAAAGGATTTATAGATTATTTAGCTAAACAAGGTTATTATTTTGATACTAATATTGTTGAGAACTTCCTTTTATCCTTAAAAGTGAAGCCTTTTGTAATATTGACTGGAAATTCAGGGACAGGTAAGACAAAAATAGCTCAACTTTTTGCAAAATATCTTAATCAAATTAACAATAGAGATGAAAAGCAATATATTGAAACAGAAGTTACTGTTGGAAAATCTGCCGAATCTGGCGGTTGGGCATTTAAGCGTGAGGATTTTTTTAAAATATTTCCTCAAGTTAAAAAATATGAAGGTAATTTTCCTATCGAAGTAAATAACCAGGAGAGTAAAGGCCGTTTAGTAATTACACCCCGTCTTTTTTTTGATAGCAAAGATAATGAAATGAAAAAAATGTTAAATTCATTAGCTCAAGAAGAATCCAATAAAAGAATCCCATTAAAAATTGAGATCCCAAAGACTTCTGCAATCATTGATAACTATTATAGTTTGATTCCAGTAGGGGCTAATTGGACCGAAAATAGACATATTGTTGGTTTTCATAATGTAATTACCAATAAGTATCAAAAAACAACTGCTTTAGATACTTTATTATTAGCAAATGAAGACTCTGATCAGCCTCATTTTCTTATTCTTGATGAAATGAATTTATCTCATGTGGAAAGATATTTTGCTGATTTTCTTTCAGCCATGGAAAGCAACGAGAAGATTCCTCTACATGACTGTAATGAAATAGAGGATATACCTAACCAAATATCTATTCCATCAAATTTATCTGTAATTGGAACAGTAAATGTTGATGAGACAACATATATGTTTAGTCCCAAAGTGTTAGACCGGGCAAATACTATTGAGTTTAATACACATCCGGCTAAAGATTACATGTCTGGAATAACATTTAATCGAAACCTAGCTGGTGATATTCATTATTTGGAGAATATATTATCTGATCTTGACGTGCGAAATTGGGATATTAATCAATTAAAAGATGAATTTATTGGCATTAAAACGTCAAGAAATTTACTATTATGGGATATTCTTTCTAGTGAAATAAATAAATTCCAAGAATGTCTAAGAAAAGCTGGATTTGATTTTGGTTTCAGAATTGTAAATGAAATTTTAAGATTCATGTATGTTGCATGGAAATATGAAAACAAAATAAATCCTTGGAATAACTGGGAACGATATTTTGATGCTCAAATAAAACAAAAGATGCTTCCAAAGATTCATGGATCTCAGAGGAGTATTGGAGAATTATTCAAGGAAATGATCAATTTGTGTATTTCTGGAAAAAATGAAAAAGAACCAAGAAATATTGAAAACATTTCTGAAAAAGCAAAGTATAAAACATCCGCATTGAAGATTCAAGAAATGGATAAAATACTCTATGATCAAAGATATGTTTCATTTACTCGATAAGGTAGCTAAATGGTTGAGCAAAAGGTGATTATCAGTTTATTTAACAAACAGGATAATGATAAAATAGGTAGATTAATTATTATTGCAGAAGATTCAACAACTCAAATTGAAAATAATTTTAAAACACCTAAAATGCAATTTGAAAACGTTCCGCAGGTTGAGAGTCCTGATGATAAAACTCCAATTCAATACAATACAAAAACACCTTTAGAGCCTAGCGCTCGCATAATGCTTTTAGAAGAAACTCCTTATCAAATTCGCTTTGAAAGTTCTGTAGATTGTTTAGAAAATCCGGAATTTATTACTCTAAGCCGTGAAAAAGAAAATAAGAATCTGGTTTTTGATGAATGGAGAATTGGAAAAAATAATAAAAAATTAGAAGGCACCTTAAATTTTCATAGTTACGTTGGAAAATCTTTTTTCAATATTAAGATTGGCGAAATTGAATCTAATAGTCATCCATTTGAAGTTAGATCAAAAAAAATTGGATACCTAGATCAATATCCTGCAATGATAGGAGATTTATCAGAAGCTGCTTCGGGATTGATACTTGAATCAAAAGCTCCGCTTTACCAAGAATATGAGTTTGCAGACAAGAAAAGACGCAGTTATTATGAAGATTTTATGTTCATTGAATATTTATTTAAACAAGAGAATCTGCCAGAATCTTATGAATATATACGACGGAATATTTACAATCGCTTAGAACAAAAATTGGAGGATTTCCCCTCAAGTTTAGCCAGATCAATATCTCCTAGTGATTTAATAAGAATAGTATCAAATTCTGAAAATCTACATAAAATTAAAAAAATACCAAATGACTGGCCGAAAGAAATGGGAAATTTTTTTCCTTTACTTATAAACCAGGAGATATGTGATGAAACAATTGATACTCCCGAAAATAGATTATTAAAACATTTCTTAACAGGTCTTGAAAGTCTAATAATAGATATTAGAAAAAGGGCGCCCGAGGGATATATAAAGGAGCAGATTGAGCAATACAATGAAATATTAAAGGATTACTTATCAGACGATTGGTTATTAGATGTCGGTCCTTTGCAATATGTTCCGTCAAATTCACAAGTACTGCAAAAAAGAGAAGGATATAGGTTAATCTTCCAGTTTTATCTAAATTTTGAGTTTGCTTTTAGATTTGAATGGAAAGAAATCGGAGATCTTTTAGAAGGATATAACCGTCGTTTGAGTGAAATCTATGAATATTGGTGCTTTTTTAAATTGACTAATGTACTAAGTGGGTTAGCAAATAAAAAATTGTATTATGAAAATATTTTTGAAAAAAGAGGAGGACGTCATTGGTCGCTTAAAATTAAACGAGGTAATAAGTCTAGTCAGCATTTTGAAATTAAGATTAATGGAAAACTGGTTGACTTATATTTATGGTATAATAAAAATTTCTCACGACGAACACAATATCCCTCGTATTCTCTTCCATTTCAACCTGATTATACTGTATTAGTGAAAACTAAAGAAAGATCATTTTTTCTTCATTTTGATGCAAAATATCGATCAGAAGGAGATGTACTAAATTTCTATGAAAAAATTGGAAATGAACAAATAAGTAATGGGATGGTTCTGGAGGAAGCTCAGGATAATTCAGATGAAATTGAAAAAGAAGAAATTGAAAATCGTGATAGAGCAGAAGAGATTTTTCGAAAATATAAAGATGGTGACATTTATAAAATGCATACTTATAAAGATGCAATTCTACGGTCAGAAGGAGCGTATATATTCTATCCAGGTGATAAGCAAGCATTATTTAAAGTAAAGGACAATCAAGAGATACCTTCTGTAGGTGCATTTCCGCTAACACCGGGGAAAACTGGTTTCGAAGAACAGGAATTGAATGATTTCATAGTTGCTGTTTTAAATAAATTTATTTGATTTATTTATATTTTGAATGAGTTTAATCATATTCTAATAATTTTAACATCAGGGAATGTCTGTTTCATCCCCTTTTCCCAATCATCATATCTCTGTTGACTTACATATACATTAAAAAGAACACATATTAAGCCATTAGGAAAATATTGACAATATCTCATACATTTATCTGAAATGGTTTGTAAATCTTTTTCAAAAGTTGGACCTTTAACTTCAATTGCAATTCCTTCGACAACAATATCAGGACGTGTAGATCCACGAGGAATTTCAATATCCGTATCAGTAAATTTTGACTTTAGCCAACTTGCCAGACTGTCTTGATAAAAAATCTCTTTTTCATATCTTCTTAAAGGCCTAAATTCTCTAATTATCTTCTCAACCTCTAATAATAAATTAGTCTCACCTTCTTTCATAATTTCAGTTATTTCTTTAACTTTCCACTCAGCTTTTTTCAAATCTATATCTCTTAGAATATCCCTTATGTTAATATGATTTCTTTTCGCAAAAGAGATTATATCATCTAAATTAACCTTATTTTTCAATCTAGATACAAGGTCAACTTTTGTACAATTAAATTCTTTCCAATAAAAATCACCTGATCTCTTTTGTTTTAATTCAGATTTTTTGGTACTAACTCTTTTTTCAAAACAAAGTCTTTTTAATTGACTCATTGACAGTCTTCTTAAGATATCTTCTTTCCAACGTCGAATTTGAATCGTCTTTCGTGTCGAATCTGCAATTTTCTTTGCACCCTTAACGATACCTTTTCCAGTTGCAACTACAGCTTCCTCAATAATGAACCAAATTTTGATTGTTGTTCTTCAGCAATTGTTTCTTCTTTTAATGGTTCAGTTTGAGATTCTACCTCAAGATCTATAGCTGGTTCAATTTGAGATTGCTGTAATGTTCTCTCCATTTGTTGATGTTCCCGACATAATGGTCTATCAAATTTATCTATTGAATAGAGGAATTCGGCCTTAGTTATATCTTTCTTACAGATACTGCAATAATATCGCATTTTTCCTCCTCAAATCAAACTTTTAAAACAAGTATTCATTTAAAAATATTTCATAACAGATGTTAATTTGAAACCCGTGCTTTTACTCCCAATCATCTTGATATTTTTTCTTTAAAACGTATCTTTTAAATATTGTCTTTTTGATATTGCAATCAGATGCTATCAGGAGAGGAGACTGATCATCCTTTATTGGTTCAACTAAATAATAAACAAAGAGAAGCTGTAGTATGTGAAGATAAGCGAATATTAGTTTTAGCAGGTGCTGGATCTGGAAAAACAAAAACTCTGATTCAAAAGGTGCTTTACTTAATAGCTGAAAAAAATGTTGATCCTAGACATATTCTAGCAATAACATTTACAAAAAATGCAGCAAATGAAATGATGGATCGTCTTATTCTTACTGCAGATAAAAATAATAATTATAAATCAATTATTTCAGATAAAAAATTATCCCGAAAAGAAAGAGATTACAAAAGAAAGGAATATATTAAGAAATATCCCTGGTTGTCAAATATAACTGTAAAAACTTTTCATGGATTATGTAATCAAATTCTAAGAAGAAGGGGTGCAAAAGAATTTGATACGAAATACCGAATTTTACTTGACAACCGCTATGACACTGAAGTTGAAGCGAGACAAACTACACAAGAATATCCGGAAGAAATCATTAATAAAATTATCGTTAAATTATGTGAGGATTCTGAATATCTTTTGAATTTGAAGAGGTATATCCTTGATTATTACATAGATCAATTTAATCTAAAAATACACAAAAAAAGCACCAATTTATATATTAAACCATACACCACTTTAAAAGGAGATCGTGTAAGATCAAAAGCAGAACGTGATGTTGCTGATTGGCTATATCGACACCGAATAAGATACGTGTATGAGCCAACAATTGCCCCTGGTCAATTTGAGATGCAACCAGATTTTTTTATTGAGGATGCAAATATTTTTCTTGAGGTAGTTAGTAGTAAAAGTTACCCACTTGCTGACAAGGAAAAAGTTATGCATGAAGCTGGGAAAAATTATGTAAAAGTACAGGACTCGGCAACTCATGATACAGCTGAATTTAATCAAATAATGGATGAGCTTATCTTTTCAAAAGTAAATAAAAATTATCTTAATATATCACCATTAGATGTGGCAGAAGAATTTCGTGGTTATGAGAAATATCGCCGTTTTTTTGTACTTGATGTTCTTCGCATGATTGACAAAATAAAGGTTGAAGATTATAACTTTGAAGAGATATATCAAAAAGCACAAGAAGATGATCATGCACGCGTACGAGATTTCTATAAACTCTCCAAACCAATTTGGGAGCAATATCATCACTATTGCGTTAACCACTCATATCTTGATTTCAATGATTTACTTATTCATACTGTATCCTTGCTTGAAAAACAAGAAAATATTCGCAATGCTTACCAAAAACGATTCAAATATGTATTAGTTGATGAGTTTCAAGATGTAAACACAATTCAAGTTAAATTACTCAAACTAATAATAAATTATGAAAATCAACTTTTTTGTGTGGGTGATGACTGGCAAAGCATCTATGGGTTTAGAGGATCAAATGTTAAATATATTGTAAATTTTGAAAATTTCTTTGACAATCCTACACTTATAAAATTAAATATAAATTACCGAAGTAATGATACAATAGTTGAAGCCTCAAATAAGGTAATTGCACATAACAAATACAAAATAGAAAAAGAAATCCAATCGTTTAATTCAAGTGGCAAAAAAATCTATTTATATTGTGCAGAAAGAGAGGCTGATGACGGTATAGAAACTGTAATTGAAAATGTAGAAAATCTTCTTAAAAATGGTTTTCAAAAAGAAGACATTCTTATTTTATCACGAACAAGAAAAACTGAAGCATTTGATAGATATTTTGAAGAATTAAGAAAAAAACGAATCAGAGTAACTACCATTCACCAATCAAAAGGTCTTGAGGCAAAAGCAGTATTTATTGTGGGTTTGACAGGCGGATATTTAGGATTTCCTGATGTTCGAGACACAGATAGAATTTTTCAAATAATACGTGAAAGTGATTATGATTTGGCTTTAGAAGAAGAACGTCGTTTATTTTATGTTGCATTAACAAGGGCAAAAGACGAACTATTTTTGGTTAGTGAAGTTGGAAACGAATCAGAATTTATTGCAGAAATACCTGGAGATTTTTTAGATAGAACGAATTTTTTAATACTTGATCTAAAAAAATTCGAACCAATACTCTGCATACAGTGTAAAAAACGAATTCAACAAGAATTTTCATACTGTCCCTATTGTGGGAAAAGAATAAATCAAGAAGAATTGAACATTCAGACTGAGGATGAGTCATCTATAAAAAGTGAAGAAGTTGAAAAATTTACAATTAACGAGGAAGATAAAAACTTAGAACAAGATTTGAGAAAATTCAGAATAATAAAAGCAAAAGAAAAGAAAATCCCTCCTTATTGTATTTTCCATGATAAAACATTATATGAAATTATCAATAGAAAACCCAATAATTTGAGTGAATTAATTACAGTCTCAGGAATAGGGAAGAAAATAATTGACCAATATGGGGAAGAAATAATTGAAATAATTGAAAAAAACCGTAAAAATATCACAGAAACAGATAAGATGGAGGGAACTCCATCTTCATTTGACGAAAAAGAAGGAAAAAATAATTTTTTAAAAAAATTATCAGATATTGCTAGTAAACGTTCAAAGAATGTAAATCAAGAAAATAAACAAGAAGAAACCGGGAAAAATTCTGAGTATGATAAAGCAATTGTAAGTATTGATAAATTAATTAATTATGAAAAATCTATTAAAGATAGAGATAGAAAAAAGCAAAAAGAAAATCGAGGCCGGGGAGATGGTGGTGTATTTTAGGAAATTAAAAAATAAAATATTTTTTACTTCGGATCAACTACCTTTCCCATAAACAAAATAGTCCCAGTTTCCTTGTGTTTAATTAAATATAAAAAAGGATGATCTGCATCAAATACCGTTGGTTCTCCAGGCATTGCACTTTCAAGTACATGAACAGTTGTAGCAGCAGCAGCCTCTGTTCCTTCTTCATTTACCTCAATAAATGCCTTGTGTAGAACCTTTTCTATAAACAAACCACCACGCCCATTCATACCTGAAAAATCTGCATCATAGCTAAAAGCAATATCCATACCCATAGCAATCAACATATCTTTTAAGTTATACTCTGTTTTATAGGTAAATTTTGGAAGATAAATATCAACAGTGGTTGGTTGCATTGAGTCCATCCACATTGACAAATTCTCAGCATTCATCATTTGCTCAACACTAGAAATATTGTTTTGCTTTGGAAGAATAATAACCATTGAAACATCATCACCCTTATATGGTAATTCTAACATCTGCAATTCATCAGTCTCGCTATAATTAAATAGTTCCTCAGAACCTGTCAAAACCATGGTAGGAACCTGTAATTTCTCAGTAGGTGTTATCTCAAAATCCCGGGAAACAGTATCTTCTGAATCAAACTGAGTCAACCATAAACCCTTAAAATAAATAGCATTAGAGAGAATCAAAACAGTACCGGGGCTAATATCACCAGAAGAGAGCATATCTTTAATCTTTCCACCAGTGTTTTCCTCAACCCAACTATTTATTATTTCTGCTGCCTCAGCAGTATTTGTAAAATCAACATCTGTTGCCTTACCCATGTAATAATTATCAATAAAACTAAGATATTCTTCTAAAAATGGATAATCCTTCATAGTCCAAAGAGCATTGGCGGTATTGAGAGTATATTCTGCATCAATATTCAACAAATTATAAATACGACCAAACGAACACAAACTAACCTCATCATTTTGTTCAAAACCAAGTACCTCTTTCATCTGCTCAGCTGTTTCACCTTTTGCACCTTCATAAGTCATTGCAAGAGCAACAAAAATACTGTAAGGTGAAAAGAAAACATTCTCAGTAGAATCAATACCTAATTCTCTATACATATCAAAACTAAAACCATTCATAGCATCAGATAAAGAGCCAACACTATCATTTGTTGCATATGTATCAACAGCAGCCTTAGCCTGCACAGGGCCCGGGGAGGAAAAGAACCCTGAATACATTAAACCTGCAAGAATTACAACTAAAGCAATTACAAAAACAGCGGTTATTCCAATCATATTCTTTGTCTTCATACCAATCACAAGAAACATGTATTTAATTAATTTATATATAAAATATAGTAAGATGTTTGGAAATTTCCAAATAAAAAACTCTGTTCATGTGTTTAGATTAGATATTAAAAGAATAATTTTTATTTTGGTTTAATTTCAATCGTGTGGATATCATCTGTTGAGTTTGTCCATACAAGGACTTTTTCATAAGTAGGAACATATTCCCAACTCCAACTTCCATCTGGATCTGAACAATAAACGTTAAAGCCATCTGGATAAATTCTACTTTCTCCAATGTAAATTTCAGAAGGTCCTTCAGAGCTTCCGTTTTCAAAAAACTCCAAACTAAAAGATTTGGTTTTATAATTATAGTTAAAACATTTTGGATCTCCTGCAATTTTTTGAGGATAAGGATAAACCAAAACATTTAGCTGCGGATTTTCACAACCAGAATCATTTATTATCCCAAAATTCTCATTAGAACCATAATCATAAGACCAATAAGTCCAACTTGCAGTATATGAATTTAACATTCCTAAAATATATTTAAGATATAACTCTCTTCCAAATACATCCTTATTAACACCAAATTCACCCAAAAGCCAAGGAACTGATGCTCCTTCTGCTTCAGAATTTCGCATACAAAGTGCTCTTTTTATAAAAAAAGGAAGTCCAAGATAAGGTAGCCCCTCATGAACGGTTGGTAGATAAAAATGAGGAGCATAAACAACCTTTTCAGTTTCAAGAGATGGAAGATATGATTTAAAACCTGAATTTGTCATAATCTGAGGTTCATAAAAAATATAATGATTCAGATCAACTGTTCTTATTCCACTTACTACATCAAGATAAAAGTCCTTTAAATATGTTTTTTCAAAAGTCCATGGAAGAAACGTTCCAAAATAAGGCTCATTTATAATTTCATAACCAATAACTGCTGAACTTTCATTAAATCGCTCAGCAACAAAAATCCAAGAAGAAATAAAATGATTTTTCAGTTCTTCTGCTGTCCAAAAATTTTTAAAAGCCCTACGTACAGCAGGTTGTATATAATTTAGCCACCATGGATCAAGGGTTCTAAATTCAAATCCGTCATCCCAGACTGCCCAAAGAGGGGCACCATCTCCACCGAACTTTTCACTGAATAAATCCTGATGCATGTCTAAAATAACGTACATTCCAAGATCTTCTGCCCAGCTAACTCGTTCTGCAACAAGATCCAAATAGGATTCATTGAAAACCCCTGGTTCAGGTTCAATTGCTGACCAGAAAATCAATAGACGAATGCAATTAAAACCCCAATCAAATGTCATTCTTTCGTAATCTTCAAATGTATGCCAAGAAATCTGATTTTCAGTTCTTTTTGCGGCATTGCTTATATTCAATCCATGAAAAATAATTGCCCTGTTGTCCTCATCCCTTATCCAACAGTTAGTAGCACCAATAGTATGAGTAAGTAAGATAATTACAAATAAAAAAATGGAAAAAAATCGATATAATTTAATTAAACTCATCAGCCTATTATTTTTATTTGAATATTTATATTTTTTGAACTTAAGGTCATATTAATTGAATTTATACTTTCCTTTGAAAAAATGATTTCAAACATACATTATTGTACATACCAAACAGAATGCCAAACTATAATCAAAACCATGATTTAAATGATAAAATAATTATGCTAAATATCTTTTTAGATCAACAATATCTACAAAACGAACTGTGCAACCATTAATTTTAATGATTCCCTTCTCACCTTTGTAAGTTACAATAAATCCTGTTTTTGGATGATACTGGTTGATAAACGATCTCAAGCTTCTTTCAATTTTATTAGAGTTTGCCTGGATCTTAACTTCTATAGGGATGACTTCTTTCTCTTTCTCTATAACAAAATCAACCTCCGTTTTTGTTTTTGTTCTCCAATATTTTGGTGTTAATCCGATCTTAAGTAGTTCAGAGAATACATAGTTTTCAAATATTTTACCATCTGATTCAACATTGAATTCTTTAACGATGGTATTTCTAAGTCCAGTATCAACAAAATATAGCTTTGGTTGTTTTACAATCTCTTTTAATTTATTAGTAAAAAAGGGATAGATTCTCTTAATTAAATAGCTCTTTTCCATTGCATCAAGATATTTTTTAATTGTTTGAAAAGAAACATGTAATGAACTTGAAAAATCACCATACGAAAGAATATTACCGACACTTTGACCCAAATATTTTGAAAATTCTTCCAATGTACGAATATCATCAATTGCAAATGTTCTAGCAATATCTTTTAAAAGCATAGTTTCATAAAGATCACTTAGAATAGTCTTCTTCATTTCAGTATCTTTTGTTAATACAACCTTTGGGTAACCACCGTATTTCATATGTTCCCATATAGCTCGTTGAGTGATTTTTGATGAGGTAGTCTTTTGCCCTTGTGCAATTAAAAATTCATCAAAAGAAAATGGATATAATTTCAATATTGAAACTCTTCCAACAAGAAAAGAAAGTATTTCTTTTGCAAGTATAATTTCTGATGAAGATGTTATCCATAGCTTTCTTCCAGAGTCAACAAGATATTTTAATTTTCTCCCAGCATCTTTGCAATATTGTACCTCATCTAAAACAGTTAATTCATTTCCTTTGATATATTGTAGTTCAAATTTTTTAATATCTTCTTCAAATAAAGATCTGGCATCAGGATCATCAAACAAAACATAAGATGAATTGTATTGTCCCATCTGTTTTTTCAAGAAAGTTGTTTTTCCTGATTGTCTTGCACCAACTACTGCAACCATATTGTAACTTTTAAAAATCTTGTTAAATCTATTCTTTATCTCTCTTTCAATATACATATAATATATTGATGTTTTGTAACTATATAAATTTTACTAAAATTAAACTGTAGTTTAATAATAGTTATACTAAAATTAAACTGTAGTTTAATAATAATCCATTAATGTCATCATATTATATGTGATATCTTAACAAAAAATCTAATCAATTAAATCTAATTAGAGTATTAGCACTTAATCACTATACATTGATTAAACCTTATTATAAATAATAATTAAATCTTTTTAAATGTTCACTTGATGTAATCTTTAATGAATACAAAAACAATGCTTGTAATCATTTTAGTAATAATGGTTATCATCTCGATCGCATTCAGTGTAAGGCTATTTCCCTTGGACCAAAATACACAAGCAGATCCTCGGCAAGACCTATCAAAAGCATTAGCCGCTGCTCTTGAAAACGGGATTACAAACAACCATATTAATAATTTTACACATGCAGTAAGCCTGTTTAAAAACGGCAAAAAAACAGAAGCTAAAGCAGAATTTCAAAAGCTCTCAGAAACACTTGGTGTATACAATCTTTCCCAAATAACAGTTGATCCACCCTCAGATATAACTCATATCTATCGCGGTTTATTCTTTAACTACATAAGCAACGCCCGTTATGCCCTTGCAAACATAGATTGTTTAAAAGAATGCGGCTTTGACACTGTATTTCTAAACGTTCAAATGCTAGACAGACCAGATGGATCTTTATACATACCAGGAGAAGAAGTATATTTTTTCTACATCAATGCATTTCATGCATCCGGCTTTAAAATCTGGCTAGCACCATCTCACACTGCTTTTGAATTCCCCTATCGTTGTAGCAGTCCACCATATGTTACACGAGAGCTAGATAACCAATTTGATGTTTTCGACCTAGCAGAACCAGTTATACTAGAATGGGCAGAAATTGCCCAACACTACCAAGTCGAAGGATTCATACCACTAGAGGAGGCCAATGCCCTAACCCAGGAACAAGGTTCTGACATAACTGACATGTACAAAAATGAGCGTGACTTTCTAAGCAACTGGTCCCAAGAAATAAAAACTAAAATAAAACCAAAATATTCAGGAAAACTGGGATTTGCCACAAATGACGGTGGCCCAGCTGAACGCTTAGAACCAGAAAACCAGGGTTTGTACCCTTACCCACAAGGCCCAAATCTAAACTATACTGGCTATGACTTTATAGTCACCAAGGTACCATTTGTAAATAATTTCGAAACAGATGAAAAATGGTTGTACGAAGTTGAAAACCGGCTTTCCAGCTGCAAAAATTACGCAGAACGTGACAACATATCAGGTGGAACTATCTGGTATGAGGCAGGAGCACCTGTAGGTAGTGGTTTAGACGCAATTGATGTTGCATGGGACTACAGAATAATCGACAAAGAAAAACAGACATACGCATTTGAAAAAACCTTAAACTACTTAGACAACATCAGCGGGTTATTCTTCTTACCCTCTTATTCCACACCTACCGAAGGCAACTGGAGTTTCTTAGGAAATCCCGCAGAAAACGTCCTTAAAGAAAAACTTGTCAGTTCAGATAAACTTGAGCAAAAACCAATAGACGACCTCTGGGTCCAACTTGGAGAAGAAGGCATTTTGATAGTCCAACTAGCAATAGCACCAGATATACCATTTGATCCAGATTACTCCCTGGATCACACCTGGTTTGATGATTATTACCATAACCTAGAGATTATGGTCGATGGAGAATGCAATAGCTACGGCGGGTATGGTTACGATTGCTAAGCATGATAATTATATCAGCACCGTAAAATATTTATAATGATATTCATTACCCACAATATTCCCACGGTGATTAATATGAAAATAAAAGCACTAGTAATTATTATACTACTTTTCTTTACAAGCATATCTATAGTAGAAGCTAGTTCAATTTATTTATCAAATAAAAAACAATTAAATGAAAAGGAAAACGATGGAAGAATATACGGTCGTGTAGAAACCCAGGGCCATAACATTCCAATTGGAGTTCCAAGTCTAAAAGTTGCATGCGGAACAAATCTAAAAAACTATGAAATAAAAATAACTGATGAAAACGGGTACTATGATTTTCCAGATCTAACTTATGAAAGCACTGGAACAAAATATTACATATGGATTCCAATAGGGCAAAAAGTATTTTTTCGAGGGATAAAAACAGTCGAATTAAATGATGAAAACTCGGAGGAATGTGTATTCTTTTTTGTTTTATTAAAGTTTTCAGCAAGTAGGAACTATGTATCAAATTACGATCTATTGGAATTAAGAATCCGGTTTACTCTACAGATTTTATCCAGATGAAACCCAATGAAGCAAATGCGTTTACTGTTTTTGTAACTGGTTCAGCATTATCTGCCCATACTTTTGCTGTAAGTTCAACATTACCAAGATAGAGCAGATTAAGGGCAATTGGACAATATGTTTTTTCATCAGGTTCAATTTTATTACCACCATATGCCCAGTAATCCCTCATTCCTAATATTCCTCTCAATCTTGAAAATATCCCACCTGAGGCCCAAAAATCTACAGAAATGCTGTTGGCGGTTTCATCTCCAACATTTTCAATCTGCACTCCATGTGAATATCTAATTATAGGGTTTTTGCTTCCAATATAATCTGAAATTTCTATTTCAAGCTCAGCTCCTGGACTGGTTGCCACAGCGGAAGAGAAAATGGGAATAAACATCAGCATACAGCCTAAAAATACAACAATAATTCTTTCCATATGGATTCTCCCTTTGATATTTATAATAATGATATCATATTTAAATATTTCATTAACAGTATTTAATGCAACAATATTAACAAAAACAATTTTTTATGGCTAATTTTTTCAATAATCCTTTGGTATTTGGGGGGATAAAAAATAATTCAAACAACCATATTGGGATTGTTCATTTCTGTTTAAACCTCTTTCCACCCACTTTAATTAGTATTTGACCGCAATTAGGACATATGACATTTCCGCGTTCCCTACTCTTGACAGTATCCTCATTCTTTTTGCTTGAAAAAGGCAAACGCCATCCACATTTCTTGCATTTAATATGAATCATACAGCATCCTATCCATGCAAAATTTACTAACAATAATGGGCAAATTCTATTTTTGTTTTTTTAATAAATACTTTTCATCTTTATCAAGGTCTACGAAAAAATCTGCAACCTCCTTGAGTTTATGAGATGTGGTTTTTCCAAAGGCTACAACCTCTGTCCTGCAGCCTAAGCTTTTTGCATGTTCTAGCAAATCGGAGAAATCCCCATCTCCACTAACCAATACAATTGTATCCAGTTTTGGTGCTAGCCTCATCACATCCATAGCTATGCCTACGTCCCAATCTCCTTTTTTTGCTCCACCATAGAAAACTTGTAGGTCCTTTGATTTTACTTCAAAACCCATCTCAGATAATACATTGTAAAACGTACTTTCATCTTTCACATCTGCTTTTATGACATATGCTATGGCTCTAATGAGTTTTCTACCTGCAATAGCTTCTTTTAATATTGTCTTGAAGTTTGCTTTATTGCCATATAGTTGCCTTGCGGAGTAGTACATATTTTGTGTGTCAATAAAAACACCGATTCTCTGATTTGTCTGTTGTGATTTGGTCATATATTAATCTAATAACAACCGTTTCTTTAAAAAACCATTACATCAGGAGAAAAACCGCTCGTTTCTATTAAAATCAATCAAGAACTATTATTAAATGAGAGTTAAATTTTATTAGTCGAGTGCTAATAGATAAAAAAGTTCTGTTAGTCGAGATTTTGATATTTACACTGCAAGAGATGAGAGATTAATAAATAAGTACTGCTTTAACTCCTTTAGCCTGCCGTATTTTTGGAATCAGTATCCCTGGAATTTGTTTTTCTGCAACAATAAATAATCTGGGTTCTTCAGATAATTCAAAATCGTCTATGATTGCCTGTCTTATACTTATATTTGCATCTGCAACAATGGTAGAAACGGCAGATAGTATCCCAGGCATACTGGCATCCTGTGGAATAATCTCAATGACTCCCCAGTTCATTTCTGGAGCAACATCCTTTAGATGACAAGTTGGTCTTAATCTGGAAAAAACCTTTCTCAGCTCCTCTTCTTCCATAATTGTTTCAATAGTGCTAAAAATGATTCTCCTATCGATTTCAAAGGCTCGTGATATTTTAGAATCAGAAAGCTCAATTTCTCCACAATATATTTTATTTTTAGTTATCCTTAATCCATATTCAAGGAGTTTTTGTGCAAGTATTCTTCTTTTTGGAAATCTGTTAAAATACTTAGCAATTGTCCTCCACATATCTTCGTGTAATCATGTGAATTTATATAAATATTATACAAAATCAGTGAATAATGTAAATAAGTTGTACAATAATGTACATTTATTGACAATATTTATATAACGGGTTATAGATGGTAATTTTGTTGATAATTATGAAGAATAATAAAAAGATGAATAAGAAAATATTGTTAGGATGTATTGGAACTATTGTTATCATCATGTTAGCCTCATTTTCCTCTGTAATTGGAGGACAAACCAAAAACTTATCTGGGATGGAAAATTCACCATTATTTCATATTAGAACATTAAGAACTACTGAAAAATCAAACGGAGACGCAATAAATACTGGTTATATTGGAAAGGAAAAATCAATAACTTTGTCTTTTTCAACACATAGCAACACTCAATTATTTTTCCAAAAAGCAATTGAAAGTCTTACTAAATTAGATGAAGCATCTTTTAATAATTTCCTTGAAACCGCCGTTAACAAGTTGCAGGAGAGTAAAATGGTTATTAAAGAAGACGTTCCAAGATTAAAAGAACTATTTCATTTCCTGAGAGAAAATCCCGATGAAGTAAAGAATTATCCTCTTGTTGAGAGAAAAAATGAACAGCTAGAATTATGGACATCCGGATGCCAAACAGTTAATTGCTATACCCTTCAGGACACTCCAATTCTGTGTTTTATGCTTATAGTGACATTCCCCCTATGGTTTTCTGTTTTTATGCTATATTATCTATATCTAAAGTTTAGGGATAGTCGTCCTACGATTGCATCTTTTGGATGTCCTTAAGACTAATAGATATGATTGTAATGCCTCAGTAAAATCATTCTTTTCTTTTTTCAACTTAACTCAATTTAGATCTAACGACTTTGCACATTTATTTGCTAGTTAATTTTCTAAGATTTTAAATTGGGGGAGAAAGAACTTTTTAGGAGGGAATTTACACTTTATTACAAACCGTTAACACGATGTCCTCGCATAAACATATTATTCAAGTATTCTAATCTATGTCAGTGCGATAGAATTAATTTATACTTTAAATTGATAATACTTCAACCTCTAAATCTCATGCCAGTAAGTGTTTTAGTATCTATCACTCCCTTTAATGAACGTATGTTATTAACTATTATTTCACCAAGTTTTTCAAAATCCTCTGCCTCTATTTTAGCAATCAAATCATATTCCCCAAAAAGAGGGTGCAAATCAATTAATTTTTTCGATTTTAACAAATTATTATACACTAAATGTTCAACTGCAGGTGAAGTTTTTATTAACACAAACCCTACAATCATTCAAAATCCCAATACAATACTCTAACTTTTAACATCCATCCTTAAAGATATGCCTCCTTTAGCATGATCTTTGATACTGCTACTTGAGTTGATTTCTTCGAAATTCCCATTATCTTTATTCTTTCTAGCATTATTCCAATTAAAGACCCTACCATTCATTGAAATATAAACCCCATATGGTAAAGTTTGAACAAAAGCTAAGGCACTTCCCAAATTAAACATGCCATCCGAACTACCAAATGCATAAGGGACTATTGCACCTGTTATAACTATTGTTTTATTCTTAATATATTGACCTAAAGTCTTTGCAGTACTTGCCATTTTGTCAGTACCATGTGTTATCAGGATTTTCTCCTCTTTGGAATTATTGCATTCTTCTAATATGGCTTTAACGTCCGAATCTGTTATATGTAAACTATCACGCATCATCAATGTTACAATATTTACTTTAAGCCTTGATCTTCCTAGTTTTAACATTTCAGGTACATGTGTTTTATTAAAAAATAGTACGCCTTTATATTCGTTATATTCCTTATCGAATGTTCCTCCAGTAACAACTATTTTTATTGACATGGTTTTAAACAGATTTTACAACCTGTTTCCAAAATATATAATCCATAGAAGCTATTTGTCTAGGAGTATATTCTTTTCCATGAATTTTTAAAAATACTTCGTCTGCTTTACCGTTTTCCTCGAATTTCTCTAACCATTTTTCCGGTGTTAATTTCATAACTTTTCACCTCAGGATTCTCAAATAAACATTCCATGAAATTGGAATGAAAACAGTTATAGAATACATGTATATAAAAATTATTATTATGTTTAATATAATTTAAATATATTAGACAAAATAAGAAATTATTTAAAAAATTAACAAATAATGTCTAAAATTAAAAAAAATCAATTGTTTTTCTAATTAAAAGATGACAAAGAAAGAATTATTAATAAAAAAAACATACTTTTATCAGAAATTTATTTGGAGAATAGGGTTACATGTCAAATAAGAATTTGGATAAAATTGATGAAAAAATATTAAGAGTACTGCAAAAGGATATAAGAACACCTTTTAAAGAAATCGCAAAACAATGTAACATTTCTACAGATACAATAAAAAATCGATACAACCGAATGATTGAAAATGAAGTTATTCGAGGTAGCACAATAGTAATAGATCCAAAAAAAACAGGAAAAGGAAATTTAGTGATAATTGGCATAAAAGCTGAACAAAAATTCTCCGATTCAGTTCTAAATATGATAAAGAAAATGAAAGGATTATGTGTTGTTACGAAATCAATTGGTCGATACGACATTGAAGCAATATTCTTACTTGAAGATATTGAACAAATTGGGATAACAAAGGACAAAATAGAGGATTTCCCACAAGTAAAAAGCGCAGATGTCGGCATCTTTGTTGATAAACCATTATTATGTCCGAAAAATTTTGAGTTTGAATAGGTGATTATTGTGGATTTGGATAAAATTGATGATACTATATTGGAAATGTTAAAAAAAGATGCAAGAACCTCTTTCAGAGAAATTGCAAGGAAATTAAATGTATCGCCAGATACAATAAGTCATAGGTTCGATAATCTAAAAGAAGAAGGAATTATTGTAAGTTCCACGGTAATAATTAATCCTAAGAAAATTGGTTATTCATTTATTTCCCGTTTTGGAATTGATGTGAAACCAGCTTATTCATCACAAGTTCTTGAAGAAATTATAAAAATTCCAAGCGTAATTGTCGCGTCAAAATTGGTTGGTAAATTCGATTTAATTTCAATTATTGTGGTAAAAAATTTCCAACATTTATGCGAACTGAGAGAGTTTATATTAGAAATGCCTTATGTGGAAAAGGTAGAAACAAGTACTTGGATTAATACCATGGAGTTATGTCCATATTATTTTCTTATTTAGAATCATAAATAATGAATTAGATTTTTTGTAGTAAGAATCACACATCACATGAAAAATTGCGATTATATCTTTTCTTTGAATTATTCATTACGTTATACTTATTAACCCTTAGATAGATTAAATTATGCAGGGGTCATAACTATTTTGGAAGTTTTGGGATAAGGTTTCCTCCTGTTATGGCCCCTCAAGTTTACTTATTTATTAATCTGGAAAATATAATTAAATTTTTGATAGTATATGGTTTTTAGATTTTACAATACCCATCAATTTTCCTTAATTTTACTCAAATACAAACGTTTACTTCTTTCTAACTTAACATATTCAGATAATACGTCCAACAAAGTAGAATTCCACTGTTTCTCTTGAATGATTTTATTTAAAGCAGCGGTATCTAATTGCAGCACTTCCTCCCACTTACCATGCTCCTTTAACACCTGCTCCAACCTCTGTCTTTCCTTACTATGTTTACTTGGAAACTTGCTCTGTTCTAGCTCCTTGATTCTCACCTTGTTTTTACTGCCAAATACAACATCAACGCCTTCTTTTTCAGAAAAAGCAATTAGTGCCTTCTCCAGTTTCTCTAACTCTGCATACAAATCAAGAGTAACCTGCTTATGCTTTTCTTTCAGTTCTGCATACCTATCAACCAATTTAACCCCTGAATTATTCAGGTACTCGTTATCAGGCTTTTCACGTAGTACATAAAGGTGTGACCATTGCTTACAAACGGGCTTAAACTCACACCACTCACACAGATAAGAAGGACATGCCTCAAACTTATTTTCAGATTCAATTCGATCAATCAGCTTAATCGTTTCACGTTTAAGTTCATCTAGTTCTTCATCAGTTCGTGTTGAATCAATTTCTTTATCAAAAGCAAGAAAATGCCAAATCAAGCGAACTCGTTCAACATCAGGATAGTTGCTTTTCACACCAATCATGTATAAAGCAAGTTGACGATCATTACGAATATAATCTGCCAAAGGAAGCCTTGAATTGGTCTTGTAATCATGGATCTCATAATAACCATCTTCTGATTCTGTCAGCCGATCAATATAACCCTGTAACTTGTAGTTACCCTCTTCATCTAGATTAATTAAAATACGTTCTTCAAGAGCTATTGTTTTACCTATATCAAAAGGACGATATCGTTTATAATAGTCAGTTATAAACTTCTCACCCATCTTCTTGTAATTCTCAGGACCATATCGCTTTTTGACAATAATAATCTCGTCAGTCCAGTTCTCATTCCATTTCTGGTGAAAGTACTCAAGAAGTTCCTCAAGAGAAATAAGTTCTTGATAACGTAAATTTTCATACAAGTGTTCTAATGTTTCATGAACTCTACTTCCCAAAAAAGCTTCAATGCTTTCTGCAACCTCGGTTTCTACTTTATCAATGTATGCATATTTGTATCTTAATGGACACTGCTCAAAACAACTTAAGCGTGAATGAGAGTAAACTGTCATTAACCTAAAATGTATCTTTTAACTTTTATTAACTGTATTGAAAATTAGAAAGTGGGTGGAATATCATCGGAATTGATTATTGAAAACTTACAATCATCACAGATTCCATCCGGATTATCTGTTTCATTCACTCCACATATTTTACAGGTAACACTCATTTTTTTCTCTTAATTTATTGGTTAAACACTTTTAGACTTCTTAATTTAAAAAATGCTTAACTCTCTTTTTCAAATCCACAACATCATATGGCTTTTCAATATAATCATCAGGTGATATTTCCTCATCAGTTATTTTTTCCTTTCCCCCCATTGCGGTAATAATTATTACTGGAATATGATTCCATTTTTTATTTTCTCTAATACGCTTAAAAACTTCCAACCCATTCATCTTAGGCATCATTACATCTAGTAAAATAAGATTTGGATTTATATCATCATACAGTAGTTTAAGACATTCCATCCCATTTTTAGCAGTGACTATTTCATATTCATCATCGTATTCAAATATCTGTTTAACAGATAGAATTTGATCTGATTCATCATCAACTACCATTATTTTCTTTTTGGGATTTTTACTTTTTAACATATGTTAAGATGAATAAAATATTGACTTAAATAAATATTCTAAAATTAAGAAGTTAATATCTATACAATTATTTGAGGAATGGAAGGGAGTCGAATTAATGAGGAGGAAGAAATCTCATAAAATTAAATTAAATAAATAACATGATTTGTGTTTTATTCGACCCCTCAATTTGTATATAAAAAAGAGGGTTATTAAACTGTTTGTTTTAATTTATCAGAAAAACAAATTAGGTATCTATCAAGTTTAAACTTTTAATTTGACCAAACACCATGGCCTTTTTTCCTTAATTTGTTGGTTAAATATTGTTCCATATCTAATGCTTCTTCACGAGTTTTCATAGGATTGTATTTCTTGTATTTTCTAGGCCTTAGGCAAATACCATATTTTTTAACAAAATTATTTGCCTTATACCCTGCCTTATGATTTTGTAATCTAACCTCTGGTGTATGGACAGATTGACCAACATAAAAACACTTCTTTTTTGGGTTCAACTTAGGATTTCTCATTCTGAATTTCTTTGAACCCAACACTTGCTTATCCAATTCAATTACATATACATAATAAGGCATAATTCAACATTTCCAAAAACACAATTGATTATATTTAAACAATAATTCCTTCATATGCTGTTGCTGTGATAAAAACTACTACACCTATGATAACAGTTATACTTCCCAATATACATCCGTAGTTTGCATACACATCTGCTTTTCTTTCTCTAAAGCCTATAATAACTGCCAAAACACCCAAAGGCATACTAAAAAACAGGCCTAATAAAAAATAGGAAATCAGTCCTACTATACCGAAGATTAATGATAAAGTCCCATAATATGTATGTGTATTGGGTCCTTTCATCAATACACACCTTTGAACTTTTTTGAAGCAGGAATTCCCTCAACACCCCAATGCGACATGGGAATTTCATGAATAACCACTTCCACTGCATGAGCAGGAATATCCATATCAACAAAGACTTTAGTGATTCCTTCAATAACAGACTTTGCTTTTTCTTCTCCAAAACCTTTCCAAACATTCACATGAACAACTGGCATTTATCACACCTTTTTATTTTGTTTAATATCATTTCTGTAATTGTTTTTCCTTTTTTATACTATAGAAATCACATGCAAGAATTGTCATAGATATCCAAGTAAAAAATAAAGCAATTGCTAAGAAAGTCATAGTAAAAGATCTAACGTTTCCTAATTTCCATACATATAAATCCAAAAGTATATATCCCCCGGTAAATAATGAAAATACTCCTGCACCTATGACAAAAAAACGTTTCAAATATTTCTTCCATTTTTCATTCATGACTAATCCTACCAAAGATTAAAATTAATATGGAATTTTAATCACTAAGGTTGCTTGACCTCTTTTTATTAATATTTTGAATAGCACCCAACAAAATAGCTGATATTAGTACAATAAATAAACCAATAGTAAGAGCAAAATTTCTCTCAAGATAAAAACTAATCATCAAACCAATTCCAATGCCACCAATTGGACCTATGGTTGCCATTATCCTCTCAATCTTATTCAAGGACTCTTCCTCCTAAATAAAAAAATTGTAGCTTATTCATACTTAAAAAAGTAATTTAAATTAATAATATAATATTTTTCAATGAGATTTTATAAAATATCTAAACCAATTTAACATATCTGCCAGTTATTTTCATTGATTTTCCTTCAGGATGGGTTGCATAATAAGTTAATAATAAATATTCTCCATTGTCTGAAAAACTGATATATGAATTGGGTAACTGAATGTCAAAACTCGAGCTAATAATAAGTTTGTTATTCTCAATTCTATATTCTAACCATCTTGAATAAAACGGATTATAATAATCTGAAATATCATCATCTATCTCTACAGTTCCATTTTTATAAAATCTATAAATCATTGTATGGTTAGTTTCGTTGAAGGAAGTTGTGTTTCCATTAATCCTTTGAATTGTTTCTATCCATTGCCAGGAGCCCAAGATCATCTGTTTACTATCGTTACTATCGCTATAAGTATCGCCCTTTTCCTCACAACCACTCAATTCAATACATAACATTGAAATTACTAATCCAACTAATATTAACTTTGAATTCAAATTATATCCTCCAATTCCAGAATCTTTAACATTAATCTTATTTAAAAACCTAACTTAACCAAAATTATTAATATTAGAATTAATTAAATTAAATAGTGGGGAGTTAACTGGACAAATCTAAATCCAAACCAAATATTTTTGATTTTCCACCTTCAATAGAAACTGATAATTTCAAGGCTTGGGGGGATTTAGAAATACAGCAAAAAGGAAAATTGACTGTTAAAAAAGGAGAAGAAATCTACGAGGTTAGGATTTATCCTTGCAGATTTGAAGAAAAATAATTTAAGTTTTTATCAAAGATTGACAAGAAAACAAAAAAAATAACTTTTATTCTATATACAGAAGGTTTAAAGACTAAAGAACTAAAGGGTACAAAGAAATATTATGAGGATTTTATATCAAGTTTTGAAAATGATTTGAATCATGTTGTTGATATTGAGTTAAAGAAAGTATTTACTAAAGACGATATTATAAACGAATTAAAGGGAGAATGATTTTTTGATAAAAATTAGAGAAGAAAAAAAAGAAAAAGAGATTGTTTTTAGGTTCATCCAAATATATGTCTCATTATTGGAAATGAATTTTGAAAATTATTAATTAACCAACCTAGAAATGGAAGGTTGAAATTCAATGATTTGTTTTTAGGTGTTGAAAGAAAAACGTCAATATATTCTTCATCATCTGTATAGATATTTTCAATTTTTATATGTCCATTGTATTCTTTACCTTTCTTTTCAGGTGCAACACAAGTTACTTGAACTGTCAGAGAACCATTCTCAGGTGAAAGATTGGTACCACTCATGGGTGAAAATGACCAACTGCAGCCATCTTTCCAACTTGGTTCATCCGTTATTTCCCAAGAAAGCAATGTTCCATTTAATCCCACATTGTTAATAGTAAAATTTCCTTTCACTGACTCTCCAGCTTGTACATCAACCCAATTTAGACTTCCCTCACACTCCAAATCCCCATACATAGAAATTAAAGCCTTACATGCATTTATTCGACCTGTTCCAATATACACCTCAGATACATATGGGTCTACATTTCCTTTGTCACAAATTATTGCATGTACCTGGTCGGGGGTCAAATCTGGGTCTTTTGATAAAATAAGTCCAGCAAGCCCAGCAACAATAGGTGTTGACATTGAAGTTCCACCCATATAATCATAATAATTTTGATATAATAGGTGATTACCCCTAAATTGGTTCCAGTAATCATTTAGATAAACATGGTAGGTGGGCATAGTTGAATAAATCACGTTACCTGGTGCAGCAATATCAACCCAATCACCATAGTTGCTGCCTAATCTAACCGGATAATAATCATATGGATCCCAGTCATCATCGTCACATCTTTCATCATTTTGGTTTGTTGCTGCTACAGCAGTGACATTATTGGAAGCTGCTGGATAAAATTCCATTGATGTATTATAATTATGTGCCCCTGCACACATATAAACTCCTTTTTCATAGGCATAGTCTATAGCGGGCATTAGTGTGAATGGATAATAATCTACACCAAAACTCATACTTATGATATCAGCGCCATTATCAGCAGCATATTTGATTCCATTTGCACAGGTGATTTCATCAGAATCTCCGGTTTCATCAAATGTTTTTACTGGCATTAATTTACAATTCCAGCAAACCCCTGTTATGCCAACACTATTATCAGATATAGCTGATGCAGCACCTCCCAAATGCGTACCATGCGAATGATCATCTAACGGATTATTATCGCCATTTAAAAAATCCCACCCTATTACATCATCAATGTAGCCATTGTTATCATCATCAATACCATTGTCAGGAATTTCATTACCGTTAATCCAAATATTATCTGATAAATCTGGATGGTTGTAGTCGATTCCTGTGTCAATAATTGCAATTACTATATCTTCGCTACCTGTTTCTATATCCCAAGCTTCAGGCGCATCAATATCACAATCGAAAGTTCCATTGATGGATGGTAATGGATCAGGCCGAATATTCTGTCCTGTATTGTGTAATGCCCATTGTATGCCAAAATATTCATCATCTGGAATTACATCGAAGTTAGTAATATCCTTAGAAGATGCATATAATAACTCTGGATTGATTGTGCCTAAGTGGAAAACACCATTTGGCGCAGCAAATACAACATTTGAATGTGAAGAATATTCCTTTACTATTGATAAAATATCAGCGTTTTGTGAAACACTAAAAACATATAAATTATCAAGTCTTGTATTATCAGCGTTTTTGAAAACCTCGTCAATTGATTTTACTTTGTTCTTCTCGTTTAACGCTGTAATTGAAGGACTAGCAAATGCGGATTCATCAGTGAATTTAACGATAAATTCACTTGGCATAAACTCATCATATGTGCTATAATTCGATGTCACTGCTTCTAAATCACTAATTTGATTTGTAATTCCAAGAACAGGGATTGCAGTTGTAAACAGCAGCATACATACTAAAATACCAATTATTTTCTTTTTCATAGTTGTTCCTCCCTAAAAGTGTAACAAATGTAATAATTTTCTAATATATATATTTATCTGCAACTTTTACGCAATTTAAAACTATTTTTATTTGAAACAAATATAACAAACGAATTATTATTGTAACATTCATCATTAATAATTAAACATCACATACTATTTTAAAAAATAAGGAGAAAGTATTGGGTTTTGAATTTTTTTAAATATTGAATATCCCAATTTGTTAGCTTCCTTTGCATAAAACTTGTAGTTTTAATTTTCTATTAACTTGGATTAGCAGGGTGGAACCACTGGAATTCTGTCATAAGTTCGTTCAAATGGACCAAAACAATACAATGGGTCCTCTTCTTCACAAAATGGATCCTGATCAGGACCGTAAAACGCTAATGTAAAGTTACCTACACTTGTATCCTTACTCGTAAATTCATAAATACCGCTGTAAACAGAATAATATACTATTTGATAGTTTGCATCATAACCGATAGCAAACAGGGTACCTTCATATACATTCTTTGATTTTACAATAAAATCCCCTCTACCATCTGTTACACCAACTGCATCCGGAAATAAATTTCCAAAGTATGCCCATGTAGGATCGTGTATATATTCATAATCTATAGAATATTTACCCAATCCAGCATTACCAACAGTCATAACCAGATATGTATCGCTTCTCATCCAGGAACCAACTGGATTATACCATCCCCACCCTAAAGTATTTTCATTTCCTTGGGAAGAACCTGTAGTTATTTTCTCAGATTGTTTAAATGTCCCTGCTACTGTAATTCCAGTAGTTGCAATCAACAATATACATACAACAATACCAATTATTTTCTTTTTCATATTTACATCTCCATTTTTTTACCAAATTATTTCAATTACATTATTTAATGAGGATACAATTAAACTAATTCCGCCCCACTCGTTATTTTCAATGAATCTTATTCATTTTTTCTACTGATAAACACTGCTTATATCACTATAATACAAACTTCAAGAATACAAAATAATTATAGTGATAACTAACCATAATTTAACTAATAATTTTTTGTTTTACCTCCCTCCAGCCATTAAGACCGGTAAATAGTGAAATAATTAAATTATATAAATATTTTACGATACTTTTTTCCATTTGATAAAAATGAAACAATTGTAATAAAATATTAATAATTATTTATGTAACAATTGTAATAAATAAAAAAAGGGAAAAAATGGAGTTTAAGGTGTGTAGGTTGTGGAAAGTAGCTCCATTTCCCACAGAACGACTGTTTCGCCATCGTCTTGATCAATATTATAGGCACATTTTACTATGTTACCCACTTCTTCACAGTAATATGAATGATACCAATCTTCACCATATTCACTCCAATTTACTGAAGAGGTGATATTATAGACGTCATAGTTACCTGCGGGGACAGTGATGCTTTCATTTACACATTCATAGGTAGCATTACCAACCCATCCTTCATCACTAGTCTCACTTTGGATTGGTATAATTCCCCAGAAAATGCTCATATCCGATGTTTGATTTAGAGTTGATTGAGGGGTATAACCAGTTTTTCCATCATATAATGGAAAGGGGAGCAATTCCCATACGGGCTCAAATTTTGAAAGCATGTAAGCCTTCATTTGAATTGGAATAGGAAGTGGTATAGGTCCTAGAGTTAGTAGTAGAATAGCTTTAAACACATATTCATTTTCAATGATTGCGAGGTTTGATTTGTATAACTTTACAGTTGTATCAAGATTAGAAAAGCGTGTTGTTTTCATATCGATTATACCTGAAAGATCAAATCCACCTTTAGGTTTACCATTTCCTTGTAGGGTGTACACATCACCGGTGTCATCAATAACTTCGAGGGTAAGTTCTAAACTACCGTCCCAAACCGAGACAATTGTATTGTTTTCTCTTATTGCTTGATAGTAATGAGTATCATAGGTCCAAGAATCTCCAACTTCCCATGTTGGTACATCTGCACCTATAGATATTGGTTTATTTTCTAGCACATCATCTTTATTCATAGCACTTATGGGTATTGCTAGAGTGGCAATCATCAGCATACACACAAAAATACATATTGTTTTCTTTTTCAATTTATTTCCTCCCGAATTCTTAAACACATGTAATAATATATTAAAATATAAATTTAACTATTGTTAAATGTAACAATTGTATTATAATAAAATTTTATCCAATTATTTATTTTTCAAATATGGGTTCTTATATTTATACTTATAAATTTTTTATTAACTGCTACATAAAAACTAACCTAAACCACCAGGATAAACAATAATGTAACCCAAGAATATTTTACCATTTTGTTCTCTTACATCTGAGCATTCAGGGATTTCTGCCCGTACAGTTACAATTGTATCACCAAATCCTAAAATGAATTTTGATTTCACAGTTTCTTCAGCTCCTGCAGATAAACAACTAAGTGTACCGGTAGTTTCTTTACCTATCCATGCACCACTGTCTAAACAAATACTCCAATTAACTCCATTAGCATCAACTGCTCCAGTATTTTTAATAACTGTCTTTATCTTGAATAGTCCCCCTTTGATTATATCAATTTCTAGTGCAGGGCCTTGAATAATATCAATTGAATGTGCAGTAGACCACTCACTCTCGCTGTAATTATCCTTTGCCTTTACCCATATATTGTAAACCCCGGGATTTTCCCAAGAGTGTGAAGCTTGTGCAGATGTTCCAGATGGAAAAGGCCCAATCCAATTACTAAAGCTACCATCTCCCCAGTCAAACTTATAGGAGATTAAATCACCTTCACCATCGGTTGTAACAGTTGTAAACTCATATTCAACATTGGTTATACCCTTGTCTGGTCCATCAGTAATTTCTGGGATATCTGGAGGAAGATTATATGCACATTCACCAATCCAAGTTCCCCATCGGTTCTCACCAGTTTCATTATGCGAATGGGCATATTCTTGAATTGTCCACAGGGTTTGTTTTACAGGATCTAATGAACATAAACTGTAGTCACCCCATCGATTTCTACCATAACTATCAACAAGGTTGTAGGTATCCTCTCCTTCTTTGAGCATAATCGGTTCCGCCATCTCACCTGGCGGATCGCTGACTAATCTGCCTGTGAAGTAAGCAGCTGCATATTGATTTGAACATGAACCTGTAAAACCCATGATTGCATCCCCACGAGAATTAACCATTATTGTAGGAAAGTAATAGTACAAAGATGAATCTTCAATAGTTCCATAATCATCTAAAGTAGTGTTGGCAACATCGATTTTATACCATCTTGATGCAGCTCGACCATTGAGTCCTATGCAATGGGCTGTCCAGATAAAACCATCCCTATACACTGCGTTCATCAAGCGGTGACCAACTGTGTCTAGTGGAATTGAGCTACCTAAAGCTGGGGCGTCTGGTGGTTCAGAATGACTTGGAATAGTCACAAAGCATAGCTCTGTTAGAATGGGGGTTGTCAATAAATCAGTTAATAAACGAACACGAAGGCTTGTAGATGATCCACGAGATACGAAATATTCACCCTCTGGTTCACCAAATGTATGAACGGGTTGAATTGCTCCTTCCCATGGAAGTTCTCTAAATGCATAGATATCACCTACGCTAGGTTCATCATCAATTAAGGGAGCCTTGTCAAGTGCAAAGATACTCATTCCATTACTACCACCAATCATATAAGCTGCAGTATATACACCAACTTCATCAACTCCAAGTGTTGGATAATCTGGCCATTTTCCAGCATCACTACCTTCAGATACTACAAAACTACACTTGAACCAATCATCCATAGGATCATCAGATGTTGAAACAGCTAAAAACAACTTGGTATCAAAATCACAAACAATAATAAACCAACGGTCACTGAATTGATCGTACAAAACTCGAGGATCTCCATTACTACCAGGCAAAAATGCACCCAATAGAATATTAATTAATTCTTCACCTGTTGATTTATTATAGACAGCAAAGTTTCTATTTACAACTTCAACAAAATGATTAGGTCCAGCAGCACCACAAGAATCAGGTGGATAAGACCAAGAGGTGGCATCCCCTCTTATGACACCCTGATAATCATTAATTAATGTTGGTGCAACTGCTGATTCACGATTGTTGGGGAAGCTGGCACGACTTGTTGATAATTCCTTATTTTCTGAATTATGGGATGCTTCAAAAATCGACATTCCTCCCAGAAAGATATCGCCAGTTCCAATTTCCCAGGTCAATCCAGCATAATTTGAATCTTTAAGATTTTGATAAAAACTACAGTCTTCAAAATCAACCACTATTATTTTTTCTTGTCCATTATCAAAAGATTGAGTATAAGTCAAATCATCCATGGCATACCATCCCCCACCTTTAAAGACCGGATTAGCTTCGATGACGATTCTATCTACGCTATTAAGATTCATTAAAAACCAGGAGGGAGTGTCATCAATATCCTCAAACCATTCTGTGGTATGAACAATTTTTTCATTGTAATATCCTATAATTCGGACACCATCTGCCCAAACACCTTCACCTCCACCCTGACCGGCAAACCATGCACCGTGAACATCAACAACAGACGGAAAAGAAATGCCCATTTTAGTATCTCCTTCTTTGTTAATAATATAATGTTCACCCGAATAGGGATAATATGTTGCTTCTCTAGAAGGAATTAACCACTCCCCATGAGTTTGATCCATTTCTTCATCCATATCCATCGAGGTTCTCAAAATTCTATCTCTTGCTAAGACCTCCTTCATTGATTCAACAATTCCTTGACTATAGCTGGTAGTTTAAAGTTTCTCGCCAGTAATAAAATTATCAATGCTTCTCATGTTTGTAATTTGTTTTGATAAAAGGTTATTTTCTGATTTTAAATCAAATCTTTTAGATAATTCTTGAGCTGGTACTAGTGCTGATAACACCAAAATAATCAAAATAAATAAAATTGTAAATTTCCCAAAAATATTTGTATTCATTTAATATCCCCCATTTTTATTTTTAATAATTCAATAACACCTTTTAATTTTATATAATTTCCCTCATATTTGTAATATTATCAGTTGAATAGAATAATCTATATGGAAACTTGTTTGAACATTCAAATTTTTTATCTCTCCAAAAATGTTAATATGTAAAGGAAGTTATCCTCGCATAATGTTTGAAAACAGAACTGAACGAGAATTAATCATTATATATGCAATTATTGCACTTGGTACTGCATTAATACTAGGATTTTTTCACATATATCAAGGGCTACATCCCTACTACATAATAATAGCGGCAAATATTGAGTTTTTTTGTATTTTTTATATATTGTATTTGCCTTTGAAAGTAAAGAGAAGTCGAAAATAATTATATGATTTATTAATGAATTACTTTTTAGATGAATCTTACTTTTTAATTAAGAATTATTACCGAATATTTTAAATAGTGATATTGTGATACACAGTATCAGGGAGGAAATAACCTCAAAGATACTGTTGGAATTAATTTCTTCATGATTTCCTCCCCTTCAATCCTTCTATTTTAAACCATAACTGGAAAAATCCAGGATGTTTTAACTATACGTCTATAGAAGAATATGAGGATTATTTTAATGAAAATCATTAGCAATATTAGGATTGTGTTAGAACCAAATGCTAAAAAAATCAATTGATAATATTTCTATATTTAACAGTCATTGAATTTGCAGTTATTTCTACCGAAACAAAAAACAAAAACAATAACTCAACTACAATAGCTAAGATGTAAAGGTAATATTTTGTATCGCCCATTCCTCTTAAAAAATAATTAAATGAAAATGCAACACCTAATACAACAAAAATCAATAAAGAAATGCTGTACAACAATAATATATCAGATTTCTTCCCAACATATCTTGCACCCAATGGAAAGCAAATAATTATTCCTGCAAGGAAAGAAAAAATTAAAAACCAAATCAAAAAAACCAATGATTCGCCTGAAGTAAACGCAGAATAATAAGCAACAAAGGGAATTGAACATAAAAAAGGCATAAAAACAGCAAACATCTTGCCATAAACAATATCCTTCATTTTTACAGGAACATGCCTTAATAACCACACTGTGTTTTCTTCATTAAGAAAAAAACTAAGAGAGATAAAAACAGCTCCATGGATGGTTAAAGCATATATTCCAAAGAAAGCATATGATTCAGGACTAATGCTTGAAACCAATGCCTGCAGACTTTCTGGTAATAAATCACCTGCCCCAAAACGGGCAATATAGCCGGCTCCAATACCCATAAAAACTGCTGAAATAAGGATACTAAAAAGAATCCTTTCCCGCCACAAAATAACAAGTTCTTTGTAAAAAACAGCTTTTTTAATGGTTGACAACCACATCTGGGCCTTTTCGTTTTTTCTTTCCGTCCTGCCAACATACAAATATGAATCACTGCAGTAATTAAAACTCCACAACAGATAAACAAAAGATGCAATTGACAAGGTCAACAATGAAATTATATCATTAAACTGGTAAATGGCAATAAAAATTAGACCTAGTGGAATCAAACGATATTTATTTCTATTGAAATAATGAAGAACAAAAATTGAACCTGCAATAGATGCAAAGACAACACCCAAAGTAAATTTTAAATATTCAACAGGGTAAGCAAGTTCGATTCCTACAAAATAAAATGAAACATTACACAAAGAACTTAGAAAAACCCATAATCCAAGTTGCAGCCAAAAAACAACTAAAAAGATCTCAAACAATATCTTAAAATGTGAAACCTGAGTAGATAAAGCATATGTAACTGGTTCTGACTTTGTAAAATAGTTATGAAAATCATAAGAACCTTTAAGCAAAAACAAAAATACAACAACAAAAAAAACATTGTTTAAATCAACAGGTATTTCATTTCTTATAAAAAAAAGAGTAAGAAACCCAATTAAAAAAGTTGAGAAAAGCATCATGGTTGAAAATAAAAAATATAATAACGGTGAAGATTTTACGTTTCTTTTGAAGTTTCGTACAGAGTTTAATAAAACAACATTATAAGTATCAAGCATATTTTAACCTTGTTTCATTGAAATAGGATTCCTCAATACTAGTGTTTTTCTCGATAAAATCTGAAACTTCGCCAAATGAAATTACTTTTCCTTTCGATAGGAAATAAACAACATCTGCAACATCTTCGACCAAAGCCGGAGAATGAGTTGCAATAACTGTAGTACCTTTTCGATCTTTAACAAAATCTCTAAGTGTTCTAGAAGTCAAGGGATCTAAACCCCAAACCGGTTCATCCAACAACAGGTTTCTTGGTTTATGCATAATTGCTGAAATTAGAGATATCTTCTGTTTCATACCTTTGGAATAACTGCCAATTTCATTGTCTAAAAATCGGTTAATTCCTAGAAGATCAGACAGGCGATCAATTTCAGCCTCTGGATTTTTCATTTTTCTCAAGGATGATATATAAAATAAAAATTCCCTGCCGGTTAATCGGTCGTACATATAAGGCATCTCAGGCAGATATCCCAAATAACTTCTGGCTTTAATAGAATCTTTAGCAATAGAAAACCCATCTATTAATATATCACCACGGTCAAAATTAATAACCCCTGCACAAATCTTCAATAGAGTGCTTTTTCCTGCACCATTCTCACCCATAATAGCAGTTACGGTTGATTCGTTAAAATAAAAATTAACATCAGTTAAAGCTGTAGTTTTTCCATAATTTTTTGTAAGATTCTTGACAACTATCATTTTAAACAGCTAAACTAACATCTACATAAAAAATAGAAGGTTTGTTTTTTCCAACCACTTCAGATTTCAATAAATAATAAATATTTACATTATAACTCACTAGGTTGGACTTTCTCAGCACCTTTTACTTTTTTCAATGTTACTTCAACTATATCCCCATACTTCCAACCTCTAGAAATAAAATCAATTTCAGATTCAACATGTAACAATCGTCTGGGATCTGTAACATCTTTTTTTGAAAAAGTGGGAATAGCAGATTTCATCATAACAGACAATTGTTTTTGCAGCTCGGGCGGAAATGGAGAACCATTTGGTCCGGTTCCAACCACTTTAACTGGCGTTTCTTCTTTTTCGTTCTTATCAAACTCTAATTTATCAACAGGATACATTATCACTTCAACAAATCCAGCTTTTTTAGGAAAAGGTCTAATGCTTTTTATCTGATAAGGTATTGTAATTGTGTTTTCACTCATGTATTTACCCCTATGAATTGTACTTCTTATAACATGTCAAATATAATTATCTTTTGGATAGGAAAATTTTAGGCAATAATTGAAAATGATTATTGCGCAATTAATAATGAACAAGCGCACTAATAAACAAAGTTTCCCCTGTTGTTAATCCCTTAATTCTAAAATAATAATTGCCATCCTGGTTAGCAACAACGGTAAAGATATCACTAATACTTACATAACCATCTAAATCCATATCTGAATATGATATAGATGCATAGAGATCAAATGAATAATCTTCTCCTAACAATTCTAGAGTTAATGACTCACCTTCTAAAAAATCAACTTCTATATCAGATACTATCCATTTGATTTCATTATTTGATTCATTTTGGCTAGATATATTCAAAGAAATTGAGATGTTTTCATTTGAAAAAGGTTCTTCAGCAGGATTTACAATAATTTGGGTTGTTGCAGAAACCGTTGTTGTTCCATTAGTTGCTGTAAGTGTATAAGTTGTGGTAGACTCAGGCATAATAATCCTGCAACCTGACATACTTACATTACCTATACCATTGTCGATATTGGCAGATTTACCGCCAATTATTGTCCAACTTAGATTGGCAGTATCTCCTTCAATTATTATAGTGGGTTCCACTTCAAAATTCAGAATGGAGAATTGAAGAAAACCCTCATCTACATCTAGATCCATACATCCACTAAAATTAATTAAAAAGAAGCCTAAAAAAATACTAGAAATGATTAATTGCTTTTTCATTTTCATTCTATCCTTCCAAACAACAAAAATCAATAACTAAAATAAAATTTAAATGTTTTTACTAAATTAAAAAGAAGAAAAAGAAAATTTGATTTTGTTATACTATTATTGATTTGAAGATTGAAAATGCATTTGAAAAATGATTTAGCAACCATTGAAAAAACACATTTATTTCTAATCTAACTTTTGGCATCGACACTTCAAGTGTTCCAGGATTGCCTTCCACACCGTAAATATCTTTGGCTATTGCTGTAATTATGTAGGTTCCCTTTTCAGTCCAAGTATGACTTCCAACTACTTCTTCACCTGAAGCACTTGGTCCTAAAAGTTCAACTGGCGAATCATCTCCCCAATCTATTAAATATGTAAGGTTGTCCCCGTCTGCATCAGTTGCTACAAATGTATACTCATATTCTGTGTTTGGTTTTCCTTTATTCTGTCCACTTATGTTTGGCTTTTCTGGTGCTTCGTTTTCTACAATTATTATTTCAAATGGGTCTGACCAATCACTTTCAGATCCTTTATCATCTTTTGCTTTTACCTTAATTGAATACATGCCAGATGATGTAAATGTATGACATACAGTCACGTTCTCACCTGAATCATATGGTCCTATCCAATCTGTAACAGTACCATCTTCCCAGTCAACAAAATAAAAAAGGTTGTCCTCATCAGGATCATTTGCATTTATTATAAAACAATATTCCCAATAAACTGAGCCAACTGCAGGCCCATCAATTGTAGGAATTGATGGTGGATTATTGGGTTGAGCTGCATCAAGTCCACCTGATATGCAAGTTAATCTTCCATTTCTGCCTCCTGCAACCATTTCCATCGAATTATCTGCAACAACATCAGGAATAGCATTTATCGCATCCACGGCTTGACCATAAGCAATGGATTCTAGCTCTGAACCATCTGTCCCGTCTAAAAAGTAACAGTAATTATTATTGAACAAGGTCCCTACTAAAACATCATCGATTCCATCTCCACTTACATCTGATATCCTTGCCACATTCCATGGTTGATCTGCAACTGGATGACTCCAAATAATATCTCCATCTTCAGCATCAATTAATTGTGTTATATGAGTTGAACTATGTGCTGGAACAATTTCTGGATGACCACTATAATCAACATCATCAATTTTTTGCAATCTGGTAATAATTGCCGTACCAATTGTTAAGCTGTATTCTTGCCCTCCATCTGTTGCATCAAGGCCAAATATGTTACCATAAAAATCTCCAACTATAATATCTTTGATTCCATCATCAGTTATATCTTCGATTTGTTCAAGACCCCAGACCGATGAACCCGGTACCGTTTTTGACCAAACTTGAGCACCAGTATCCCCATTAATTCCTTTTGCATATCCTATTGTTTCTTGTTCATTCGAACATCCCGCCACTACATCTGGCACTTCATCACCAGTAAAGTCTTCAACACCAATTACAGCAAAACCTGGTCCCCCAAGCGGTCGCTGCCATATAGATTCGCCATTTTCACCATCAAGGCAATATACTCGCTTTGGACCAGTGTCGGAAGAATCATCACCACATGTTGCTAAAACATCTGTTACCCCATCACCATCATAATCATAACTACAATCCACTTGGTAAACCCAACCACCGCCACCATATTCATGAGTGTCATGCGTCCAGATTGTTGAACCATCCTCTCCTGAGATACAACGTATCAATCTTGCACCACCAGTTGCACCAACTACAACATCCTCTACTCCATCATCATCCACATCCTCGATAATGTCAAGGCCCTTTTGAGAGTAAATATCGCCAGAGTAGATTTGATGTTGCCAGATCCAATTTCCTGCTCCTATTGCACCTCCCTCAAAACATCTGACATAATCATCTTCCGAACAAACAATAACATCACCAATTTCATCGCCATCTATATCTTCGATAGGTGCGATTGCCTTTGGACTTGGATCATAAATGGTGAGAGTGTACTGCCATATTGTTTCACCAATTGGATAATCTCCACCAGTTTTTGATATCTTAAAAAGATCTAATAAATTGGTTTCCTGAGGCTTTGAATTCATCTCAGCAAGAACCTTTCTTGTTGATAAATCATCGATTGAATCTTGATTTTCAACCATTCCCCCTATCTTAATATAGCCATAATCCTCAGGGGTTATGATTAATGACATTTCCTTTTTGATTTCACTATTATTTTTAATGCTTGTACCAGAGAATACAGATAGTATCAATAACATTAATATTAAAATGCCTAATATTTTAATTTTCATAATTTTCCTCCCAAAAAGTTTATCATATATAATGTTACAATAAAATATAAATTTAACTATTTTTAAATGCAATCCGATTTAAATTTATTATAACATCCATTAATTTTATTTAAAAAAATCCTCTATCGATTTGATATTTGGATTTATAAAACCATCCCTTTCAACTGGAAAGATTACTTCCAAAATCTGAATATCAGAAATTAAGTCTTCTGCAAACATTTGATTAAAGAGATTGAGAAATTTCTTTACTTTAAAAATATCACTTGCAGTTATGCCAATATGCCAATTAAATGAACCATGAACGTAGTAACTAGAAACTACATTAACTCCAATTTTTAAAGCTTCTTGTTTTAATTCTCTGCTAACTATCATGTCTAATTTATCTTTTGGAGCAGGCTTACTTGTTCTTTTAATAAGTATAAAATATTGTTTTAATCCTTGTTTATCCTTATCGATTACCGCTGTATATCCCCAAACTGTTTTAGTATTTTCAAGTTTTTTAATGATTCTCCATATTTTTTGTCTTGAGCAACCACAGTTTTTTGCAAAAGCCTCATAACTATTTCTAGAGTTTTTCTCCAACTCCTGCATAACTTTCATTTCATCTTGTTCCGTTTGTTCTTTACTGACTTTTGGCATTTTTATCCCTGATAAATTTTTAGGGGTTATTGTTTATATCTATAAAAAATAAACCCAATCCTTATTTAAATGCCAAATCTTTTTTGCAAAATATTTAATTTTTTTTGTAATTATTTGTACAAAGTTACTATTTAATCTATATTTTATCTAATTTGTAAGAAATAATTTTATCAACCTTTATATATTAATTACAGATTTTTACAACATACTTATAAAAAATAGGGAGATTAATATGAGGAAAATAATTTCAATATTAATAGCAGGAATTTTTATTCTAACTATTTTAGGAGCAGCTGTTTCAAGCAACGAAGTAGCAGAATCTTTCCAAAAATCAATTGGTGAAAATACATTGATTTTTACAGAATCATTGCCAAAAATAACCGAATATCAAATTGTAAATGAGAACCACCAACAGAAAATTGATGTGGATGGTTTTAACTCTATACAAGAACTTGGTAAGCCTTTGCTACCATCAAAAAATTTAATGATTGCCCTACCGCCTGGAGCCAGGGCCGAATCTGTTGAAATAGTAGGAATAAAATTACAGCAAATTCCTGGATCCTTTGATATTAAACCATCTGATTATATCCTACCAATGGATAATTCCGATCAAACTATTATTAATGAATTAAAAACTAAATGGAAAATAAACAATGAAATAATTTATTCCTCGAACAATCCTTTTCCATCTGAAACTGGAAAATATATTGGTTCAGGATCCTTGAGAAAATATTCTTATGTTCTAGTTACTATTTACCCATTAAAATACTATCCCAAATCTGGACAGTTATTTTGTTATGATTCAGTTGATGTCATAATTGATTATTCAATCTCTTTTGAAGATGATATTGAAAATATTAAAAAAGACACCATAGCTGATCAAACAGCTTCTGAGATTTTTGTAAATTTTGATTCTGTTAAATCTTTATACGATTCAATGGAAAAATCAAAAACATCTAAAGATGATATTTACAATTATGTGATTATTACAGATAGTGATCTTGTTGATGCTATTTCTTCATCTAGTTTTATATCATGGAAAGAGACAATTGGATACAATACTAAAATTGTAAAAACCTCTGACTCTGAAATACAAGGTCAAACAGGCATAGATTTAGCTGAGAAAATACGTAATTTCCTTAGAGAATATTACATAGAATGGGGTATTGAGTATGTGCTTATTGTTGGAGATTGTGAGACAATACCAATGAGATATTGTTATCCAGATCCCACAAACCATTTAAACACTGCAGGAACACCTGGTGGAGCTGGAGGAGACGTGCCTACTGATTATTATTATGCAGATTTATCAAGTTCGGATGAAAACTCATGGGATTATGACGGAGATGGTTATCATGGTGAGTACGGTCAAGATCAACCTGATTTTGCACCTGAAGTCTATGTGGGACGAATACCAATAGATGATGAATCAAGAATTTCTTACACTCTAGAAAAAATAGTTGCATTTGAACAGGATACCGATAGTTGGAAGCAAAATGCGCTTCATGTTGGAGCCTTTTTCTATTTTACTAACGAAGATGGTAGCGGAAGTCCTGCAATGGATGGGGCCACTTGTTGTGCATACATTGAAGATGATATCATGGACGGGTGGACCGTTAGTTGTTATAGTGAACAGGAAGGTCTTGAAAAATCAATTTATCCTTGGTCTTTAATGAATGAACCTGCATTTTCTAATGATTGGAGAACAGGCCAATATTCAATAGTCAATTGGGGGGCACATGGTTGGACAAACTTAATTGCTAGAAAGGTATGGTCATGGGATGATGGAGATGAAGTTCCTGAAGCAAATGAGATTGACTGGCCAACCTTACTTAGCACATCATCAAATCTAGACGATGACTATCCATCGATTGTTACATGTATATCGTGTTATGTTGGATATCCAGAAACCAACTCATGGGGCAATATTGGAATTGATTTGTTGACAAAACCCTCTTATGGAGCATCTGTCGGTGTGATTGCTTCGGCAAGATCTCCTTATGGAACAATAAATTGGCCTTCAAATCCAGGTGCATCATATTCAATAATATATGAATTTAATCGATATCTTATCAATGACTCTGAAAAAGTGGGTCAAGCATTCTATGACTCAAAACATTATTGTAATGTTAATTTTAATTGGTATGGCTGGGTCGAATATAATGACTTGTTTACCTTTAATTTATTTGGAGATCCATCGTTAACTTTAGAAGGTATTAATATCGGTGGAAAACCAGATAAGCCTACTACACCTAATGGACCACCATCAGGCAAAATAAACGAAGAATATACCTATACAAGTTCTACAACTGATCCAGATAATGACCAATTATATTACTTATTTAGCTGGGGAGATGGAACAGACAGTGGTTGGATAGGTCCATATGAATCTGAAGAAGAATGTGAGGCATCTCATACCTGGAATAAAAAAGGAGATTATGATGTAAAGGTAAGGGCTAAAGACACAAGTGATCTCTTGAGTGAATGGTCAGATCCACTAAAGATTAGCATGCCAAAAAGCAATCCATTCAGTTCATTTGTGTTTAAATTCATCCAATATCACCCTATTCTTTTTAAATTAATACAGATTCTTGATGAATTAATGTAGCTAAAAAAAATTAAAATAGGTGATAAACTTAAAAATAAGAACATCCTATTGGACTCTCCTTGCTGCAATATTGTTTACAGTCAACACAATATATTGGTATTGGAAACATCCAAATGATACAATTGGACTTATAATATTTTCATTGGTATCAATATTGTTTTATATTGGAACGATTGGAAATTGGAAAAGCGGAAATTGAATAATGTTGGGTAATAAAAATGAATGAATGGATAATTTTTTCAATAGGAATCATTGTAGCTATTATCATAATTGGTATTATATTAACTTTATTTGTCAGGAAAAAAATAAAGGATGGAATCCAAGAAGAACCCAACTATCAAGCATTTTTTTCAATTGGCTTTATTTGGATTCCTTGCGGAGTTGTTTTTATGATAGCAGTAAATCCTGCAATCGGTATTGCATTTATGGCTTTGGGAATATGCTATATGGCAATAGGTCTGGCTAATAAAGATAAATGGAAAAAGAAAGAGTGAATTAGGATTTTTAATTTAACTTATAATTAATACTGAATAATATAATCATTACCGAATTCTGTTGGATCTTTAACCAGTTCACCACCAAATGGATAGGTTAAAACTTCCCAGATAAATCTTACCCCGCTCCACGCATGTGTCTCTGTTAATACTGCCCCGGGTTGTGGATCTCCAATTATATTTTTTGGTATTTTAAGGCAAATTAAGTTTTTCTCATCATCTATAGTACACCCAGTTATATCCTTTATTAAACCTAATTTATATGCCAAATTATCAAACAACCCAAATATTCTGCCACCACAAAACCATTTGAATTCACCATTTGAATGTGTGTGGGCACAAGCTGCATAATATTTGTTATTGTATGTCCATCGAATTGCATATATTGATCTTAGTTGGGTATATCTCAAATCCTTGATTTTTATTGAAGCAAATAAAAAATCAGGTTCATTTTCATCTTCGTAAAGCTGTGCTGATGTAATGTCTATAAATTCAAAGTCTTTAATTGGAATTATTCCAAAATCTTGTAGTATTTTGAACAATACAGGATGTTTAGCCAATGTTCCAATTACATCATTTTCTCCATCTGTTATTGTTGGATCTACTGTTGGATTGGTTTTATCTATTGCAGCAACATTTAAAGAAAATACGGTCACTACCAGCATTACTCCTATTAGGATATTTACTATTTTTCTCATAATTTATTTCCTCCATTTTAATTAACAAACCCGGGTAATATACAATAAATTTGTTAGCGAATTTTTGAACTATCTAAATTTTACATGCTCTTTGTTTTTAAGATCGTTTAAAATAAATTTTATAAAACTAATTAAATTATTTAAATTAGAAAAAATAATAAGATAAAAAGTATTTTGAATATTATAAAATTATGATAAATTTTAAAAAAATACCACTGGGTCTGAGGATTTTATCAATATCTGTTATATTATTTACAGTTTATTATCACTTTCAACCCTTTATATGGGGTGCAGATATCTCGATTTACGAACCGATGTTTACTATGACCCCATGGGGATTAGTAATTTGGTTTAATATCCTACTAGAAGCTATTGGTATTTACGCTGTTACAATTGGATTTTATCATGCAAAAAATTGGGCAAGATTGTATACAATAGCTCTGTTTATTTTTTCTTCATTTTGGAATTATTATTTCCTATTTTTCGAAAAAGTATGGCCTTATGAACGCTATATTTGGCTTATTTATTATGTAATTGTAATATCATTTCTTTTACTATCAGATGTGAGGGAATATTTTATCAAATAATAAATTAAAAAATAGGCCAGAATTTAACTGGCCTTTTTTAGATCTTCTATTGTTTCTTTAACACCTTTTGCTTCTTGTTCTAGCCATTGTTGATATTTTTCAAGATGCTCTATCTTTTCTTCTTTTGTAAGAAATTGCCTTCCACAATGTACACTACACATTGTGTGTTGTTGATTATGTCCATGACACATATTTTTTCACCTATATTGGTTATACGATATCGGATATACGATAAAAGTATTTAAAACTATCGCAAAACCGATATAAACATAAAACACCTAAAGTATTAATATCGAAAAACCGATACAAAATTAATATGTGTACAGATAATCAACAACCTCATTCACATTGCAAGATGAAGGGATTTCTATCCTTTTTGATATTGTGGTTAATTAGTAAGAATAAAATGACCGGAGCAGAAATTACCCAGGAATTAGAAAAAAGACGAGGTAATCGACCAAGTCCCGGAACAATCTACCCAGTATTAAAACATCTTACCGAGAAAGAATTACTAGAGTTTGATGATGAAAAAAAATATTCACTTACAAAGCGTGGTGAAGAAGAATTAGAACTTAGTATAAACAAATTCTTTGAAACATTTTGTGACATAGAAGAGATGAGATCTCATTGTAAATGTCATCAACACCAACAACAATAGATTTTGTAAGAACCAATTTTTTAATTATTATTCTAAATCTTTATTCTCCTACTGGTACCACAAGCATTGGATCAAATTTCTCTGGATTTAATTTTAGTAAAGAACAAATCGCATCTTTATCATTTATTTTCAAAATATTTCCATTTAATCCAAGAGATGTAGCCTGTAAAAGTACATTATGTGCAGCAGCACCTGCTTCGTAATACCAAATCCAACGTAGACTTTCATCAGATAAATCATCCCATTTATTAGTATTTTCAATATCTAGAACAATAATTATATTTAAAGGAGCATCAGATGCAAACTCTTCTGTTGCAGAAGCAATTTTAGGCATTTTATTTCCCAATGCAACAGGTAATAGAAAAGATACAACTGGTAGACCCCATAAATCAATCTTATACAAACCATACATATAACGAAAAACCCCTGCATTTGTAGCTGTATATATTCTAAACGGATAGTATCCATGTGCACTGGGGATGGTATGATGTCTCTTTACTTGATTAGAACCACTTTTATCAAGATAATATGAGTATCCGTATGATGACCAAATTAGATGCGATAGATCCTTTCTTGATATAGTATCGCTGTCCCAGGATGTTACCTCGGCTCTGCTCTCAAGTGCGGTTGTCAACGTGGTATCTGAATTTTTAACTCTGGGTAGAAAAGAAAACAAAAGAGGCCTATATTTAAAATTGTAATCAAATTCTAAATGACCCAGAGGCATGACTGCCATCCCATGCTCGTTATCTGGTAAACCAACTGGATCAATTGCAGGTGGAACTTGTGCTGTAATTACGGTTCCCAAACCAATAGCATTTGCAGCAAAATAGATATTTTGGCCAACAGCCCCAAGCTCTGCACTTCCTAAATTGGCATCTGCCAAATCAGTATTCCAACACAAACCCAACTGAACTGGAGCGCTGTATTGCCAACCAACAATATCTCTAAAATCCCCTTCTTTGTAAAGAACCAAGGAATGATTTTCTGAATTGTATTTATAAACATCTTCCAAAAGCACATAAATCACTCCAGAATGGGTTCCATTGATTTCAGCAACAGTTAATTCATCATCTTCTCTTAAACCATAAGCAGCCCATAAAACTGTTGAAAGCTCCTCATCTGAAACTGGTTCATCAGTAAAATTCCTCATAGACATGCGTTGCATAATTGACTCCTCAACAGGGATATCCATAATTTGAGGCGGTGGTAGCAAATACTCAATTTTTTCAAAAGAACTTTTTTTTTTCGTCAATGAATTACTATTATCCCCTAAAACAGATGAAATTGGGATGCTAAATAGAAAAACAACCAAACCCATAACTACTATTTTTTTAGCTAATATTTCTTTTACCATAATTTTCCCCCATTAAAAAATTTCAATTTAAGATATAAATCTTTTCATTAAAATATTATACATTTGTACATTTTATTTTTAAATAATCAATAAAATCCCCAAACATTTTTGACCTCAAACTTGGTTAATATCAAAAGTACTATGATTGATAAAATCAATATTAAAATCCAAAAATTAATTGATGAAATTAAATCAGATAACACAAGCGGATCAATATACCTAGCTAAAAAATCAACTGAAACATTAATACCTCTTTCAAAAGAAAATTGTTCTCTGGATCAAATACAAATTACTGCAAAATCTTTAATTGAAGCCCAGCCTACAATGGCATCAATTTTTAATCTTTGTAACAATCTTTTGTTTAATATTGATAAAATTGATAAACGGCAATATGCAAAATATGTAAACAAATATTGTAAAAAATTCCTCTTAGATTTGGAAAATTCAGATAAATTGGTCAATAAAATTGCATATAAATTAATTAAAAACGATTCAACAATTCTTACTCATTCTTTCAGTTCAACGGTATTAAAAACCCTTCTTTATGCTAAAGAGTCAGGTTTAGATTTTTCTGTTATTTGCACGGAATCTAGACCAAAAAATGAGGGAGTAAACCTAGCGAGGATACTTGGAAAAAATCATATCAAAGTTAAACTTATTGTTGATTCTGCAGTATTTTCCTTTTTATCTAAGGTCGACACTGTCCTTACTGGTGCAGATGCAATAACATCTGATGGATTAATAAATAAAATTGGAACATTTGGTCTAGCAATGTTTGCACATATATCTAAGAAACCAGTGTATGCTCTTGGCTCTAGTATCAAATTTTTACCCAAAGATTATAAATTAAATCTTTACCAAAAGAAAAATTCAAAGGAAATTATATCAAATAATATATCAAATGTAACTGTCGTTAATTACTATTTTGATCTGACACCATTAAAATTTTTTACTGGGGTAGTTACAGAAGAAAAAATTCTGGATCCGTCTGAGATTAAACAAAAAATAAATCACTTGAAGATTCATAGTAGTTTAATTTAATTTTTCAAAAATTTGGTTATTTTTTTGTTAATAATTAAATATATTATATTATATTTGTAAAAATGTACAAATAACTGATAAAAACTCTTTTTATCAAGGAAAATATCTAAATTTTAGGTGAAAAATATGAAGAAAATTCTATTTATGTTCATAGCTATAATGCTAGTTTTTAGTGGACTAGGAGTAGGTGCTTTAAAAGATTTTGAACAAAACACTCAATTAAATGGCGGATATGATATGGTGATTATTGCTCCATTGAAATTTAAACTACCTGCTCAAAGTTTAATAAAACATAAAAACAATCATGGTGTACAAACCACCTTCAAATCAACCAAAAGTATCTACAATGAATATAATGGTAGAGATGAAGCCGAAGATATAAAATTATTTATAAAAGATGCTATAGAAGAATTGCATGTAAAATATGTTCTATTACTTGGAGGAAGATCAGTTTTTTATCCAAAATGGAATGTTCCTGTTAGATATGTTGAACTGGATGATGGAACACAACGATATACTAGATTTTTCAGTGACCTATACTATGCTGATATATACAAAGATGGTGGGACTAATTTTGAAGATTGGGACTCAAATGGTGACGATATTTTTGCAGAATGGGGAAAAGATCAGTTGGACCTTCATCCCGATGTCTATGTTGGAAGGTTGCCTTGTAGAACATTCATTGATGCAAGGATTGTAACAAAAAAAATAATAGATTACGAAAATTCGGCTTATGGTCAACAGTGGTTTAACAAATTTGTATTAATTGGGGGAGATACATTCCCAGATTATCCAGGATATGAGGGTGAGGAAACATGTGATTTTGTTGCTGGATACATGGATGATTTTGAAAAAATAAAACTGTATACATCTACTGGAAATCTAACTGGACATGAGGATGTAACCAATGCAATAAATGATGGTTGCGGATTTCTATTTTCTAGAGCAAAGGGTGGACAAGATAGGATGAGGACGAATTTGCCTGAAGGCGATGAAATAATTGTCATGCATAATAAATACGTAAGTGACTACAAAAACAAAGGAAAGTATCCTATCTGTGTTTTAGGTGAATGTATTCATGCAAAATTAGACGTAGCAATTGCCAATTTCTTTAAATTTAAGAAAGGAGAGCCAAATTACTATCAGCAGGACTGCATTTATGACTGCATCGCTTGGAACCTAGTTAAGAAAAATAATGGGGGTGCAATTGCGGTTTTAAGCAATACAAATATCTGCTATGGAACCAGTGGAGATGCAAATGGCAATGGAATTCCAGATGATGCTGAAAGTTTTGGTGGAAGATTAGCAGTTGAGATATTCAGATGGTATGGGGAAGAAGAGATTGATATACTGGGGGAAATTCATTATAAAACTGTAGATGAATACTTGTTTGATTTTACAGTGTCGACAAATAAATTTCATTGCAAAAGCGTAATGGAATGGATTTTAATCGGTGATCCAAGTCTTAAAATAGGTGGTTATAGCTAGATATAATATTGTTAAATATTCATCTATAGATTCTTTTTTCCCTTTTATAATATATTAAATGAATGTTTAACGTTATATTTGCTTATACTAAATTTTTCGTTTTTTAATGACATTGTTTGATACAGCATTTATATATTATCAATCAGATTTGATATCTTTTAATACTGCCAGTGAAGTAGCAAGAGTAGAGTTTTATTTACAAATCCAAAAATTATTAATCACTCTTATTAAATGTAGTTTTGTTTATTAATCATGGATTAAAAATGACAAGGAATAAAAGAAATCTCCTTAAATATTTAAAATATGTTGGCCCTGGAGCAGTTATTGCAATCTTTACGATGGGTGCAGGAGATATCGTATTAGCACCTCGTATTGGTGCATGGGCACTTCCTGTTTACTCAGCACTATGGATTATTACATTTGCATTGATTACAAAAGGTTTAACCGCCTATTTAGCAACAAGATATTCTTTGCTTTCTGGGGAACATATAATGACTCTTTTTTCCAGAATTAAACCACGTGGTTGGATTAATATAGTTTCAATTATTATAAATTTGGCACTACTTCCATTTATGGTTGCAGCATTTTTAACAGTTCTTGGAAATAGTATAGCACTGTTTACAAATGTCGGTAACTTTGTTATATGGGGCATAAGTATCGGAGTTATAATTGCAATATCTGGATTATTAAGTTCATATAAAGTTATAGAGAAAATCCAACTAGTATCTGCTTTATTTTTATCAATAGGTGCACTCATTGCTGTGGTTGTAGTTCATCCAGATTGGTTTGCAATGTTTAACGGCTTTTTTATTATTCAGGTTCCTGAGATTGCTCCTTGGGTTACAGCACAAGATATTATCACTGTTCCAGTAATGCTACAATTGGCAGCGATATATGGAACAATGCATGGATCATATGCTGATTTTACTGCTTATATTTCTTGGTGGCTAGAAAAGGTTAAGGAAAAGAAAGTAGCTTTAAAATCTGAAATAATGACTGGAATGAAAGTGGACCTTATAACCTCGTTTGTCATTGTAACAATTTTCATGGCTGCCTTTTTAGCTGCGGGGGTCGTTATTTTAGGAGAACGACAACTTGTACCCAATGGTATTGACTTGATTTCAGCGCAGAAGAGTATCTATTCAGTTATCAATCCATTAGTAGGTAATTACCTTTACCCAGCTGCAATGCTTATTGTAATTGGTGGTGCTATATACGTAGGGATGGAGGCCACACCAAGAATGATAAAAGCATGGTTAGATCCTATAAGCAAACGAACACAAAAATTAAGTTTTAAGAGATTTCAGTGCTACCTTATCCTATATTATTACATAGTTGGTATTCCTCTAATGTTTATAGGACAACCAATCATCCTAATGACTGTTTATCTTTTATTTACCGGTGTTTTTGGTATGTGGTTACTTGGGTGGGGCGCCTTATGGGCAAATCAGAAGCATCTACCAAAAGAAAAAAGACTAAGCAGATGGAAAGTCGCCCTCTTTTTTATTAACAATATTGTAGTAACAGTTTTCATAGTTACGATCATTCTTATAAGATAAACTCTTAATAATTTCCTTGACAATATAGTTTGTTTCTCACAGAAATCATTGTAAAAATATATCAAAAAAAAATTGTTATTTTTTTTAAATGAAAGATTCAATTTTGAAATATCAGGTTCTTATTGTGAAAAATGTACCCCAATTTATTTTACAAAATATTGCAAAATATGTTGGTAGAAACAAGGTTATTATTAAGACTTCTAATAACCCCATGTAAGGTATAAGAATAATAAGAAGAAATATAATTGTACTTATCTCTTCAAAACTATAATATTTGATTTTTTTATATCTACCCCAATCTGTATCATGAATTATTTTATAAGTGTAGTAGACTATTATTAACATTAATAAAATGATGAAAAACAGAATCGCTATGTTTATTTTTGTTCTTATAAAAATGTATATACCAATTGCAAGGTTTAAAAGTTTTATAAACCAGCTAACTACCTTACTTGAAAATGACATATAGATTTTGTCATTAGATATTTTTGTCCCAAGATATTTTAAAAAATTTATTTCAAAATTTGTTTCTATATCTTTTTGATCGCTTAGAATTGCCGTTTGAAAAACCTCAGCTAGAAAAATAAAAATAAATACCATGATAAATAAATCATTTATTGTATTAGACATAAGAAAAAACGCATAAGCACTAAGTGCTGCAAAACAAGTTGAAATAGGAAGAAATTTCCAAATGGTTACTTTTGATAAACCACAATTATAAGCAAAGCCAGTTACACCAAAAATCAAAAAAAACGCAAGTGATAAAGAAGTATTACCAGAACCATAAAAAGAAATAATTATTGCAGCAATAGAAATTAGAAAAATACCTGTATAAATCACCTTATGTGCTGTACTTAGTTTTATTTTTTCTGTTATTAGCGGATGATGTTTTTTCATTTTATCTTGAGCATCATATGGAACCTCCCCAACTCTTGGTACAATACAAGCATGCATTAAGCTATTATTACCAAATGTAAAATAATGTAAAAAAAGTGAAAATACAATTAATGCCAATCCAAATAAAGAGAATAGTTTTCCACCACCTAATATAAAGCCTATCAAAACCACGGTAACTGTCAAAGATGCTGTATGACTCCTAAAAAGCATAGACCATTCTTTAAACATAACAGTTAATGAATACAATAATTAGTTATTTAACATTATTTAAAGAAGTATATGGTTTAGTTCTATAATCTTTAGATAAAAAAAGTGTCCTCCCTACATAAAATGCCTTAAAATGTATGATTGTATCCTAAACTTTTGCTTTTTGATGATGAACTTCAAGTTGTAGTCGATAAACCATCTTATAATTAGACGTATAATGAAACAGGATCATATCTTTTACATACAAAAGTCTATAATGATGCAGGGCTCTATATTGATAGTAAAAAAACAGTACTCCTAGATTTATTTATTTAAATAATTATAAATTATTAAAACTTTTATTATTTGCACAATCAAATAGGGTATATATTACGTTTAATGTCTGTTTAATATATTTTTAATCATTAATCTAGTGAATTTTAATTGAAATGATAAAGGATTTACAATACCCTATCAAAATGTTTTTATAAAATACCTTAATACACGGGGTTTAAATTCATATAATTAAAAAATTATAACGAAACTTTATATAATGTTATTAATATAGTATTATAAGAGATAACTTTGAAACCGGTGTACTCACATGATTTCTAATTACAATTCAAAAATAACAGCTTTGATTTTATCAATTCGACCTGAGACTACCCCTATAGGTATGCTATCCGTGTATATCGGCGGTCTTATTGCAGGTGCTCAATTTAATTCTATGCCACTTTTTCTTGCAGTGCTTGCCACCTTTTTTATAACTGCAGGAAGTATGACTTTTAATGATGCATATGACTGGGAAATTGATGCAATTAATCATCCAAATCGACCTATTCCTAAAGGTATTTTAACCTCAAAACAAATGCTACAATTCACAGCTGTTCTCTTTGCAATAGGTTTAATTATTTGTTTTTTTATCAATATACTATCCACAGTTATAGCAATTATTAGCATTGGATTTCTAGCCTTGTATGAACTCTACACGAAAAAATACGGAATTATGGGAAATATTACTGTTGCTTTCGTCTCCTCATTAGCATTTACCTTTGGAGGAGCAGCTGTTGGCAATCCTCTTGCATCTTTGCCGCTAACACTACTTGGATTTTTAATTATTTTTGGACGAGAAATTATCATGGATATTCGTGATGCAGACGGTGATAAAAAACTAAGAATTACACTTCCAAATCAAATTGGAATACGCAACTCATCATTGATCAGTAGTATTCTTTTACTTCTTGCAGTATCAGTAAGTCCTTTACCGTATATATTAGATCTTGTGAATATTTGGTATTTATATTTAATAATTCCAGTTGATATACTTACTATCTTAACTATAGTTTGGTTTTTAAAGGATTATAAAAATGCTGCAGTATCTGCTCATATAATTAGAGGAGCGTTGGCACTTGGTCTTGTTGGATTTATCATGGGTGTTATTTAAAAAATAATTATTTAGAATAACCAAATGCATCAAAAGTAAATCCCCAATTTTTTAACACCTTTTCCTTGTCAGTTTTACTAATAACATACTTGTCTTTCTTATAATTTTTATGAAATTCTATATATTTTTTAAAGTGAGGTTTTGCTTCATCAAATCTTTTAAGTCCAAGATACTCATAAAGCTTCTTTAGGTTGCTTAGTGGGTCTTTTACAAAAGTTTCATATTCAATTTCATAGAGATTATCTTTGGGAACCAATGATTTCTCAACTAAATAGCGTTTGTAAGTGTCTCTATAAATCTGTAAAATTGCTTGATCTAATTTTTCATAATTTATGTGTTGGAAAGAAAACAATGGGAGAATACTATTGTATAGTTTCCAGGTCGATTTGTATACATCATAAGGATTCCTATGAATATGAATAAACTGCGCATCAGGAAACAAATCTAGTAAATGTCTAATTTTAGCAGTATTTACTAAACTTTTTAATAAAATACGTTTTGCTGGTTTTTTATAAGCAATTTTTTTCAAGAAATGAACATAGTCTTTTCCCCATTTATCTATAACCTTACTGTCTATATTATCAAATAAAACATATTTTTGAAAATAGCTAATTATATTCTTTGGAAAATACCATCCATGATAAAATGAATAAGGATTTACATTTGCAATAGCATATTCATCCTCGTATGGGAGATCAGCATGCATTTCAAGGTTATCCATAGGTCGTTTTGTTGGCAAACGTTCTCTCATATATGTATGTAAAAACGATTCATTGGTAAGAAAAACATTTGGTGCAAGGGTTTCCATAGTAGATACATATGCAAGATTTGTATCATTACCCATTAGATAATGTAAAAAAGTAGTGCCACTACGCCAATGGCCAATAATAAAAATTGGAGGGGGCAATTTGATATCGTCAAAATGGGTTTTGCAAAAACGTTTTTCTTTAATCCTTAAAGGCGTTAAAAGTGCAATCATCAGACTTACATATAGTGCTTTTGGCAAGAAGGGCCATGAAATATTATACTTGTTGTCTCTAAGGACCCGCATCCAGTTTGAAAAAGTGGTTCCGGCAAGTGGTTGGCTGTCAAGATTCAAATAACTGGTTTTTTCAAATTGCAATACCATTGTATAATAAATTCACCCACAATTATAATGGCTTTATATAATTTTCAATAGAGTTTTCAACATAAATTACTAATGAAAGTAGAAAAATTAAATTAAATAAAACCCAATTTTATTTGTTTTGCAGTTATTATATTTTCAATTTGAAAATTTTTCAAAGCCGCATTCTAAACATATACCACCATGACAGGTAACTATCCCACCACACTTAGGACATGTCCATTTCTTTTCTTCTTTATTTAAGAAAGCACCTATTCCTTCAACTTTTATATTATTAAGATTTTCAAGCATGCTCATATGGTATTTTAAACTGTATCTTTTATCAAGGGCTTTCAATCTTTTACATGGATAGTTTTCACATTTATCCGAACAATATCTCCACTTTCGTTCTTTTAGTATTTTGCATTCTCTGACAATACAATGAAAGCGTATCTCAGGGGCTTTTTTCTGTAATTCCCTGCAACTTTGACAGGGGTTTTTTTCACGATAATAATACTTACATATTCCGCAGTTCATCCCGCAGGGAGCAATTAAATCTTTATTTCTTTCATATTTTTTCATAAATATCTTGTCAAATTATATTTCAGATAGAAAATTCTCAATGTCCTTAATAAATTTCAATGTCCCCATCTCCATTTGTTTTGTTAAATTATTTAGATCACCAAAATCTGGATTTTCAAGTAAAATGTGCTCAATAATAGAATCAACACCTTTTATTGATGATACAATGTGATATTTATTCCAATTTTTCTCTTTAAATAATTTCCAGTATTCTGTTTGGATTCTTTTATTAAATCCACCTAGCCAGACTTCAAACCTAAATGATTCATGAACAAAAACTATAGCAATTTTCAATTTACGACTTTTTAACGACTCTGGAGTGAATGAAAAATATGTCATATCCATATATCCATAGTATATGCCCCCTGATACAAAATATTCTGGATATTTGTTTTTAAAATATGTTCTTAGATTCAATATGAATTCCATTAAACCTCTATATGCCTTTTGAATATCTCCCTTATTTAACTGATTTTGGTATTCCTTCATATATTCTGAGAATTTTTTCATAATATTAGAGAGTAAAGTTGCCTGTAAAAACTTTATGTGTATATGTGCCTTCCGGGTAGTGTACAATCCAACAGAAAAATTTCCACTTAAACTTTTATAAAAAACCAAAGTTTGATTTGAATTTTATTTCTTATAAAATTTTCTTTTTATTTGTATGCAGCTATCTAAAGAAGTAACAACTAATTTATTTAATAAATCATATATTTCAGTTGCTGAAGATATGTTAAATACATCAAATGAGAGGAAAATTATATCAAATAAAATCTTCAGATATATACTTATTATTGCTGGTACTATTTTTTTAGGATTTGGAATTATTGGAATTTTTTTACCAATACTTCCAACAACCCCTTTTTTGTTACTATCGGCAGCTTGCTATGCTCGTGGTTCACAGAGATTTTATAATTGGCTTATTAATAATAAATGGTTTGGAAATTATATCAAAAACTACCGTGAGGGTAGAGGTGTTCCATTAAAATTTAAGATTTTTACAATATCTTTGTTATGGTTAACTATACTATATTCTATTTATTTTATAATTAACAATTCTTGGATTGAAATAGTCTTAATTATGATAGCTATAGGGGTTACAATTCATATAGTTACAATTAAAACTCTCAAACAAAAAAATAGTTGATACAATAAATATTTAAAGAAGTTTTATCATTAATAATCTTTACATATCAACTGTTATTTTCCATATTTTATTATGGATATTGCATGTATGGAGGCTTATTAGTCAAAAAAAATTAAAAATTTTTAATTATAGGAGAGTAAAATATGAATAATAAAAGTAAGGGCCCGGAAGCGGGCAAGGTTCACAAACCCATTGCTGGTGGGGGTACGTCAAATATTGATTGGTGGCCTAACCAGTTAAACCTCAGGATTCTTCATCAGCACTCAAAAAAGAGTAACCCAATGGATGAGAATTTCAACTACGCTGAGGAATTTAAAAAACTAGATTATAAATCTTTGAAAAAAGACCTCTATAAACTTATGACCGACTCACAGGATTGGTGGCCTGCTGATTATGGTCACTATGGGGGGCTTTTCATCCGGATGGCATGGCATAGTGCAGGTACCTACCGAATGGGCGATGGCCGTGGTGGTGCGGGATCTGGCAACCAACGCCTACCACCTCTAAATAGTTGGCCTGATAATGCAAACCTTGACAAAGCACGTCGGCTACTATGGCCTATTAAACAAAAATATGGTAGGAAGATATCCTGGGCTGATCTGATGGTTCTAGCAGGTAACTGTGCTCTAGAATCAATGGGTTTTAAGACCTTTGGTTTTGCAGGTGGACGTGAGGATATATGGGAACCCGAGGAGGAGATCTATTGGGGTAGCGAGGATACTTGGCTTGGTGATAAGCGTTATAGTGGCGACCGCGACCTTGAAAATCCGCTTGCAGCGGTACAAATGGGTTTGATATATGTGAATCCTGAAGGTCCAAATAGCAAACCAGATCCAGTTGCTTCAGGCATTGATGTCCGTGAGACATTTGCTCGCATGGCCATGAACGATGAAGAAACTGTAGCACTTGTTGCTGGTGGCCATACATTTGGTAAGTGTCATGGTGCTGGTGATGCATCTCACGTAGGTCCTGAACCTGAAGCGGCTGGTATTGAGGAACAAGGACTTGGATGGAAGAGCAGTTACCGCAGCGGTAAGGGAGATGACACTATTACCAGTGGTATTGAAGGTGCATGGACACCCAAACCTACTAGATGGGATATGGGCTATTTCGACATGTTGTTTGGTTACGAATGGAAAAAGATTAAAAGCCCTGCAGGAGCCTGGCAATGGGTCCCAATGGATATTGCTGAAAAGGATAAGGTACCAGGTGCTCATGATCCCTCGAAACACTATCCACCAATTATGACTACTGCAGATCTCTCGCTTCGTTTTGACCCAATTTATGAACCGATAGCACGACGTTTCCAAAAAAATCCTGATGAGTTTGCAAATGCTTTTGCACGCGCTTGGTTCAAACTGACCCACCGAGACATGGGTCCGAAATCTCGATATTTAGGTCCTGAGGTTCCAAAAGAGGATCTTATTTGGCAAGATCCGATACCACAGGTTGATCATGAGCTCATTAATAAAAAGGATATTGATAATCTTAAGAGTAAAATACTTAACTCTGAACTCTCGATTTCAGAGCTGGTTTCAACCGCTTGGGCATCAGCTTCTACGTTCCGTAACTCTGACAAACGTGGCGGTGCAAATGGAGCCCACATTCGTCTTGTCCCGCAAAAAGATTGGGAAGTTAACCAACCAAAGCAACTTAAAAAAGTTTTGAAGAGTCTTGAAAAAATCCAACAAGAATTCAACAATGTGCAATCAGGAAAAAAGAAAGTCTCACATGCTGATTTGATTGTTCTGGGAGGATGTGCAGCCATAGAAAAAGCTGCAAAAAATGCAGGTCATAATTTAACTGTTCCATTCTCACCAGGGCGCATGGATGCTTCACAAGAGCAAACCGATGTGAAGTCATTTGCTGTCCTTGAACCTAATGCAGATGGTTTCCGCAATTATTTAAAAGCTAAATACTCTGTATCTGCAGAAGAACTATTAGTAGATAGAGCGCAACTGCTAACATTAACCGCTCCTGAGATGACAGTTCTAATTGGTGGTATGCGAGTATTGAATACCAACTTTGGACAAACCACGCATGGCGTCTTTACCAAACGGGCTGAGATACTTACCAATGATTTCTTCGTTAATCTTCTTGACATAAGCACAATATGGAAGCCAACCTCAAAAGACAAAGACATATTTGAAGGTCGAGATAGAAAAACTGGAAAACTGAAATGGACTGGCACCCGAGTCGATCTCATCTTTGGTTCTAACTCGCAGCTTCGAGCGATAGCTGAAGTCTATGCTTGCAAAGACTCGCAAAAAAAGTTTGTTCATGATTTCGTAGCAGCCTGGAATAAGATAATGAATGCTGATCGATTTGACATTGCTTAAGATTAGTATATCAATATTTAAGGGCCTTTAAATTGAATAATGTAGAGAACGCGGTACGGACCTGGCGGGATTCGAACCCGCGATCTATAGCTTAGGAGGCTATCGCCCTATCCAGTCTAGGCTACAGGCCCAGTAATGTTGGTTATTCTTTGGGTTAATATTATGGTTTCCCTAAAAAAGAAGTCAGTTTAACATTAAATAATCTTTAAATTTTAATCAATTTTTACTGTGAATTATCTTATCCACTTCTTTGGTTATTTCATTGTAATTAAACTGATTTTGTATTGATTTGATATCTTTATTTGGAATTGTAAAAAAGATAGTTGTACCCTTTCCAATACCTTGACTTTCAGCCCAAATCCTTCCACCATGTTTTTCCACAATGCGTTTACTGATAGGCATGCCTAATCCACTACTTTCAAAATCATGGCGGGATTCATCTGCCTTATAAAATTCATCAAAGGCCAGAGACAATTGTTTTTTATTCATACCAATACCTGCGTCTTTAATAGATATCAATATAAAATCTCCATCATTTTTGGCATTTATTTCTATTTTTGAAGATTTACCAGAATACTTAATTGAATTGCTCAACAAATTTGTTAGCAATTCTTCAAATCTAAGAATATCCAATTTTAATGCTATCTCTTCATCAATATTATTTAGTACTTTAATGTCCTTAGAATCAATCATTAACTTGTTGGAATCGATGACTTTATTTACCTCCATAAAAAGATTTGTATCCCCGAATGAAAATTCAGTATTTGGAGAGTTTAATTGAGCTAATTTAATAGTTTTAACAACTAAATTTTTCATATATCCAATGTTTTTAATTACAATCTCAAACATTTCTCTATCTTTTGAATCACTTGCTTTTCTAGCAAGCATAGGTAAAAGATTTACTAAAGGATTTAATGGATTTTTTAAATCATGCCCAAGCTGATTTATAAATTCATCTTTTTGTTTAAGCAAATGTTCAATTTCAGAGGTTCTTTCTTTGACCCTTTTTTCAAGCTCAATATTCATAGATTTTAGCTGCAAATGAGCATTTTTTAGTTCCTCTTGAGATTTCACCTGATTTGTAGTATCTCTAATAATAGTCTGAAGTCCTGTTGTTTTGCCATTTTGCTTTAACAAACTTGCACGAGCTTCTGCAAACCTAATTGAACCATCTTTATGTACCCATTTGAATTGAAAAGATTCTTGAGACCCTCCTTTAAATAATACATTTAAAAGCTTCAAATTTTTAGGAAGATCTCTCTTTCTCATTGTTGGAAGTTTAGTTATATGTTTTCCAACTATTTCTTCTTTGGAATATCCTGATAATGAGGCAAAAGCATTGTTACAAGAATTAATATAACCCTTCAAATCAACAGTGACTATTCCGTCTGGTGCAAGTTGTACAATATTTCTATATTTCTCTTCACTTAATCTTAAAGCATCTTTTACATCTTCTAGTTTGTTTTGAATTGAAAAGTAAGAGCTAATACCAGATTTGTCTTTAGATTCTCTATCTGAGGCTGCACCTAAAATTAAGCTTAAAAAAGTATATGAAATGAAAAATGTAAAAACTGCAAAATAATTCCAATTTTCTTTTTCACTGTATTGAATTACATACAATATAACTGCCCCAACTAAAGAAGAGAAAACAGAAAATAAAAACAAATAGCTAGATAGATCTCTATCTTTAATAATTAAATTTATACAATTAATAATTACAATGAATGTACCAACAATCGTAAAGAAGGTGGAAACATCTCTATTTACCAGATTCGAAATTATAATAGTAAATGAAATGCAACTAAAAAAAAGATATGAATAAAAAACTTGATCAAAATTTTTGTTTTTCCAATATAACTGTTCAAATGTTGTATGAAATAATAAAATTACATAGGAAATACTCCCCCAACGATAAATATTAAAAAGAAGAATATTTGAGGAAATATTTTGATAGTATCCAAAAGCTAAAATAAAAAATGTAGTTGAGCTAAAAAACAATCCAAGTGCATACATTAATTTTTTCTTATTTTTATCTTTAAAATATATTCTCAAAAGGAAGCATGCTACAATCAATATTAGTATTGCTATAAATCCCCAAAGTAGGGAAATAAAATCCAACATATATCCTCACATTATTTGATATTTCCAATAGCTAATCATTTGAACCTAAATTCAAATTTGTACATCCCAAGCCTTAGTTTATAACGGTTTTAAGATATGATTAATTTGTATTTAAACGATTCTGAATTTAAAAATAGATCCCTATTAAATATAAATTGATTATAGTTAATTTTTCAAATTGTTCTTATAATAAAATTGACATACCTAGATGTAAGTTTAATGGCAAATAAAATAAATTGTAAATTTTCTATTGAAAACATTCCCATTACAACTGTGATAATTGGGAGTCTTTTATTATTCTTATTTTCTTTGATCCCTTGGAGTTATACTTATAATAAAAGGATTATTGGTATGATAGGGATAATGTTAATAACTCTAGGTATTACTATTTATGCAATTAATAGATTTGATAGATAAAAAAAATCAAATTATCTAAATTGATTTGTAATTTATTGAGAATTGGCCAGATGATGAATCTGTATTTTTTGGTACACGTAGATCAGCTAATCTTATTATGTTATGTTCAATGTTTCTTTTATCAAGCAATTTTGACATACCAGGGATATGGCCATCTCCAATGCAAACAGCAATTGTTTGAAATTCCTCATTCAATTTTTCTAATTTAGTAACCATATATATATTTCTTTGATCGATTAATGTTTTCTTAATTGTTGGAAATTTTTCACCAATTTTTTCAATGTATGAATCAAAGTCATTTTGAAAATTCTTTAACTCCTCTTCAACCCTCTTTTTACTCACAAATAACCCTCCAAAACCTGAAAACAATAAACGAAATTTTTCTATAAAAGGCATTGATTTCCACATTTTCGTAAATAATTTTTGTGCATTCATATCGATAAATTCAACAGGTAGTTGATGAGACCTTGCATAATTCACAGCTGCTAGCATTTCATCACCTGCACTAACACCATACTCACTTGCCATATTGTCTTGAAACCTTGCTAGCAATTTGTATATAAAAGGCAGATTTTTTCTACTATTTCTAAATGCATCTGGATTATTCTGTTTAATCATAATTGCATTATAGCGCTGTTTATCCAGTTCTACACATATTAAATCTGGATTTTTTTCATCAAAAATACTAATAATAGCATTTGACAAATCAAATACATGCCCAGTACCAATCAATGTTATCATTAATGCACCCAATATTAACAATTTTCAAGAATAGATTTTATTATTAAATTGTTTAGATTCTTATGTACCCTCTTGCCAATTTTCCATATATTCTTTTTGAATTGATGTTAGTTTATCAATACTAACATTCATGCTGTTTAACTTGTGTAAGGCAATCTGTTTATCAATTTCTTGTGGAACTGGGTAAACTTGTTTATCTAAATCAGAAACATTAGTTTTATCGGTCAACCATTTTGCAGTTAATGCCTGATTTGCAAAACTCATGTCCATAACCTCACTAGGGTGTCCTTCAGCAGCCGATAGATTTACTAAGCGTCCTTCTGCAAGTAAATAAATTGTTCTACCATCTTTCATATGATATTCTCGTACATTAGGCCGAATTTCTAAATAATCTTTTGACTTTTCGTTCATATATTTTACATTGATTTCATTATCAAAATGTCCACTGTTAGCCACAATTGCCCCATCCTTAAACAAATCGATTGAAGCTTTATCAATTACATGTTTATTGCCTGTTACTGTTACAAATATATCGCCAATCTCTGCAGCTTTTAAAATAGGCATTACTTGGAAACCATCCATTACTGCTTCTAAAGCTCGAACAGGATTTATTTCAGTAACTATTACATTTGCTCCCATTCCTCGTGCACGCATTGTAACTCCTTTTCCACACCATCCATAGCCTGAAACTACAAATGTTTTACCTGATATTAAAACCGAGGTAGCACGAAGGATTCCATCTATTGTAGATTGTCCAGTACCATATCTATTATCAAAAAAATGCTTTGTCATTGCATCATTAACAGCAATAATTGGATAGTTTAGTTCCTTTTTATCAGCCATTATACGTTGACGATTAACTCCGGTTGTTGTCTCTTCAGTGCCAGCAATAACATTATTTAAACCATCTTTTCTTGAAGTATGTAATCTAGTTACCAAATCACTTCCATCATCCATTGTGATATTTGGTTTATGATCAAGAACTCTATCCACACACCAATAATATTCATCAGTTGAAACCCCACGCCAAGCATAAACGTAAATTCCATCTTTTGCAAGGGCTGCAGCAACTTCATCGTTAGTACTTAGAGGATTTGAACCACATACTGCAACTTTTGCACCTCCTGCTTTTAAAGTTCTTGCTAAAACAGCGGTTTCTTTTGTAACATGAAGACAACAACCAAGAACCATACCTTTCAAAGGTTTTTTACGTTCAAAATCTTGTCTTATTCTCATCAAAACAGGCATATGATCTTCTGCCCAATGAATCAATTTATTACCGTTTTCTGCCAAAGAAATGTCTTTCACCGCATAGTTATCTGTTTTTTGGACCATAATAACCAAGAAGTGCAAATAGGGAATCTTTATAAAACTATCCTTTAGAAGGAAGGTTTGTAATTCTAGTTTGTTATTTTAATATCATTTTCGCATCAACAATAACTAGGCTGTTTTCATATACAAAAACTGGGTTTAAATCAAATTGATCAATATGTTCATCGAATTTTTGACCTATTTTTGACACTTTTAACAATAGATCAACAACCAAGGACTTATTTGCTTTTATATTTCTGAAACCTTCCAATAATTTTTTACCTTTTATTTCCTCGATCATCTGTTCAGCATCATATTTTTCTATAGGTACAATTCTGAATGTTACATCTTTGTATAACTCTGTATATATTCCTCCTATTCCACACATTATAGCTAGACCAAAAACAGGGTCTTGGGTAAGTCCAACAATAATTTCAACACCCTTTTTTTCCATTTGATCAATAAGAATATCTTCTTTTGGAAATCTTTTTTTAAAATCCAAAAAGGTTTTTTTTAGCTCCTCTTTATTATTAATATTTAACTTAACTCCATCCACATCGGTTTTATGTAAGATCTTATTAGAACAAACTTTTACAGCCACAGGATATTTCAGATTTATATTTTCAAGGTCTTTTTCATTTTTAACGACAACATAATTTGTGGTTGGAATTTTGTATAATTTTAATATATCCTTAACCTCATTTTCTGCAAGTGGACCTTTTTTTGAATTAATCAAGGTGTTTAAGTCCTTCATAATCAACCTTTCCTTTCATCAATTACTCTTTTTGCCTTCAATCCAGTATCTGGTATTGAATTCGGTGGTAAGATTTCAACTCGAGGAGTAAATACAATGACCGATTTGATATCTTCAATTAATTTTTGTTCTAATTTTTTAGATAAGTCAATACTTACTTGCTTATTAGTTTCTACCTGTACCGTAAGCACATCTATATCATTTTCAGTAGTTAGATGCATTCGCCAATTTCCACCAACATCACTATTTTTCATTAAAACTGATTCAATCTGTCCAGGATAAATATTTGTTCCCCTGATGATAATCATATCATCACTTCGACCCTTTATTGGAGTATGTTTTACATGAGTGCGACCGCATTCACAAATTTCTTGATCATAAAGCTTTGCAATATCTCTTGTTCTATATCTTAATAGAGGCATGCCCTCCTTTGTAAGAGTGGTAAGAACAATCTCACCTTCTTCTTCATAATCAACAGGTTCTAAAGTTTTTGGATCTAAACACTCTACAAGAAAATGATCTTCCCAGATGTGTAATCCATCATGGATTTTACAATCGGTAGAAACTCCGGGGCCACACATTTCCGTAAGTCCGTAAATATCATGTACGTCCATATCCCACATTTCAACAATGCGTTTTTTAAGTCCAGAAGTAAACATTTCGGCTCCAAATAAACCGTTTCTGACCTTTAGATTACTTGGATCAATATCTATTTCATTAGCCACCTGGCCAAGACGTATAATGTAAGATGCAACTCCACTAAGAAAAGTTGTGCCGTAGTATTCCATTAATTTTATTTGACGTTCGGATTGACCTTTACCTGAAGGTACAACCATCGCACCTACTTTTTGAGCACCGTAATGAAAACCAAATGCACCAGTAAAAGTACCGTATGGGATAGGATTTTGAAATATATCCTTTTTTGTCAGTCCTGACATTGCTAGACATCTTGCCATTACCTCTGACCATACCTCAATATCGTTTTTTGTATAACAAACAGTAACTGGAATTCCGGTTGTCCCAGAAGATGCATGAAGTTCGATACAATTATCTAAAGCGGTTGCCATTAATTTATAAGGACCATTTTTTCTCAAGTCATCTTTAGTTGTAAATGGTAGTTTTTTAATATCTTCAATAGTTTTGATATCACTAGGTTTTATTCCTAATTCATCAAATTTCTTTTTATAATGGGCGACGTTTTTGTAGACAATTTCAACTGTTTTTTTTAACCTTTTTAATTGTAAATCTCTCAACTCTTTCTTAGGGAGAGTTTCCATTTTAATGTTAAAAACATTATTCATGTGAAATCAATCTACGAATTAGAATATATATTATTAATTTTGGGAGCCAATAAGACAAATCTAATACCTCATAAAACAACAGTGACAAAAGTTTTAAATAAAGAATTGCTTTCGTTAGCTTCCACAAGTAACGGAAACAGGTGTACATAATGGTAAAAAGTGTTTATAATTATATAGGAGAACAATGGAAAAAACCTGATACGTCCTATCAGTCAATTAACAAGAATCGATTAATTCAATGGAGAAAGGAAGGTAGTTTTACACGAGTTGAAAAACCTCTTAGAATTGATAGAGCCAGATCTTTGGGATATAAAGCAAAGCAAGGCTATATTGTAGTTAGAGCTAGAGTCAGACGGGGTGGTCTGAGAAGACCTCAAATAAAAGGTGGTAGAAAACCATCTGCCCGAGGTATTAAAAAAATTACCCCTGCAAAAAGTACACAAAGAATTGCTGAAGAAAGAACATCAAAGAAATACCCAAATCTAGAAGTATTGAATTCATACTGGGTCGGAGAGGATGGAGGCTACCATTATTATGAGGTAATAATGATTGATAAATCACATCCTGTTATTGAAAAGGACCCAAGCATTAATTGGATAACTAATCCTTCTTGCAAACGTAGAGTCCTTAGGGGAAAAACAAGTGCAGGTCAAAAGGGAAGAGGATTAATGTATAAAGGAAAAGGAGTTGAAAAAGTAAGGCCAAGTATCCGTTCCAAACAAAGTAGAGGAAAATAATTTTTTATCTAACAACCATAACTGGTTTGTGTGCATACTGAACTACTTTATTTGCTACACTACCAATTGGATATGAGCCAAGCTCACTAGAACCTAAACTTCCAAGTACTATTAGATCGCAATTTAATTCATTTGCAATATCAATTATCTTGGCAGCAATATTTCCCTCTTCAACCAAACCATTTATTTCATATTCGTGGTATCCAATATCTCTGATTGCATCTTCAACGATATTTTTTGCTTTCTTTTTTAACAATTCGTAAGCTGTTTGATCAACTAAATTTGTATCCGAAGGAACAGGGATAACTGCTAGAAGAATTAGTTTACCATTTTCTTCCATTAACATCATTGCTTTGTTTAATGCTTTTTCTGAACCTTCCGAACCATCAAACCCAACAAGAATTCTTTTCATAATCAAATTTTTTTCATCCAAACCGGACCACTAGTGGTATCTTGTATCTCGAGTCCGATTTCCAGCAGTTTATTTCTTATCTCATCTGCTTTTTTCCAATCTTTATTATCTCTTGCCCGTTCCCTAATATCTAATATCGTTTTAATATTTTCTTCGATACTTTCTTTAGGTTCTTTTTCATATTCTAAAACAAGTTCTTTTAACTTATTAATTAGGTCAATATCTTGATTTTTATCCTTTTTGTCCTGAAAAAGTGTTAAAACATTACATATTTTTAAAAGTATATTTTTTGAATGATTACAAAGAGATGGACTTACATTTTCATTATTTTCAAGGAATTTGTTACTATCATTTACAAACTCAAATATTACAGCAAAAGTTTTTGGAGTATTAAAATCATCATCCATAGCTTGTCTAAAATTATGTTCAAAATCATTGATCATATTAAGATAATCTTTCTCATTTTCGCTTAATTTATTTTCATCTAAAATACTAGATTCATCTGATAATCCTTCCAATTTCTCTTTTAATCTGTAAATTCTTTCAAGGCCCTTTTTAGAGTTTTCTATTGCATCTTCACTAAAATCTGGTGGACTACGATAGTGAGCCTGTGCAAAAAAAGTTCTTAAAACCTCCGGATCCCATTTTTTTATTAGATCTTTTACATTAACTATATTACCAATTGATTTTGACATTTTTTCTCCATCAACGGTTAAAAGACCAATATGCATCCAATAATTTGCAAATTTTTTGCCAGTTGCTGCCTCAGCTTGAGCGATTTCGTTTTCATGATGAGGAAACCTAAGATCCATTCCTCCCCCATGAATATCAAATGGAAGACCAAGATGATTTGCACTCATTGTTGAACATTCGATATGCCAGCCAGGTCTCCCCCTTCCCCAAGGTGATTCCCATGATGGTTCATGTGGTTTTGCAGATTTCCATAAAGCAAAATCAAGAGGACTTTGTTTTGTTTCACCAGGCATTACCCGCTCTCCAAATCTCATTTCATCTATATTTTGACCTGAGAGTTTTCCATATTCTTTAAAATTTTTAACAGAAAAATATACGTCTCCATTTGCTATATATCCATATCCTCTATCCAATATCTGTTGAATCATTGATGTCATTTCATTGATATATTCTGAAGCCTTTGGATATAAGTCTGCTCGTCTTATTCCCAAATCGTCTAAATCTTTAAGACATCTTTCTGCAAAACGTTCTGAGTATGCTAATGGATCAATACCCTCCTGATTAGCAGCATTGATTATTTTATCATCAACATCTGTAATGTTTTGAACATATTTTACATCAAATCCTATGTATTCAAAATATCTTCTTATTATATCAAAAGCTAAATATGTACGAGCATGACCGATGTGTACGTCACTATATACAGTCATACCACATACATACATTTTTACTTTACCCTTTTCTACTGGTACAAAAGGTTCTTTTTTCCTTGTTAGTGAATTGTAAAGCTCTAAAGTCATACTCTAAAACCTTTAATTTATTTTTAATAATGGTAAAATTTAAGATTTATTAAAATTGTTGATTTATTAGATTTAAAATCCAAATTATTTAAATAGAGTTTTATGATACCGACAAACGGAGGTTTTTATGAAAACAACATTTAGTATAATAAAAGCAGACGTAGGAGGCTGGCCAGGACATGCTTCGGTACACCCAGATCTTAAAGAGATTGCAAACAAAAGATTATCTGATGCTGTTAAATCAAAAACATTAAAAGATTTTCATGTAACTAATTGCGGAGATGATTTAGAACTTATTATGACTCACACTAATGGTGTGGACAGCAAGGAAGTTCATACACTTTCATGGGATACATTTCTTGAGGCAACAGAACGAGCAAGAGACCTTGGTTTATATGGTGCGGGTCAGGACATTCTGAGCGATGCATTTTCTGGAAATATTAGAGGAATGGGGCCTGGTATAGCTGAAATGGAATTTCAAGAAAGAAAAGCAGAACCAATAGTAGCATTTATGATGGATAAAACAGAGCCGGGTGCATTTAATTTTCCAATTTTTAAGATATTTGCAGATCCATTTAATACAGCAGGATTAATTATCGATCCCTCTATTCATGATGGTTTTGTTTTTGAGGTCTGGGATATACAAGAACACAAACATGTTTTTATGAAAACCCCAGAAGAGATGTATGATTTACTTGCTTTAATTGGTGCAAAATCAAGATTTGTAATAAAAAGAGTATTTCCAAAAAAATCATCAAAACTACCCGCAGATGAAGCGGTTGCTGTGATTTCAACCGAAAAATTATTCCAGATTGCAGGTGAGTACGTAGGTAAAGATGATCCTGCAGGAGTTGTTCGTGCACAATCAGGTCTACCTGCATTAGGAGAAGTACTTGAAGGATTTGCTTTGGGACATCTTGTATCCGGGTGGATGAGAGGTTCTCATAATGGACCATTAATGCCAGTTTCTGTTGAACAGGCAAGGTGCACTAGATTTGATGGACCTCCTAGGGTTATTGCATTAGGTTTTCAATGTAAAAATGGGAAATTAACACAACCTGTTGATCTATTTGATGACCCCGCATTTGATAGAACAAGAGTTGAAGCACAACATATTACAGATTACATGCGTAGGCACGGACCATTTGAACCACATCGATTACCAATGCAAGATATGGAATACACAACTTTACCAAAGGTAATAACAAAACTAGGGGATAGATTCAAAAAAATGAAATAATCCCTCCATCCTTAATTTTATATATTACCATCTTATTAGGTCCTCCTCTTAAAATAATATTGGAGCAAAAAAAATGGCTCGAATTCATGCAAGAAGAAAAGGAAAATCAGGTTCAACTCACCCAATTAGAAAAAAACATCCAGACTGGAGTTCACTTAATCCACGTGAAATTGAAGCAAGAATTTTGGAGCTTTCAAAATCAGGAAAAACAACCAGTGAGATAGGCATGATTCTAAGAGATCAGTATGCGGTTCCAGACATTGCTCTTGCTACAAATAAATCAATTACAAATATTCTTGAAAAAAATAACATAAAATTTGATATTCCTGAAGATTTAAGAAACTTAATAAAAACAGCATTGAATTTGAGAAAACATTTAGATATTAATAAAAAAGATTTGAAAAATAAAAGAAATTTACAACTTACTGAATCAAAGATTCGTCGTCTTACAAAATATTACCACACAAAAAATAAACTCCCGGAAGGATGGAAATATAGTCCTTCGCAAGCAAAGCTAATGTTTGAATAAAATTTTTCTTTCAAAAAGGATTTTTTCTAATCAATATGTCATATGATATTTCTTCACTTAGCAAAAAAGCAGTAGATACTGTTTTATCAATTCCAAAATCATCAAGAATAAGAATAATTTCTCACTATGATGCTGATGGGATCTCAGCTGCTGGTGTGTTATGTAATGCTGTTTATAGAGAAGGCTATGATTTTCATGCATCACTTATGAGAAATCCATTTAACAAAGGATTGGATAGATTAGCTAAGGAAGATAATTCTTTGGTTATTTTTTCTGATATGGGTAGCGGCCAAATCGAGACCATAGAAAAATTAAATTGCAAAGTCATAATTTTGGATCATCATCAATATTTAAAAGAAAAAGTAAGTGAAAATGTAGTACAAATTAATGCGAACTTATGTGGGATTAATGGTAATTATGAAGCTAGTGGGGCCACACTTGCATATTTTTTTGCAACCAAGTTAAATAAAAAAAATGAAGATTTATGCTTTTTAGCTCTCGCTGGTGCAACAGGTGATAAACAACACATTGGTGGTTATAGTGGGTTTAACAAAGAAATCCTAGAAAATTCAATAGAAAAAGGATTCTTAAAAGAGAAAATAGGTGCCAAACTATATGGAAAATCAATATATGATTGCATATTTTACTCTATAGATCCATATTATAAAAATCTCTCTGGCAATAAAGAAGAAATTGAAAAAATATTGTTAAAGATGGGAATAAAATTAGATACTAAAATAAAAGATTTAGATGATGAGAAAATATTGCAACTTAATTCTTTTCTTGTCCTAAATCTTCTAAAATCAGGTTGTCATAAAAATATAATTGATATGACAATCAGAAAAAGATATTATTCTGAATCTTATGGATTTGAATTGGAACGTTTTGCAGATCTACTGGATGCATGCGGAAAAAATGGTTATCGAGGTCTTGGCTTGTCTTTATGTTTTGCCGATAAAAATGCATTTAATGAAGCTGAAATTGTTGAAATAGAATATAAACAAAAAATATTGGAACTACTTAATTCATTAGAGAAAGACAAGATTATGGTTTTGGAAGGTATTCAATATTTTTATAGTGACAGTTCTTCTTTAGGCGGAGTTGTTGCAGGAATTGGAATGATGTATTCAATAGATGGTGATAAACCTCTATTTTCAATAGCCAGAAAAGATGATGAAATCCATGTTTCTTGTAGAGGAAATCAAATACTTGTTGAAAAAGGACTTGATTTGGGTGGTGCGATGAAAAAAGTATCCTCAGAGCTAGGAGGATTTGGTGGAGGTCATAAAATAGCAGCTGGGGCAACAATTTCGATCGATAAAGAAGAAGAATTTTTGAAAAAAACCAATCAAATAATCGTCAATCAACTAAAAGATTAAAATGAAAGCCATATGCATTTTAAAATTAGAATATGATTCAGATTTAAAAGCAAAAAAAATAATGAATGCAACAAAGGTAGATAATTATGAGTTCGTTAACTCAAAATTAGACAAAAATCATATTAAGACAAGAATTGAATGTAAATCTGTTTCATCTCTTTTACATACACTTGATGATTATTTAGCATGCATATCAATTGCTGAAAAGATTGTAAAACAAAAATAATTATTTTAAAACTAATAAGAATTAAGTATACAAATAAGATAACAGATTGACGATGATATTTAATTTAGAAGCAAACATTACATTTAGTAAAAACATAAGTACTATTGATAAAGACGTATACGATTTTTTTTCAAGGTTTAATAACAGTCTTTTAAATCAAGATACAACTAAATCAATTGAAATTAAGATCAGTAGCATTCAAAATAACTCAATCATTATTAACATAATTTCGACTGGAAACATCAGACCTCATAACTTACTTCTACAGATGAAAAATAATCTAAATAAAGAATTAGGTGTTAAACATCATATTGGTACAAGAGAAATTCAGATTATTAGTTACAAAATTGAATTTGAATTGGATCGCCCACCTATTAAAGGTTTTTCGATTCCTTTTGCTGAACTTCAAATTAAAGAAAAAAAAGTGGCTATGAGCTTAGAATCTGTTGAGGAAGAATTTCTTAGAAAAAATTACATTGACAGAATGATTCATCTTGTTAAAGAGAAGGTAGAAAACCAATATTACGAAGGCAAAGGCGAATATTGGAAATTAATATGGGAATCAGATGAGAAAAAACCTGTGTGGACAAAAGATCCAACAGAAGAGATGGTAAAACTTGGATGGCTTAAACAAGGCCCAACTAAAGGAAAATGGTTCTACCGCCCACAAATAACAGCAGTTTTTAGAGCAATGGAAACCATTGCTATAGAAGTAATTCTAAAACCCTTAGGATTTCAGGAAATTATTGAATCACATATTGTTCCATTTGAAATTTGGTTAAAAACGGGCCATATGGAGGGCATGCCTGGAGAATTTTATTACGTTGCAGAGCCAGCAACTAGAGACGTTGAAAAATGGGAGAGATTTGTTGATTTAACAAAAATTCAAAAAGAAATCCCCTACGAAGAATTGGAAAAAAATTTAAGTGTACCAAATGCAGGTATTTGTTATGCTCAATGTCCTGTTATATATTGGTCTTTTAAAGGAAAAACCATATCCGAAAAGTCTTTACCGGTTTTATTGTATGATAGCACAGCTAATTCTTGTAGGTATGAATCTGGTGGAAGGCATGGTATTGAACGTGTTGATGAATTTCATCGGATCGAACCTTTATATATCGGTACTAGAGAGCAATTACTTAAATTAAGAGATGATTTTTTAGAGAAATACAAATATGTATTTAACGATATATTAGATCTTGATTGGAGAATGGCATGGGTTACACCTTGGTATATGGCACAGGCTGGAAAAATTGGCGATGAAGGTACGCAAGAAACTGGAACTATTGATTTTGAAGCATACATGCCCTATCGCGGAAATAGAAAAGACTCAGAGTGGCTAGAATTCCAGAACCTAAGTATACTAGGAGATAAATACATTAAAGCGTTTAATATCAAAGCTCAAAAAAGCGAATTATGGAGTGGTTGCTCAGGTATTGGACTAGAAAGATGGGTAAGTGCCTTTCTTGCACAAAAAGGTATAGATCCAGATAAATGGCCTGAAGGGTTTAAAAAATATTTAAATAAGCTACCTGATGGTATTGAATTTCTTTGAGAATATGGAAAAAAAAGATGTTAAAATAAAAAAAAGAAAATATCATATTTTTAAACATCATGCTTGGGCAGGATTAGGATTTCTTGCAGTGTTGTTTGCAATTAGAGTCATATTTCCTTTGTCTGATGATTTACTAACCCCTATAATTTTTATTTTAGTTATTTACGTTTTAGTTGCATTAATTTTTACTTACAAATACAGCTCCGAACTAACTTCCCAACAAACAATAGAAATAACTACTTTAGATTCAAAAAAGGACAAAAACAATAAAAAAATAATTGAGAAACAGGTTAAAATAGAGAAAAAAAGAACTAAAGCAGAAGTAAAAAGAAAGAAAAAAGCTAAATAAAATTATAGAAAAAACCTTTATATTGCAATCAATATCCAGGCAGCGTATGGCAAAGAAAAGGAGAGAAAAATCTGAAGAAGAAACTCCTGATTTCAAATTACCAAAATTTGATGAGGAAAAATTCCTCAAAAAAGAAAGAAGGAATGTAAAAACATTATTTATTTCATTTATTCTCGGTTTAATTGTATCACTGATATCATTTGGATTTTGGGCGTTACTCAGTGGTAGTGAAATAAGATGGTATCTTATTTTATTATTTGGTTTATTTTGTGCCCCTTGGCTTAGATATTTATTTACTTATTTAAACATTGACTTAACAGAATTTGGAAGGAAAGGTTGGTTTGGTACATTTGCAACATATTTTTTTACTTGGTTAATTGTCTTAGTAATTCTTGTAAACCCTCCTTTTTATGATGAAGAGTCACCAAGAATAGAATTAGCGATATTGCCAGGAATGCAAGAACCAGGAGGTACAGTGAATATTGCTGCGTATATTCTTGATAACGTGGGAATTGACGAAGATAAAATTGAGTTTGAATTAGTTTATCCAAATGGTAATGTAACAACGCCTGAATTTACTTTTGAAAATAATATTTTTGAATATGCATATAATAATCCTGAAAATATTTCAGGGCAATACTCATTTTCATTAGTTGCAATTGATGTAAATGGACACAAGAGTCAGATAAATTCGTCTTTTGAATACAGTGAGGATGCATTGAAAATTATCTCTTCAATTTTTCAGGAAATAAGAAGTGGAGATGTAATTACGATAAAGGCAGATGAAAAAATAAGTAATGAAAACTTTAGAGTTTATTATACTATTAACAATGAAACACAAATAAACGTTGATAGAGAGGAAAAAGAAGACAAAGAAAGATATGAAACATCAGCAGAGTTTCAGGGCTGGGAAGAAAATTCCGATATTGTTATTAACTTATATGCAGAGGCGTATCATTATTTTGTAAATGTGAATGAAAATTTCACGAATATTGTGAAAGACACCAATAAATATAACTTTACTACGGGATCAGATTCAAATATCGGAAGTGAACCAGCATTAGAATTAAAAGATTTAAGCTACAATTTACCGGTACACCGTGGACTTCCATCAACTCCAGGATTTGAAATAATCACTTTTATTGTTTCATTAATTGCAGCCATTTTGATATTAAAATGGGGAAAGAAAAAGAAAAAATGAATGACCTAGACAAATTTTGTAAGAGTTTAAAGGAAAATTTCACCCCTAAAATACGTGATCCGACAAAACCAGTTCGATTTTGGTCTGAAAAAGATATTGTTGACGGAAATCTAATAGATGCTTATGTAATTATTTTTAGAACCTCGGGTTGTTCATGGGCTCGTGGTTCAGGCTGCTCCATGTGTGGATATTTCAATGACAGTCTGTGGCAAAAAATAAATGACAAGAATTTGCTGACGCAATTAGATATCGCATTGAAAAATTATTCAGGTGAAAAGTTTGTAAAGATATTCACATCTGGAAGTTTTTTTGATGATAAGGAAATACCTGCAATAGTAAGAAAAAAAATATTAAATAAGATTTTTATCTCTGCAGAAAAAATATCTGTTGAATCTAGACCCGAATTTATAACTAATAAAAAATTAGAAAATTTAATTGATATTGTGCAAGATAAATCATTTGAGATATCTATCGGATTAGAAACTGCAAACGATTATGTAAGAAAAAATGCAATCAACAAAGGTTTTACTTTTAATGATTATAAAGAAGCAGTTGATATATTAAAAAAATTTAAATTTAAATTAAAAACTTATTTATTGATAAAACCACCTTTTTTAACCGAAAAAGAATCAATCATAGATTGTAATGAATCGTTTAATAAAATTAAAAATATTTCTGATACAATTTCTTTTAATCCAACTAATGTTCAAAAAAATACTGTTGTTGAATATCTTTGGAAAAGAAATCAATTTAGACCATCTTGGCTATGGAGTGTTATTGATATATTAAAATCCTGTAAAAATAAGAAAAAATCGTTATTAATTAAATGTGATGTTGCTGGCGGTGGAAAAGAACGGGGAGCACACAACTGTAGAAAATGTGATGGAGATTTTTTAAAGAAAATTTCAGACTTTTCATTAAGTCAAGATTTTGATATTTTAGATGATTTAGATTGTGATTGTAAAGAGAAATGGCTAGATCAAATTGATATAGAAGATCTAACTTTTGGTTCTATTGTTGATTTTTCTAAAATCCATGGATGTTATATATGAAAAAACACGTTGAAAATGATGATACTATAGTATTAATAGATAACAATGCAAAGAAATGCATTATAAATATAAATAATAAAACAGATAAATTCAAAGGAATTGGTGTATTAAACCCTAGTTGTTTGATCGGTAATGAATATGGTAAAAAAATTAACATCGGGAATAAACAATTTTGGATTCTATTACCGTCAATTCTAGATAAATTACATAGTATTAAAAGAAATGCACAAATAATTCTTCCTCGTGATGCTGCATTAATCATAATGAACTGTTCTATTGAAACCGGTCATAAAGTTTTGGAGGGCGGCATAGGTTCAGGATCACTTACTATTGCACTTGCAAATGCAGTAGCTCCAAGAGGAAAAATAATCTCTTACGATACTCGTCAAGATTTCATAGATCATGCTTTTAAAAATATAAAAAAAGCAGAATTAGAAAAATATGTAACGACAAAAAATAAGGATGTTACAAAAGAAATCGATGAAAGTGAATTAGATGCAGTAATATTTGACATTCCAAATCCTTGGAAAGTAGTTGATAAAGCATGGAATGCTTTAAAAGTTGGTGGATATTTTTGTTCTTATTCTCCTCTTATATCCCAATTAGAAAAAACAGTGGAAGCATTATGGGAAAATAAGTTTATTGAAATAAAAACATTTGAAAATATTCAAAGAGAAATGGTAGTTACAACTAGAGGTACTAGACCTAATATCAATATGATAGGCCATACAGGTTACCTAACCTTTGCAAGAAAAATATTGGAGCTTTAATTATTATTTTATTCTTAATGATTATTTTTTAAAATTAATTAAAAAATTCAGGTGGGTTTTTAATCTATACGCTTCCACCAGGATTTACTAATAAATAAAATAATATAACCAGTCCACCTTGCGTCCTTGAATCAAATGGTTTATCATCCAACTCTGTTGTTACAGTAATTTTAGTAGGTCCAAATCCCAATATAAATTGCGAGTTAATTTCCAATTCTTGCCCCGCCTCAATATTGACTATTCCAGAGGTTGTTTTTCCTATTAACACCCCCCCTTGTAATTCAATTTTCCAATTAACATCAGTCGCATCTAAACCACCTGTGTTTTTTATCATCGACTTTATTTTAAATAAACCCCCAGTTATTGATTTTATTTCAGGTGCGGGACCTCCCAGGATTTCAATGTTGAAAGGATTTGACCAATCACTAATTAAACTATTTGAGTCTTTGGCTCTTGCGGTTATATCATAACTGTCAGATAATGACCATGAATGAGAAATTTTAACTTCTTCCCCCGATGCATAAGGTCCTAGCCATTCACTGTTTGTACCATCTCCCCAATTAACAAAATAGTAAACGTCATCATTATCTGGATCTGTAGAAACAATAGTAAATTCAATTTCTTCATCTGCAATTCCTGAGGTTGGACCAGATATAACCGGTGTTACAGGAGGATCTCCTATAATACAAGGACTTGCTAATTCAGCAAGGGTAGCAATTATAAGTTTGGAGCATTTTGCACTATATGTAATATTCATGTTTTCAATTGTATCTTGAGGTGAATGATAGTAGTCGTTAAAATTATATTCATGATAAAAAATCGCATCATAACTATTTTGCCAAAATGAATAATGATCACTACCATATGAATATCCACTTGGAACAATATTTAAACCGATATAATCAAAATATTTTACACTTATATAATCAGTAAAATCAGTTAACCATTCTGATGCTGTATTATAATAAATTTTTACATAATTACCATCTTCAGCTGAAAGAGAAAAACCAATCATATCTACGTTTAATACCGCTACTATGTTATCTTCATTGGCGCTTGCTTCTGCAGCATATTCATGACTTCCTAACAATCCTTGCTCTTCTCCAGAAAAAGTAACAAAGCGTATTGTATGATTAAAACTCAAATCTTTCATAATGAAAGCAGATGCTATTGCTGCAACTGTCCCTGTCCCATCATCATCTGCGCCTGGACTACCTGGCACACTATCAAAATGAGCGCATATTATGTATATTTCATCACTTGATTCATTAGTACCGTGTAATGTTGCCTCCACATTTCTATCTGTATAACCACTATAACTCCAATTATGAAACCTAACGTCAAGGCCCATACCCTCAAATTCATCATAAATATATTCTCCTGCATCATAACATGCAGTTGTTCCAGTTACTCGTGGACCAAAAGCAGTAAGATTTTCTAAATAACCCAAAATCAATGTCTCATTCATTTTTTGTATTAGTTCAATTACACCTTCATTTGTAAATTCAGATAATATTTTTGGTGAATATGATTTTGCTACAGAATAATCTGCCAATTGAAAATTGGGATATGGATAGGACATATCGCCAGGTAATGGAGGAGTATCCTCTAAATCATTTATTCCGCTTGATACAGTAACTGTTGTTGAGGTTAAAAGAATTAAAACAAAAAAATATACGATTTTTCTTTTTTTCATATCTATCCCCTTAAATTATAGTTATAATTAACACTATTTAATATTTTCCTATTGTTTGTATAAAAAATTTTAGACTACCACATTTCTCGCTGGAAATATGTTAAGTCTATTCTATCCCAATCATCAAAATCGTTTTTACCTCTAGATCCATCAGAATAGTCAACCATTTGATACATGTATCCATAGTTCATTACACTTTTATATGGCCGCCATCTCCACCAGTTTAACTGCCATGGATATGCCCCACTATTATCATCGCATCCTGGAGTATTGCCATTGAATATTCCTAGAGTATGACCAGTTTCATGCATATAGGCACTTGCATAAACTGTGTTTTTCTCTAGTAAGAATTTACTAGATTTTTCTTCCATGCCTTTACTTGAAATCTGGAATGAATCAAGATAAGGACCAACGCCTCCCCAAAAAACAAACCCATTATGTGGTGCTTGATAGACAACTAAACCGTAGTGGAAAACCCCGCGCCGCCAATTGTTAACATCTTCATGTAAGAAATATTTCCAATACATGTTTTGCAGACTATCATACTCTGATAATTCTTCAAAAGGAATCATATCGCTACCTTTCATATCTCCGTCATCCAAGTGATATACTATGTTTCTTCTATCATAAACTGTTCTTAGTAATTCTTTTGATTCTTCAGGTAGTATAGATTTTTCGCCTGTTGGACTAGTTTCCATTTGGTCAAGTTCTACAAAAAGATCTTTTCTGAATGGATCGGAGCCCCAATCAGATGTAAGATACTCTTCAATATTATCTAAACCGTCTCTATCTAAATCTATATTTTTGTGGTCTTCCCATTTAAATGGATCATAGAACCATATACGATAATATTCATCTTCATGCCAATCATAGGAGAAATATTGTCCCCATTTATGTTCCCATTCTATTGGAACACTGTCATTATCCTTATCCTCACCAGTATTATCAAATTCTGGATTTGTATTGTAGATGTTAAATTCTGTCCAATATGGGATTCCATCTCCGTCATAATCATTTTGATAGATATTAAACCAAAGCTCACAATCTCGATCACGTTGATAGATACTATTATCATCGCATCCATTTAATCTACCATATCCACTTAAATCGAAATTTACAGGCTCACTAGAAATATAATCATCACCAAACCAATTTCCTGTTTTAATATCATACTTAAGTTCGATATCGTAGCTATCTTTCAATCCTTCGTAGTCGCTACTAATATCACATAATTGGTCTCGACCAATATTTTTATCCCATAATTGTATTGTTATGTTCACAAATTCTTCATCATCAGGAACATTTAGTTTAGCTGAGAATTGAGGATCATAAACATATTTTGTATTATGCCAAGTTTGGCTAACTGACACTTGATCATTTATGAAAATCTTTACATAGAAATCTGGATCACTAAGCCAATCAATTTTTTCTATAGCTGGAATATGATTGTCCTTTTTTTCTAGAGAGCGAATTTTTGTTATTTCTACGGTAACTTCAATATCTACAAGTGGATCAAGATCGTCATCATTTAAATTAGAGATTGATGTATTTTTTGGTTTTTGTGAAAATGCATTTGCCGTAGATATTAAAGATATTGATATTATTAGCACTAAAATTGATCTAATGATATTGCTCTTCTTCATATTTTATCTCCTAATTTTTGTTAAATTAAGACTTACTTATTAAGTAGTTAACGCCCCTTTATATAGTTTTTCGTTTATGTATATTTTTTATAAATATATAGAGGATAAATATTTAAATAAAATATTCTTTATAATAATAAATAACACTTATATAATCAATTAATCTAATATAAAATATTATTTTTCCTAAGATAAATTTTTATGAAATATTATTAACAAAAATTAACGGCCGTTAATTATTTTTAAAATCAACTCAATTACAAAGATTTCTTAAGATTTTATTAGAATTTCTTCTTTAACTCCCTAATTTTTGCCATTTCAGAATTTAAAAGAGGTTTTTCAATAGTTTTTTCTTTTTTCCAAGTAATTTTTGTTGTTTTAATTTTTTTAACAAATGCATCTGATATTAATTTTCCATCAATAATGTCTGGAATTGGTACACCTAAGTAACCAAGAACTGTAGGAACTATATCTATTACTGAGGCTTCTATTTTCTTATTTTTTTCAACATTATTACCATATAGAAATATTATGCCCTCAGGCTTATGATCACCAATCCAATCATAAAATCCAGGTGCCCCTATTATAGATAGAGGTTGCCCATCTGAATTTGATTGTGACCCCAAACCATAGGGTTGCCTTATTAGTTCTTGAGTGCTGTAACCCTGTTTTGGTTCTATTATAATATCCAGAGGATCATTTACTGCATCTTTATCATATACTTCTTCCCAACGATAAATATTCCTTATTACAAATTCCCCAGTTTCAGGATCTTTAATTTCCTTCAGTAATTTTATTAATTCCTCTCTTAATCTCTCATAATCTTTTCTATCAACAATTCCATCTTTATACTTATCTTTCAACATAATCCGGATGCCTCTAGAGCAAACTGAGTGATAAACAGCTTTAGTCAATGATAAATCAATGTTGGCACTTGGGCCTTTTGAAATTATTAGTTTTCTTCCAATAGATGTTCTAACTAATTTCTCCATGGGAAAAAGTCTAAAAATTAAATTACTTATTTTATCAAAAAAGAATAACATTATATTTTCTGAACTATATCTTGGATCAGATTTAGTTTTCAAATAGCCATTGTTAAAAAGAAAATTATTTAGATAAATATATTTTCCCGGGGTATCAAATCCATGATCAGATACAATAATAAATAACGCATCTGGAAAACTTTTCATCATTTTTCCTACATATTCATCAGCTTTTTCATAACATGACAGTATGTATTCTTTTTTATTCCATAGAAGATGTTGAGCGTCATCTGTTCCTCTAATAACATACATTGAAAAATCCCAGTCATATTTATTCATAAGATTAGATGTTACATTAGAATGAGATTCAGTCATGCGATTGATTTTTTCAACGAGTTTTTGAGGATCATGTCGTGCATACAAGTATTTTGGTATATCATCAACTGCTACTTGTTCCAATATATATTCACCAATTTTCCCATCTATTAAATCTCTCTTTAGTTCTCTCGGAAAAGTATATTCAGATTTTGGTGATGGTGTTAAAAGACCAGTTATCATAACACCATTTATTTTTTCAGGTGGATATGTACCAGGAACGGCAACAACTATATTTTTTTTCCCAGCATCTGTTAGATAATTCCAAATAGCAGGTGTTTTTCGATATTTTGAATTGATTAATTTTTTTGAAATTGTTGATGTTACAAAAAAATCATAGATTCCATGTTTTCCAGGTTGACAACCAGTAACAATAGATGTCCAAGCTTGGGCGCTGTAAGGGGGTATTGTTGAATTTAGTTCTCCATAAGCCCCATTTTTTCTCATAATATTAAAGTTAGGAAGTTTTCCCTCATCCATCCAATCTTCCATTAGATTTAGAGTTCCCCCATCTAAACCTATTACTATTGCTTGTGGTTTTTTAGACATGTGATTTTTTACCCCAATTATTATTGGATTTTTATTCTTAAAAGAGACGTTGCATTTAATATTTTTTATAAAAGATAGGAATCATTTGAAATCTTTTTTTTTATATTAATCAATTTTTTAAGAACTAAATTAGAGAATCTCTTCTAATGCAGATAAATCTTTTTTCTTCTCCTTTGTTTCAGTCAGTGATATAATAAAACCATAAAATCCAGTAAGAACATCGGTCAGTAAATGACCTGCTAGTGATAGAACAAGCGTCTTTTCTGGAGAAACACCAAAAAATGAAAATAAGAAAATTAAGGTAGCTTCTCTAGTTCCCAATCCTGCGGATGTAATTGGTATAAATGCAATAATATTTGCTATAGGATAAAGCATTAAAAAAGCAAAGTATGGAACATCAATATCCAAAGAAATACCAATTATGTAAATCTGGGAATAAATAATAATCCAGGTTGGTATTACCACAATAAAAGGATAAATTAGATCCCTTACGTTTGGAAAATCAGTGTAAAATGTGTCAACAAAGCCAATGAAATATTTCTTGAAATTCTTTGGAATTAAATATTTAATAAGAAAGTGTAGAGTTTTTTCTCCCCTTTCTTTCTTCATGAAATAAAAATAGATAATTATTGTTATAATTAAGAATAATATTGCAAAAGGAAGTGCTTCTGGAATCCTGTCTATTACCAAAAAAGCACCAATTATTACCATAAAATAAAGCGATAATGTGTGAACAGCTTCTTCAATAAATGAATTTACAAATAATTTTCCAACAGGTTGCTTTGTTTCATCTTTTAGATACGGAATTCTCATTAATTGTCCAATATAACCTGGTGTTACAGATCCGTAAAAGTATCCGATTAGGAATATTTTAAGTGATTTCAAATAACTAACATTGATATTTTGTTTTTTCAATATGACTTGCCAACCGTAATTTCTAATCAAAACTCTGGGTAGGGTTAAAGATGCAGCAATTATCACAAAAATAGGAGATATTTTCATAAAAGTGGAGACTATTTCATTTGTGCCAATATCAATTATCAAATAAATAAGAATTAGAATTCCAATTAATGGCATAATTTTTTTTATATATCCTACTATATTTCGATTTTTTATAATCCTATGTATATTATTGGATATCTTAATATATATCTTTTTTATGTTTAAGATAAAAATTGATAGAAGAATAATAACAGAAGCAAGACATAAATAAAATCCAATATCTGGACCCCAATTACACATGATTGATGTGCGTGCACCTTCAACATAAAGACTTATATCAACATCCCCCTCACCAAAAAAACCTCCAACACCTATCTTTGCAAGTTCAGCCATTGCATAAGAAAATATTGTCAAAGAACCCATAAATGAAAGCCCACTAAATGTAATTAATAATGTCGAATAAATTCTTTTTTTATAGCTTTTAACTAGTATATGTAGAATAAGAAAGATACAACCCACTGATATTGATAAACCTACAAGAGTCATTACCAAAACAACTAGGTCTGGTAAGGATGCAAGTTCTCCTGCGATTGTATCGGGCCCAGATGTTATAGTAATCAATTCTGATGGAATTAAATACATTTTGGTTGTTGTTTCTATTTGATTTAAAGAACCATGAAGAACCCACCATGGTGCAACAATTGAAGTAATTGCTAGTGAAACTGCAAGAATTTTTAAAAATGATGTAAGATTTCTTTTTTTCACGGCAAAAATTGCACCAATGATTGTTAATAAAAATGATAACAACAACACAATATTTGGGAAAACAGGCTCATTTTTTGTTATTAATTCATAACTTCGTTCCCCGGCAATATTTATTTGTCTTTCTCCAACCAATTCTTCATCAACTTGCACAGTAGTAATATATGCACCTGGGGGTAACAAGATCTGTGAATAACCATTTTCATCTGTTATAATATTTATATTCTTGTTTTTTCTTTCAAAAAATATATTTGCATCTTTTAATTGTAATCCACGAGAATCAAACACATTAATTTTAGTATTAAATTCAACTGGAAATACAATGCTAATATTTTTATCATCAACAATATCAATTTTTTCTTCTTTAACAAAGGATTTGTATTGGAGAATAAGTTGATAGTTTGTAGGTATTATGTTTGAAAAAAGATATTTATTGGAGGAAAGTCTATTTGAAGATATTGATTTTAATCTAATCATTTCAGGACTTTCAATAATTATATCAATATCAAATTCAGTAGGAAGTTCCCATTTGTCTAAGACTTCAACTTCAAGATCATACCTCTGAATATCTATAGATTTTTTTATTGGAATTATTTTATTAGTATAACCTAAACGAATCGGTTCATTCAAGATGATAAAACCATTGTAATAGACATTTAAATCATATTTACCAAAAATATTGCAAGGTGCTTTTAGAATAAATTGACCTTCAGAATTAGAAAAACCTTTGGATATTGTCACATTATCTTTAACTAAGCAAAGCTCTGCATTTTCAACGCCTATTTCATTTTGATCTTTTATTGTCAGTTTAATAGATCTTTCTTGTTTACAAAAAATATGAATTTTTTTATCCTGATTTAGATCAATTATTGCAAATCCGATAAATCTACGTTCTTTTGAAAATCGTGGATTTTCTCTGAATATTTTAATTAGATACTCCTCAGTTACTAAATTGTTAAAAGTAATTTTTTTAAACAAAGAACGGTTTTTCCAATCAAATATTCCCAATGCTAATTTTATTTTTCGTAACGGTCTTGTGTCCTCGAAATCTGGTAGAGGATTAATTGGCAGTCTTCCACCAATTCCAGTAGAAATCAACTCTTTATTTTGGTATAATTCTGCAGATATATATGATAAATTCATACCTGTTAAAATAGATAAGGAGTTACCCAGTGGAGCAGATGGAGCAAGATGTACCACAGCAGATAATGAATATCTAGTTTCTCCACAATCTTGACCTTGGACTTCTTCTATGTTTAGTGGCCAAATTCTAACCAGAGATTGAAATAAAACTGACTCTTTTTCAACACCTTTGTAACCCGCTGTTTCTGTTGAAAAAAATTCTGCATCATATTCAACAATTAAATCATCAGGAACATCTACATCACGCGAAGAACCCCTTTCATATGAATTTCGACTAAATTCGGTATAAATCATATTGCCTTCTAGGCCAGGTAAATCAGAAGCATCTTGCTCTCTTCCCTTTACTTGAATCCCATCTCTTTCATCAGTCCCAGATTTCACAACATTATTAGATCCTAAAATTAATCCATGGGCAACACCTTTTTCACCCTCATCATAGGAAATCCATGCATTGCTACCCAAATCAAGATCATCCTCAGTATTGATAAACATCGTACTTGCCCATGCACCTGGTCCCATAGCAATTTCAGGATCAGGATTTAAAGCATATTCCTCTATTGAATTTTTCTCAGAATACACATGAAAATAAGGGTAAATTTTTCCAAAATTCAGCTCACCAATTGAATTACTTTCAAGTCCACCGCATTGAAAACTTGCATATGTGCCCTCTACCTCTGTTACAGGTGCCACAGTGAACCCATCTAAAATTTCATGTTTTACATGTGCATAAATTCGCTTATCATCCATAGGACAATAGTAATATTTGTAAGTGACAGTTGTTCTGATATCTTCCTTTGTAGATCCACTTACAATGCCAAATTTAACCATGAGATTTCCGTCAATAAAAATTTCTTTTGATATAAGATTATCAACTGAACCTGAATAATCCTCTAACTCTTCCCCATAAAAATACATAAAATCAAAGGATGCAAACAATTCTCCACTCTTTGGTAAAACATCTGTTGATTGTGATTTTAATTTTGTAACTTGTTGTGATACACCACTACCCATAAATTTACCATCTTGGGTCACTGCATATACAATATAATCTCCTTGCGTAATTTTATAATACAATGACTCAAAAGGATAACCTGGAATTGGTTCTATATTATAATAGGATTCATCAACTCTTACATGATCATCATAATTTGTTGCTGGTTTTTCACCATCATCATAATACACAAAATATTGTTCATTTCCGCTAGTTTCTTTAGGGATAAGAAATACTATATTGCAAGATTTTATATGGCTTTCATCTGAATAATTTAAATCATAAATTTGTGATTCTAATTCATCAAAAGTTTCCCCATCCTGAATTATTACTCTAACTGAATGTTCATATTCACTTTTTGCCCAACATAGATTTTCAAATTTAAAACTCGTGTCTATAGGCTGATATTTTGATTCTTCAATAGAAGTATCAATTGGTACAATCAACTGGTCTCTGTAGGACCATTGATCATTCCACCATTCTAGATTTTCTTGTGAAAAACCTATCGAAGAAAAAATAATTATTGTAAAATTAATAAGTAAAAATACTGAAATTATATTTTTCTGCATTAGGATTCCACATTTTCCATATATAAAATATTATATATATTATATTAATATTAATAAAGTTCGGGTATTTATTAAAAAATAAAAAGAATTATATCTAATATTGGAAACAAATATATCAATTCAATAGTTGAAAAATAACAGCAATAAAAAATTTTTATTTGGAATTCACTATATATCTATCTTCCAAATGGTTTTATTGAGTTTCTCCAATCAAAATTTGACCAAGGGATTTGTATTTGCCAGATAATTGCGCCACTCCAAGGATGTCTTTTTACAATACTTATTCTTCCATTAATTTTATGAGGGGGCAAAATGTCTCCTTTCCAAAAATTATGTATCCATCTATTTAAAAATGAATTTTCGAAAACAGCTTGCAGTTCATTATCCATGAAATTATTTTTTTGAATTTTATTTAAAAAGGATAAACTTAGATTAATACCAACTGAATTATTTAAAAAGGTATTTAACAAGACTGTGTGGAATCGAGTTGATGCAAGATAAAGTCCTAATGTATTATTTGAAATAAAATTTGAATTAATCAAACCGAATTTACAAAAAACTCCTCCAATCCAGACTCCAATTGAATTATTATCAACAATGTTATCCACAATAAGATTATGGGAACCGCTACATAAAATTCCAGAGTATTTATTAGAAATTATATGATTATCCACAATAGAATTGTGAGAAGAAATCATATCAATTTTAATTCCATAGGAATTTTTTGATATTATATTATTTGAAATTTCAATTGCTTTAGAAGAATCAATATCTACACCATACCAGCATTTTGTTATTGTGTTATTGAATATGAAACAATTTAATGATTCAATTATATCAATGCCAACTTCGATATTATGCAGTTTAAGATTCGTAATAGAAATTTGGTTACATTTATACAATATTACTTGCCCAGCATTATTAATCAAAATATCTGTTTTGTTAACTAGATATACAAGAGGTTTTCCATTCACTGTATTATTCTTTATTGTATTTTGATACGACTTGTAATGAATAAGACCATTTTTTACAAATCTATTCTCAGCAATTATATTGTTATTTGATTCCCATAAATCGATTCCTGCATTACAATTATCAAGAATTGAGACAATAGTATTGTTGTAAAATGTGTTGTTATTTGAATTTAACACTCTGAATCCGTTATAACTATGCTGAATTGCAGGGAATGAATTTCCAAAAATTATATTTCCAATGCAAGAATTATCATTAGAGCTAAACAGGGCAATTCCTGAAAAATAATTGTTATCAAAGTGGTTGTTTGTGATTATATTTAAATTAGATTCTATGAGTTTCAAACCATCATAATTGTCTATAAATTTGTTATCTGTTATTTTGTGGTAATTTGAATATAATGAATATATTCCAGCACCACTATTTAGAAAAATATTTCCCTCAATTGTTGATCTGTTTGCATTTAATCTAATTCCATCGTCATACCATCCCTCTCTTTGTATGGTAAATTCAGAAATTCTAACATTATCATTATTAATTGTTATTACATCTTTTCTTTCTCCACCATCTATAATAGTAGTTTCTGGACTTTCCCCAATTAATTCTATAGATTTATTTACAATTAAATTTTCATAGTAAGGGGATGAATATGAATATACAAAAATTAAGGTACCATTAATTGAATCATTAATTGCATCTTGTATCTTGGTATAATTTCCAGGTCCAGTACCTCCAACATAAAATCTATCATTATTAAGATATTCAGGTAAAGATTTACTAATTGTACCAAAAGCAGGCACACATAATGCAATTAATAAAACTACACAGCAAAGTGTTTTTAATTTTTTCAACAAATAAACCTTCCTAAAATCCTATAAAATATAGGAAACTTTTCTAGTATAGAATATTGAAAAAAATTACTGAATTTTGGCATTGATACTTTTAAAACACCCCAGTCACTCTCAAGGCCGTATCTATCCTGGGATTTTGCTTTAATAATATATGTGCCCTTTTTACACCACTCGTGGCTAAAAGTAATTGGTTCCAATGATTCATAGTAATCAGTCCAATCGGTAGAAGTGCCATCTCCCCAATCGACAAACATCCTGATGTCTGTGTAATCGATTGCCCATGAAACAAATGTGTATTTATAATCAATACCAACTTTTACACTAATAGGTCCACTTATTCTTGGAGGATAGGGGGGTAGATTTTTGATAATTTTTACATCTTTTTCAGCAGTATATTCAGTATCATTACAAATTCTTGCTACTGCATATAATGAATAAGTATCTACATCAGCCCATGAATGGTTTAATATCACCCCGTCAACAGGATCAAACGGGCCAATCCAATCTTGTATATCTCCGTCGCCCCATTGGACATATAAATAAAAATTGCAATTTTGTAAGTTTGAAATATTAAATGAATAATTATACGTTATTCCTATTCGGCCATGATCTGGACCTTTAATTTCAAGTTCAGATGTTGATATACTAAAATTATTATAATCTTCTTCAATATTAGATACAACACTAAAGCTAAAAGAAAGAACAAGCATTATTAGTATTAAGGGACAAAGACATTTTTTCATTCTTACCTCCCCATTTAATATTTATAACTAAACTTAGTTTGATATATAAATGTGTTCCCTGAGATAGATAAACACTTATATTAGTTCGTTATTATTTATATATAGGGAAAATATGAAGATAAATAAAGCAATTATTAGAGTTGTAATTGTTACAATTATCTTGATTATATCTTCCTTTACAGCAATAGGAGTTTATAATAGCAATATAGAGAAAAATCTTAACATTGCAATTTCTAATGATTTAAAAATTTCGACAAATGAAAAACCACTAGACATTCAATTCATTTACAATATCACTGAGAAATTGAGTAATATAATATTTGATGAATATGATGAAGAAAAAGGCGAGATTGCAAAAGGCAGAGGGTTTGGTACAAAAGGTGAGCACAAAGCAGCAGAAATTATTTTTGAAAATATGACTAAATTAGGTCTAAACACAACTTTAGAAAAACTTAACAATAGACCTGATCATCCAAATGACAATATTATAAATAAACTCGAAGTTTTAGATTATGAAACCCGAATAAAAAATAAAAAAATTGAAAGTTATATTGCACCAACTTGGAAAGGTCCAAGAGACAATCCTTCCAAAATAAACAATAATTTTACATATAATGGATTAAAAGTCAAACCAATTCCAAAATTTCCATTTTTATACAATCCAAAATTAGCAAAAGAATCAGAGGAGTTTGTATTTATCGATAATGATTTGTGGAATGATCCAAATGCAAAACTACCACTTCTTGATCCATTAAAACCTTTTATTGAACCATTGAAGTTCTATATGTTATTTCATATGACTACACTTTATAAGATACAATTCCAGACATCTTTTTGGTATAGATTTTATCCTTCTTGTAGGGGACTTATATTGTATGATTTCAATGAAAACTGTCATGATATGATATCATTTCCTGATTCTTGTAAGATCTCACTTCCAGTTATATTTATCAGTGGAAATGATGGAAATGAAATTCTTGAAGATATCGAAAATACCACAGTTGATTACTCTCTAAAACAAAGATACAATAGCTCAATAATTAGCTATAATGTAATTGGAGAAATAAAGGGTAAAAATCCAGATAAAACTGCAATTGTAAGTTGTCTATATGATTCATGGTGGTGCCAAGGGACTGCTGATTCAGCAATTGGTATGGGCATACTTCTTGCAATTGCAAAGTATTTCAAAGAGAATGGATTAATACCAAAATATACCCTGAAATTCATTGGTTTTAGTGGTGAAGAGTACATGATGAATGGGGCAGTATATTATGAATCAACAAATAAGGATGAAAATATACAGTATGTAATTGACCTAAATCAACTAGGGTTCACGCAAGAAGAACCAAGGCTAACTTTCGATGTTGTGGCAAATAAGTTACCTTTTTTAAATAGAGTTTGGAGTGTTGTAGAAAGAAGTAATTACGTAAAAAGAACAGGCAATGTAACTGATATAAAAAAGATATATTGGCCTTCAGGCACACTACCAAGCGATGCCCTACCCTTTTCTGTTAATCGTTTTAAATGTAAAGCTGTACTGTTTTTAAAGGATGGAGGGTGGATTCTACATCATAGAGATGGGATAAATCATACTGAAGGTGATGTTTTCAAATATTTTAACTGGACAGATGTAAGTATTTCAAGCGAAATCATTCTAAATGTAACCATGGATATTATGATAGATCAACAAAATTATTTTGACTCATTTTCAGACAAATCAAATTATTTAATAAATAAGATTTGCGACATAATAAGATTTTGATAGTTTTTTAATAATCTTCAGAAAGCAGGTCTAATCATTGATCTTAATATAACCTTTAATAGACCATTATCTTTTGTGCGCAATGCTTTTACAAATTCTCTATAAAAATAACTTGGTCTTAGATAAAACTTTTTCAATCCCATTGAACAAAATCTTTTAATTTCTTCTTCCGTAAAATTTCCTAAATCTCTACTACAATCAGCAATGACCTCATGTTCATTTTCATTAATTGAACCCTTTTCCACAGCCCACGTCCATAAATCAGAACCATGCCTATAGCTTAATGGATAAAAAATCACTAAATCAAGAGGTAAAGAACATGCAAAATTTATGGTATTGTTAATGTGGTCTCTAGTTTCGATGGGCGCTCCTAAAATAAAAGAGGCATTTGTGAAAAAACCCATTTCATCACATAATTTAACAGCCTTTTTAACTTGGTTTATATTGACCTTTTTGTTATAGAAATCTAAAACATCTTGATTTCCAGATTCAATACCAAAATTTACATGTTTAACTCTGGCTTTTTTCATTTTATAATAAAGTTCGCGTTCTGCAATATCTACTCGCATTCCGCCAATAAGAATATCCAATTCAAGTTCAAGGTCAATTATTCCATCTAAAATTTTATGCGCTCTTTCAATATCTACAAGAAAAGTGTCATCCCCTATCATAACAGTATTATATTTATTGTTAATCTCTTGAAGTTCAGCTAAAACATTTCCTGCAGACCGTTGTCTAAATTTTTTATAGGAAATTAGCGGTCTTATACAATATCTACATCTAAATGGGCATCCTCTGGTGGTTACCATTGATGTTAATCTTGGTGCAAATAAATCAATATCACCAAATTTGCCATAATCATATTTTTCAACTAAATGTCTGGATGGAATAGAAATAGAATCAAGATCTTCAATTAAAATTGGAGTTTTTCCAGATTCAACTTTACCATTTTCCCTATAATGAATTCCATTTATATCAGAGAATTTCTTACTTCCTTTCAATGCTAGAGCAATATCTTTAATAGCAATTTCACCATCGCCACAAACAGTAATATCAACATCAGGTAGTCCATTTAAAGCCCTCTCCGAATAAAGAGTACAGTACGGCCCTCCAGTTATAATCGGTATTGAAGAGTCTAAACTTTTAATGTATTTTGCCAACTCAGCTGACTCTTCAAAACAATCATTGTCAACTGTCATACCAATTGCATCGGAATTTGCAATAAGTTTTTCTATTTCGTTAAATGGATTTTCATCTAAATAAAAATCTACCAACTGAACTTTATGACCTTCATCTTCTAAGGATTTTGCAACATATAATAGGCCAAGTGGAGGATAAACAGGTGATTTTAGTTCAAATTTTTGTTTATAAACGGTTGGACTCACCATTTCTGTTCCATTGATAAATAAAAAATTCATTAGTTTGGTCCTCGTTTTAAGTTGATTATGTTAAATCTAATGTAGAAATTTTATTTCTCTATGAATAATAAAATTCATAGGGTTGTAATACAGATAATGAATTTATAAAGATTTCTGAAAAAATTTTATATTGATTTTTTTTAATTTTAAATATCCTTAAACAAACGATACAATATTATTTAGTTCCTATATACCATATTGATTTTGATGGAATTTAGAGACAAAGTTGTTTTAATAGCTGGCGCAAGTGGCGGTATGGGCAAGGAAATTACTGGACAATTAGCTAGGGATGGATGTAAATTATCATTATTTGCTAGAAGAGAAGAAAAATTAAAAGAAATATCTAAAAATTTAAACAACAATAAAACAACCTGCATTTTTAAGAAATGTGATGTTACAAAGAAAAACGATGTGAGAGAAGCAGTTGAATACACTAAAAAAAATTTCGGTCGAATTGATTTCGCTATTTTAACATCAGGTATATTGGTTCCAAATCCTATTCAAACCTTTGACAGTGAAATAATTAAAAAATCTATAGAAGTTAACTTTTTAGGTTACGTTTATTTTATAGAATATTTAATGCCCGTGATGAAATCACAAAAGTCAGGAACAATTGCAGTTACTTCTACTCTCCCCGATAAGAGAGGAGTTGCAGGTTGGGGTGCATATGGTGCTAGTAAAGCTGCAATCAGCTGGCTGATAGAAAGTTTAAGAGCCGAGGCCAAAGATAGGTATAATATTAATTTTATCACCATAAAACCAGGATCAGTTCTTACACCAATGATTGAAGGGTATCATAGAAAGGGCGCAGTAACTTCGAAGAAAGCTGCAGAAATTATAATTAGCGGGATAAAAAAACAAAAGAAGATAATTCAGTTCCCATTTTATCAAGTTCTGCCAATAAGAATGACAGATCTATTTCCCCCCTCTGCGTATGATGCTTTAGATTACGAGGTGATGAAAGGAGATGGTTATCCCAAGGTGTCAGAAAAGTGATATGGAAACTTTTTAATATATTAACTTATCAAAATTATTAAAACAAATCAAATGAATTGACATGAATCCTTTACTGAATCCAATAATTTCACTTCCACTGCTAAAAAGATATTTATCAGATCCTAAAAGAATTTTTAAGTCAAATTCTTCTCAAATTAAAAGATTTGCTGATAAAGAATTTAGAAAAATTTTCAGATATGCTTACACAGTACCCCTTTATAATAAAAAATACAAAATTAATGGAATTAAACCCAGTAATATAAAAGGAATTAATGACATTAAAAAATTACCTTTTATTTCTAAAGATGATTTAAGACAAAACTTTCCAAATAACATTGTTCCACCAGGATATAAAAATGGTCATGTAATTTGCACTGGCGGAACCACTGGCAAACCAGTTTCTATTTTCACAGATTTTATTACAATGGGCATTGGAAGTATCCCTGCAATTAGAGAATTAAATTATTTTAAATTAAATTGGAGAAAATCAAGGTTCGTTCATATAGGAAACTTCAACCCGTATCGGGTGGATTTGATCTCACAGGAAAATTTCCATTCTCATTTAAAATCCTTCATTGCAATGGATAATTATATTGGAATAGATGTAAATCTTCCTGCAATTGATATAATAAAAAAATTGGATTCATTTAAGCCTGACATTGTAATGAGTTACCCTGCAATATTCCAAAATTTGGCTTATTTAAAAAGAAAAGGCTATGGAAAAAATATAAAAGCAAAACTTTTTTGGACAGGCGGGGCAATTCTAGATAGTTATACCAAAAGTTATGTAGAAGATGCATTTGGATGCAGATTGTTAAATATTTATCCATCTGTTGAAGCTGGAGCGGATATTGCTTTTGAATGTTCAGAAGGTCATTGGCACATTCATCCCGATTTTTTCCATGTGGAAGCTATTGATGAAAATAATGAATTAGTTGAAGATGGCGAGCGCGGACATATAGTTTTAACAAGATTATGGGGCAGAGGAACACCAATTATAAGATATACTGGAATGGATGATTGGGTTAAACTCACTCCATATAAAAAATGTAGTTGCGGATTAACAACCCCCCTAATTGAGGACGGTGTTGAAGGCAGAATGAGGGCGAATATCATTTTACCAAATGGAACCATTTTTCCGCCTGGAGCTTTTTGTTTTATTACTCCAGTCTTGCACAAATTAAATACATTCAAGGTTAAACAGTATCAAATTATTCAGAAAAAAATTGATGAAATTGACATTCTAATCGTAATCGATGAAGATTTAAGAGATATAGGGCCTTCTTTTGAAGAAATTGCAAAAGAAATCAAAAAAATGTATCGAAAAAAAGTGGGACCAAAGGTCATTATTAATGTAAAAGAAGTCGATAAAATAGTCATTAAAAAAGATTCTGGAAAACCCCCACCGATTGTAATTTCTCATGTAAAGCCAAAAGAAGGATTTGAAGTATTAGACTCACATCTATCTTAATAAATTTCGATTTAAATTAGATTTTTAAAAATTTATCCTATCCGAATCCTTTAAATTCCTGTTTTTTATACACTGCTTCAACAGGGTGATAATTGTGACGAAACGTGTTTATAACTTTTATGCTGGACCTGCAACACTTCCATTACCAGCTTTAGAAAAAGCACAAAAAGAATTATTAAATTTTAAAAACACAGGTATGTCCCTAATGGAGATATCTCACAGGTCAAAAGAATATGCTGAAGTCCATTCTAATGCATCAAATCTTGTTAGAGATCTTATGGGACTAACAGCTGAATATAAGATTTTATGGTTACAAGGAGGGGCTTCTACTCAGTTTTACATGGTTCCATTAAATCTTCAATTAGGAAACAAAAAAATGGAATATGTAAATACAGGTGCATGGTCAAAAAAAGCAATTAAGGAAGGAAAGTTCTATGGAGATGTGAGTGTTGTTGCTAGCTCCGAAGATGAAAATTTTTCTTATATACCTAAAGATATTCATTTTTCTGATAATGCTGCTTTTGCACATATTACAGGAAATAATACAATATTTGGTACAGAATATCATAATAGGCCGAATGTACCAGATGAAGTTCCATTAGCCTGTGATATGTCTTCAAATATTATGGACAAGAAAATTGATACAAAAAAATTTGGTGTTATTTATGCAGGCGCTCAAAAGAATATTGGGCCCGCAGGGGTTACATTGGTCATTATAAGAGAAGATCTACTTGATAGGGTTCCTGAAAATACTCCAACAATGCAGAAGTGGAAAACCCATGTTGAAAAAGACTCATTATTTAATACAGGTCCTTGCTGGGCGATTTATATCTGCAGTCTTTCCTTAGAATATCTAAAAAGCTTGGGTGGAGTTCCAGCTATGGAGAAAATAAATAGAATGAAAGCAAAAATATTGTACGATGTTATTGATAAATCAGGTGGATTTTATAAGGGGCACTCCAAAGAAAATTCAAGATCTTTAATGAATGTAACATTTAATCTTCCAACCCAAGAATTAGAACAAAAATGTGTAGCTGAAGGATTAAAAAGAGGCATGGTTGGACTGAAAGGACATAGATCAGTAGGCGGCATGAGAGCTTCAATTTACAATGCAATGCCTCAACAGGGGGTACAGGTTCTGGCGGACTTTCTTAAAGAATTTCAGGAAGAAAACGAATAATTGTAATAATTGCTAATAAAACTAAATTCTAATGCATATAATAATATATATAAATATGTATATTTGGTCTAATAATCATCCAATTTACTATTTTTTGATGTCTTTAATAGATTTTGAGCAGTTTTCCAAGAATGCCTAGTGTGTGGGGGTAATTTACCATATGTCTCTAACCAAGAGGTAAGGAATTTTTTAGTAATAGGATCTGCAGGATATCCACTACCAAGCGGAAGATTAAGTTTTTTTTGCAATTCTTTTTCTATTTCACGGACAATTTCATCTCTTTTGGTTTTTGCAATAATTGATGCCGCTCCAACAATGGGATATACATCATCTGCTCTATGTTTTGAGACAATTTTTATTTTAAATGATAATCTTGATAATATTTCATTTCCAAAACGTTTTTCATTAACATCAGCAGCGTCCACGTAGCATACATCCGGTTTGATTTTTTTTATAACTTGCGAAAAGGCATTTACTTCTAATTCATTTAAGGTCATCACTTTTCGCATATCATCGATATCAGATGCATTGATTATTAGGATTTCATATTTATTTGCAGTTTTTTTTATATTGTTAGATAATATCTCCCTTATCTTTGGCGTTATTTTTTTTGAGTCCCGAATATGTGATTCGATGAGGAATGAATCATCTGCATATGAAACCCCAGCAATAACTAGGGGACCTAGAACTGGACCGCGCCCTGCTTCATCAACCCCACAAATCATTCAATTATTGTAACATATATACACTAAAAAGATGTTACGGAATAGTCAATTTTTTATTGCTCTAGTAGTTTTCAATTTATTATGCCGTCGTAGCTTAGCCGGTGGAGCGGCTGATTCGTAATCAGCAGGTCAGGGGTTCGAATCCCTTCGGCGGCTTGCAGAACCATTTTTTCTCCAAATAAACGTTACATTTGTAACGATAAATAAGTGAGGGCTTTTAACTCCATTATAAAAAAAGAGATTATTTTAGTTTTATCTAAGAATGTATTTCAATATCGGAAAGGCATTTGGAAATCTTTCAATCAGATAATTAATTATGCTAGGGAAATAATATGAGCTTTTATTTTTTAGAGTTGTCAGAGAGACATGTATAGTACAAGAATCACTAGGAATCTCTAAGTTTTGAATCTTAATTGAACCGGTAAATTGAGTATTTTTATCATTTGGAGCCGTAACTATAACCTCAACAGTTATTTGGCCATCTTCTGGTGTCAAATCTAATCCTGACTTTGGAGTAAAATTCCAAGATGATCCTGATCCCCAATTTGGCCAATCTACTATCTCCCAATCCAATAAACTTCCTGAATCTCCGATATTTTTAATTGTAAAACTACCCAACCTATTATCACCAGGGGGTACATCAACCCATTGCAGGTTTCCACTGCAATATAAATCTGGTTCTAAAATGGGTGATTTTGTCGTGAAATCCCATACATCACCAGGTGTTGAATCACCATATTCATCCCAAGCGATAATCTGCCAAAAGTATTGAGTTTCATATTCTAATGATTCTTCAAAAATATAAGTTGTTTCAGTTTGATTCTCGGAAACCAATATATCCGGAGTTGGATCTCCAGCCTCTAAGTATACATTATAGTAAACAGTATCTCCATCAGGATCTCCACCAGTCCAGCTAAGATCAGTATCTATGCTGACATCAGTTTCACCATCATATGGATCTGGATTAATGGGTTCATATGGAGGATTATTTTCAATTTCTATCTTTATTAACCAAAAATCACTACTCCCAGCACCATACGAATATGTTTCCCCGGTTATGATGTACCCTCCATCAGAGGTCTGCTGAACAGAAAAACCGTAATCAGCATTTGTTCCTCCAAATGTCTCATCCCATTCTTCAGTGCCATTGGAATCTGTCTTTATCAGCCAAACATCGCTACTCCCAGCACCATACGAATATGTTTCCCCGGTTATGATGTATCCTCCATCAGAGGTCTGCTGAACAGAATTACCTTCATCAGAATTTGTCCCTCCAAATGTCTCATCCCATTCTTCAGTGCCATTGGAATCTGTCTTTATAAGCCAAATATCATAAATCCCGGTATCATTCGTCCACGTCCATGCTATTATAATGTACCCTCCGTCAGTAGTTTGCTGAACGGAACGGCCAAAATCGTACATTGTCCCTCCAAATGTCTCATCCCATTCTTCAGTGCCATTGGAATCTGTCTTTATAAGCCAAACATCATAATGTAAATCGCCATACGAACTTGTCCTTCCTGTTATGATATATCCTCCGTCAGTAGTTTGTTGAACAAATGACCCCCAATCTTGATTTGTTCCTCCGAATGTCTGGTTCCACTCCTCACTACCGTTGGAATCCGTCTTAATCAGCCAAACATCACTGCTTCCAGCGCCATAAGAAGATGTGTACCCTGTTACTATATATCCTCCATCAGATGTATGCTGAACAGAATAACCCACGTCATAGTCTGTCCCTCCTAACGTACTATTCCACACCTCATTACCAGCACTATCGATTTTAATTAGCCAAACATCACCACCCGCACCAAATGAATCTGTTCTTCCTGTTATGATATAGCCTCCATCAGATGTATGCTGAACAGAATAACCAATATCGACATCTGTTCCTCCGAATGTCTGGTTCCACTCCTCACTACCGTTGGAATCCGTCTTAATCAGCCAAACATCACTGCTTCCAGCGCCATAAGAAGATGTGTAACCTGTTACGATGTATCCTCCGTCAGAGGTCTGCTGAACAGAATAACCTTCATCAGAATTTGTTCCTCCAAAAGTATTATTCCATTCCTCACCTGGCGGGTCCTCTAAAGGATTATCCCATTTCCATGTATTCTCAGTAAAATCTGTGTTAAAAATATCACTCGGCTTGCTGAAGATTGCACCGATACCTGGAATGATACTTCCTCCAATAAACAACACTATGATTCCTAAAACCAGTCCTTTTTTATAAAAACTTTTCTTCATAAAAATTTCCGCCCTTAAAGTGTTATATTTTTAATAATATCAAGATATAAGAATTTTATCTAATGCAATTATATTTTAAATAAATATCTAACAGGTGATAAATAAATGATAAATTTTTTACTTTGCCGGAAGTTTGTGTCAAAATCTCGTTATTTACTCTTAGGGGATTCTAACCTATACACCGTTAGCCCTTCTGCGGCTTAAATGAAATTTTGTTTTAAAAAATATAATTTATTTTTAAAAAAATATTAATTTTTGAAATTATGGAGCTTTTTTGGAGACGAATGTTTTAATAATGGGGAATTATATAAACCTTTATACATTGAATGTGTGAAGAGAATGCCAAAAAGAAGTAAAAAACAAATAGACGAGGATGAAAATAAGATAATAATAGAACTTAAAGAAAATTCAAAGAAAAGTATCGATAAAATCGCCGAAAAATGTAATTTTTCTAGACAAAAAGTCTGGAGAACAATAAAAAGACTAGAAGATAATAAAACAATTTGGGGATATACTGCAATAACTGATGATGAAAAACAAAATCTCAAGCATTATACAGTTCTTGTTAAAAGAAGCACGCATCCTTTTAATAAAGATGTTGTCAATGATGTAGTAAAAGGATCTTTAGAAGATAGATTCAAAGATGAAAAAATTAGTATTAGAAATATATTATTTGTTCATGGCGAGTATGATTGGATAATTACATTTACTGCTCCAGATATTAAGATGATGAAAAGATTCTGTGAAAAAATGATGGAAATGTTTGGGGATTATATAAGTGATTATAAAGTTCTTGAAACGATCATTCCAATTAGACGAGAAGGAATAAAATATCCAAATATTGAAAAACAAGCAATTTTTTTATAAAATACAGAATAAATCAAAGTTATAAAAATTGAAAATTATGTATCAACTTTGAGAACATTGGCTTAATTTTAGATAATACATAAAAATGAAATTTTTCTATAGGCATTGATATTTCTAGGTTTGTCCAATCACCTACTGCATCATATACATCCTTTGCTTTTGCTTTTATTATATAAATCCCTTTTTTATCCCAAGCATGAGTAATTGATATTTCAGTATCTGAATCATATGGACCGAGCCATCCTGTTTTTGAATCATCTCCCCAATCAACATAATAATAAATATTATGGTTTTCAGGGTCAGATGCAGAAATTTTATAGGTGTATTCAGTATTAATATTTCCAGAGGATGGGCCATCTATGTTAGGGGCCAAAGGGGTTTCGTCTAGACCATATGTCTTAAAACAACCATCCGGGTCAGGATAATCTGGATCATCGACAGGTGACCAACTACTTCCTGAATTTAGCGAGCCCCAAACATCACCACCATCATATGGATTATTAACATCAAACAGACAGCAGTAATAATCAAAAAAGGATCCACCAGGGGTTCTAATTAACATATAATATTTTTCCCCGGCAACAACATTTAAGTCAGAAAAGTCAAATTCTATCCATATACTATAAGGTGGAATGTTTACTCCTTCTAAAGTTACGGTGGTTAAGTCACTTCCAGTTAATGAACTTCTAATAGAAAAAGTCAGGATGTTTGTTGGGTTTCCCGTTTTAAATAACTTAAGTTCAACTTTTGTTAGTGTTTCTAAAGTTGGTGTGAACCCCTGAGCAATCCAAATATTATTGAAAAATGGGCCTCCATATCCACAATCTGAGGGTTGTTGTTGGTCTATTACTTCAATTTCGTTAAATTTATTAATATTATTATCGGAAATTTCATGATTCATCCCTATTACATTATATACTCCAAAGAGAAGGATTAAGAAAATAAAAATTCCAAATATTTTTTTATTCATTTTTTCCCCTTAAATAAGATAACTAACTTTCCTATTATATATTTTTTTGTCTATTTAAGTTATTAATTAATTTAATACATCATAGCTAATTTCCTAAAACAGATATTTATATTTGAACAAAATCAAAAGATTTATCTTCTATATTTTAATAATTACAATGTTAAAGTAAAAAAAATTCCGGGAGGAAATGAAGTAATATGTCTGAACTTGATTCAAAAGATTATAAGATAATATACAATCTTTTTTTAAATTCAAGAGAATCATTAGCTGCTATTGGAAAAAAAGTAGGTCTACCAAAAACAGTTGTAAAATATCGAATTGATAGACTGGTAAAAGACAATATTATTCAAAATTTTATTTCACTAATTGATGTTTTTAAATTGGGATATTCTGTATATAGATTGAATTTTGTTTTTCAATATGTATCGCCCGAAAAAGAAAAAGAAATTATTAGCTATTTTACCAATTACAAAAACACATGGAGTGCATCTTCGGCTAAAGGTAGATACGATTTCACAGCAACTGTTCTGGTTAAAAACCCAAAAGAATTTTACTCTTTTTACGAAGAGACATTGAAAAATTTTAGATATTACTTAAAAGAAATTAATTTCTCACAATTATATGAGAGATTTGGATACAAACATGCAACTTTATTTACAGAGTCCTCTCATTCTGATGAAAAAGCATATGAATATAAATATACTGGAAAAAAAGCTGATATTGATGATGTTGACTACCAAATACTTTGTTTATTATCAAGAAACTCCAGGATACCAAGTATTGAAATAGCTAATAAAATAAAGATGACTTCTACAACAATAATTAACAGGATAAAGAGATTAATAGAACTGGAGATTATTCAAAGATATTCTATATCTGTTGATACTAACAAACTGGGATTTAAACCTTTTAACGTGAACTTATCTCTAAGAAATTATGATAAGAAAAATTATATTATAAGTTATCTAAGTAATATTCCATTTATTTGGGAAATACATAAGGCGGTTGGAGGTTGTGACTTAGAATTATCTGTTTTTACCCTTAATTTTGAACATTTTCATGGATTAATGGAAGATATTAGAAATAAATTCCCCGGAGATATTACTAATTACGATTATTTATATGTTACAAAAATTCATAAGAATAACTATTTACCAGAGATTAAAAGTTAGTTTTATTTTTTAACTTTATTTAAAACATTATCAATTCTGTTTTTTAATTCCTCTATATCAATAGGTTTCTCTATATAATCATCTGCAATCATGGATCCAGCATTTTCAGCTAAACCATCTGAACGAGCAGTTAAAAAAATTACTGGAATTTTTTTCCATGTTTGATGGGCTTTTAGTTTGTCAAAAACCTCCCATCCATCCATAATTGGCATCATAATGTCCAATAATATTAGATCAGGAATAACCTTTTTTTCTAATAATTCAAAACATTTTTTTCCACTTTCGGCTGCAATTATTTCATATTCTTTATCATATTCCTGCTCAAAACCCATTTTTACAGAGAAAATTTGATCTTGTTCGTCATCTACAATCATAATCTTTTTCATACAATCCTACTCAACATATAAATTATTATTTAATAATTATTGTTTCTATTTTTCTTTATATAATGGAATAGTAAAAAACACGGTTGTACCCTTACCAACTCCAGGGCTATTAACCCATATTTTACCACCATGTTTTTCTACTATACGCTTACATATAGTTAATCCCAACCCACTACTATCAAAATCATGACGAGATTCATCTGCTTTATAAAACTCTTCGAATATGTGCTTAATCTGTTTTTTTGTCATGCCTTCGCCAGTGTCACTTATTGATATTTTTGCATAATGATCATCTTGTTTTTCTCCCTTTATCATGATTTCTCCATTTAACCAGGAATATTTTACAGCGTTTTCTAAAATGTTTGTAAATAATTCTTCAAATCTAAGTTTATCAGCATTTATTAAGATCCCACCATCAATATTGATTTTTACACTAATATTTTTATTTTTTAACAGAGGCTTCTTATTTTTAGTTAACTTTAAAATTTCATCTTTTAAATCAGTTTTAACCATTGAAAATTTAGTTTTTGGAGAATTTAATTTAGCCAATTCAAGTGTTTTTGTGGCAATATTTTTCATATAATCTACGTTTCTTCTCAATACTTTGAAACATTCAATTTTTTTTGGATCATCCTCTTGTTTTTCCAGAACAGGAAGTAACATAGTCATGGGATTTAAGGGACTTTTTAAATCATGACTAAGCTGGTTAATAAAATCATCTTTTTGCTTTAATAGTTGCTCCACTTCTTCTGTTCTTTCCTTTATTCTTTTTTCAAGATTCTTATTCAGTGCATTTAATTCCTTTCGAGCTTTTATTAAATCTTTGTTGATAGTCTCTAAAAAAGCAGTTTTATCTTCTAATTCCTCTGTTCTTTTTGTTACCAATTTCTCAAGATCTTGACTATAGTTTCTTAAACTATCTTGAGATTTTTTCAAATCTTGACTTAGTTTATTAAAAGCAGTTGCCAACTCGCCAAGCTCATCATCAGATTTTATCTCTACTTTAGTTCCTAGTCTACCTTGGCTCATTGATCTAACACCTTTTATTAGTTCCCCAATAGGTTTTGTTATGAATCTATTGAATAATACAAAAATAAGTAAAAATGCAATAATAATGAATATTCCTGAGTAAATAAAAACAGTATTAATCATCTCTTGTCTCAATAATTCTAGACTTGATAAAGAAAATAAATATTGTACAGAAAAATCATGTCTTCCCCATTCATCAACATAAGGTTGAATAATTTCCATATATTGGTCTTCTTCATAAACCTGTATCGAGGCTTTTGACGAGCTAAATTTATTTATTAAATCGGTATTCTTAACATATCTTTCTCCAAGATTATTTTCATCGTATTTATTTTCCGAATCAAGTTCAGAGGTATTGAATAATATTTTACCATTAATTCGAACAAGTTGGATGTAATATACATTTTCATTTAATGCCATCAAGTCATCAACAATTTGTATGAATTGATAAAAACCTGACTCATAATAATCATCATATTTGTTAATCAAGGTACCTAGACATAAACTGGAATAGGATTTCGCTCCATTTTCTAAAGAATCTCTTGCAACATTATATTCACGATCAATTATTACTAAAGAACTTGCAAAAAAAACCGTTATTAAAATTAATAAAACAGGTACAATTGTTTTTATTTTTAAACTGATTAATTTCCTCATTATTAAAAACCTCTAGGCCCGCTTTATTGTCTAAAACCTACATCTTCAACAGAAATTAACATCCCTGGACCTGGATCCCATGCAATATCTTCGGCTAATGCATAAGTGTGTTTTGGCACATAAAGTGGAACCCATGCAACATCATCAATAGCGATTTTAAACCCATCTTGCATTAAATCTAACCTATCTTCGGGATCTAAAATATAGGAAATATTTTCACCTATTCTATCGACTTCTTTGTTAGAATAATATCCAACATTATACGTCCCAATACCTGATTTGTCATCTACTGTTCTTAACATATAATCAAAGACTTCTCCACCATCCCCAGAAGATACTAACCAACCTAAAATGTAGCATGAAGTATTTCTTTGGCATATTTTCATATACCATTCCTCAATTGAAATTAAATTAATTTTAACATCTATGAGGTCAGAGAGTTGATTTTGTATAAAATTACCAACATTTTTTTGATTCTCCGCATCTTTTGGAATATCTAAAACTAATTCAAAACCATCCTCAAAACCCGCCTCCTTTAAAAGTTGTTTTGCAGATTCAATATCATATGGCAATCTTTCAATATTTGGATTATAGCCAAAAATCATCGGTGAGACAAACTGGGAAGCAGGTTCTGCAAAATTTGAACCATTTAAAACATTGTCTATCAGTTTAGTTATATTTATGGCATGATATATCGCTTTTCTGACTTTAACATCTGAAAGAGGGTTTTTTTGGTCTTTATATCCTACACTGTTATTTTCTCTAAAATCAAAACCAAGATAGAAAACAGTTGCCTGGTTACAACGTCCTACCCTAATTCCAGAACAATTTGAAACTTCATCATAATATTTCGGTAATATGTGACAAGCGATATCCAATTCCCCAGATACAGTTAAATTTTTCATTTCTTCTTCACCACAAGTAACTTTAAAAGTAACGTTTTTAACTTCCAAGTCCTCCCAATAATAATCATTTTTTTCAAGCTTTATATATTCATCTGGCCTGTATTCAGTTAGTTTATAGGCGCCTGTTCCAATAGGCCAATCAATATTATTTTCTTCTACATATTTTTTAGATGCTATAGGTATATCAATTAGTTTATTCAATAGGATTGGACAAGGTCTTTCAGTAATTATATCCACAGTATATTTATTTACAATTTTTACTTCCTTAACTGGATTTAACAGATTTCTCAAAACATGACTTTCATTATTTTTAATATATTCTATAGTAAATTTCACATCTTCAGATGTAAAATTGTAACCATTATGAAATTTCACATTTTCTCTAAGATAGAATCTCCAAGTGTAATCATCAGGATTGTTCCATGAGGTTGCTAGTTTTGGTTTTGTTCTTAATATTTGATCAAATTCTACTAAACTATTGAAAATATTCATGTTTACCATCATAGTGACAACATCGTAACTATGAATATATGGATGAAAACCATGAACAGGTTCGGATATGCCAATAGTAATTGAATTTCTAGTAGGGGCTTTTGCTTTTCCCTCATTGTTTTGACTTATACATCCCGAGATATTTGTAATAGAAAAAAATAATATAAAAGTTACTAATAAAATATGTAGTTTTTTATTTGGGGTCATAATATTCCCTATGTTATTGATAACAATTTAATTTTTAAAGTTATTGCAATTTATAAACAAGTTTTCCGAGTCAATTATCATATAGGATATAAATTAATTTTATTTAATTTAAATAAAAATTATCTTCTAAAATCTTGTTAACAATATGTTTCTCTGTTTTCCTTAAACTTTCGAGAATTTCGTCCTTATCAATCCCAGTTTTTTTTGATAATTCTTCACTAGTAATTTTTCGTGGATAGTCATAATAACCATATTTTCTTGCATAATGAAGAATCTTTTTCTGATTTTTTGTAAGATCAGAAATTATGTCACATTCTCTATCATCTAATTTTTGAATTTTTATACCATTGTTTAAATCATTGCGTTTAATTAACCTTAATATTTTTTTTATACAATCTTCATTACCTTCGATTATATATGCATTTTCTTTACACATCGACAAAAAATCCATCCCCCATTTTACAGATATTTGTTTTTTTATTTAATATAGACAAGTTTAATTTCATCACAACTTCACTTCTTTAACAAATTTATTAATTAGTCTCAAATAATATTATTACTTACAACTCAATTAAATCTTTTTTAAGAATATTTGAACGAACCATTATGAATATATGTAAATATTTTGTAACGTTCAAATTGAATAATAATTTAATATTTTCATTTTTATACATAATTACATATTAATATTTTAATTACTTAGTATACTGATTAAAAAAATAATTGAGGTTAATAAAATATCAACCTCAAACAATGGTTAAAAATAATTAGGATTCTTTAAGTAACCAAAATAAATGGCCCAAATACTAACCCTTGACCTGACCAAGATTCGGCATAATCTGCATCAACGCTAATATCTATTTTTCCAAACCCAAAAACAATTTTACTTGTTTTAGATTTTTCAGACGATTGCATACCTAGAAAATTGATATTACTGGATTCTTTGATATCAATATTATTAAGAATTCCACCCTGGATCGACACCTGATATTCAAGATTTTCTATAGCGATGCCTCCAGTATTCTCAATAACTATATTGAGGTGACCAATACCGCCATTTACTTCAACTATTTCTGTTTTTATTTTTGCATTATCAGCAACGACTCCATATCCTGCAAGGATAAAAACCCCTACAGCCAATATTGTTATTATTTTTTTCAATTTTATACCTCCATGTTTACAAAAATTGATGAAAATAATAAAAGGTTTTTTGATTAAAAATTGCACAATATCAAAAATAAATATCAAACAATATTAACTATGTACAAAAAATGTTTTTAATAAAAAAAATTAAAAAGAAGAAAAATTAAGACTAACTGCAAATATATGTTGTATTATTGTTGGACATTTTTAATATTATTAAAAGTAATACAATTACAAAAGCAGATGCAAATTTAACTAAACGTAGTAGATTTATTATTACTGAAAGCAAAAATAATAGTATAAAAGTAGGTTCGTGAGGATTGTTTTTAAATTTAATAAGAACATCAGAAATATCTGGATCTGCATTTAATATCGATTCATGTTTTTTGATTATATCCTCAAATTGATTTGATTGTAATGCTGATACAGAAGGTAATGTCATCAGAATTACAATAGCTATCACAATTCCAAAAATAATTTTCAATTTCATATATTATCGCCCCCTTTATTTTAAAAAATATATAAGCAGGTACTGTATTTAATGCTTTTTATTTTTAACTTTTACCTATATAAAATAATTGTTTATTTTTAAAAAATGAATTTTCCACTAAAGAAAAATATTATTGATCAATAAAAAAATATTGAATTTACTTTTCCCAAAATAATCATAAAAAAACAAAATTTTTGTACAAAATAACTATTATTTTACTTATTTTTCTATTTTATACAAATTATTAATAAAAACTTTTATTTTATATTTTTGATAATGTTATATTATATTTCGAGGAGGAATAAAATGAGAAAAATAATCCCGTGTATAATATTTGGAATATTGGTCATTAGTGGCCTTGGGGCTGTTGTTTCTTCTGAAGAAAGCAATGTTTTATCAAAAACAGTGAAATTTGATTTATCTGATCCTCTCTTCAAGCATATAGATAATTATTGCTTAGTTGATTTTAAAGAATCAAATTCTATGTTGTTGGAGTCAGGTAAACCTATGGTTCCAATAATTACAAAGACTTATTCATTTCCCGTGGGAACAAGAATATTTGATGTTAACGTTGAAATGAAAAGCAAATTGTATATATTAAATAAAAAAATCCAACCAACACCTACAACATTAAATCAAAATAATCAACTGATAGCTAAAAATATGGAATTTACAAATAATGAACCTGTATTGTACAATATCGATATGTACCCAATAAATTCGTATGAAATAACAAAAACAATAGGTTTGAGGGACGGACAACATGTTGTTTCAGTAAATATAAAGATTTATCCACAATATTCTTCTAAATTAAATATTATTAAAGCTCCTAAAGAGCTACAAATAAACATAGAATATGAGTTACCTAGAGCTCCAATTTTTAATGCTGATGAATATGATATGTTAATCATTACAGATGAAGAATTCGTTTCAGAGCTTCAACCTCTAGCAGATCATAAAAATGACCATGGAATTAGAACATTTATTGAAACAACTCAAGAGATTTATTCAAATTACGATGCACGAGATGATCAAGAAGAAATTAAATTAAGAATAAAAGATGCATATGAAGAGTGGGGCATAGAATATGTTTTACTTGCAGGAGGCAGAAAAGGTCAAAAAATGGGGTGGTATGTTCCTGAAAGATTAAGTAATAATCAAGATGAATCAGAAAATACCTATGCCAGTGATTTGTACTACGCAGATCTTTATAAATATGAGGATGGAGACCCTGTTTTTGAAGATTGGGATTCCAATGGAAACGGGATATTTGCTGAATGGCGATGGGGAAGCAAGGATATAATGGATTACGACCCTGATGTTTATGTTGGAAGAATTCCTTTTAGAAAAGTTAAGGAAATTGAATCAATTGTAAATAAAATAATTAATTATGAAGAATCAGCAGATGATTCATGGTTCAAAGACGCTATCGTAATTGGAGGGGATACTGGACCTCCCGCAAGAAATCCACATGCAACAATCGGAATTTATGAAGGTGAATTATCAACAGCAATCACTGCAGAGGTATTAGAAAATAATGGATTTAATGTAAATAAAATGTGGCTATCTGAAAATAGTTGGTCCGGAAAAAAGGATGTAATAAACGCTCTTAATGAAGGTGCAGGTTTGGTTCATATGTCAGGTCATGGAAATCCTGCATACTGGGGTAATTTC
>Ga0180433_10000176_pt1 | contig 108562 bp, 119 predicted proteins | sample SS_ome_8_FD_132980 | JGI IMG/M metagenome (GOLD analysis project Ga0180433, IMG submission 132980) | Hypersaline lake sediment archaeal communities from the Salton Sea, California, USA - SS_1_D_1 metaG | ecosystem: Environmental > Aquatic > Non-marine Saline and Alkaline > Hypersaline >... | reverse complement strand
TCTAGCCCGTTTCCATCGACGTACATTTTGTTACTCAAAAGCATTGCATATGGTCTATGCTACTTTAACCGTTTTTTTCACTGCTAATTGGGAAGAATATCTTTAGTTAGCAACGCCAAAATATTAATATGAATTTTTTCATATTCCCTCAAAAACAAGAGTAAATACTATCTAAGCGAAAAGTTTTTTCATAAATAAGATTAAATTGTCAACTGTTGAATGGTTTTTCTCTTGCGTAAATATTATGCTTTCAATATTCGCATAACTTCATAATTGTTGAGAGAAAGTGAGGTTAAATATGATGATGTCGGTTATTTTTGCTCTTAGCTCTATGCTTACCATTGGATTTACAACTCCAAATGAGTTGAAAAGCAGCTTCACGTTGCAGTATTGGTCCTGCATGAAATGCACAAGCACAAATTCTGATGATGTGTCGACTTGTAGATTTTGTGGGCACTCAAGGTAAGTCTGTCTAATTAAAGGCTTATTGTTGCCAGAGAGGAAAGGTCTTGAGGCGATTGATAATAGCCTGTGGATCATCAATCTGCTCATTAATGGCAAGGCGCTCACCTTCTTTAAGAAGTTGTCCCATTTGAACTCCATTCGGAATGCCTGCTGCGCGCAAGTGCTCAGAGGTAAGATAAGGTGTATTTGTTTGAATGCGTTTGATGGATTTTCCCAGGTGCTCTTGGCGCAGATGGTGCTCTTGTAAAAAGTTTTGCCGATCATCTAACGGAAGATGAGTTGCATGGATCTTTAGACTTGTTTGGAAAAAGCGATGCGCATAAAGATACGCCCATTCATAGAAGGAGCCCTCATTTTTTTTAAGAAACTCTTCAGTGTGATGAAAAAAACGAACAAACTCTCGCTCTTCATTTGAGAGTTTCATATAGGTAAGGATTTCTTCTTTTTGTTGGAGGGATGCTCCAGGAAATAGCTCAAGAACTTTTGAAATGACTGGAGCGTCATAAGGGAAGTAGGGAAGAGCTTGTAAACGGCTTTGAATTTCTTCAATAGGAGCATTTTTTAAAGCGGGAAAAATGATGGGAAGCAGGTTTAGGCGGTGCAATGTCATCAGTGCCATATCAAAGTGGGGATAAGCAGCCATTTTGCTAAATTCATTCCAAACACGTTCAATAGCAACAGCGGGAAAAAGAGTACTCGAATGATCAAGGATGGCTTTAAGCGTTTCTGTTTCGATAGAAAAATGAAATCGACTCGCATAGCGGACAGCACGAATCATACGAAGACGGTCTTCTAAAAAGCGTTCATGAGGATTGCCAATCGCGCGAATGATCCCTTTTTCAATATCCTTTTTCCCTTCAACATAATCGATAATTTCTTTTTTCATGGGATCGTAAAACATGCCATTAATGGTAAAGTCGCGTCGCTTAGCATCTTCTTTTGCATCAGCAGACTCAATTCCAGTAGGACGTCTTCCATCACGATAGCCTTGATCTTTCCGGAAAGTAGCCACTTCAAATTGATGACCCTCTTCAACGACGATCACTATTCCAAAATTCACCCCAACGGGAATCGTTTTAGGAAAAATGCGTTGAACCTCTTCGACCGAGGCTTCAGTAGCAATGTCGATGTCGTCAGAAGTCCGGTGCATTAAAAAATCACGGACCCATCCACCTGCAAAATAAGAGGTGTAACCTTCTTCATAGAGTTTTTTGACGATTTTAACGGCGACTGCAAAAGTAGGCATTTTTTCCTTTCAAAGAATCGATCAATGGAGTACCTCGTAATATAACAGTTCAAGCATTTTAACCCTAGGGGATGACTCGTGCGTTTAGCTAAACTTTTCATGCTTTCTACATTAGTTTTAATTGGTGGCTGTGCTAGCAACGATTTATCAAAAGTGGAGAAAGGTCAGCGCCATCTTCAAAATGTGAACCTGACAAACGCAGATCTTGGAAATCTTGATCTCAAAAACGTCAACTTGAGCAGCTCCAATTTAAAAAGTGCAAACCTAACACAAACCAACCTTACAGGTGCGACTTTGACAAATGTCAATTTTCAAGGAGCTTATATGCAAAAGGCGATTTTGAAAGATGCAGATTGTCGCGGAGCAGATTTTTTGAATGCAGACCTCGAGCATGCGAATTTCGAAGGAGCAAATTTAACGCATGCCCGTTTTAATGGAGCAAATGTCAAGAATGCAAACTTTCGAGGTGCAATTGGGCTAACAGATCAAGTTAAATCTAATTTCGCAAGTAAGGGAGCGAAAGTCGGCTGATGTATTTAGTTGGAGTCGATATTGGGGGGACAAAAGTGTCAGTTTGTTTGGGGGATTTACAGGGAAATGTTCTCGATCATAAACGTGTAATGACAAAAACACTTGGTGGACCGGAAACTGGCCTTCCAAAAATTTTAGAGCTCATAGGACATCTTATCCGCGACAATAACCTAAATTTACAAGATATCAATGCAATTGGCATGGCTGTGCCTGGGCCGATCTCATTTAAAAAGGGGATGATGCTCACCCCTCCAAATATGCCAAGCTGGGTGAATGTTCCTGTTCGAGATTTTTTTCATAACCGATTGGAGCGCTCAGTTTTTCTTAATAATGATGCGAATGCGGGAGTTTTAGCGGAATGGGAGTTTGGAGCTGCGAAACATTTGGATAACCTCGTGTATCTGACGATGAGTACAGGAACGGGTGGGGGAATTATTGCAGGAGGGAAACTCCTTCAAGGAGAAACAGATACTGCAGGAGAAGTGGGTCATTTTGTTTTAGATTCTAAGGGACCAAAATGTCCCTGTGGGCAGAAAGGGTGTTTTGAAGTCTTTTGTGGAGGAGCTAACATTGCTCATCGGATGCAAGATGAAATCAAACAAAAGCAGATCAAAACATTGATTTTGGAGGAAGCAGATGGGAGAATTGAAAAGATCGACATGAAGTGTTTGACTGCAGCAGTAAAAAAAGATGATGGTTATGCTTTAGAGATCTGGGAAGAGTTCATTGATAAGTTAGCTCAAGGAATTGGGATCTTACTCATGACACTCAATCCAGATGCAATTATTTTGGGAACGATTGCGTTTCATACGCATGAGCTACTGATGGCACCTCTGAAGCGGGCTTTAGCTCAATATGCCTGGTCCATGCCTCTTGATCACTGCCGGATTGAGGAAAGCCGCCTGAGCGATCAAATTAGTCAGCTTGCTCCTCTTGCACTTGCAATCGAAGGCTTACGGAATGTAGAAGCGCAAGAGTTCTAAGTCCTCTTCAACATCAAGCTCAACAGACTCAATTTCTGCTGGGAGGAGGCATGTCATTCCTTTTTCAATCGGATGAGTCCCATCTTTCCATTTCAATGTTCCTGTTCCCGAACGAAAGAACAGGATATCGAATTGATTGGTTTGTGACCAATCCAGCGAAGACCGGATCAAGAACTTTTCAATTTCAAAAAAAGAAGAACTCAGAAGGCTCCATTGTTTAAAAGAGGGGGTTTCTTCTAATAAGGTTGGGGTCAGGCGAGGATCTTTTACATCCTCATAATGAATCACTTGCTTTGCTTGACTTAGGTGGAGCTCACGTGGACGACCTTCACTGTCTGTTCGATCCCAGTCATAAACCCGGTATGTTGTATTGGAGTTTTGTTGAATCTCGAGAATGAAACAGCCTTTACCAATTGCATGTAAGCGACCTCCAGGAATGAAAATGACATCACCCTTCTCAACAGGGATGGTGTTCATCATTGCAATGATATCGCGGGTATCAAGCTTCTCATCAATCTCCTCTTGTGAGTAATGATCATTGAACCCTGCATAGATAACAGCATCTTCAGTTGCATCGAGAATATACCAAGCTTCGGTTTTGGCTTCCCCTCCATGGGTTTTTGCGTGGCTATCATCAGGATGAACTTGGATGCTGAGGTTGTCATGGGCATCAATAAGTTTAAGAAGCAAAGGGAAACGATCAAAAGAGGCTTGACTGCCAAAAAGATCCTTTCCATAGGAGTTTATAACATCATGAAGGCTTTGATCCTTAAGAGGGCCATTGGTAATGATACTCATTCCATCAGTTCTATCGGACAGTTCCCAGGATTCAGCGTAAACTCCTGAAGGCTCTATGCGATTAAAAGTCTTTAAGATACGATCGCCGCCCCATAGGTAGTCTTTATAGACAGGCTTGAAAAAAAGAGGGTAAAGAATGCTCATTCCCTCATACTATCTGAAATAATCAAAAGAAAAAAAGGGAAATTGCGAGATGCAGATTTCCCTTAAACTGTGCATGTTATCGGCTGGCGATGCGGTTATTTACAATCGCAAAGAATACACCGATAAGGCCTCCGAAGAAGAATCCCCAGATACCGCCAACGATACCGCCGACAAATGAAGATCCGTAACCAGTATAAATGGATGACATAACATCGACAAAGTTATATCCCCATCCAGTCATTGAGATCCATCCAGTAAGGAGAATAGCAATTCCCCAAACGATTCCAAATGCAAGCCCTGTGCACTTTGGACAAAACCGGGGGCGACTTGATTTTGGCACACTTTTCATTGTGTTACTCCTAATAAATAACAGGTTTCATGAAACATATCTTGCTTCAAATTCCTACATGTAAGATTTTGAATTAATTTTCAAATTTTTTTTTGTCTGGTCTTCAAAGTCATTGATTTAAAAAGAAAAATTGCATTAAATATTTTCTTTATTTCACTGATTTACTGAATTAGGAGTGTCATATGAGAAGCGCGAAATCATGGAAAATCCTCTTTCTTTTGTGTCTAGTGCTAGGGATGCATCTTCCAATAAGAGCTCATGCCGATGTGGAAATAAAAGTAGCTGAAATTGAGGAAGATATAACCCAGATGAGCCTGCACTTCCCCCGTCCCTTTGAAGAAGAGGAGCAGCTTCTTAATAATCTACTTTACCAGATTGCCACTTCGCGTATTCCTTCAGAAAAGCAAGAAACTCTAGTCTTTACGCAGTCAGAAAGTGCACTTTACTTTATTGGTGCTAAACATGAAATGAGCCTTTTACAGGAACAAATCATTGAAATTATGACTTCTGGGATCAATGAAGAGGAGTTTTTCAAAGAAAAAGAAATCTATTTCTCGCAACAAGCTGAGGCTGAATGGATTCAATTCGAGGATTTAAGCAAGTGGGTAGAATTAGCAAGTCCTATTGCTTCTTTTGCAGCGGATTTCTACTTAGAAGCATTTAGAGGCTTTGAACAGCTTGCTTTTTCTAGAATTGAGCTTGGGGGTGAAAGTCCTTTATTGACTTTTGTCCATGATGAAGGCACTCATCATTTTTATACATTACGGTTAACCTCTGATGACATGCATAACATCTCGAAGCTCATAAAAAATATGGCAGACAAGAACCTTTGGGAGCTTTTAAAGATCTCAAAGGATATGAAGAAATTGGGAAAAAAGATTGACCATGTTCATCCAATGCGTTTTTTGGGCTATATCTTTTCGACGCATGAGTTAAAAAAACGGATGCCAAAGATCAAAGAAAACCATTTCAAGTGGAATAAATTCACAGAAGGGCTTTTTGAGCGCTTATCGAAAGAAGCTCATCAGCATAATCTGGATCGGTTCATTCCAGGGTTTGCTCAGGTGACAAAGTCCTCTGAATCTGTCATCCAAGACTGTGTGAAACGGCATGATTGGGCTTCAATGCTTGATTATTTGATGAGTAATTAAAATAATTAGTTGGCTCTAGGTGCTTCTTTTAACATCATGTCTGCTGATAGGAATTCTCTGTTTCGAGTAAATAAATTATTTTATTTGAATTCAATTATAACACATATTATTATCTTGCTGTTTTTATTTTGAGGGAAGTTATGACGATTCGTTTTGAAAGTTTAAGTAGAGTTAATTTAACAACAGATACACTACCATTTTCGCAAATTGCAAGAAATGAAAGGGCGATTCGTCAAGATTTATTTGAAATGATGCAGCCGTTAAGAGACCACGATGTTTTTAACAAAACATTTGATGACTGTTGCATTTATTCCAGACGCTACACACCTATTTCAGCGAGTCCAGAATATCAAAAAGAAGTTTACAACTTTGAGCTATGCCGTGCGCAATATCTTGAAAATGTCATTGCTTATGCTCGTGGGAAATTTCAAGGGAAAGCTGATGCAGAACAAAAATTCTTTGAATTGTCACAAAAACAGTTGCGCGCGATTAATCCTCACCTCATTGGAGAAAGTCGCTATGGGGAACAGGATTGGTTTTATATCAAAATTTACAAAACAGTTTCTCACTTCTTTTGGGGACAACTCTACATGTGGTGCAACCGTGATTATATTCGCATGTGGGCTGCCAGGCATGATATCCTAAAGTGGGGGGCAGTCCAGGATCCTAGTACAGCCTTACGGGTTCCTTTAGATTTTTACGCTCCTATGAGTTCCGACACAGGCTTTGTTCCAAGGACAACACGCGATAAAGTGATTCAGGATATTTTTCTCAAAGAAGTTGGCTTTGAACAGGAAGATATTAAGTCGCTCCAAGGAATTTTAAAGCTCCTTCCCGGTCGCATCCAGAAGTTTGGCTATCACCCTTCAACACGAGCAGCTCATATTATTTTAGAGAAGGAATGGATTGCGAGACCAAACTGGGAGTTGATCGATAAGGAAATGGAGAAATAAGGGGAAGAAATTCCAAAAATCCTTGCGCCGATTAGTATGTTGATTGAAGAACTACAAAAAAGTGGCACCCCCATTCCAGATGCATTAAAAGTGATTGGCAATCGTTTAGCAATTGTTCCAAAAGAAGTTTATGTGAAAATTGCAGAAACCCTCGATGCCGAAATTGTCAAAGAATCTGACGAGACCCGACTCGCATTAAAATCAGGAACATTTCGCCTAGTGATTCCTGCACGATTTGGCTTACTTAGTCCTGATATTTACATCGATGTCTTAGCTGTTTCAAGGAAAAAAGATGGAACACTGACGTTAAAAATTGGAGCAGGAGCATCAACTGGGTTTGATACAACTATTAAAGGCCTAGTTCTTGCGCTCACGAAACTCTTTTTAAAAGAAGGATCGACAGCAGTGACCTTGCCGCCCAAAGGTGAAGGCCCTATTCGACTTCCAGATGATGATGAGTTAAATGATATCCATAAAGCTGCTGAGATGTTTGTTAAGTGGAACACTTAAGCAAGTGAGGATGAAGCAGATTCTGGCATGAAGAATGGACTACAGAAATCTGAAAAAGTCTCGGGCGTAATGAATTGCGCCCCTTTTTTTTCTCTGAGGTAATAAGCATTCCCTCGTTCCCATACAGGCATCCCATTGCAGAGTTTTTCTCGTTCCATTGCCCCTTTGATTTCTGAATGAATCCAGATTTGCCCCTGAGCAACAGACATCAGTTCCATAGATGTTAGGCCGCCAGAGCGAGTAAAGGTTGCATCACTACGGTAGTAAAGAGGTGCAATGACTTCATCTCCTTGAAAACACATGGGAATAATATTGAGGTACTCAGGATAATCAGTAAACTTTTGGATAGCGTCATGAACTCGGCGGAGTAGACTATTTCGATGTTCTGCTTCGTGGTTGCAAAAGACAAAGAGAAGATGACGGAAACCACGATTTCCTGCTTTTCTTGCCATTTCAATGAAGCTCTTCACATATTTAATCGTTGCTTCTTCGGTAGGTTGACTACCGAGAAGAATTGTTGAAACTTTATCATCGGGTTCTATTACGATGGCAATTTTGTCCCGATAGATTTCAGCATAGAGGTTACCTTTTTTAATCGTGTCTGCAATGAGAAACTTTTCGATGTAGTTTTTGACCTTAATTTCTATTTTCATGCGTTCTGTAGGCGCATCGAGTTTTTTGCGGAAAGTTTCAAAGGCAGCACGAAGGGGAAAATCTTCATAACGTACTTCAGCTTCATTTAGGCCGCAGTTTTTCAGCCAAAAAGCATCAGGTGTTTGGTCTGGGCGGAGCAGAGGGGTTGTAGAAACGAGTCGCAAAAAGCTTCGATCTGCTTGGGAAAGTCCTTTGATGGGCTTAAAAAAGTGAAGCACTTTTTCTGTAGGCAGTTCTGTAATGACCTTTTCGAGAGTTAGACTTTTTCCAGTAAAACGACGAGCCACTTTGATGGCTTTGATAATAGCTGATGTTCCAACAGGTTGCGTGTCGATGATTTGATCGACGTCTTCTCGAATAATGGTTGTTAAAGTCTTAGAGAAAATCCGTATCCAGAAAAGAACATCTGCAATGGGAATATTTTTTGAAAGAAAACTCAGCATTCTGAGATTGCCTTTCTTTTGTGAAACATTCCACATGTAAACAAAACATTTACCAAAGCGTCGACCAACCCAGTCTATGAGAATATCTTTTTGTAAAATTTCAGTTTCAGGATCGTCTGACAGAGCTTTAACTGCTTTTGCTTTAGCAGCCTGAATATGTCCACCGCCTCCTGAAGAGGTGACCAAAAGCAACTTTTTACGCTTTTTATCTGTTTTTACGGTCATAATCCCAGATTTTACTTAAACCGCTCGCCCTAAAGGGGCCGGCTCCGTATTCTCCTCTATCTCCGGATCGTAGAAAAATCAGCAAATAATTTAAATCATTTTTTACTCTTTCATTGAGAGAAGAAACTCTGCATTGTTATTCGTTTTCTTCAGTCGATTTAAAAGTAAGTTCATCGCATCTAGTGGCGTGAGATCTGCTAAAGCTTGACGGAGTAGATAAATTTTTTCAAGTTCTTCTGGATGATAAAGTAGTTCTTCTTTGCGAGTTCCACTTTTAACAACATCAATTGCAGGGAAAATGCGCCTTTCGGCCAAGCGGCGATCGAGCACAAGTTCCATATTTCCGGTTCCTTTAAACTCCTCGTAGATGACTTCATCCATTCGGGATCCGGTATCAATCAGAGCTGTTGCAATAATGGTGAGTGAGCCACCATGTTCGATATTACGTGCTGCACCAAAGAAGCGTTTTGGCTTATGAAGTGAGTGGGCATCAACTCCCCCTGTCAAAATTTTTCCTGAGTGAGGTTGCACCGTATTATAAGCACGAGCTAAACGTGTAATTGAATCTAGAAGGATGACAACGTCCTGACCGTATTCAACCAAACAACGCGCTTTTTCCATGACCATTTCAGCCACTTGGATATGACGCTCTGGAGGTTCATCAAAAGTAGAGGAGACAACCTCTCCTTTTACCATCCGTTTCATATCTGTGACTTCTTCAGGACGTTCATCAATTCCCAGAACGATAAGAACGGCTTCAGGATGGTTTCGTGCAATCGAGTTTGCAATATTTTGCATGAGGATCGTCTTTCCCGATTTGGGAGGAGCGACGATCAGCGCCCGTTGGCCTTTTCCAATAGGAGCAGTTAGGTCAAGTACTCGCATAGCGAGCCTTTCCTTATCCGTTTCCATGACGAGGCGTTCAGTTGGGAAGAGAGGTGTGAGGTTTCCAAAGAAAATCCGTTCTTTAGACTTCTCTGGTGCTTTATTATTGATACGGTCCACTTTTAGAAGTGCAAAGTACTTTTCTTTTTCTTTTGGGGAACGAATGGTTCCGTAAACAGTATCTCCCTTCTTAAGATCAAAACGTCGGATTTGGGCAGGCGATACATAGATGTCTTCTGCAGAAGGAAGATAGTTGTAGTTGGGAGAACGTAAAAAACCAAAGCCATCAGGAAGAACTTCAAGCACACCTTCACCGACTAGGGTTTCATCGGGGCTTGCAGATTTCATTTTCACAATTTCGAAAACCATTTGAGATTTTGTTAGAGAACTCAGGTTTTCCAAACCGATATTTTTTGCATAACTGTTCAGCTCTTCGATGTTCATCCGCTGGAGGTCAGCGATTTTTGTAATGGTATGAGCTTTTTGAGTTCTGGGCTTTTCTTTAGGTTGAGGTGGGGGAGGGGTGACTTTTTTTTCTGGTTTCTCTTTGACGGTTTTTGGTCCGGTTTGATTGTCTTCGTTCATTGCAAGGTTTACTCCTTAAATCAGGGTGTGGATGAATTCTTTAACTTGTTTTTCTAAATGGGGGAGATCCCCATCATTTGTAATAATAAAATCAGCCTGCTTTGCTTTTTTGGCAACATCCCATTGTCTTTTCATACGTCTGTCATACTCTTGCTTGGGAAATCCAGCTGCAATAAAGCGCTTTTTGGCAGCTTTTTCGTCGCTGACCACAGCCAAAATAAGATCGAATTCTTTGTCTTTTCCGATTTCTTGGACCAGTGGCACTTCTGCAACAAAGCAACAATAGCGTTTATCATTTTCTACCTTTTGATACTCTTCCTCAATTTTTGAAAGTAAAAGAGGATGAAGTAGGTTTTCTAATTGTTCGAGCTTTTCAGGTTTAGAAAAAACGAGAGTTGCCACTTTTTTCCGGTCGATCTTTTCCTCAGTGAGGATCTCAGTTCCCAAGAGGGCAATTACTTCACTAATACACTTTGCGTTTGTTTCTAATAACTGATGGATGATGTCATCAGCACTGACCTGATAAGCTCCGTGCTTTTTTAGAAGGCGACATACGGTGGTTTTGCCTGAAGCAATGCCGCCAGTTACTGCTATTTTCCTTAATTTTAGCATTCTCCCCAATTTTTGCCAATTTCAATATTGACCCTTAAGGGTATGGATAACTGTATGATGTTTTCCATGATGTCATGAACAAGGGGTTGGACCTTTTCAATACGATCCTCTGGAAGTTCAAAAATCAGTTCATCATGGATTTGGAGGACCATATGGACCTGAGTGTCATTTTTTAATTCTTCATGGAGCTTAATCATGGCAATTTTGATGATGTCGGCCTGACTCCCTTGCAGGGGGGTATTAACTGCAAGTCTTTCAGCAGCGGCGCGGATCATGCCGTTTGTGCTATGAATTTCAGGGATCATGCGTCGTCGACCCATCATGGTTGTTGCCATCCCTGTTTTACGGGTTTTATCTTTGCACGTATCAAGAAATGCTTTAACTTGAGGGTACTTTTCAAAATATCGTTTAATGAAACTAGACGCTTCTTTCAGGTCAATTCCCAGCTCTTGTGCGAGTCCGAAAGCCTGCTGGCCATAAATAATACCAAAATTGACTGCTTTAGCTTGCGAGCGCATCTCTTTTGTAACTTGGCTTAGAGGAACATCAAAAACAGTTGCAGCAGTCGAAGCATGAATGTCTTCATCACTTTGAAAAGCTTGGATGAGTTTTGGGTCTTGGCTCATATGAGCTAAGAGACGGAGTTCAATTTGCGAATAGTCTGCTGAGAGATAACGTAAGCATTCAGGATCAGGACGAAAGGCTGCTCGAATTTTTCTTCCTTCTTCAGACCGGATGGGGATATTTTGCAAATTAGGATCTTGGCATGAAAGGCGCCCTGTTGCTGTGACAGTTTGCATGAAGGTGCAATGAATGCGTTTTGTCTTTTCATAGACCTGAAGGGGCAAAGTATCAGCATATGTAGACCGCAACTTTTCCAGCCCACGAAACTCAAGAATTTTAGAAGCGATCGGATACTCTTGTTTTAAGCTTTCTAATACTTCAGCACGAGTACTACGTTTTTTTTGCCCGATATTAATCTGCAACTTATCAAATAAGATTTCACTTAGTTGCTTAGGAGATTTAATATTAAAGGATTCACCAGCTAGGTCATAAATCTCCTTTTCAATCTTTTCAATCTTTTGAGTTAAGTCGTCAGACATCTCTCTTAGTTTTGACGCGTCGATATACATCCCAGCGCGTTCCATTGAAATCAGAACCGGAATCAGGGGGAGTTCAATGTCAAATAAAACAGGAGCGAGTGATTCCTGTTTGATTTCTTTTTCGAAAAGCTCTTTGAGTCTAAAGGTATAATCAACATCTTCACAGCAATAAGGTCCCACCTCTTCAATCGGTACGTCTACCATTGACTTTTGTTTTTTTCCCGTTCCAATCAGGTCTTTGATTGGTGTTTTAACTTTCCCAAATTTCTCAAGAGAGAGGTGATCAAGTCCATGCCTGTTGTTTTGGGGATTGAGTAGGTAAGAAGCGAGCATGGTATCAAAGGCAATTGTTGGAACTTCGATGCCATGGTTGAGAAGGATATGCAAATCATATTTAATATTATGTCCAATAAAACCAATCTCAGGATTTTCAAATAAAGGACGCACTTTTTCTAAAACAGTTTCGAGTCCCAATTGACCATTTGTTGGAACATACCATGCTTTTCCAGCCGTCGTGCAGAAACCAATTCCGACAAGACGTGCTTTCATAGGCTGAAGCTCGCAGGTTTCAGTATCAAAGACAATTGTTTTTTCTTTTGATAGCTGAGTCATCAGGAGCTCTAGTGCGGCTAAATCATCGATAATTTGATATTCATTTTTTTCGTCGTTTGGAACATTGGCGATAGAAGTTTCTTCTCCCAGCTCTTTAAGAAGAGTTGAGAAATTCATATCTTGATAAAGCGCAGTTAATGTTTCAAGATCTGGGTTTTTTAATTTGTAGTAATTGACATCTTTAGGATAGGGAACATCTAAAATAAGCATAGCAAGCTGTTGACTGAGGCGAGCATCTTCTTCGTGCTCGCGGATTTTATCAGCGCGCTTTTTGTTAGTCATTGTGTCAAGGTTTCTTAAGAGATTTTCTAAAGTGCCATACTCTTGAAGAAGAGAAGAAGCGGTTTTTGGACCAAAACCTGGAATACCTGGGATATTATCTGATGTATCTCCCATAATTGCCAAGTAATCGACAATTTGCTCTGGCTTCACTCCGTAGATTTTTTCAACTTGATCCCGATCAATGATCAGGTTTTCTTTATGAGTGTGAATCATGGAAACACGATTAGAAACAAGTTGAGCAAGGTCCTTATCGCTTGAACAGATAAACACGTCAGACTCACCCCGTTCTGCCCATTTTGTAATAGCACCAATGAGATCATCTGCTTCAACTCCAGCTTCAGATAAGTAAGGAATTCCTGCATACTCGCAAAAACGGAGTGCGAGTTCTAGCTGAGGACCAAGGTCTTCAGGCATCCCTTTTCTGTTGCTTTTGTAGTGCTCGTACATGGCAACACGCGCCTGTTTATTTTGTGGGCCATCAAAAACTGCAACGAGATGATCGGGCTGAAAGTCTTTTACAATCTTTTGTACCGAACGGATAAAACCATAAAGCGCTCCTGTAGATTCTCCACGCTTATTTGTCATATTGCGTATGGCATAATAAGATCGGAAGAGAAACGAGACAGCGTCTAGTATGTAGATGTTTTTCATCTTAACTAATGGGTGCTCAAAGCCGGGGAGTAAAGGTACAAGGACCGGTTCATCCATTCTGTTTTAAAATCAGGGGTAAGTTGAATTTCGTGCTTAATCTTTCCTGAGAAGAGAGGTGATTTTCCTTCAATAAGCTCAGATAATATCGGATGGGGAACTTTAAGTTCAACGACTTGGTATGCGCCTTCGATTTTGGCCTCTTTGATAAGTTCAGCTAAAGCAGTATTGTAAGAAGAGTTCCCATCATCGACATAGCCGAGCTCTTGAGCTTTAGCAGGATCGTATACTTGCGCACCATAGACGTTGATTAATTTATTTTTATCAATGCGAGGACGACTTTTTGCCACAATATCAGTAAAACGTTTGTAGTCGTATGCCAGAATTGCTTTGATCGAGTCATTTTCACCAGGTTCCCAATGGCGATAGGGACTAAGCATATCCTTATCTTTTCCTTCTGCAAACGTAATTTGAGAGACCCCATATTTATCCATTAACCCTGAAAAGTTGAAGAAGGGACCCATTTTTACACCAACAGAACCAATCACTCCAGTTGGGTTAGAAAGGATTTTATCAGCACTACATGCGATGTACATGGCACCTGAAGCACACATCCCATCAACATAAGCATAAATAGGCACTTTGTACTTCTCTTTGTATTGCATAAGGGACATGTACATATTATTAGAGTCGTCAGCTGTACCGCCTGGGCTGTTAATATGAAGGAGAATGGCTTTAACACGACTATGTTTGAGAAGACCACTACGTGAATCGAGTAGTTGTGACTGTAAAAGTTTAGCATTGAGGTCACGTGTGCCAATTTCACCGTGAATATTGATGCGTAAAACTGCAGGTGATGATTCGGGCAGCAAGTTTCTATTGCCTTCGGCATCAGCTGCAATAATCATCGTTGTTTTATCTGAAATCATAGCGGGTTTAGAAAGAAATAAGAAGAAGATGGCAAGGATAATCAGTCCGACAATTACACCAAACATTCCTGCAAGGGAATTACAAAACGTTCTGAGTGCAGAAATAAAAATTGATTCACGTGTCACGTTCATGAGGCCCTCTAGATATAGATTCAAGTACTAGTGATGTTAAAGAAGATTTTTTTATGAATCAACTTTTTGCTAGTTGAGGCTCTACTTTGGCTTGTTCTTTGAGTTCTTGGTCAACAACTGTGGTGACACAGCTGTCTGACCAAACATTGAGTGCTGTTTCAACCATGTCAAAAAGTGAATAGAGAGGAAGAATGATACCCATCATTTCAATTGGTACACCCATCCCAACAAGAAAAGCTGTTGTTAAAAAGTAGCATCCCATCGGAACACCGGCATTTCCAATCGCTGCGAGTGAGGCAAGGAAAACCCAGCCAACAAGTTCTAGCGGGCTAAAAGCGACGCCGTGTCCCGTACAAATAAAAAGAATCGTAATCAGAATGAAGGCTGCACATCCATTCATATTAATGATTGAGCAAAGCGGAAAACTGAACTGAGCAGTTTTATCAGAAATATTGAGACGATTTTTTGCTGATTCAAGAGCGATGGGCAAGCTGGCATTTGAGGATTTTGTAAAAAATGCTGTAGCTAACGCTGGCATCATTCCTCGGGCTGTACGGATTGGTGAGATTTTTTTCCATTTCAATATGAGAGGAAGAACGACAAAACCTTGGATTAAGTTGGCGGCTACGACACAGAGCCCATAAAGGAGAAGTTTTTTGAGATCCTCTTGGTGAGTGCGAATGTTTTCCGTAAACTGCACGGTAAAGGCAAAAATTCCAATTGGCATGATTGTGATCAGCCAAGTGGTGGCTTTAAGCAGGACTTGAAAAAGCCCCTGAAAAAAATCTTTTACAACAGCTGTGGTCTTATCAGGCAGCTTGAGAATAGCAATACTAAATACCATGGCGATAAAGGCCATACCGAGGACATTATTTTCTATGAAGGGCTCAATCAAGCTCGAGGGAATAATATTTGTTAAAAAACTGAGATAACTTCCTTGAGGTTCAATTGCAGCACTTGCAGATTCTGGGCTTAGAGGGTTGGGGCGAATTAAAAGAAAGAGAAGGAGGCCAATTGTAGCTGCGATCAGTGTCGTAGCAATGGTGTACTTTAAAATTTTTCTTAGCATGACTTTGGCTTCAGAGAGACTTTTCATCTGAGTCATTGTTGAAACAATTGCCAAAAAGATCATTGGTAAGCTTATAAACTTAAGCATTTTGAGGAAAACTTCAGAGATAGAAAGGCTAAGGTTGTGGATAAAAGCGTTATGAAAGGATCCAGCTAAGATTCCGATTAAGAGGGCAAAGAGAATAGCTAGATTGAAATATGTCGTCTTTCTCATAAAAAAATTTTCTATCATAATGTTAGCAAGCAATTCTATCAGAAAAAGGAAGAAATGACAACCTGAGTTTTACAATTCATCTAATCTCTGGATGGTGTTATGATTTTTTCATCAAATGACTGTTATATGGGGTTATAATGAGTTTAAGCTTTCCAACTGTTAGTTTTGGTACTTTAGAGCGCTTTGGAGCAAAGCAGATCTGCATTGTGATCGATGCAGAAAAGCTTAGTCAGCGCGCAGCAGATGCTTTGGCTCAAGATTTGAGAGCAAAGAACTTGGAGTGTCTTGAAGCTCAGAATGGTAATGAATATGCTCAAACCTTTTTTCTCAGTCGAGGCATTGTCGTTTTTGCCAAAAAACATGATCCTTTAGATGCGGACCATTCAAGAGGTATGGATCTTGGAGTCACAGTTAAAGAAGCTTTTGAAAGAATTAAAGAGATATTTCAGCAGCGATATCAACAAGTTCAAGTCCATCCTTTAGCGCATGAAAAGCTTCAGGAGTTTTTAACCCCTTTTCAGAGTATGGGATTTGAAGCTGCACAGGCTGTGATGCCTGAATTGCAGGGGATTGAAAGTGTTTTAGAAGAGGTTAAGCCACAAAAGCAACAGACTCAAAAACCAAAGAGTCGGTGGCATTGGTTGTCTGGGGCCTTTGTCATTTTGGCTTTTGCTTATGTTATACGCTTAGTTTTCACAAAAAACAATTAAGCCTCGACAGGATAGGCGAGGATATTCTCTAAAATACTTCCTGCATATTTAATTCCATCTCGGGTTTGTCGTTCTTTCATGAGGCCTCCAGCAAGGGCGAGCTTGGCAGCTAAATAATAATGACGATCTTTAATTTCTTCGATGATGTTTCTTGCTTGTTCAAACATCCTCTTCTTTATGAAATAAGAGCAAAACTCCAATTGGAGTTTAGGAAGTTCAGAGGAATACTTAATAGAAGTCAGGACTTGTTTAGCTTGCGCAACTTGATCTTGATTGAGATATGTTTGTACTAGAAGAGCTTTTGCACTTGTGCATTCGATGTATGCAACTTTTTCCTCTTTGATGATTTGCTCGATGAGATCGGGTCGATTTTGTTCCGCATAGAGTTTTACAAGTAACAGATATCTATGCTCTCGATGAAATGAACTCTCAAAAGAATCTATGAGTAAAGCAAGGCTCTCACCTTTTTTTTCTTCAAAGAAAATCTGAGCGAGAGAACAACGGTGTATATCCCTTAAGACTCCACAGGGTTCATATTTTTCTAGCTCTATAGATAAATTTTCTAAAATGCGGATGGCTTGGCCATGCTTTCCGATTTTTCTTAACACATTGGCGTATGCTATCGTATTGAAGGGAGAGTCAAACGTGCGTGTTAATTGTCCAAGAAAACTTTCAGCTTTTTCTAATTGACCTGTATGAGCATAGATAGCTGCCTGAGTCAAATTATTGTAAAAACGGTTTGGATAGTGTTCGATGACCCAAAGGGCAATAGCATATAGTTCTTCTGTGTGAAGAGTGTTTACGAGGTCGTGCAATTGCTCATTTACAAGTGGGTCTAGAATTGCTTTTGCAGCACCAGTATTGCCTTTTGAAATATAGAAGCCTACAAGCGCGAATTTTGCTTTATCAGTTGAATCGGGAAAACGATTTTGGGTAATAAGAGCATGTGCACATTCAACATACCCTTCTTTTAAAAGCTGGCGAACAACCATTGGAAGAATCTTTTCCATATCGTCGCTAAAATTTATAGTTTTGATGAGCAATTCAGCTGTTTCTGTGGCCCGTTTTTCATCCTTCAACAGGATATAGACTTCAAGCTCTTTGAGGCCTAGGTTTATGGCTTGATTGTAGCGTTCGTAGGGAGCGACTTTTATGACATGAAGAGCAGCGTTTAATTGCTCGTGCCTCATGTGAAAGTCAGCGAGGGATATGAAGTGTTTGACCTGTTCTTTTTGACGGGTGTTCAAAGGAGGAAAGTTTGTTGGTGTAGTAGTAGGGGATGGTAGAGGAGCTTTTTCTGTTAGAGATTCAGGTAAAGGTGAAGCTTGGGGTGCTTGCAGGTAGTCGCGATGATAGATTTTTGGTATGAGGGCAAGGGCAAAGATCGCAGGGTGCGTTTTGCATGAGAGGATAAAGAGAATAGAAACCATGACATGAAGCGTTTTTTGAAGGGTCGATTCCTCGACTTCTCTGAGTTTTAAATCTGAAGTATATTCAAAGCTTGGCTGTATCAAGGGAAATGAAAAGATCCATTCACTAAAGTTGATACAATAGCGCTGGATAGTCCCTCCCCAAGAAGGTTGCTGTGGCAGCATCAAAGTGCTCAAATAGGAGATCTGTGCCATGACCTTTAAGGGTTTTTCAAAAAAGGATAACACTTTTTTGAATTAGCGAACAGGGCGCCGTGCAAATTGAATAAGTTCAATGAAGGCTAGAAAGCCAAATAGAATGAAGAAAAGGTAGAAGAAGCTAGGGATAGGAAGCTTTAAAACGATGGCAATGAGAATGCAAAATTGCGATGCTGTTGTCACTTTTCCCCAACGAATGGAGCGAAGTTGGAATGTTTTCCAATTTCCTGTAATTCCTAAATAGAGCATGAAAAGAAACAAAAAGCAGTCACGGGTCAGCATCGTTCCAGCTTGCCAGAGCTCCATATTACTTTCATACACCAGAACAGATAGAGCCACATAAACAAAAAATTTGTCCATGATCGGGTCGAGAACAGCGCCAAATCGTGAGGTATAGCGGTAACGTCTCGCTAAATAACCATCTATACAGTCTGTGAGCATAGCTAAAAGGACCACCACAACGCGTAGTGCTGTGTTATCAATAATAAAAAGGAGTGCTAATGGTGCTCTCAAAAATGAAAGGCTATTAGGGGGATTCAGCATATACGACTTAAGTATAACCTCTTATTTGATCTTTATGAAGCCCGTTTCTTCTTATGTTTTTTATACCAAACTAGACCAATTACCGTCACACTGAAAGCTAAAAATATGCCAATATTTATGATTTTAACTCGCTGCATGAGGAGCTGATAGTTGAGTCCGATGTTATAAAAAGCATAAAAACAAGTTGTTACCCAGACAAAGCAGGCGACCATATCGCGCATAGCGAACCTTCCAAAATGAGAGTGGCTCATTCCTGCTGTCATAAAAATACAATTACGAATTCCAAAAGGAATAAAGCGGCCAAAAAGCAGGGTTAAAAAACCATGCTTATCGTAAAAGGCGCCTACTTTTGTTAAACGTTCTTGATGTAAAATTTTGGCGAACCAACGTAGCTTAAGCAGCTTTTTCCCTAAAAGGCGGCCGACTCCATAAGCGATCCAAGCAGAAAAGTAAGCTCCTATGAGGATACTTAAATAAAGAGAATACGTATGCTCTGGAATAGCTGTAGCAGCTAAAACGGCGCTGAGTACCATGATGACATCAATACTAATGGGGATATTAAATCCAGCAAGAAGGATCATCCCAAATGTCATCCAAGGGGCGTAACTGCTGTGTTCTACGATGAATTCAACAATTTTTTGCATGGAAGCTATTATTGCATAGATAGAGAAAAAAAAGAACTAATTAAGAGCGTCATTCAATAAATTTCATGAGACTATTCTATTAATATACCGATCATGTCTCAAAATTTTATTTTTCCCTGCACCAGCTTTCTGTTCTTTAGCCCTCTCTGTGTCGCTCCTATCTCTTGGATAGGAGGCTGCCTCTGTAAGGCTAAATCTTGGGTAATGGTTTTGGCAAATTCCCAAATTTTGCAACACGATCGGGATAGAAATTTTTTACTCCCAAGTAGTTCAAAGGACTACACATTTATTTTTAATCATTCTATTGTTTTTGGGGAGGAGATTCAGTATGAAAAAATTTATTTGGTTATTTCTTTTTAGTGCCTTTCAATTATTTGCTGCAGGGCCAATGACTCATCTTTATTTTGCAGAAAAATGGGTCGAACAATATTCCATTACTGATGAAGAGGCTCATCGAGATTTTGTTGTAGGAAATCTTTTTCCTGATATCCGTTATCTTGCTCATATTCCTAGAGAATGGACGCATCCATCTGTTTACTCAGCAGATGAAATTTTAATGAGTCGAACTCCTTTTGAAGGAGGAATAAAACTGCATGTTTTTGTTGATAAAGTTAGAGAAGCCTTTGTTGAAAGAACAGGAATTTATGCTCATATCCTTCCTTTTGCAGAGGGACATCCTGCAACTCTACTTAAATTTATCGAAGAGGAAATTCTGGCTGAGTTTTTTGATGGGCGTCGCTATAGCTATTGTCTTGATTGGATTTTAGAAGAGGAGCTGCAACTGGGGATAACGGAAAATGTGATTCATGAATGGCATACGATTTTGAGACATTGTATGCATGCAAAGCCAAGCTGGCTCCTTTGGTTTGCTTCAAGCAAAGGCATGTTTGGAGTGTCGGGGAGTACTCTTTACAATTGGAGCTATCTCCTGCCAAAGCTGGCACAAGAACCTGTTTTTCGTATGCATGTTGAAGGCCTTCTTCAGCATATCGAAGGGGCTATAAGAGGGGCAAGCTATGGTATTTCTGTTTATTAAACAGACTTAAGTAGAGGCTTTTTTTCGGGGGATTCTGCCGCCTCCCCTTCTTGGATCTCTAGCTTCTCATCGCTTGCAGTCAGTCGATTAAACTGTCTTCCAAGTGACTGAGCGGCTCCAATCCAACCAAAAACAACGGCAAGTAGAATGAGCCCAACATAGGGTGCACTTAAGGAAACAGATCCAAAGAGCATGAGCAATCCGCTATGAACGACCGACCCTCCTGATTTTCCAAGTCGCGAACCAACACCATCAATGGCAGCTTTTCCTTTAAGCTTTGATTCTGGGCTTAGAGGAATAAATGCAATTTCCTTTGTGGCATCAAAGAGGGTGTATTTGCAGGCTCGAGAGAGTACGTTTTGGATTGTTCCAAAGAGAATGCCTAGTGCAAGAGGTGTGAAGCCTAGCGCGGCGGTCCATCCCATAAGTATGGTATTTTCTTTAAACAGAATGAATCCAAAGAAAAAGATGCCCGTTGCAAGGAGTGCTACAGGAGTGATAAGGGCACTGAAGGTCCATCCCAAGCGCCTGATGAGGTTGCTACAGAGAAACAGGCCAACAAATGCTGAGACCCAACCAATAGCAATCAACACCTTGCCCATGTAAGCATTAAAGTCGTTGGGGTTAGGATAGAGCATTTTAATTTGATCTTTCCAAATGATTTCAATCATATTAATGGCGAGATTAAAGCCGACGACAAGAATAGCTATATAAATGAGATACTTTGATTTGGCTAAATAGGCAAAATTCTTGCGCATCCCAAGCTTCATCGTTTTTTTCTTCTCTAAGTGGTCTGCTTGCATCTTCTTTAAAGAAGCATCTTTGTTGATCACCCGCTTATTGTACCACCTGAAAATACCCATGGTTAAAAGACCTGCGATGAGGACAACCATTGTGACAAGACCTAAAGACTGTCCCCAGCGATCAGCTCCAAATATGTAAGAAAAATCAAAAGCTTGCATGGAGAGGTAAACGGTGATATGCCCAGAAGCGATGGCTGCAATATTGGCACCCACACCTAGGATGCCATAATAGCGTTTAGCTTCGCCAACAGAGGTGATTTCATTGGTGAATCCCCAAAAAAGGACAGACATAATGGCTGTTCCCCATAGTTCAGACATGACGTAAAATAGAGTAAAAGACCAATTGCGAAAAATGGAGATTAACCCTTGGAATCCTTGTGGGAGCATAGATTGTAACTTATTGGCTGTATCATGAGGGTGCAAGATGTCGCGGAGTGGATAGAGAACAAAAGCAAATATGAGGAAGAATGAGAGGAAGCTTCCAATCATAATGTAAAAAAGTTTTTCTTGACTGAACCGGTTAAAAAGGCGGGTAAAAAGGTAAGTAATGAGCAAGGCCATAGGAAGAATAACCCAAACCTTGATAAAAGGAATCGCTTCTGCACCAGATCCAGGAGCAGTAATGACAAGAGCGTCTTTGGCAGCTTTCAAGACACTATAGTTTAGGCAAATGAGAGCATAAATAAGTAGAAGAGGTAAAAACCTTTTAATTTCTCCCCCATGAATGGGCCAAAGAAAACTACGCAAACGGCTAAATTCTTCATTAGTCGAAGACGACATATTCTCTCACATGCTTAGGCAATTTAAAGAATTGATTTAGATGATGCTTAGCTGTTTTATGAAGGTATGCGTGATTATGAAATGGCTGTTTGAAGAGTTTTCTAACTTTGGAGCGAGTTAGCTGGGTGGGTTGCACAACTTTCCCTGTGTAGCAATTTTTTTTAACACCAGTTCAGACCTGCCTTTCAAAAAAAATTTTTGGTCATTTTCCCTCATATTATAACAGTTTCACGTTATTTTACAACTGGGTAAAATCAAAGTGTGAATCGCTTAAATAAAAGTTTTTTGCTCTTTCGTTGGGATATCAAGCTTTTGGAGGTCGGCATCTTCTTTAACTTCTAATAATTTGTTGTCGGTTGTGAGTTTTGAAAATAATTGTCCTAGTGATTTGGCAGCTCCAATCCACACAGCTGCCACTCCGAGCAAAATAAGTCCGACAAAAGGAGCACTTAAGGAAACAGATCCAAAAACCATGAGTAGACCGCCATGGACAATAGAGCCTCCTGACTTTCCTATCCGGGAACCGACGCCATCAATTGCTGCTTTCCCTTTGATTTTTGACTCAGGGTTTAAAGGAATGAAGGCGATTTCCTTTGTTGCATCGAAGACAGTGAATTTACAAGCCCGTGATAGCACATTTTGAACCGTACCAAAAAACACACCCAAAGCTAGAGGAGTCATTCCCAAAATAGCTGTCCATTTTATGAGCAGAGGATTTTCTTTATAGAAAATAACGGCAAAGAAGAAAACTCCAGTGATAAGAAGAGCTACAGGAGTAATAAGAGCACTAAAAGTCCAACCAAAACGCCGGATTAAGTTACTACATAGAAACAACCCAATAAAAGTTGAGAGGCAACCAATGGCGAACAACACTTTCCCCATATATGCATTGAATTCATTTGGGTCTGGGTAGAGCGCTTTAATCTGGTCTTTCCAAACAATTTCGACCATATTGATAGCGATATTAAATCCAATCACGAGAATGGCGATACAGATGAGGTATTTTGATTTAGATAAGTAAGCAAAATTTTTACGCATTCCCATTTTTATTGTCTTTTTTTGTTCTGCATGATGGGTTTGAGCCTTCAGTAGACTGGGGTCTTTATTGACCACACTGCGATGGTACCATCTAAATAGCCCCATGGTGAGAATACCTGCAAGTGTGACAATAGAGGTGACTAAACTCAAAGACTGTCCCCATCGATCTGAACCGAAGAGAAATGCGAGATCAAAAACTTGGGTTGAGAGAAGAATCGTAATTTGTCCAGAGCACATCGAAGCGACGTTTGCACCAACACTCAGGATTCCATAAAAACGTTTGGCCTCTTTAACAGTGGTGATTTCATTTGTAAAACTCCAAAACAAAACAGCCATAATAGCTGTTCCCCATAGCTCAGACATGACGTAGAATAAAGCATAAGACCAGTTACGGAAGATGGATATAAGCCCTTTAAATCCTTGAGGTAACATGAGCTGAAGCTTGTCTGCGGCATTATTGGGATGGATTAAATCGCGTGCAGGGTAGAGGATAAAAGTAAAAACGAGGAAAAAAGCCAGGAAGCTTGTAATCATGATGTAAAAAACTTTTTCTTGTGAAAAGCGATTAAACAGGCGTGTAAATAGATAAGTCACAAGAAGAGCCATAGGAAGAATGACCCAAACCTTAATAAAAGGAATTGCTTCTGCACCAGAGCCTGGGGCTGTGATCACAAGAGAGTCTTTAGCAGCTTTTAAAATTCCATAGTTTAAGCAGATTAGGCCATAAATAAGCAAAAGTGGCAAAAACTTTTTTACTTCAAACCGATGAATAGGCCAAAAGAAAGAACGAAAAGAACCAAATTCGGGTTTAGAGGATAATGACATCAAGCACCCTCTCTAATTGAGAAATTTTTAAAAAAAAATTTTCTACAAAGCTAGTAGAATTCTGTTCACATGGGGGAATAATGGGAGAAATTTTTGAGGAGAGATTGCTAACTTTACGAAGGGCTAGTCTCTCAGCTTGCACTACTGCCCTCGCCTAAGGAAATGTTTTAACATAAATGCTAACGACCTTATAAATGGCTTGCCTTACTTGCCTCGCAATTATAACAAATACCACTTATAATACAATGAAGAACCTGTTTCATCTGTCACTCAATGCATCGATGCCTGGTAGGCGCCCAAATTCGATATACTCGAGAGAAGCGCCTCCACCAGTGGAGACATGTGTAAAGTTTTTTTGAAGCCCCATGGCATTGATTGCTGCCACCGAGTCTCCTCCTCCTACAACAACAGTGCTTCCCAAGTCCCCTAAGGATTTTGCAAGAGCATGAGTTCCTTCAGCAAAGTGTGAAAACTCAAAAACTCCCATCGGGCCATTCCAAAAGACTGTAGAACCTTTTTTTACAAGATTGTTCCAGAGCTCAATTGTATCGGGGCCAATATCCATTCCCCGCCATCCTTCTGGGATTCCGTCTTTTGCTAAGACAACTTTTCGCGTGGCATCATTGGAAAACTCTTGTGCGGCCACAAAATCAATCGGGAGAAAGACTTGAATTGCTTTTTCTGAGCAGGTTTTGAGGAATTTTTGAGCGGTTTCTAAGTGATCGTCTTCACAAAGAGAATCTCCAATCGAAAGGCCTTGGGATTTTAAAAAAGTAAAAGCCATCCCACCACCGATAAAGACAGCATCAATTTTTTCTGTCAGAGCTTGCAACACGCCGATTTTTGTTCCAACTTTTGCTCCTCCAATAATAGCGTAAAAAGGGCGTTTGGGATTGCGAATAAGTTTTGAAAAGAAAGAAACTTCTTTTTCCATCAAGAAACCAAGCGCATTTTTTTGAGGAAAATAGCTGGCTAGAAGAGCCGTGGAAGCATGTTTGCGGTGAGCTGTTCCAAAGGCATCATTGACATAAGCATCACCTAATTTTGCTAAGTGTTTAACAAAATCTGGGTCTTTGTCAGGATGCTCTTCTCCCTCATGAAATCGGATGTTTTCAAGAAGAAGAACCTCTCCTTCTTGCAGTTGGTAAGCGAGCTTCTCTACTTCAGGTCCTGTGCAATCGAGAGCCATTTTAACGGGCTTGTTAAGCAGCTTTTCAAGATGGTCTGCGATGGGTTTTAGGGATAGCTTAGGGTCTTTTTTTCCTTTAGGTCGTCCTAGATGACTCATAAGAATAAGTTTTCCGCCTTGGTTTAAGATGTATTCGATAGAAGGAAGTGCAAGGCGAATACGCGAGTCATCTCGCAGAGTACCGTCTTCAGAAAGAGGGACATTAAAGTCGACGCGCATCAGAATTCTCTGATCTTTAAGAGCTAAGTCTTGGAGTGATTGTTTCATGAGCTCATCTCACTATAGATTCATAGAGCACTAAACGGGTTGCTCGCTTGACCAAATGATTTTCCCGTTTTTCTTTTCTTAAGCTCACTTCTAACAGAAAAAAGTAAATCCTGGTCGAAATTTTGCTTTGCTGCCCACTGAAGATATTCGGAAGGGATTTCTTTGAAGGAGCGCCCTTTATGCTTTCCAAGAGGCATTGCCTTAAGCTGAATGGGTCTTTCGAGTCGTTTGAGAATTTCTTCGGTTGTTTTAAATTTAGAAGAAAGGTGTTTGAACACTTCGATATTAACGTGTACGTCATTCATTGCTCGGTGTGCTCCATGAGGCTTAATATTGAAGTGAGAGCGCAGCGTTTCGAGTGAATTCGTGGGGCTTTCTCCATAGAGGCGTGCTAAACGTAATGTATCGATAAATGAAAGCTTCGAAAGTTTAGACGGAATCCGGAATTTTTGTGCAGCTGCTTCAACAATGGAAATATCAAAAGGAATTCCATGCCCAATGATGACATGGCCTGAAAAAAATTCAAGATACTCGGCTAAAACGTCTTGGATTTTAGGCTTGCCTTTAACCATATCGTCGGTAATGTGATGGATTTCGATCGTATGTTGAGGAATAGAGCAACCAGGATCGATGAGGTTTTCACGGGATTCTAAAATGCGATCAAAAGTAAACCTGGCAGCAGCGATTTCAATGATTTCATCTTTTCTCGGATCGAGGCCGGTGGCTTCGCAATCAAAGCAGACAAATTCGTCCTTGTGGATTAGTCCCATAACAACTTATTGATAATTTCGATTAGTTTGCGTTTGCATTTTCCATCCTTCACAGAATAGAGGACAATAGGCAATCCACTCAAGCTTTTCTCGCTACTTAAGGTATTTAAGATCACATCCAATTGCTTTTTTTGTTCGCGGTTATTCAATTTATCGGTTTTTGTCAGAACTAAAATAATTGGTAGATTATGAAAATGTGCCCACTCTAAAAACGCTAAGTCATCTTCATTAGGAATGCGTCGAATATCAAGAAGGAAAAGAAGAAGTCGAAGAGACTCACGCTTGTTTAAATAGCTTTCTAAATGGGTAGCCCAATTTTGCTTTGTTGATTTGTTGACTTTTGCATATCCATAGCCAGGCAGATCAACTAGTAAGAGCATTTCATCGATAAGAAAGTAATTAATGCGTTGCGTTTTTCCAGGAGTTGAGGAGACTTTAGCAAGGGACTTGCTATGCATCAAATGGTTGAGCAAGGAAGATTTACCAACGTTTGATCGCCCCACAATTGCCATTTCTGGTAGGGGATTTCCTTGTGGGCCTTGCAAAGTCGGGCATTCATTCTCTTTTAATGCAGAGGTTAAAAAACGGGCCTGCTTAAATGAGAGTTTTTTCATAAAAACGTTAGCTCTCTTGTGTTTTCTCCAAGATGTTTCAACTCTATGCAAACAGCATTTTTTGGTAGAATCGGTTTGATGCGTTCTGCCCACTCGATCAAGCAGATGCCATTGGCATCAAAATATTCATCGAAACCACGCCTCAGAAAATCTTGATCGTTTTCTAAACGGTAAAGATCAAAGTGAAAAAGAGGAGGTGATCCTTCATAAATGTTTAAATAAGTAAAAGTCGGGCTATTCACTTCATGGGGATCTATGCCTGAAAGTTTTTTTGCTAAAGCCTTGATTAGAGTCGTTTTGCCACTTCCAAGTTCACCAAAAAAACAAACAGAAGATCCTACTTGCAGCTTTTTTGCAATGAGGGATGCTATTTGGTCAGTTTCTTCAAGAGAAAAGCTAATTTTACTTGTTTTCTTCAACCCATCGCTCGACATGTGCTGAAAACTCATCATAAGCACTCATCGCTTCTACGAAGGCGGTAATCTTTGTTTCATCGAGCTGTTCTTCAATGAAGCTAAGAAAGTGTGCTTCGATTTGAAAACGGTTTTGGCTGGGAACATCGATCAGCGGCATAGCTTTAAGCTGGTTTTTCTCAAAGTCTTCAATAACCGCTTTTTTGCTGTTAAAAAGTTTTCCTGTTAAACCTGAAGAAAAGACAATTTTGGTGATCGGTTCTTTTCGCTTTTGAATATAATTTTTGATAACTTCAGGGTCTTCTGAGACAAAGAAGCGCTTAACGCGCATTCCATCCACACGCTCAGTGTTTTCTGGACATTTAGATACCCAGTCGTAGATAGCGTCTTGTGGGTTTGGATGCGTGTTATCGCCAAATACTTTCCCAGTGAAAGGACAAATATAGATTTTAGTTGTTTTGTCGTTAACTGCGGGGATTCCAACCTGAATTTTAATTTCAGTTTCACGCCACAGCTTTCCTTCGTCTTCAGCTTTCTTTAAAATTTCAGCTTTACTTTGATAGATAGTTTTTTCGCGGAGAAATAAAACGGGCTGAATATTGTACTTTTTTTCTAAAAAGAAGAAATAAGTAGTTAAAAGGTCAGCCTTTTTATTTCTTTTAAGAAAGTCAATTAATAAGTCTTTTAAACTTTTTGTAATGACAGAGTTTGTCATCTGTAAATCCTGCTATTTTTGGAGAGCTGAGCTTAGCTGATTCAAGTATTATCACGCAAGTGGAAAGGAAGAGGAATTTCATACTGTCTATGGTTTTTTTGAATAGTGGTTTTTTAGCCTTCATTTCTGGTATCATTGCTGCCAAAATTTCATTTGGATTAGGTATTTAGGTATTATGGGGATTCTTGAAGAAACACTACAAGTGCCAGGCTATGAAAAAGTCGTCAAGTTGACGGAAAAAACTTCTGGATTGCAAGCAATCATTGCCATTCACAATACAACGCTGGGTCCTGCGCTAGGTGGAACACGGATTTATCCCTACCAAAAGTTTGATGAGGCATTGACAGATGTTCTTCGACTCTCAAAAGGTATGACTTATAAGTCTGCAATTGCGCAAACAGGTCTTGGTGGGGGAAAAAGCGTAATCATTGCGGATTCAAAAACTCAGAAAACTCCTCAGCTTCTAGAATCTTTTGGAAGAGCCGTAGACCGCTTGCAAGGGCAGTATGTTTGTGCAGAAGATATTGGTTGCACAATCGATGATTGTATGGTCATTCGGAAGGCAACTCAGTATGTCTGTGGGCTCAATCATCAAATGGGAAGTGGGAATCCTTCTCCATATACAGCCTGGGGTGTTTTCCGCGGCATTCAAGCTACAATGAAAAGGCTCTATGGCAGCGACTCTCTTGAAGGAAAAACAGTTGCAATCCAAGGGCTTGGGAGTGTTGGTGCTCATCTAATGGACTATCTTTTTTGGGCTGGAGCTAAGCTCATTGTTGCTGATATTGATTCGGAAAAAGCGAAACGTTTAGCCCATCAGTATCGGGCTAAGGTGGTTTCTCCAGATGAGATTTTATACGTCCCTTGCGATATTTTAGCGCCTTGTGCAATGGGCGCCATCATCAATGAAAAGAGTATTTCAAAGCTTCGTTGTCAGGCTGTTGTCGGAGCAAGCAATAATCAGCTTCTTGAAGAAAAAGATGCAAAGCTCCTTGCAATTCGTAAAATTCTTTATGCACCTGACTTTGTTGTGAATGCAGGTGGTCTTGTCAATGTTCTATGCGAGCTCTCGTCTGAGGGCTACGATGCGACAGTGTCTAGAAAAAAAGTGAATGAGATTTATCGTCAACTCTTGACAATTTACGATATTGCCGAGCAGAATAGCTTTTCGACGCATGAAGCAGCCGTGGCTTTAGCCGATTATCGTTTGCAATATGGAATTGGTAAAAGGGAAAAAAGCCTCTGTTTCCATTACTAAATTGAGGAAAATGGAAAATCTTTCAACTTTGCTACAGAATCAAGCCACAGCGATTCTAGAGCAATGCTTTCCGGCTGAAGACATTTCTTGTTGTCTTCCCGCAGATATTACTCCGAGTACCCAAGAGAAATTTGGACATTACCAGTGCAATTCAGCAATGAAGCTTGGTAAAATGCTCAAGACTAATCCCCGAAATGTTGCGACACAAATTGTAGAGAAATGGGAAAGTCTCAAAGGTGGAATGATCAAAAAACTGGAAATTGCAGGTCCAGGCTTTATCAATATCACATTGACAGATGTATTTCTTTCAAAAGAATTAACAGCTGTTTTAGCAGATGAGCGTTTAGGGGTTCCAGAACTCAAACAGCGGAAAAGAATCATTGTGGAGTTTTCGTCACCGAACGTTGCAAAAGAACTCCATGTAGGGCACTTGCGCTCCACCGTGATTGGAGACTCTCTGGCCCGTTTATTTGAGTTTCTTGGGCACGATGTTTTGAGGCTCAACCATGTTGGCGATTGGGGCACTCAATTTGGAATGCTTATTACTTACTTAAAAGAGAATCATCCTCAGGTTTTAACAAATGAAGAAGATGCAGACTTGCCTTCTCTTATGAATTGGTACCGTGAATCTAAAAAAAGTTTCGATGCAGATCCCGATTTTAAAAAGCGAGCACAACTTCAGGTTGTTGAGCTTCAAAGTGGAGAAAGTTCAGCAACTCAAGCTTGGAAAAAAATCTGTGAAATCTCGCGCAGAGGCTTTCAAGAGATCTATGATTTTTTAGATGTTAAGCTTGTAGAACGAGGCGAGTCTTTTTATAACCCTAAACTTCCAGATGTGATCAAAGATTACGAAGAAAAGGGGCTCATCCAGGTGTCTGATGGTGCAAAATGTGTTTTCTTAGAGGGTTTTACAGCTAAAGATGATACACCCTTGCCAATGATTTTACAAAAGTCGGATGGTGGTTATAACTATGCAACGACTGATGCAGCAGCTTTGCACCAAAGGGTTTCTGAAGAAAAAGCTGAGCGGATCATTTATGTTGTCGATGCTGGGCAGCAGCTTCACTTTCAGATGGTTTTCAAAGGAGCAGAGAAAGCTGAGTACTTTGATCCTGCAAAGGTTGAAGTTGAACATGTTGCTTTTGGAGTTGTACTTGGCCCCGATGGGAAAAAGTTTAAAACGCGCTCGGGGGAGACGGAAAAGCTCATCGACCTACTTCAAAAAGCTGTTGATCACGCAAAAAAGATTTTAGAGGAGCGCTTGCAAGATGCGACTCCAAAGGAAATTGATAAGCTGGCGCATACCTTAGGAGTCGATGCGGTTAAGTATGCGGACCTTTCTTGCCATCGCGTTAAGGACTATGTTTTCAGTTATGACCGCATGCTCAAGTTTGAAGGTAACACTGCTGCATTCCTTCTTTATGCTTACGTTAGAATTCAAGGGATTAAGCGCAAGGTACAGAAAGATGTTGAAGCTTTAGTTTTAACAACGCCGATTGTGTTAACTCATCCAACGGAAGTTGCTTTAGGTTTACACCTTCGTCGCTTTGGCGAAACACTTGATCTCATGGATCGAGACCTTCTTCCTAATCGACTTTCTGATTATCTCTATGAACTAGCTGAAAAATTTCATGCATTTTTCCGTGACTGTCGCGTAGAAGGCGTACCAGAAGAAAGTAGTCGCCTTGTTCTATGCGAGCTTACGGCACGCATTCTTAAAACGGGCCTACACATTCTTGGCTTGGAGACAATGCCTCGGATGTAATAGGTGTTTTGCTTTTCTGACTAGGAATTTCCTGAACATAGTTGGGGACAGCATAGCCTGGAAGGGCTTCTCGGAGCTTTTGGATAAGTTTGAGTCCAGCCTGCGTTGAAACTTCAAAGTGAGCAGCTCCTTGTACTTTGTCAAGTTGATGGAGGTAGTAAGGGACAATTCCATGTTCTGCCAACTTGAGACATAGCTCTTTTAACGTTTCGAAATCGTTATTTACTCCACGTGCTAACACAGTTTGAGTTAACACAGGGACCCCTTGCTTCTGTATTTTTTTCATAGCTGCTAAGACATCATCATCTAATTCACGAGGGTGATTAGTATGAAGAAGAAAGAAGGTTTGTAGGCGCGTGTTTTCAAGCGTTTCTAAGAAACTGTCGGTAATGCGTTCGGGAATACCAATGGGAAAACGAGTATGGAAGCGTAGCAGTTTAATATGAGAAATAGCTGAAAGTCCTTCGATTAACGCTTTTAATTTCCGATCACTTAGAGAAAGAGGATCTCCACCACTTAAGATCACTTCATGGATCGAGAGGTCGTTTGCAATGGCATCGAGCTCTTTAGAAAAATCGCCAGGGCTTTTATGATAAGGGTAATTTTGGCGGAAACAATAACGGCAGTGCATTGCACAAGTACTTGTTGGCATGAGAAGAACGCGCCCTGCATATTTTTTCAAAAGACGATAGGTTATGCGAAAAGCAGTGTCTTCAACAGGGTCAGATAAAAATCCAGAAGCTGAAATATTTTCCTTTTGATGAGGAAAGAATTGGGTCAAAATGGGATCGTCTAAAGTTCCTTTCTGGATCTTTTCTGCTAACCTTCTAGGAAGGTTCAAAGGAAAATGAGGATGCGAAAAAAAAGGTTTATCAAGGTCGAGCTCTAGAAACTCTGCTAAAGTCTGCCAATGCCTGAAATTATCCCTTTGAATTTGCCGCCAGAGTTCCAATTTTTTAGTTTCTCCTAGTTTTAATGTTAAAAAAGCTGTTGTTTGCCTAAACAGGAATTGGATGATAACAAATAAGGGTTGTAAGAGTAAATGCTTTGTCCAAAGCCGTGGAGTTGATATGAGTGCTTGAGGGATGACATGCAGGACAAGTCATTTAATTCCTCCAAATAATTTTTTTAAGTCTACTATTTTAGTAGTTAAAGATCATTTATTTGAAGCTGAAATAGCTAATAGGAGAGCGGCATAGGAGAGCAGTTTGATTTATAAGATTTTTTTGCTTAAAATTGCCCCTTCAATTTTTCGGAAAAGGTTATGGGAACTGTTCATTCTAATTACTTTGTTTCAAATGAGTATTTGTTTCATGAGAAGCCTTATCTTCATGAAGCTCTTGACTTGTTTACTCTTCCTGTTCGCATGTTTGTCGGGGGACAAACTATTGACCTTAAGGGCCGATTTGTGCGTATTGAGCCTCATGCACTCGATGTCGTAAATGCCGAAGAATCTCCCTATCTCTCTATGGCTTTTCGGGTAGGTCGTTTTGGAGCACTTGCCTTTTGCACTTATTTTTTCCGTTTTTCGACTTTAGTTTCAGGCGCAGTGGTTTTTTCAGGAGCTATCGCTTTGAAGTACTTTTTCGAGTCAGATCTCATTCGACAAAGACTGATGCAAATTCAAGTGAGGCTTGAGAAAGAAAAAGCATTAAACGAGGCAGTTTCTATTAGTTTAGATACGACGGGACTGCCCAAGCCGAAAGGTCTTCACCCTCATAAATCTGCGATTTATGACAAAATGAAAGGCTCAAAAAGTTCGATTGAAGATCAAGAGATTCGGCTAGCTATTTATCCTTTCGATCGCAATACAGTCAAAGATAAACTTATCTTCCCAAAATTTCGAACCGAGTTGAATGCAAGGAGTGGGATTAAAGATTTCTTTGCCTATCCTGAATCGTCGACGGATACACAACAATGGACAGCAAACTTTTCTACACCAGAACTTTTTGCTCATGCTACTGGAGAAGACTTAACGCAAGATGAACTGCAAGTGATGGAGCATCCAGGACTTTATCACATTAAATCTAAAATTGAACAAGATAAACCAGAAATACGAGAACTTCGAGGGGATCAAATTGCACTAATAACAGGAGCAAAGCGGTATGGTGAGTTTGCTGCCCACTATTGTTATGGAAAAGACTTTGCAAAAAATGACTTAGAACATGTCAAAGGCTTTGCCATAGCTTTACCACCGAAAGAAAGCCGCATTTTTTGTATGGCAGCACCTCAAATCTCCTCATCAGAAAATGGAAAACCTTATAAAAAAGAAGATCTTGAAGCACTTTTTTACCGAGCTTTTCATGCCTTCTCGCGAATTAAGCAGCAGGCAAATCCTCAAAAAGTTCACATTCATACGGGTAACTGGGGTTGCGGAGTATCAGGTCATGATCCTCTAGTCGTAGCTCTCATGCAAATTGCTGCAGCGCACCTGGCTAAGGTCGATTCCTTGGATTACTATCCTTTGGATGATAAGGTAAAATGGGATACCGCTATTTACTATTACCAAGATTTAAAGTCCAAGCACTCAACATGGACTGTTGATCAGTTTCTAACTGAAATGGCAACAGATGCTGAGCGAAAAGGATTTGTCTATCGATCAAACAGAGACTAGAGTTTCCTTTTGTTCTGCAAGATGAACACGGGTGATATCTGCACCTAACAGCTGCAACTTTTTCTCTAGATTTTCGTACCCTCGATCCAAATAACGTAATCCTGTTAGAGTGCTCGATTCAGGAGCAATTAAAGCAGCCATAACATAAGCAAATCCTGCACGTAAATCCGGCACTTCAATTTCTTTTCCAACAAAAGGAGTGGGCCCTTTAACAATCAAGCTATGTTCGTAATTTTGTGCGCCAAAACGACAGGGGCGGTCTCCCAAGCATTGTGTAAAGAGTTCAACATCAGCCCCCATATTCTTCAGAGTTTGGATGTATCCAAAGCGATTTTCATAAACGGTTTCATGAATGACAGAGCTTCCTACTGCTTGGGTTAATAAAACGACGAATGGTTGTTGCCAATCGGTAAGAAAGCCAGGATGAACATCTGTTTCTAGATGAAGTCCACCTTTAAGAGGGCCTTGATAGTAAAACTCAATGCCATCTTTTTTGACTGCAAAACCGCCATTGATTTCCCGGAGCTTATTCAAGAAGGTAATCATGTGCGCTTGCTCCGCACCTTTTACAAAAACATTTCCTTTTGTACTAATTGCAGCCATTCCAAATGAAGCGGCTTCGATTCGATCGGTGATGACAGCGTGTTCGACTTCATAGAAATGTTTCGTTTCTTCAATGTGAATTTTGCGATTGACATCGACATGAATGATGACACCGAGTTTTTGAAGGAAAAGAATTAAGTCGATGACTTCGGGTTCCATTGCTGCGTTATAAATGACTGTTTTCCCTTGAGCGCGACAAGCGGCTAAAATAGCGTTTTCTGTTGCCATCACAGAAGGGTAGGGAAGTTTTATCCGAGTCCCTTTCAGTCCATTAGGAGCATGGGCAAAATAAGCCCGATCTTTTTTGATCATACGATCTTCAACTGTGGCACCAAGAGTTTCAAGTGCCATCACGTGAAAATCAACAGGGCGTTTTCCAATTTTACAGCCGCCAACAGTTGGAACAATGATGTTTTCTCGTGTTCGTCCGAGCAAGGCCCCCATCGTCAAGATAGGAATGCGATTTGCTCCTGAAAAATGCATGGGAATGTAAGAAGACTTGATCTCTTTTGTGATCACTTCCATCAAGCCAGCCTCTCTATCCCATGAAACGTCCATTCCAATTTCTTCACAAAGTTTGACAGTCATATCAACTTCAGAAATGTCGGGAACATTGGAAAAAATGCACCGTTTATTCGACAAGAGAGAAGCAACAAGCATCTTGGTAATTGCATTTTTTGCGCCCGCAGCTTTGACTTTGCCTTCTAATGGCTTTCCGCCTGTGATTTTAAATGCGTCCATATTGATTTAATATATCAGCTTTGAGTTGTTTTCGAAAGGAGATCTTTTCCCCATTAGCAAGAAAAAGCTCATGAGGCAATAGGCCTGGTCCAGGATCTGATACATAACTCAATGACAGAAAAGGAGCTTGCTTTTTTTTATGCAGGTGCAGAGCCAGCCATCCCATGGTTTTACGAACATTAAACTCGACGATGGGATGAAGGAGTTCATTCATTGTAGTTGGATGACGATAAACCATTGCGTCAATTCCTAGCGGGCCGAAGTACCCTTCTTTTGCAATACGATCCAGTGGGACTTTTATCATTTCAAGGTGCTGCAAAAGAAAGAAGTGATAAGGACCAAAAAGGGTTTCTTCATCTCCTGCAAGGGTTCGTTCATACTGGCCACTTGCGGTATTTTCCATGACGGTTGCACCGAGGTAAAAGGGCCCATGTTCTTTTGAAATCATCCATTGCGTGCTAAAATCTAAAAGACGTTCTACCCAAGGCTCACCGATGAGAGGATATCCTTCTTCAAAATTTTTAATGACTCCCCCGCGCATGCGGATAAAATCATCTGGTTGGGAAAGCAAAAAGCGCCCTCTTCCTGCCAAACCATAACATGTTTTTAAAACTTTTGGATAGAAACCTGTTTTTAGCCACTTTTCGACTTCTTCCAATGTATGAAACAGATGGGCTTCAGGTAATTTGGGACTATGTGTAAAGGAAAAGACTTTTGAAGCGATATCTCGTACGGTTGTAAAAGAGGGAGGGGTATATGTAAGAGCGTTTTCATTTGCCCATTTTTGAGCTGTTTCCGACCAACCCCAAGTTTTTAGCTGATGATTAAAAAAATCTGTTTCGGTTGTGAGGCGGAGTTGGGCCATAGGGTTTTCTGGAAGATGAGTCACTAAAATTTCATCGTCATCTCGTGCATACAAAAGAGGTAAAAATTGAAGTTGAAGAAAGTTGGGATGAACGAGGAAGGCTTCTTTAAAAGGGAGGAGCGAATGGGTTTTAAGCTCCCATTCAAAATTAACATTTCCTAGATGCAACTTTTTCATGGGATTACTATAATAAATCCCATGAAATTTCGAACAGGAATTGGGCAAGATAGCCACCGTTTTTTAGCTGATGGATCTGAAAAGAAGTGTATTATTGCTGGACTTCCTTTTGAAGGAGTTCCTGGAATGGATGCCGATTCGGATGGCGATGTCGTTTTTCATGCGATATGCAATGCAATTACGACACTGACTCATGTGCCAATCCTAGGGCGGATCGCCATCGACCTGTGTCATAAGGAGGGGATTACAGATAGCCGCTTTTATCTCGATAAAGCCTTAGAAACGCTTGGGCCTCAAAAGATCGAGCATATTGCCCTGACAATCGAAGGGCAGCGCCCCAAATTCCAAAAGCGGAGCGAAGAAATCCGCGGTAGTGTGGCAATGGCAGTGGGTCTGAGTATCGATCAAGTGGGAATCACCTTCACATCGGGGGATGGACTGACTTCTTTTGGTAAGGGAGAAGGGCTTATGTGCTATTGTTTATTAACAACTTACCAGCCTGTTTAAAATGTTTTTTACCTAGCATTCACTAAATGCTGACTAGGCTTGTCTTTATTGCAAAATTCGTGATAAAATTTACATCTCAAATCATCACAAAGGGGTTTTCTGATGACACCTACTCATAGTTTGCAAGAAGCTAAGTCAGGAGGAGTTACGTCTTCTTCTGTAAATCGTAATCAAGCTTCTCACTCTCAACCAACATCTTATGATCGGATGCGTTGGCAAGTTAGTCAGATCCAAATTGCACCAACTCATGAACCTCGACTTGACCCAAGTCAAACTTATATGACTCTAGAGGTTTTAGAGGCCGCTGCTAAAGCTGAAAGGATCGCAGGAAAAGGGAATCAGTAGACGTCTAGGAGTAGACGTTTTTCTGTACGCAGCTTCCGAATAAAGTCTTTGGCTTCTTGATCTGAAAGAGAACCTTTTTCAGTAATAACTTCGTGCAGAGTCGCTGTGACATCTTTTGACATATGACGGGCATCTCCACAGATATAGATGATCGCCCCTTCGTGGATCCATTCCCAGATTTGATCACTCTTTTTTTTCATGACATCTTGAACATAGACTTTTTCTTCTTGATCACGAGAGAAAGCGCAGTCAAGGTGTAAAAGGCCTTTTTTCTCTAGGTCAATGAAAAAGTCTTCATAGTAAAAATCATAAGCGCGTTGCCGCTCTCCGAAAAAGAGCCAGTTTTTTCCTTTTGCCTCTTGATGGAGTCTCTCTTGTAAAAAAGCACGGTAGGGTGCTACGCCTGTACCAGGACCAATCATCATGATGGGAGTATTTGGATCTTCAGGCACCTTAAATGTGGTATTGGGGTGATGGTAAATGGGAATGGGTGTCTCACCTATTGTAGCAACTTCACATAAAAAGCGACTCCCGAGTCCCCAACGCATTTTTCCTCCTTGCTTGCATTGAAAAGTCACAACAAGCAGATCGACGCTATCGGGTGTACTAAGTTGTGAAGAAGCGATCGAGTAAAAACGGGGAAGCATGGGAGATATGTATGATAAGAGTTCTTGCAGCGGAGCCTTTGGATTAGCGTAGCGAGTAAAGAGATCTTCTAAGTCATGGTTTTCAATAAAATCCCTGCGAGCTTCTTTCGCATCAGCTACGGTTAAAGCAGATAGCTCAGGAAACTGCTTGAGCATCGGTAGGGTGATACGAATAAGATTTGCTTTCGCTTTAAGAAAGTGCCTTAAGGAAAGAGAAGCTTGCGTGCGAGGATCAACGACCTCTTCTTCACCTGTTTTTTTCAGAGCATTTAAAATTGAGTCGACAATCTGCTTGGGGTTTTCTGGGAAAATTCCAATTGCATCTCCAGGCGCATAAGCAATTTGAGAACCTGATAAATCAAGCTTTAAATGATAGGTTTGCTTTGTAGAGCCTTCTTGATTTAGCAGCTCACGTTCAACAAGCTTGGCTGGGAAAGGATTATTTTTGTTGTACTCTGTCATTGACAACCGATTCAACTTTTTTTAAAAAGAATCGAAAGAGAGAATCGATTCATGCGTATCTTACTTTTACTACTTGCTTTCATTTTTATTTCCGGATGCAGCTCCAACGGGTATGATCGTCACTATATCGTATCTGATGCTGTTGAGGAAATCGCTCCAGTTCCCGAGGAAGATTAATCTTTATGTAACCACGCTTTGCAGTCTTTGGTTTCCCATTGCTTGGCAAGGGTAGCCATTTTTTTATTCGAAATACCACCAAGAAACTCAATAGCGTTTAAAATCCGCGCGCGCGTACGGTCTTTTCCTAAAATATCAACGGAATCAAAAAGAGGGGGGCCTTGATGTCGTCCGGTAATGGTTGTAAAAAGGATGCGCATCATCACTTTTTTGTGATTGACTCCAAAGGCTTCAGCGACTTCTCTAGAAGCCTTTTCAAACCCATTTCGTCCCCAGTCTTCTCCTACATCCATGCTCCAAACCATGCATTGCAGCATCATGGCACTTACGTCAGGTAGGGTGTTTTTTGGGCACAGTAATTCTTGTGAAAGATTGATGTGATTCACAAATAAAAAATCACAAAGCTCAATGAATTCTCCAAAGGTCTTAATGCGCGTATGAATCAATGGCATGAGGCGGTCCATTTTCTCTTTTGAAAATCCCCAGTCACGAATCTTTTCCCAAAGTTTGTTTTCAGGAATTGAGTTGATCAAGTACTGCTGATTGATCCAATCGAGTTTTTTTACATCGAAAAATGCTCCAGAAACTCCCACGCGATCAGTTGAAAAGTTTTGAATGATTTCATCAAGCGAATAGATTTCCTTGTCTTCAGGCATACTGTAACCCATCAAAGTCAAAAAGTTGACAAAAGCTTCAGGTAAATAGCCGCTTTCTTTGTAATAAAAAACAGATGTAGGGTTTTTTCGTTTTGAGAGTTTTTTGCCATCAATACCAAGTAAAAGAGGCATGTGCATAATTTTTGGCCGTTCCCATCCAAAAACATCATAAAGTAACACGTGTTTGGGTGTGGAACTAATCCACTCATCACCACGAATGATATGAGTGATACCCATCAGGTGATCATCCACAACGTTTGCCAAATGGTATGTTGGGAAGCCATCAGATTTCATTAAAATTTGGTCGTCGACATCGGCCCAGGGGCAAGTGATGCGTCCTTTGATCAGATCCTCATATTCGCATTCACCAGTGAGTGGAACTTTCAGCCGAATCGTGTACGATTGCCCATCTTTTTCTCTCACTGCAATCTCTTCAGGACTTAAATTACGATAGCGCCTGTCATAGCCCGACTTTTGTCCTGCTTTTGCACTGATCTCGCGCATTTCCTTAAGTTCGGCAGCTGTTGCAAAGCACTTATAAGCCTTTCCTTCATCAAGCAGTTTTTGCACGTGTTGTTGGTAAATTTCTGTCCGTTCTGATTGGCGGTAGGGGCCGTGTGGGCCACCAATATCTGGGCCTTCATCCCACTCGATACCGAGCCACTTTAGTGACTTAAAGATGCTTTCTTCGTATTCAGGGCGGCTACGTGTGCGGTCAGTGTCTTCAATCCGTAGAAGAAACTTTCCCCCGTGATGTCTTGCAAAAATGAGGTTAAAAAGAGCCATATAGGGAGTGCCTACATGAGGATCACCGGTAGGTGAGGGTGCAATGCGAGTGCGTACTTCTGCCATTTTTTTCTCTCTATTAGTAGGAGGAACATTGTCCAAATTTAAGAGTTAGATTTCAAGCATTATGAATCTGATGCGATCTCTTGACCTTAAAAAAGAAAGCTATATATAATTTTTTGTTGAAATGCGAGGGAAAAGAATGAAACTCATTGTCTATTGCTTGACGAAGAATTGGACGAATTTTCGAAAGTGTACGAGTTGCAAAGAATACTGGCTTTTTTACCTAACCTTCTTGCAGGCTGCTTTTAGCAGTATCTCTCATGAAGCAACCCTTTTTTCAAAATTATAATATAAAACTCTCAAGTCATAACAATGGAGCAAGAAAATGGCAGCAGCTTCTGGGCTTTCGAATCGAGATGTTCTAAGTCGCTTCTTTGGTGTTGATCCCGTTAAGGATATGCCAGAAGAACGATTAGAAAAAGCTTTTAGCTCAGAAGGGCTTCATCTGCTTAGAAGGTATAAGGAGCCTTGGAGAGAAAGATGTCCTGATCAATCAGTTCAAAGTAAAATAGAATACCATAGCGTAGGTCAAACCCATCACTTATTCATGCTGATCATCAATGGAGTTTTATGGGAGTCAAAGCTTACGTTTGGCCGTATTGAAGTATTTCATTTTCAATCAACTTACGAAGAAGGAAGCCTTGTTGTAACAAGAGCGATGCAAGATATTTCTAAATCAAAAGCTGAAACAACAGAGCATGTAATATGTCGTAGCGAGACCTTGAAGGAAACTTTTAAAAGAGCGTTAGCTGCATTTTTAGACAATATAGTCGATCTAGACTCTCGATTAGATGAGCCTAAAGAAATAAAAAAAAATGAGTTTAGATCAAGTCATTAATCATAAGTTAAAAAACAACTTTGCGTAGCCTTATGCAGCAGGAGCTGCTTGTGGAGCTTGATTTTCTGTTGTTTTTGTTTGCTCTGATAGCAGTACGAGATCTTTCATAATGTTCATCGTTTCTTCCAGCTGTAAATCATTTTGTCCGTACTTTTCTACTGAGTCTGCATCAAACTCTTCTTTTTTGATTTCTATGAGGAAATTTTGGTAATTTTTATTGTTTTGAACACGCAGGTTGGAGTTGCTTTTTAAGGTGTTCATATAGGGTTCGTAGGTTGTGAGCTTTTCTTGCAGATCTTTTTTGTAGTAGCGCATCATCTTACCACGATGGAAGGGGTGGATATCAGAAAGATTATCCTGGAAGTTCGGTGAAATCTCATCGTTTTCTAGTGGAAACTTTGCTTGAGACTCTCCAATATCTGCTTCTGTAAGGCCTCCTGGAACTGCAATGTCGACCTTGGTTCCGGTTAGCTGAGGGCTCTTTCCTGAAACAGTGTAGTATAGGCCTCGTGTGACTTTGTATTCTCCTTGTGGGTTCACTTTATCCACATGGGATGAGTCAAGCGTAAATGTCTGATAGCTGCCCTTGCCCCAAGTAGAGGGGTCACCAACAAGAACAGCACGACCATAGTCTTGCAGTGTTTGCGCAACAATTTCTGCAGCTGAGGCGCTTCCCTTGTTGGTCAGAACGAGCAGAGGGCCATCCCAAGTTAAATCGGACTCAAAATTGCGTAAGTGTTGAATATTTCCATTGCTGTCTTTAATTGAAACGACGATCCCTTTTTTGATAAAAAGACCTGTGACTGCGACAGCTTGGGGAAGAATCCCTCCAGCATTGCCTCTAAGGTCGAGAACGAGGCCCTTTAACTGGTGTTTTTCTTTCATCTCTTCAATAGCTTGCTTAAGGTCTGCTGCAGAAGAGTAAGTGGGGTCTTGATAGAATGAAAAGAGACGAATATGACCAATCACGCCATCGCCATAAGGAACGGTTTCTGATTCAAATCTTGTTTCTTTTAAAACAATTTCGTCACGAATGATTTCGATGTCGAGTTTGTCTGATTTCTTCTGCTCGTCTTCTCCATGCTCTCTTAGAACTGTCAACGTAACAGATGTTCCTTTAGGTCCGCGAATCAGTTCAACGGCTTCGACAATATCCATTCCAACAACAGGCTCGTGATTGACAGCAATTACTCGGTCTCCTACTTTGAGTTTTCCATCTTTTGTTGCTGGGCCACCTTCAATGAGTCTAACGAGGGTAAAGCCATTGAGGTCATCGCGCAGTTGTGCGCCAATCCCAAAAAGACGTTGTTGCACTTGAATCATGAATTGATTGGCTTCCGTTGGTGTGAAATACACAGTGTGGTTATCAAGAGCTGATGTAAACGCCTTGAGGAAGTAAGCAAGTTGCTGTTTTTGTCGATCTTTTAAGTTATCTTGTAGAATGTCTTGTTCACGAGACGCACGGCGCTTGTTGAGTCTTTGGATAAACTGTTCTTTAGTCTCAAAGTCGAGCTTTTCCGCAGTTTCGAGCTGGAGAGCTCTTAATTTGAGTAGGCGCTCTTTGAGTTCTTCTTCGTTTTTTGCCCATTTGAGGTCTTTGAACTCGGTTACATTCGCTTCAGGGAGGTCGATATGAGCAATCTCTGCTTCTAAGCGATTACGTCTCTCGATCGCCTTTACCATGGTGCTGTAGATTTCTTCAAAAAGAGCAAAGTCTTCTTTTTTATAATCTCTAACTACTTGATTTAAAACATCTTCGGATGGAGATGACCACGCAATTACTTCACTTTCAAGGAGATACGTTTTCGTGCCATCGAGTTCTTCAAGATAATTTTGCAAAATACGGCTTGCTAGATCAGAAGAAAGCTTCTTGTAGGTCACATGAGCTTTAAAAATTTCTTCTGATTTTTTTCGGGTCAAATGAGGGGTCAACTCTGGCGGTTTTGCCTCGGCAAAAGCGACAAAAATCAAAAGTAAAATACTAAATATAAAAGACTTAAATTTCATGAGAGAATACCTCGTCCGATCTTATCTATCTTATAGCATATCAAGGGTTTAACTTCACCATAATCAAAATTTTAATGACCTTGATGTATACTTATTAATTTATAACCCTATGTAAATCAAAAATTTTGGGAAAAGTAAAGGAAATAGATTGATTTCAATTCAATTTTTTGTAATAATTAGATGTCTATAAGGCTTAAAATATAAACAAAACATTAAAAAAAGTGGCAATTCCAGCGCCTAATCACCTGTAATACTCAATTAGTTGCGGGTCCACTTTTATACAGGTTTTTTTTGGATTGAGGAGGATATAATCCGATGGATATGGACAATACACAGGATACTCCTGCATTTACGCATGAGGCTCCAAAGAAAGTTGTTTCGATCACTGAAGCAGCTCGTATAAACGGTGTCACACGGCAAGCGATTTATGTTGCGATTAAGCAAAAGAAGCTGAGAGCACAAAAAGACGCGACTCGTTGGACAATCAAATTAGATGATCTAGAAGAATACAGACGCAATAAGTATTCGCGAGCGAAGTCTACTTTTGACGGTCAGCTACTCTTTGATAACGATAAAGGGTACTACTCAGTCAATCAAGTGGCAAAGATGCTAGGCGTTCCAGCGCAGAAGATCTATTACGCGACGCGAATTGGTATGCTGAAAGCCTCAAGAAAAGGCGCAGCATGGGTCATTCACTCAGACGATGTGAAGGAATATCAGGAAAAGTACCTGAGCAAGCGTAGCTCTAGTACTGAAGCGATGTAAGACCCGTCTATTCAGCCAGATCCGGAGAGAGGTGAACCTATTCATAAGGTAGCTTTTTGCTTTTTTATTTCAAATTTTTTCTTACCATTTTCACCATGGTTTCCAGATGAGTCGTTTGTGGAAACAAGTCGAAACCTTCTAATTGGTGTTTTTCATAGTCTTTTAGTCTAATAAGATCTCGCTTAAGCGTAGAAGGCATGCATGAGACGTATACAATCTCTTGAGGCTTTAATGTATTAAACGCTTCCAGAACTTCTTGAGAGAGTCCTGTTCGAGGTGGGTTGACGACGACCAAGTCGACAGCTTTTGAGTTTTTTAGGGCGCCTTCAACGCGTCCTTGTACGAATGAGACATTTTGAATGTGATTACGCTTTTGGTTTTTTTGCGCGCATTTAACAGCAGCGCGACTTTCCTCGATAGCAATAACAGACCCTCCTTCTCTTGCAAGAAGTAGGGAAGAGGTTCCCACTCCTGAATAGAGGTCTAAAATACTTTTTCCTGTGGGGTTTGCCCACATGACAAGCGTTTGATAAAGCTTTGGAATCAGAAAAAGGTTATTTTGCATAAAGCCATAAGGAGAAAAAGTTAAGTCAAGTCCACAAATTGATTCTGTTATTTGTATATTTCCAAAATGCTCTTCTCCGTTAGGGCATTTCATGGCAATGCCTTGAATAGGCAGTTTTTGCATGAGTCTTTCTGAAAGAGTGCGACGATTTTTTGGTAATTTTCTTGGGAAGGAGAAAGCTAAAACAAACTTGCTTGCAGGTGCTTTAAAAACACGAAAAGAACCTTTAGTTTTGAGGTCAACTAGGCAAGAGCGGAGTATTTGGAAGAAATGGCTTTCAGCGGGTAGAAAGAGTGAACATTCATTGATTTCAATCAGTGTTTTTTTATCTCGCGCTTTAAAACCAAATGTTCCCTTGTCTAAATTAAGGCGGAGGTGGCTGCGATAATGCCAATTTCGAGAGGAAGCAATGACTGGAGGTGTTTCGTCAAAAGCCTCTTCTAAAAAGCCTTGTTTGATTTTTAGTTGTGCTTGGGGTTTTAAGTGTTGCAGTTGACACCCTCCACAGTGGGTATAATAGGGGCAAGAAGGTTTGATTCGATCGGGGCCTGCTTTCAAAATTTTTTCAATTTTGGCAATTTTGTAGTCTTTTTTTGCTTGAGTGACTCGGACTTCGAGTTCATCGTTTGGGGCAGCAAAAGGGACAAAGACCACACAGCCTTGGTCTCTAAAAAGACCGGCACCTCCGAAGACAATTTTTTCAATCTTTGATTTTAAAGTCTTTGACGAGGAGTTGGATACTAGACTTGTTGAGGAAGACATTGACATGAGGGGTAAAGGCAATTTGAAGTTTGAGATTTTTTTTGCAAAGGCGAGAACGTGCTTCACTAAGGCCAAAACCGATTCCTTCTAGAATCCGATCATTCTGTTCTAAGTAAAGTTTTAGGTGCGTCTTTCCAACGACTTTGGGAGGCCATGCTTGAGTGACATCAGAATAAAGAATAGGGGGTGGATTTGCTGTTCCATAAGGCTCGAGTAGTTGAAGAGAATCGAGAAAGTCAAAAGTTAAGTCTTCGAACTGTACTCTAGCATCGAGGTGGAGTTTAGGCAAAATGTCTTCTTGCTTTAAGGCCTGGTTAGCCATTTCTATAAAGATGTTCTTAAATTTGACGATGTTATCTTCCTGAATGAGGAGACCAGCTGCATAGTCATGTCCACCAAAATTGATAAGTAAATCAGTATGTTTCCGTAAAGCTGATAAAAGAGGAAACTCGGGAATGGTTCGGATGGATCCTTTGCCAACTCCTTGATCAACAGCAATGATCAGCGTTGGGCGGTTGTATTGCTTAGAAACGCGAGCTGCAATGATAGGGATAATGCCTGGGTGCCACTTATCAGAGTGCAAAACGATGGCTTTATTTTTTAGCGTTTGGGGGTTGGACATGAGAAAGCCTTCAACATCATCAGAATCACGGCGCTCAATGCGTTGTCTTTCGGTATTGTTGTCGTCGAGTTCTTGAGCAAGTGATGTTGCTGTTTCGGAGTCATGCATCAGAAGCAATTCGACGCCTTTTTGCGGGTCAGCGATTCGGCCTAAACTATTTAAGCGTGGAGCAATTTTTGAAGCGATATCAGCAGTTGTAATTGTACTTGCTTTAACTTCACAGATTTCCATGAGTTTTAACAGTCCAATCCGCTTTGTTTGGGCAAATTGCCTAAGGCCATAGCGGACTAAAATGCGATTTTCACCGATCAATGCTCCCATATCTGCAATGGTTCCAAGAGCTACCAAATCAAGGAAGCGTTTGAGATCAATTTTGTTTGCATTGATTTTGCCTGTTGAAACCAAGTGGTTAGTGAGTGCATGGGCAAGCTTGAAAGCAACTCCGACACCAGTTAAATCACGGTTGGGGTAGGTGCTATTAAGTAATTTGGGATTTAGCGTTGCAATACAATTAGGAATTTTTGCTGTAGGTTCATGGTGGTCAGAAATAATGACATCTATCTTATTACGAAAATACTCTTCAATCTCATCAGCTGCTGTGATGCCACAGTCAACGGTAATGAAAAGTTTACATTTGTTTTCTAAAGCAAACCCAAGTGCATCTGTGATCATTGTTGGAGATGATGTCGCTCTGTTGGGTACATAATAAAGCGTGTGGCCACCAATCATTCTTAGGAATTCAACCAAAAGAGTAGTCCCTGTAATGCCATCGACATCATTGTCACCGTATATGACGATCGTTTCTTTCCGCTCAATGGCTTGCATCACTCGATGGACTGCAATATCCATATCTAGAAATTGATCTGGCGCCAGTAAATTTGGGAGTTTTGCATAAAGGTATTCGTAGATCTCTTCGAAAGACTGAAAACCTCTAGAAACAAGAACCTGAGCAGTTACCGGATGGATATTGAATTCTTTTTCAATAGAATCACACCATTCCGGTGAATAGTCAGGATAGACCCAAAGAGGTTGTTCGTCTTCTTTCAACAGTGGTTCCTGGATTATGACCTTTTTTTAAGGCTGTTAACATTGTTTTAAGCAGCATACTAATTTTCATTCAATGCTAACTTTTCTTTCTTTTTTTGTTCCTTTCGATGGAAAAAGAGTAGAAGAGGGGCCGCAATAAAGAGAGAAGAGAGGGTTCCGAAAACGACTCCAATAACCATCACAAGAGAAAGTCCAAAAATAGTGCTTCCTCCTAGAAAAAGAAGGGCTAGTAAAACCACTAATGTCGTTCCTGATGTCATCAGAGTTCGACTGAGTGTGACATTAAGAGAATGGTTAATCACATCCTTGAAGGAGTGCTTCCGCATGAGCTTAAGGTCTTCACGAATGCGATCAAATATAATTATGGTATCATTCAAAGAATAACCAATGATCGTCATCAATGCGGCAATGGTATTCAAATCGATTTGGATCGGAACGCCTATCGTATGCAAGATAGTGATGAGGGCGAGTGTAATGGCTACGTCGATGGCTAAGCCAAGAGTTGCGCTAATCGCGTACTTAAATTCAAAACGGAAAGTGATGTACAAGAGAATGCAAAGAAGAGCTAATGATAGACCAAGCAATGCATTATTTCTCATGGCATTTGACATCTGTCCGCTAATACTTGTCCAACTATTATCGAGTTGTTTAAGTGATGTTGGGGTGACCTCTAGGCCTCCCTCATTAAGAGCTGATACAACCCAGAGTATGCGGGGGTTATTTTCATAAGAATAGGTGATGTCTTTTTGATCAGTTTCAAAGGGAAGGTACTCAAAGGGCTTTCCACTTTGGTCGAGACTTTGACTAAGAAGAATCTTAATGTGGTTTGATGGAGATAGCTCACGAACTTGGAAGTCTCTTGTCGATAAACCTGCTTTAACAAGAGCAGCTTCTACTTCTGATCGGTAATGTGCATCACCCTTTGGTTCAACTTCAACAGAAAGAGAGTACCCGCCTGTGAAGTCCATTCCAAGCATGGTGTTTCTTTGAGAAACAAATAAGTAAGCTCCAGCAAGAGCTACAATGAGCGTGATACTAAAGCTCACTTTCCCATATTTAAGGAAGTTAAAGGAAGTCTTCTTGATCAGGCTAGCCATTTTTAGGGCTTGATTTTTCGGATTTTTTACCCATCCAGCAAAGAAATAACGGGTCATAAAGAGAGCTGAGAACATAGAAGAAACAATTCCGATAATCAGTGTAATCGCAAATCCTTTGATAGGTCCTGAGTCAAAATGAAGCAATATCAGAGCGGCGATAATAGTTGTGATGTTTGAGTCTAGAATTGCTGAGAAAGCTTTGCGGTAACCTGTATGAACAGCCGATGCGATTCGCCCTGAAACAGCGAACTCTTCTCTTATTCTTTCAAAAACAAGAACATTAGCATCAACAGCCATTCCAACTGTTAAAATGATTCCAGCAATTCCAGCTAATGTAACCGTCGCTTGAATATTTTGGAGCGTGGCCCACATGATCAAGAGGTTAAAGAGAACTGCAACAGACGCAACAACTCCTGCAAACCGGTAGTAGCTAACCATCATTAAGATCACGAGGGCAAGAGCGACAATCGTTGCCAAAATTCCCATAGCACGGTCTTTTAAGCCGAGTTCTGGGCTGACATTTTTTTCAGAAAGAATATGAGGAGCAAAACTAAGGGATCCCGCTTTTAAATCCGCTTCTAAACGATTTGCTTCTCTTTGTGTGAAGCTTCCTGTAATAGAGACATGATCACGCAATCCCGATTCGATAGCTGGAGCATTGATCACTGAGCCATTAAGAATAACTGCCATACGCCATCCACGCCCATTCGTTATGGATCCGAGTGGTGTGCCAGTAATTTTTTCTTTGGAAAAAGCTGATGTCCAATTGTAAAGGTCGTTTCGGGGATTTAACTTTTGGCCATCTGGAAGCGTTTGTGAGGACTTCACATTGAAGGTTAAAAAGTTTCCTTGTGAAGGATCATAAGCTGCATGGACATCGATCAGGTTGGCTCCTTCAAGAGCATAATTGTTCATAACAACGAGTAGGGGGTGGGTTTGGCCGTGCCAGTCAGAAAAGCTATCTCCACGGTAAATAGCGATCTTACAAAGGGAGTCGTTGAATGCACTCGTTTGTTTAGCATCACCTGGGTAGTTGATGCGTAAACCTTGGTTGTAAAGAATTTTAGCAGATTCGCTTACCGGCTGCACTGCTTCAGAATCCATTGTGTCACCATAAAGATGTTTCCAAGCAATCATATTGATGCTTTCTATATCTTTTCTATTTGTGACAATGGCTTCATTCCAAACGTCTTGGAGAAACTGATTTACAGATGCTTTCAGTTCTTTATTTTCTGTTGAAAACTTTTCATTTACAACATGGAAATACATCGATGAGGCTTTAACTAGGTCAGTAGCTGAAAGCCCTTGAGCACTTGGGAAGTCAAGTGTGATATGGTTCCCTTCTTGACGAATGGTAACTTCAGAAACGCCCATCTTGTTGACGCGGTTATAGAGCTCATTGATTCCCTGCTTGATATCATCTTCATTGGTAACAACTTGATTATTGGCGTCACGTAGCTCGATTTGGACCGTTTTACCGCCAGAAAGGTCGAGTCCCCAATGGAGGATTTTACGTTCATCTCCTCGGAAGTACTTCTTAAAGCTAAGTGCTAGATTATTCAGGAGGGGATTTTTAGTTGGCGCAGGAACATCGTACTTAGCATCGAGTTGTGTTTTGACTTGAGCTGCTTGGTATTCATCTCTCCATTTAAGTAGATCTTCGTGCATTTGAGTTTCGATGCGATTAAGCGCATAAATGCGTTGTTCGACATTTGTAAATTCAAGAGTCGCAAACCGTCTTGTTCCATGGACATTAAAGTCTTCACGCGTTGCCATGAGAATCATTTGGTAAAAGTCTTCGGCTTCAAAAATAAAATCATTTGCAAAGGAAGCACTGAGAGGATAAGTGGTGCCTGGGTACCCATAAAAACCACTTTGATGTAGCAGCATGCGCAGTTTTTCAAAGTCTTCCATAAAGGCTTTTGCTTGTGGGGAACTTGGATTCATTTGAAGTTTGCTGATGATATCCTGAACTCCTTTTGCAATGACGTAAATGGAGTTAGTGCGGAATCCAGTCTGAGGAGCATCTCCTGATGCAGAGGGTGCATAAATCACAAGACCAAGCTTTTTCTGATGCGCAGGTAACTTTTCGTAAGTTGCAAAGTCATAAATGGGAAAGACATCAGAGCGAAGGTCTGGGTGTGAGGGATGCCATTGAGTAGCGATGAGGCTTTTCATTTGCTCTGCTTGCTCTTTTGCAAGAGAGCCAATATCCATGACAAGCAAGCTTTCGCTATTTGTTAGTGTGTTGAGATCTATTTGGAAATTGCCTTGATAAGGAGAAAGTTGTTCTCCAGACTCACGTCCGATTCGGGCAATTTCATTGTAAATCAGTTGGTCGAGTTGATCTCGGGTATGAGATTTTCCTTTTTCTCTCTCGAGCTGTTTACGCAGAGCTTGGATGTCAGAATGGAGTTCGAGCAAAATCTTTTCGCTGTTTAAGTCAACTGCTAAGCCTTTAATGAAAGGGTTATGACTGCCAACTTGGATCATTTGGATAGGATGGTGAGCATCAACACCTGATTTTGTTGTTCCAATCAATTGGTTTAGCGATGCGTAGGTCCATGGTGTGGACCCCTGGCTAAATGCAGAACTTTGCCGGCGTAAAATCTGAGTGGCAGTAAAGAACTGTTCTTCACGAGCTTTTAGAAAATCAAGCTTTTGCTGTTCAGCTGTTTCTAAAAATCCACCAGACTCACGCTTTTTCTTTTCAGCATCTTGAAGATCGATGCGCTCAAGCTTCACCCTGTCGAGTTCTTTTTCAAAAGCTTGAATGAGGCTCGATATAGTTGCTGATTGGTTTGACATTTTTCCTTGAGTAAAAGTTGCATAATACCGTTTTGCAATTGGAGAATTTTCTCCAAAGATTTTTGCGTATGACAGGATATTTTGAGATAAAATCAAAAGGAATTCGTCAGAGCGTGGGTTGTTTAAATGATGTAAAACAGTTTCAACATAATTGGCATTTTCACTCGTTCCTCCAATAGAAAGGCCAAGTTGAAGTAGACGGTCGTCAACGATTTCGCGATATTCAGGAGTGATTTCGCCTTCTGCATTTTTCTTTTGAACAAAAGTAAAGTCTTCTTTCAGATGGCTTGTATCAAATCGAATGGGGATGTTGCGCTGCAAAGTCACTTCAGTAGCAAGAGCATCTTCAGCGCCTTCTGTCAATGCTAATTGTGCTGGTACAAAGGGGATTAAGGATCCAGCACGCGGTAAGTGTTTCTTAAAAGTGTCTGCATCTTGTTCAGATGTGAACTCAAGGTGGACGAGCTCTGGGTTTTGCTCATTCACTTTGATAGATTTTGCCTTTGTTCCAAGAAGCTTATTATAGGACTTAACCCAACTGACAGTTTCAGGCTCTAAATTGTTGACGCGGTCTGCTGCTTGGCAGGCAACCTCATAGGCTCGTTTTTCGCCTATAGGCTCGCTTAAGGGTTTTGTATAAAATAGAACGGTTGGGAGAATATTGTAGATTGTCAAAAGAATGACAACAAAGATCAAAGTAAATTGCCAGCGCTTGCGTTTTTCCATAGTTTATATTCCTTAATTTAAAAAAAGAGCATACGCGTTATAGACGATTCTGTCCAGCAGAATTCGTGTGGTTCAAATAGGTTTTTACCTCTTAGCATTCATCTGCTATATTGGTTTTTTTTTGGTTTTGTGGAAAGTGCTATGCCTACACTTGCAGTTGTTGGTCTTCAATGGGGAGATGAAGGAAAAGGAAAAGTCGTCGACCTCTTAGCTTCTCATGCAGAAATCATTGTTCGAGCTCAAGGGGGGAATAATGCAGGACATTCGGTTATTGCTGAGGGAAAAGAGTATCATTTCCACCTTGTTCCATCAGGAATTCTAGCGCAGCAGACATTGTGCTTCCTTGGTGGGGGTGTTGTGATTGATCCGGCGGCATTACTTAATGAAATTGATCGTCTCGAAAAGCAGAAAATTTCTTTGTGTCAAAGGTTGTTTATCTCGCCTCATGCTCATGTTATTCTTCCCTATCACCGACAAATAGATCAACAAAATGAAGAAGTTCAAGCAATAGGGACAACTGGAAAGGGGATTGGGCCTTGCTATGGAGATGCTACTGAACGGCTTGGAATTCGGATTTGTGATTTGATGTCGCCTAAGGTTTTTGAAAATAAACTTCGAGAAATTCTACCAATAAAAAACCGTATTTTAGAAAAACCTTTTGAGATAGATGCAATTATCCAGGAATATTCAGAATATGCTAAAAAGCTCAAGCCATTTGTCAAACCCATTGAATCCCATCTTCATCAAGAAATTATTGCAGGGAAAAAAGTTCTTTTTGAAGGAGCTCAAGGAGCCTTACTTGATATTTTGTATGGAACGTATCCTTATGTGACTTCGTCTCATACTACAAGTGGAGGGTTAGCTTTAGGTGCTGGTGTTGGTCCTCAAGCCATTCAGCAAACATTAGGAGTAGTCAAGGCTTATACAACGCGAGTGGGTCATGGGCCATTTCCGACTGAATTTAACGAAGATGAAGCGTTTCTTGACCCTCACGTAGCTCGTGAATTTGGGACAACAACTGGGCGTCAGCGAAGGATTGGTTGGTTTGATACAGTTATGGTGGCTCATGCGATTCGCCTTAGCGGAGTGTCCTCTCTTGCTCTAACTAAGATTGATATTCTAGATACCCTTCCGATGATTAAAATTTGTACAGGTTATCGCTTAGATGGGCACGATCTATCCGAACCACCAGCTTGTCTAGAGGATTTGGAAAGAGTTGAGCCTATTTATGAACAGGTAGAAGGGTGGAAATCGGACACCAATAAAATTAAACAGTTAGAAGAATTCCCAAAAAATGCTAGACTCTTTCTGAATAAGATCGAATCACTTTTAGGGATTCCAATAGACCTAATATCTTTTGGTCCTGAAAGAGAAAAGACATGGAAACGCAAAAATTTCTTTTAAATGACTTATCCGACTTATACAGAAACGGAAAAACATATCTTCTCTGAAAAAGAACTTGCTTTAATCGACCCCAAAAAGATTCCTCATCACGTGGCAATTATCATGGATGGGAATCGTAGATGGGCAAAAAAACGAAGAAAACCTGTCGAAGTTGGACACTGGCAAGGAGCTGAAACTCTTGACCAGATCGTTCGCGCAGCAATTGGTCTTGGGATCAAAGCTTTGACGGTCTTCTCGTTTTCAACTGAAAATTGGAACCGCCAACCCGAAGAAGTTGAAAGTTTAATGCATCTCTTAGAAACATATCTCATCAACCAACGTGAGACGATGCTCAAAGAAGGTGTTCGCTTAAAAACGATCGGCAATATCTCAAGACTTCCTGATAACGTTCGTAGGGCTCTTCAAGAAACTAAAGAAGTCACGCAAAGAGGAGATCAAATCGATTTAGTTTTGGCGCTTAACTATGGCGGCCGCGATGATATTCGTCGTGCAACAATTCGTCTTATTGAGGAAGTTGAGTCAGGGCGGATTCAAAAAGATGAGATTACTGAGCAAGTCATTAGTGAGCGGCTGGATACTGCTGAATGGCCTGACCCAGACATTCTGATTCGACCAAGTGGGGATGTGCGGATTAGTAACTTTTTAATATGGCAAATATCATACAGTGAAATCTATTATACAGATGTTTTGTGGCCTGATTTTTCTAAAAGCCATTTACTAGACGCTGTGATAGAGTTTCAAAAAAGAAATAGAAGATTTGGCTCATGAATTTTTCCGACCTATCAAGAAGAGCACTCTATACGGTGATCAGCTTATTTATTTTAGCTGCTCTCTTAGTTTTTGCTTATGCCTTTCCCGTTCAGTGGATCATTACTTGTCTTGCAGCGATTCTTGGTGCAGTTGCGATTTGGGAGTTTACCAAGTTAGCGAAGATGAGGGAGCAAGCGCTCTACCGGCAGTTGTTGATTTGTGCGACTGTCTTTGTGATCGTCGGCTTTTCTGTCTCCACTCTTCACTCTTCCCTGACTCTTCTTCCGCTCATTCTTTTATTTCTCAGTAGCATTGGGCTTTTCCTCTTTCACTTTAATAAGATTGAAGGGTGTATCCAGTCTATTGCGCAAGGGTTTTTTGCTCTTTTTTACATAGCCGTTCCACTAGGTCTTATTCTTAGGATTCTTTATCTTGATAGCTCTTGTCACGTTATGCAAGAGGGACGACTTTGGGTGGTTTACTTACTTATTGTGACCAAAATTACTGATGTAGGGGCTTATTTTGGTGGAAGACTTTTTGGAAATAAAAAACTTGCTGCTAAGATCAGTCCAGGAAAAACAGTGATGGGAGCAATAGCTGGATTTCTTTCAGCTGTTATTTTTAGCTTTCTTTTTTCTGCGTTAGATCATGTTCTTCCAAACTTTCACATATCTTTTACAGAAAGTCTTTATTTGGGAGCAGTCATTGGGGTTTTAGGGCAGGTAGGAGACTTAGCTGAATCACTGATTAAAAGAGATGCAAACGTTAAGGATAGCAATCGTCTTCCTGGTCTTGGAGGTGTGCTTGATATGCTTGATTCGCTACTTTTTACTGCTCCTGTCATCTATTTCTTTCTTTACTTCTGCTAGGGGTCATTTATGATTGTAACGATTGATGGGCCTTCTGGAACTGGAAAATCAACAGTAGCAAAGCGACTCGCAGACCGTTTGGGTTATACGTATTTTGATACAGGAGCTCTCTATCGCGCAATTGCTTGGAAAATTCTTCATGATAAAATTTCTGTTACAGATGTTGCTAAGATTGAAAAAATGCTCCAAACTTTTTCTTTTCATGTAGAGACACAAAACAACCAGAAAGTTTATTGCGTAGATGACCATGATGTGACAAAAGAAATCCGTTCTCAAGAAGTAACAGCAATCGTGTCTGAAATCTCAGCAATGAAATGTGTTCGTGATGCGATGCGACCTATACAAAAGATCTTTTCTCAAGAAGGTCCTACTGTTTTTGAGGGGCGTGATTTAGGTACCGTTATTTTTCCTCATGCGGAAGTGAAATTTTTTCTCACAGCTGCACCTGAAGTGCGAGCCAAGCGACGTTTACGAGATCTCCAGCACAAATTTCCAGACCGAGCGGATCTGTTTACGCTTGAGGATGTTTTACAGAAGATCCGAGATCGCGATACTTATGATTCTAGTCGAGAGTTAGCACCTCTCAAGCAAGCAGAAGATGCCATTCTTGTTGATACTTCAGATCTTTCCATTGATGAAGTTGTTACAACCTTAGAAAAATACATTAAAGAAAAAGTCACATGAAGATCCTTTATTTCTTTGTTATTACGATTACCCGCTTTATCTTTAGAGTGTTTTACCGCATGCGTGTTTACGGGCGTGAGCACTATTTCGAGGGAGGGGCAATCCTTGCTCCCAATCACGTTTCCTATTTTGATCCACCCATAGTAGCTGCTGCAAGTCCAGAGAATATCCACTTTCTTGCACGTGAAACTCTCTTTCGATCGTTTTTTGGAAAAGTCATTAGAGCTCTTAACGCACATCCTGTTCACGGGCACGTCAACAACCTTAAAGCGATTAAAACCATCTGTGCCATGCTTAAAAAAGGTTACAAAGTTCTGCTCTTTCCTGAAGGGACCCGTTCTAAAGATAATCAGCTTGGGGAGATTAAACCTGGAATTGGAATGTTAGTCTCTCGGAGTGAAACCGCAATCATTCCAGTTTACATTTATGGGACCTTTAAAATTTGGCCTCGGAATCAAAAGCGTCCTCGTTTTTTTGGAAAGACGGCAGTCGTTTTTGGTTCGCCGATTCATTGGAAGGATTATACTGACATGGATAAAAAGGAAGCGCAAGAGCATATTGCTCATCGTCTTAGCTCAGCACTTGAAGAGCTTCGCAATTGGTACGAGTCAGGCGCTATAGGGATTCCCCCTTAGTTGTTTTTGTGGATGCTAAATAGAAGGTCACCTGTTTTGACTGTGACTAAAATAGATTTTCCCGTGGCTTCATTGGAAATGCCGACAAAACTTTTATCAAGATAGTCTTCTTTTAGCTCCCATTTCAATCCATCAGTTGTAATTCCAAAAACAGGGCCATTCATTGGGAGAAGTGAGAATGTTTGACCTGCATGTGTTTCTAGTTCTAATTGCTTATTGATGACGCCTAAAATTTCTGTTGCTGTTTCTAGAAAAACCTTTCCAGGATACCGCGTTAAGAGTATAAGGTTAGCAAGCGAATGGTCGACGCGGTCTCCAAATCCTGCGAAGATTGTGATTGATTTTGGCTCTTTTTTAATTAAAAACTCCAAAGCTAACTCTAAATCAGTTGCATCTTTATCACGCTCAAACTTTAGCTCTTTTAACTGAGGGAATTTCTTTTTCATATCAGGATCTACAGAGTCCATATCTCCTACTAAAAAAAGGGGAGTCACGCCAAGTGCTGCGCAGTGATTTAAGCCGCCGTCAACGGCAATGTATTGGTCATAGCCCTTCACTGCTGGAAGCATTTGATCGTAATCTTCAACAGCACCATTGGCAATGACCGCAACTTTCTCAACTGTAATAATATCTTGCATAACCCTAGCCTAGCAAAAAAACATAAAGATCTCTACACTTTAGGCAATATAAATGTGCGATTTCGGAGGCATAATGACTGAGGCACAAATGTTAAAACTAGATGATGAAAATTTCGATGAAACTACAGGGTCGGGTGTCACCCTTGTAGATTTCTATGCCGATTGGTGCGGTCCTTGCCGCATGTTAGCTCCTGTTTTAGAGCAAGTAGCGACAGATCTTGGGACTAAAGCAAAGGTGGGGAAACTCGATATTGATAAAAGTCACAAGATTGCAGGAAACTTCCAAGTGACGTCAGTTCCCACGATGATTTTGTTTAAAGATGGTAAGGAAGTCAATCGGTTGGTTGGGCTTCGTGAAGCCAAAGAGATTCTTGAATTTGTAACAGCAGCCCTCTAAAATGGGTCGCTTAATCATTTTGGTCGGATTTTGTTTAGTAATTCTGGGAACTTTGATTACCCTAAAAGTTCCCATGAATTGGATTGGAAATCTTCCGGGTGATTTTTCGATGTACTGGGGTGAAACTCATATTTTTATTCCCATCACCACGTCAATTGTCTTTAGCTTAATCCTGTCAGTATTTCTTTTTCTCTTTGCTCGCCGATAAATCCGCAAGTTCTAAAGAGAGAAGTAGGTGGCACTTCAAAGTTAAAAAAAATTTTGCTGTCTAAGGGCTTCGTAGATACCAATACCAACAGCTGTTGATAGATTTAAACAGCGACTTCCGTTTTGCATAGGGAGAGTGACGAATTTGTCCGGCCATTTTTCAAGATATTTTGCAGGTAGGCCTGCAGACTCTGAACCAAAAACGAGGGAGCAATCCTGATCATAACTAACATCTGTGTAGAGCTGCTTAGCATGGCTAGAAAAGAAGTAAAAAGTTGTATCTAGAACCTCTAGGTATGTCATCAGGTCATCAATTTCTGTCACACTCACACCATCCCAATAGTCAAGACCAGCCCGCTTTAAACTTCGGTCATCTGTTTTAAACCCTAGTGGGCGAACAAGGACAAGTTCAGCGCCAGTGACTTTGCAGGAACGGACAATGTTGCCACTGTTTTGAGGGATTTGGGGGCGATATAAAATAACTTTCATGAAAGGGTGGGGTCTCAAGCAAAGACCCCAAAAAGAAGGGGGTTAAACTTTAACGGATTGCTTTTGCCTTGGCTGGTCCTGGATCAGCAATCTCATTTGCATCAGCTTCAGAAGAGTGTATGGTTGTTAGTGACTCTTCCTGGTCTGGAGTAGCATTTGCTTTCACGACTTCAATGTCAAAGATGAGTAAAGAGTTTGGCGGCAGATAGCCTGTCATACCATACCCAAGTTCAGGGTGGATGAAGATCGTACGTTGCTCACCTTCTTTCATACCAACGATTCCTTTACTGAAACCAGGAATGGTTTCATCGAGTGAAATCATTTCGTCTTCTTGCGAGGCGCCAAAAACTTTTCCATCTAGAAATTTCCCAGTGTAACGGATCATAGGAGAATGGTGTTCTTCAACAACAGCTCCAGCTCCTTGTTTTTCAACGCGGTATTGTAGTTTGTGCTTCTCAAGTTCGACAACGCCTTTTTGACTAACATTAGTAGAAAGGAATTCATTTGCTTGAGTTAGGTTTTTACTCGCGAGCTTTTGAAAAGCCTCTTCCTGAACAATTGAGATGGCTTGAACACACTCGGTTTCATCCATCGGGGAGTCTTTTCCAGCAAGAGAGTCTTTCATTCCTTGAATCACTTCTTGCATATCGAACTCAAATCCCAAAGTCTCAAGGTTTTTACCAATTAAATGACCGAAAGCTTGAGAGACTTTATTAATATCGATTTCTTGCTCTTTCTTTGGCTCTTGTTGCGCTGCGGGAGCCTCTTTGCTTTGAGTTGCAGCAGCATAACTAAGTGTAAAAGACGTAACAAATAAAACTAGAAAGAGACTTGTAAGTTTTTTAAACATTTTTGATTTCTCCTAATCGAGTCCTCTTGAAAAGCTCAACTTTATTATCTGCTCGATTTATATCCAAGTGATTTCTTTGGGCTCAGTTTCTAGCTCGAGTTCATGGAGCTGGCCAGGACTAACAGAGGAAGGGCACTGCATCATTAAGTCGCTGGCTTTTTGCGTTTTTGGGAAAGCGATGACATCACGAATATTTTCTGTTTTAGTCAGAATCATGATGAGTCTATCAAAGCCGATTGCGATTCCAAGGTGCGGAGGTGTCCCATATTGAAGGGCTTCGAGAAAAAAACCAAACTTTCCTTTTAGATCCTCTTCACTGATTTTAAGTGCTTTGAAGATTTTTTCCTGCAGGAGAGGATCGTGAATTCTTTGAGATCCTCCACCCACTTCGAACCCATTAATAATGATGTCATAGGCTTGCGACCGTACTTTTAGAGGGCTGGATTCGAGAAGTTCGAGATCATCGGGATGGGGGGTTGTGAAAGGATGGTGTACGCTTGTGAGACGGTTTTCATCTGCATCCCACTCGAAGAGAGGGAAGTCAACGACCCAAAGAAACTCAAAGCGATTGGGGTCAATGAGGTTGCGTTCCCGAGCAACAAGGCGACGGAGGTGATCCATTGCTTGGTTGACTGTGGCTTCATCTGCCGCTGCAAAAAGGAGAAGGTCTCCTTCTTCAGCATTCATGCGAGTTTCAATGTCTTTTAACAGTGATTGTGAAAAGAATTTTGCAATGCTGGATTGCAGGCCATCAGCTTGTCTTTTCATCCAGGCAAGCCCTTTAAGACCAAACTTTCCGACAAAAGAGGTATAGCGGTCAATATCTTTACGGGAAATTTCAGCGCCACCTTTGATACAAATACATTTAACAATCCCGCCTCCTTCGACTTGATCTTTAAAAACAGAAAACTCGCATTCTTTAGCAATTGCATCAAGGCGGACAAGAGGCATGTCAAAACGCAAGTCTGGACGATCTGTTCCATAATGCTCCATACAGTCGGCATGAGTCATTTCTTGAATGGTGTCCGGCACTTTGACATCGAGGCACTTTTTGAAAAGGACTTTTAGGTAATCATGGATGATTTTTTTAAAGTCTTCCGGAGTTGAAAAACTCATTTCTAAATCAAGCTGAGTGAACTCGGGCTGACGATCGGAACGGAGATCTTCATCGCGAAAACAAGGAGCGATTTGAAAGTAGCGATCCATGCCACTTAGCATCAGCAGCTGCTTGAAAATTTGAGGTGATTGGGGGAGTGCGTAAAAGTTGCCGGGGTAAATGCGAGAAGGAACAAGATAGTCGCGAGCTCCTTCTGGAGTAGAGCGTCCAAGGAGTGGGGTGCTGATTTCTAGAAACCCTTGCTCACTAAAAAAGTTGCGGGTACACAGCATTGCTTTGTGACGCATGACAAGCTTTTCTGCAACATCGCCACGTCGAATATCAAGATAACGGTACTTTAAACGAATGTCTTCATGAGTTTCAGTTAATTCATCACAGACGGAAAATGGAGGCGTTTTTGCTTTGGAAAGAACGGCAAACTCAGTGACTTCAATTTCGATTTCTCCCGTGGCAAGCTTAGGGTTTGATAGACCTTCTCCGCGAGGACGCACTTTTCCTTTCGCTGAGATTACCCATTCAGAACGGAGTTTAGAGGCTTCTTCATGAGCCTCTTTCGAAATGTCAGGATCGAAAATGAGTTGGGTGAGCCCAAAGCGATCGCGCAAGTCAATAAAGATGAGTCCACCATGATCGCGGCGGCGGTGAACCCAACCTGAAAGAGTAACAGACTCTCCAACATTGGATTTATTAAGTTCGTGACAACGGTGGGTTCTTCTATAGTCAAAGGTCATTCGCTATTCCTATTTTTTGAGAGGAAAGAAGTGAGCTCTTCTAATTTAATTTCAGTTGAGTCTCGAGTTTTCATATTTTTAACTTGGACAAGTCCTTTCGAAAGCTCTTCATCTCCAAGGATGACAGAAAAAGTAGCTCCCAGATCACTAGCAGCTTGGAGGGCTTTTTGTATTTTTTTTGCAGAGATGAGTTGAGCTGCTGTTTTTCCATGTCGGAGTTCATATAGTGCTTTAATACATGCAGCTTTAGCCTTTTCTCCAAGAGGAATGAGACAGACGAAAGGGGATGCAGGAGGAGGAAAAGAAACGTTTTGCCCTTCCATTGTTTGTAAGATTCGTTCGATACCAGTTGAAAATCCAATACTAGGAAGATCTGGGCCGCCGAGCATAGCTGTAAGCCCATCGTAACGTCCTCCCGCGCCAATGGTATTTTGTGCACCAAGAACATCGGACGTGATTTCAAAAACGGTGCGGTTGTAGTAGTCAAGACCGCGAACGAGTTTGGATTCGATCTCAAAGGGGATGTTTTGTATTTTCAAGAGGCGGCAAAGGGCATCAAAATGGGTGCGGCTCTCGTCATCGAGTTCATCGAGAATGGTAGGGGCTTCGAGGAGGAGTGCTTGCTCTTTAGGATCTTTAGAATCGAGAATGCGTAAAGGGTTTTTTTTGAAACGGGTTTGGCTTTCTGGTGAAAGAGAGGAGAAGTGAGGACGGAGAAAGTCCAGTAACTTTTCTTTGTACGTTTGCCGTGTTCCATGACCACCGAGTGAATTGAGCATTACTTTTAGATTTTTTAATCCTAAACGCCGGTATAGCTCGAACAACATGTCAATTACTTCAAGATCTTGTTCTGGGGAGGATTGACCAATCGCTTCAACTCCAAACTGATGGAACTGACGAAAACGGCCAGCTTGAGGACGATCATAACGGAAAAAAGGGCCAATGTAGAAAAATTTTTGATTAGAACCAAGTTGTTGTAGGCTGTTCTCGACAAAGGAACGGATCACTGAAGCTGTTCCTTCTGGGCGAAGGGTCATGGAACGATCGCCTTTATCATTGAAGGTGTACATTTCTTTGGAAACAATGTCAGAGGTTTCTCCGACACCGCGGATGAAAAGATCTGTTTGCTCAAAAATAGGTGTACGAATTTCTTGAAAACCATAATCAAGGGCAAGTTGCCTCATGGTTTCTTCAAGATAGTGCCATCGGCTAGCTTCTTTCCACTTATTTTGGGGCTTGGGCTCCGTGGGAAGAATGTCAAAGGTTCCTTTGGGGATTTGGTGTTTCATCGACTATGTCTACGGTCAAAAATGAAAACAAGTATAGAGAATTTAACCGTAGTGGTCAACTGTGCTTGAAAATATCGTTTTTCATCACTCCTTGAATTGAGTCAATTACTGTTAAAGAATAAAGTTGACCTATTTGTGAAAAGATTGATTTAATAGATCTTTCATTTTTCACAGGGAAGTTGTTATGTTTAAGCGCTTATTATCTTTAGGAATTTTTGCCTTACTTGTTTCTTTTTCTCAAGCTTACACGGCTGTTGAAAGCAACCTCGAGAGTGATGTGTTTTTTTCAATATGTGAGAAGGAAATTTTTTCTGCCTCTACAAAAGTTTTGCAGTATAACATGAAGTTTGGAAAGCCTGGTCAAGTCTGTTGCCATCAATGTCAAGGCAATCAAAGAGGGCTCATTTCTGCAATTTTGACTAAAAATGCTGTTGATCTTGGGTGTTTGATAGAGTGTCAGTTAGCGGATGATGATAAAAGTTGTATTAACTGGTCTCTTGCTGGATATGCATTTCAATTTCATACATGCCCAGGAACGACAGCGTCCTATGAAGAAGCGATTACTTTAGTTTACAACACCAATCGATATACACTTAAAGAAGTGTGGAATCCTCAAGGATCTCTAGAGGGATGCTGTGCTGCTGAGCAAAAGGGACGAGGATTTATGGCCATTTCATTAACTGAAGCCGGCACAAATAAAGACGTGATTTTTATTGGTATTCACTCTCCTCAAAATTCAGCGCCTTCACCATTTACAGACTCTCTTTTGGAACAGATTTCAGATGCTATTGAAGCTTTGGGAGGCCAAAATGCTCAGATTATTCTTGCTGGTGATTTTAACTATGATAGTCATCAACCTGGTTACCAAGCAAACAGTAATGATTTTCGCGATCATTTAAGTCACAAATTTGGAGTTAATTGGTCGAATGTCACGAATTTGATTCAATGTGGTACAAATGACAGTCAGTATGGGTATTCTGAAACATTTGATAATGTATTCACTAATCAAACAGTAACGAGTATGACTTGCGAAATTCCAAAGGAGTATGTTTATCAAACAAGCAAAGATAGTTACTCATCGGATGGAGCAGTTTTTCATTTTAAGGGGAATGGAGTTTATAGTCAGTTGACAGGAGCTCAGCTAGGAAGCTCTCAAAGTGAAGAACACCTTCCTCTTCTTGTGACGATTATTGAGTGAAGCTTCTAATCTTGAGGGTTGAGGCTGCTATCTAGAAGTTCTGTCCACTTTTCTAGGATGCTGGCACTTTTATTGACCTTGTAGTCATCATGCAGTTTTCTCAGAATTTCCATAAAGGGGACGGGGAGCCATTTTTCTCCAGCAAGTTCAGCGAGGTAAAATCCTAGCTTTCTCTCTTCATTAGGAGGGTAGTGATCAATGTCTGATAAAACAATTTTAAGCTTGGTTAGGTCAGCCTTTGTTTTCATTTTAGCGCGAGTTGCTAAGTGAACATCTTGGAGAAGTTCGTGCCAAAGATCAGAAAGCTCTTGAGCAAAGTGAGCGTTTGTACTTTGATCAAGTTCTTTGAGTTGGTTCATGAGGGTTTTCAAGGAAATAATATTAGAGCCAAGTGCATCTTCAGAGAAATCTTCTCTTCGTTGCTTAGTAAAAAGATTAGAAAACTTTTTAATTAAAACCATCATTGCCCCATAGTAAACCCTTCTTTTACCTCCAGGGAACTCCCAAATGGGCTTATCTTTTTCTTTTTTATCCGCCTCGATAGGGCTAACTCTGATTTCTTCTTCTTTGGGGCCTTCAGAGGGCTTGATTGGCTCTGGAAAAAAAGTCATAGTCTAAATTTATGGTTTTTTCTTAATTTAATAATACGACAAAAACTTTTTACTTTGCAAATTGTCTTAAAATTAAGAACAAGATTAAATCAGTCTATTGCTGATTTGTCTATATGGACTGGGCTTACAAAAGGTTTAAATTTATTTGAGCAGCTGATATTCTGCGCTAAATGAAATCAACGAAAAGGATTTTGTGTGAGCGTCATCGATATCTTTAAACCAGACCCTCCTAAAGCTCCTCTAACAGACCAAGACGAAATTAAAAAAAGTTATCGCTATTGGCGTTTTCGGGTCTTTTACGGAATGTACATCGGGTATGCCCTTTTCTATTTCACACGAAAGAGCTTTACTTTTGCTATGCCGGCATTAATCACCGAGCTAGGGTTTGATAAAGGCCAGCTTGGAATGTTAAGTAGTCTTATAGCAATTTCTTATGGAGTCAGTAAGTTTTTAAGTGGTGTGATTTCGGATCGCGCTAATCTTCGATATTTCATGGGGATTGGATTGATCATGACAGGGATTTTCAATCTCTTTGTTGGTTTTTCATCTTCTGTGATCCTTTTTGGAATCTTTTTAGGGATGAATGGCTTATTTCAAGGCTGGGGATCTCCGCCATGTGCACGCCTTTTGACGTATTGGTATTCACAAAAAGAAAGAGGACGCTGGTGGGGTGTTTGGAATACGTCTCATAATATTGGAGGAGCTTTGATCCCTCTGATTTGTGCCATTGCTATCCAACTTTTTGGTTGGCGCTATGCCATGCATCTACCTGGAGCTTTAGCGATCGTCATTGGTTTTTTTCTGATTAATCGGATTCGTGATAACCCGAAAGCTTTAGGTTTGCCTTCGATTGAGAAGTTTCGCAATGATTATTCTACAGAGTCAGATGTTGCCTTAGAAGAAGATGAGCAGGAAGAGAAGAAAAAACAATCTTCAAAAGAGATCTTAACTGAATATGTCCTAAAAAATAAATTTATCTGGATTCTTGCGATTTCGTTTTTCTTTGTCTATGTCATTAGACAAGCTGTGAATGATTGGGTCCAGCTCTATTTAATGGAGTCAAAAGGATTTTCTTTAATGGTAGCCGGCTCATGTGTTTTTTGGTTTGAGATAGGCGGAATTTTTGGAAGTTTAGTTGCAGGATGGCTCTCAGATACAGTTTTTAAAGGAAAGCGTGGTCCTGTCAATGTCCTTTTCAGTTTGGGAATCATTTTAACCATTTTTGTTCTATGGTCGATCCCCTCATCAAGTGTGCTGTTGATTTCCACCGTGATGTTTGCAATTGGGTTTCTCATTTTTGGGCCCCAAATGTTAATTGGAATGGCTGCTGCTGAAATGGCAGGAAAAAAAGCGGCAGGATCTGCAACAGGTTTTGCCGGTCTTTTTGCTTACACTGGTGCTGCTGCTGCAGGTTACCCATTTGGTCGTGTGATTCAAGACTATGGCTGGCCAGGCTTTTTTGTTCTTTTAGGTGCTTGTGGAGTCATAGCAGTATCCATGTTACTACCTCTTTGGAACCGGAAGCCACGTACCGAACTTGCAGCCGGGTAATTAAACATGGGTTGGATTCCACTTCATGTTCATTCACAGTATTCAATTCTCGACTCAACTGCATCGGTTAGAGCCTTAGCAGAAAAAGCAAAAAGTTATGAGCTTTCGACTCTTGCCTTAACCGACTTTGGCAACATGTATGGTGCCGTCGACTTTTTTAAAAGCTGTCAAGTAGTAGGAATTAAGCCCATCATGGGGATTGAGGTGGCTGTAGCTCCCTTTTCCCGCCATGATAAAAAACGGATAACAGGTCACTTAGTTGGCTATCCACTTGTGCTTTTAGCCAAGGGGCGCAAGGGGTACCAAAACCTCTGTAAAATTTCATCGATTGCTTCCCTTGAAGGGTTTTATTACACACCACGCGTTGATAAAGAGATTCTAGAGACGTACGCGGAAGATTTAATCTGTCTTTCTGGGCCGATTCAAAGTCGCGTTTCGCAAATGATTGTTCAAGATCGTGAGCAGGAGCTTTTGGAAGAAATTGAATGGGCTTTATCGGTTTATCAAGAGGACTTTTACCTTGAGATGCAACGGCATCAAATGACCGAAGAAGCGATTAACCAGTCTGGGATTGATCATGAATCATGGTTGTATCAGAATTATGTTGAACGAGTGAAAAGTCAAGATAAGGTGATCAGTCGTTTTCTGGAGCTTTCAAAAGAAAAAGGGATTCCTTATGTTGCAACAAATGACATCCACTACTTAGAGCAAGGTGATTGGCAAGCTCATGAAATCCTGATGAATGTGCAATCTGGGGAGCCTTGTGAAATCGTTGAAAGAGATAGCTATGGAAATGTGAAAGGGCGGATGCCTAATCCTAAGAGGAAAGTCATTCCGACTCATGAGCTCTACTTCAAGTCTCCTAAGCAAATGGAAGCTCTTTTTGCCGATTTGCCAGAGGCTATTAAGAATACGGAAAAAATTGCCGAACAATGCGAGCTAACTCTCGACTTTAAAACCAAATACTATCCTGTTTTTACGCCACCACATTTAGAAGGAAAGGAAGTAGCAGAGGAGGTGCGCGTAAAAGAAGCTGAAACCTATTTGCGTACCCTTTGCGATGCAGGCATCCCCAAGCGTTATACCTCAGAAAGACTTGCAAAAGTCCAAGAAAAGTATCCGGATCAAGATCCTCTTGAGGTTGTACGAAAACGCTTAGATGTGGAGCTTGAAATTATTACATCGAAAGGGATGTGTGACTACCTGCTTATTGTTTATGACTTCATAGCTTGGGCAAAAAAAGAGGGTATTCCGGTTGGACCTGGGCGAGGGTCGGGAGCGGGATCAATTATCCTTTACTTAATTGGAATTACAGATATTGAACCTCTCCGGTTCAATCTCTTCTTTGAGCGTTTTATTAATCCAGAACGGATGTCGTATCCTGATATTGATGTTGATATCTGTATGGATCGTCGCTCAGAGGTCATCGATTATACATTAAGAAAGTATGGAAAAGACAAAGTAGCTCAAATTATTACATTTGGAACGATGAAAGCCAAAATGGCGATCAAAGATGTAGGCCGTGTTTTAAGTGTCCCACTGGCAAAAGTGAATGAAATCGCAAAGCTCGTTCCTGAAGATCCTACCATGACACTCGAAAAGGCTTTCTCTATTGACCCTGAACTGAAAGCAATGGGTGAAAACGATGAAGAAGCCAAGCGTGTTCTTGATTTTGCTCAAAAGCTCGAAGGATCTATCCGAAATACGGGGATCCATGCAGCTGGTTTGATCATTTGTGGGGATCCCTTAACAGATCATATTCCCGTTTGCCTAGCAAAAGATTCTGATATTGCCGTCACACAGTACTCGATGAAACCTGTTGAAGCTGTTGGGATGCTTAAAATTGACTTTTTAGGTCTCAAAACTTTGACCTCGATTCAAAAAACAGTGGATTCCATTGAAGCTTCAACAAGTGAAAAAATTGATTGGGTCGACTTGCCTCTTGAAGATGAAAAAACATTTCAACTCTTGAACCAGGGAAAAACTCAAGGAGTGTTTCAGTTAGAATCTTCCGGAATGCAAGAACTTGCGAAACAGCTTCATATCGACAAATTTGAGGAAATCATTGCGGTTGGAGCTCTCTACCGCCCTGGACCGATGGAGATGATACCGTCATTTATTAATCGGAAGCATGGACGCGAGGCGATAGAAGTTGATCATCCCATGATGAAAGAGATCATCGAAGAAACCTATGGGATCATGGTTTACCAAGAGCAAGTCATGCAGATTGCCCAAAAGCTGGCTGGCTACTCATTAGGAGAAGGTGATGTTCTTAGACGTGCAATGGGTAAAAAAGACCGGGATGAAATGGCTCGTCAAAGGGAAAAGTTTCAAAAAGGGGCATTAGACCATGGCATCGACCAGAGCAAAGCTATTGAGATTTTCGATAAAATCGAAAAGTTTGCATCTTATGGATTTAACAAATCGCATGCAGCAGCCTATGGGTACCTCAGTTATGTGACAGCCTTTTTAAAAGCTAATTACCCTAAAGAGTGGCTTGCAGCTCTGATGACATGCGATAGTGATGACCTTTCTAAAGTTGCCAAACACATTCGAGAATCAGAAGGAATGGAAATAGAAATTCTATCACCCGATGTTAATGAAGCGGATTTAGAGTTCATGGCAACAACTAAAGGAATTCGTTTTGCCATGTCTGGGATCAAAGGCGTTGGAAAAGGAGTCGTTGAAGCCATTGTCAAACAGCGAAAAAATGATGGTCCGTTTAAATCGCTCTATGACTTTTTCAAGAGAATTGACACGGGAATGGTAGGAAAAAAAGTAGCTGAGAATCTGATCGAAGCTGGAAGCTTTGACTTCACTGGGTGGACCAGGCAGCAACTTTTGGCAAGTGTGGAACCAATGTTTGAACAAGCTTCGCGTAAGCAAAAAGAAGATGCAAAAGGTGTACTGGACTTTTTTTCTGTTTTAGGTGAAGAAGATAAGGCATTTGAAAATCCACCTGATATTGAATCGCCTATGACAAAAGAAGAAATTTTAGCAAAAGAAAAAGAGCTTCTCGGCTTTTACTTAACAGGCCATCCCATGGATGCTTATAAGCAGCTCATTGATCAGTTGGGGTCTCAGTCTTTTCATGAAATCGAAGAGCTTCCACACGGAAGCGTTTGCAAAACAGCGTTTATTATTGAAAGTTTAAAAGTCAGAATTTCAGCAAAGACTCAACGGAAATTTGCGATTCTCACAATTAGTGATGGAATGGAGCGCTTTGAGCTTCCCATCTGGCCAGATCTTTACGAAGAAAAAGCCGAGCTTTTTCATGAAAATCGGCTGTTATTTGCGATTTTACAAGTGGATAAAGAAAATGAATCTCTTCGTCTGCGGTGTCGAGCTGTTGAAGATCTCAGTTCTTTAAGTGAAGATCAGGTAAAAACACTGAATACCATCTTTGATCAAGTCAAAGGGATGGCCAAGTCAGAAGCTAAAAGAAAGAAAAAGCAGCCGAATCAGGTGAATATGGAACAAAAACAGCAAAAACTTCATCTCGTGCTTGATGCCGATCAAACCCGCTTTAGCCAAATCGTCAAACTAAAAAAACTTTTTCATCGGTTTCCAGGAGCGGCATCAGTCGCAATCGCTTTTCACGCTTCACAGCAAAGAGTAGGCACTCTTGAAGTCGAATCGAAGTGGGGGGTGGGCTTGAGCGACAAACTAAAAAATGAACTTCAAAGCCTTTCATTCATTCAATCCTTTTCTTTTGAAGAGTGAATGCCTATAATCATGCGTTACCGTTTAATTGCAGAGTTTGGAATGAAGCAGCTCAAAAAAATTTTAATTTTATTCTTACTGACCTGTGGAACAGGGGCTTCCCTGCATGCCAATCCCCTTGACCCAACGGCTAAAACAGACATTTCTGTTCATGACCATTACAATTTAATCATCGATTTTTTTCAAAATGAAGAATGGGAAAAGCTCATTTGGCAATCGCGGATGTTGATGCAAGATTTTCCTGATGCTCCTTTTGCTAAAGAAGTCTATTACTATATGGGTGTGTCATTCTATGAAATTTCTGATTACGAAATGGCAAATGAAGCTTTTTCCAACTACTTGAAAGAAGAGTTGACTCCAAAGTTTTTTGAGCAAGTGATCCGTTATAAGTTCGAAATTGCTTGTTACTTTCAGGAAGGAGTCCGCCGTCACCTCTTTCATGTTCGCGGCCTTCCCAAATGGGTACACGGATATGAAGAAGCGATTGAAATCTTTGACGAAGTCATCACAACGCTTCCGCGAGATGAAATGGCAGCAGAATCGCTCTATCGCAAAGCGACCTTGCTTCTGGCCTTGCAAGAATATAAAGACAGTGTAGAGGCTTTCCAAACTTTAATTCGTCGCTTTCCGAAGCACCCTCTTGCTCCAGATAGTTATCTAGGCATTTCCAATGTCTATCTCACCCAAAGCCAGAAGGAATTTCCCGATGGGGATCGCTTAGATTTAGCAGAGATCAACTTGCGTAAGTTTCGTTTTCATTTTCCTGGGGAACCTCGTTTAGTTGAAGCAGAGGAAAAGCTCATGAGTATGAAAAATGTCATGGCAGACGATCTCTTAGAAATGGGAGAGTTTTATAAGCGAACGAAACGCCCAAAAGCTGCAGCTATCTACTACCAAACTATTCTCAAAAAGTATCCCGATACAAAAGCAGCCAAGGTTTCAAGAAAGCAACTGAAGAAATTAGGCCTGCCTGAAACGTTTTCTGAAATGAAAAAAGCTTCAGACCAAGCTCCAAAGAAAGCGGAGGAGGCTATCATTGTGAAAAATGATGAAGAAGTGTCTGATTCTCCTTAGTCTGCTTGCTTTCCTTACAAGTTGTGGGTATCACTGGGATGATCCCGAGCAGCTTTCTGCACATTATCAAACAGTAGCAGTTCCTTATGTCGTTGGCGACCAAGAAGGCTTTTTGACAGATGAGCTTGTCAAAGCCATCGGGCTTTCTAATCAATTTACTTATGCGAAGGGAGGGGAACTCATTTTAGAAGGAACGATTGTCTCTGATCAAACATCTCATATTGGATGGCAGTACGATCGAGACCCAACAACAGGTGTTCGTATTAATCGCCTTGTTCCCAACGAGGGAAGGCGAGAAGTCGCAATACAATTTTCTCTAGTTTCTGCACGAACGGGGAAAGTGCTTTATGGCCCTGTTAAAGTGACAGCTCAAAGTGATTTTGATTTTGTAGATTCGGACTCACTGCTTGACACCTCTTTTCTTACACCTACTGGAGGGCGTCAATCCGCTCTCTTCTTTTCTTTAGGGCAATTAGATTCTATGCAGGGCGCTCAAAGTGCTGCGCTTGAACCGCTTTATCGAAAGCTTGCCTATAAAATCGTTCGCGGAATGGAAAATATCCCCTTCAACTTAGAATAAAAATAGTCATTTTCGTTATGATAAAACTTTGTTTAATCAAACGATTTGCATGACCCAACCCGTTCGCAGTGCATCTTCTACTTTTCCAGCTGAACTTTCTTCTCTTTATCCAATGCTGTCTTGGGTGCGTAATCAAGTAGAAGAAGAGTCTTTTAATGATGCAGAAATGCGTCGTATTGAGATTGCATTAGAAGAGGCTCTTGTCAATATCATCCACTATGCCTACCAGGGTAAAGTAGGAGTGATTGAAATCACCTATAACTATTATCCTCATGAGCATATTGAAATTGTCATCAAGGATTATGGAATGCCATTTAATCCTTTGGAGAGTGGCAAAAAAATTGACCGCAATGCTCCGTTAGAAGAGAGAAAGGTCGGAGGGCTAGGGATTTCATTTATCAGGGAATTAATGGATAAAATGGAGTATATCCGTGATGGCGAAGCTAATATTCTCACGCTTAAAAAGCATTGCCAAAGTTAATGCATTTCTGTTGCTTCTTTTTTTGACTTCATCGGCATGTTCCGAAATCAGAGAAGATCTGCCGTATATCAAAAACCTTCTTCCTAAAAACAAAAAAGGTGTAGAGGGCCTTTGGAAACATTATGAACAAGCTTTTAGCCAAAACGCTCAAGAATTTTTAACCTATCTAAATGATAATGATGGAGCGCGTGCAATTAATCTGTGGGGACAGAATGTCAAACTGACAATGATTAGCCGGACACAGCTTGGCTATCTAATTCCTGTGGAATTATATGAAGGAACAGAGCTTGCTCAATTAGCAAAGCATTAATATGGGCAGGTCAATAGCCTTTATGCAAACACTGTCAATCAAGCTGATTTTCAAAAGCAAGTTGTCGAATATGTTTTAGGAATGCATGACCTGTTACCAGATGAAGTGCAGTTTTTTCAAGACTTTCTTTCCCGGTTCCATCAGGGCGAAAACCAAATCCTTGTAAATAAGGCTCTCGCCAAGCTTGCAGATTTTGAAAAGGCTCGTTTTATCTATGTAGAGAGAACAGGCCAGAAAAAAACATTTGATAAATACCTAACGCTATTCAATGCAAATATTCTTTTCATGCCTGAAGATTTTTCCTATTATTTTGGAGGCGTATCTCCTTGGCGAGAGCGTCTCGATCAGATTGCACACTATCTCTCTAAAAAAAAATGCAGATGTCGTCTGTTTACAAGAAGTTCATGATGAGGAAAGTGCTTATGCGCTGTTTCGAAAGATCAAACACATATATCCTTACTTTTATATCAACATTGGTGCAGATGTTGCTGTAGTCAATCCCAATCACATTGCACTAAATAGTGGCTTATTTGTTGCGAGTAAATATCTAATCAACAACCCACAATTTGAAAGATTCCAAGTTGAAGGAATGCAGGAAGGCATTCATAAGGGTTTTTTCAGTGGGACATTAATCGTAGATAATAAGCCTTTTTGCTATTTGCTTTCTACACACTTAAATCCTTTTGACAATGATGAAGCCAAACGTATCCGTGAAAATGAAACTAAGGTCATTGTTGCTAAAATCAAAGCACTTCAACAACAGGCGCCTTTGCCAGCAATCCTTGTTGGGGACCTTAATGTCAATTGGGGATCTGCTGAATGGAAACGCTCTCTTTTGAATCGAGCCTTTACGAATGCTTATCAGGATAAACACCCCACTTGTACCGACTACTTCAATGATTTGGTATGGACGCACCCAAAGCAGCGTGATCAAGTGAAAAAAGTAAACTATATTTACGACTATGCTCTTGTCTTTAAAACACATCTTCTCAATATAGAGAGTCACATGGCTCCTCTCTATCACTTAAACAAACCAACTTCAGCACTTTCTGACCATCAGGGAATTTTTAGTAAGATTACAGTTGAAAAATAAGCAATGTGGTAAAGTGTTTGGATGCGAGTTTTAATTGCGATACTGCTGATGTCTTGTACATCTTTATTTCCGAGTGGAGTCTTAGTCGAAGAATTTCTTTTTGCGGATCCTCCTTTCGACTCCTGCCACGCTTCGACTTTGACTGAAACAAGTCGTGGACTCATTGTTGCTTATTTTGCAGGATCTCAAGAAGGAAATAATGACATTGCCATTTACTTATCAAAGCAAAAAGAAAACCAATGGGATGAGCCAGAAAAGGTAGTAGGGGATTTAGGTGCTCCTACATGGAATCCCGTTCTTTTTTCCATGCCGTCAGGAGAGGTCCTTCTTTTTTATAAAGCTGGTTACGATCCGACTCGCTGGTCGGGTTTTTTAACGCGATCTCATGATTCAGGTTGCAATTGGTCTGTACCGGAGATTCTTCCACCTGGTATTTTGGGTCCGATAAAAAACAAACCGATTCTACTAGAAGATGGGACGCTACTTTGTGGAAGTTCGATTCAAAGCTACTTGATTTGGGGGTGTTCATTTGAAAGGACGCAAGATGGTGGGCGAACCTGGGAAAGAAGTCCTCCTGTTTGCTATCAAAAGCTTCCTGAGTATCCCTTTTATGCTAGTGGAGATACCCGTAATACAGATCATCCATTGGGCGTGATTCAACCGACTTTGTGGACAGAAGACGGAAGACATATCACGATGCTTTGTCGTTCAAGAAGAGTGGGATATATTTGCAAAGCAACTTCTACAGATGGGGGAAAAACATGGACAGAAGCTTATCCCATAAGCTTGCCAAACCCCAACTCTGGAATTGATGCTGTGCGCATGAAAGATGGGCGGATTGCACTTGTTTATAATGACTCAAAGAGTGAGCGGACACCGTTGAATTTAGCCCTTTCTTCTGATGGAGGGGAAAGCTGGGAAATGGTTCTTGTTTTAGAAGACGACAAAGGAAGTTTTTCTTATCCAGCAATTATTCAAACTGCTGATGGCCTGCTTCACATGACATATACCTGGAATCGGACCAATATCAAACACGTTGTTGTAGATCCAAATAAGCTTTAGAACCCATCATTTTCAATAGAAGAAATGGCTTCTTCTGTATCGATGACTTCAGATAAGTAATATTTTAAAAGTTTAAGAACAAATTTAGGGGTATTGTAGACCCCCTGCGTTGAAAAAACAATTTCAAGGTGAGGATGGCTATCATTCATCAGCGCAATGAGCACAATTGTTGTTGGTGTATCGTCAACAAGCTTAGGAACAATCCAAATGACAAACTGGTGATTAAACAAGGTCACCCGATCTGCCGTTTCTATGACATGAAAGTAATGAGGAAGTTGCTCTGTATTTTGTTTTTCTTCGAAAGATTCATGCTTTAGAAGACCTATTTCTTCTAAAAGTTCGATATCGATCTCTATGATTCCTTCAGGAATCCAACTCGGAAGGTTTGAGATGAATTCATTATATGCTTGATCTAGTTGAATGGGATTCATGAACTGCCTTGTTAATTCCGCCACACTTTTTCTTCATACTGGCGGGAGTTATTTTTTTAAAGTATGTTCGAAAAGTTTTATTTTCATATTTGATCAAATGGTTAAATATGAATTCAATATGTTTTGAATTTTTATGAATTTCTGATATAAGCAAAAACATGATTTTTGTACGTTTAGGAGTCTTGTTTTTTCTTTGCCTTTACCAAGTGGCTAGAGCGGAGCCATTAAAGGTAAAGGTTTCAGCAAAGTCAGCGATCTTAATGAATGCAAAAACAGGCGCTATTTTGTATGAAAAATCAGCACATGAAACGCACTATCCTGCAAGTATCACTAAGCTAGCGACGCTTGTCTATGCGCTGAAGCAAAACGAGGGGGATCTTGATGAGGTTGTCACTTGTCCTTACCACTGCCTTAAACGGATTAATTTTAGTGTCAAAGAAGCGCACAACTACCGTGATCCAGCTTACTGGTTAGAGCCAGAAGGAACCACTTTTTGGATTAAGCGTGGAGAGAAACTGTCATTCCGAGATCTTCTTTATGGCATGATGTTGGTTTCTGGAAATGATGCATCCAATTTTATTGCGCATCACATTGGTGGAACGATTCCTAAGTTCATGAGAGGGATGAATGAATATTTGGAGAAAATAGGATGCCAAAACACCCGTTTTTACAATCCTCATGGCCTTCATCATCCTAAACATGTGACGACTGCCTATGATATGGCATTGATAATGAAAGAAGTACTCAAAAACAAGACAGCCCATAAAATTGCGTCAACAAAAGAGTATGAGCGGTCAGAAACGAACATGCAAAGTGCTCGTTTATTTAAGCATACCAATCAACTCTTACAGCCAGGAAAATTTTTCTATTCAAAGGCTGTTGGGATGAAAAATGGTTATCATTCAATAGCAAATCACACTTTTGCAGGTGCGGCTCAGCAAGATGATCGGATTCTCATTGCGGTTTTACTCGACTGTGAAGACTCGAATCAACGCTATCGCGATGCCATTCGTTTATTTGAGGCGGCATTTGCTCAAGAGGAAGAAACGCGGTTGCTCTTTAATAAGGATGAAAACTTTTTCACGAGAGAGATTAAAAAAGGAAAAACGCCTCTGCGTGCATCGCTCTTAGAAAACGTTCTCATCAGCTATTTTCCTTCAGAAGAACCCAACATTAGTATTGAGCTCAACTGGGAAGCTTTAGAGCTACCGATTAATGAAGGGGCATGGGTTGGAGAAATGCATATCCTTGATGAGAATCATCTGATTCTTGAAAAAGCGCCTCTGTATGCAACAAAAGATGTCAAAAAAAAGAGTGTGGTTGCATTTATAGACGGATTAAAAACAGGAAGTCTTGACTTCACACCACTGCGCAATATTCTCATTATTTTTCTTCTTATCAGTATAGCTGTCATTGTTTACTTTGTTTTCCGCTTTGGAAAAATCATAAGTAGATGAGCCTACTCGTACACCCTTTGGATTTACAGGTAGGTTCATAAATGTTTCATGCGTAAAATTTTTTTTGTTTCGCTATCATCTCTAGTATCTTAGTTAGCAAAAAAATATGAGGGATGATCATGAAATCATTTAAGTTCTTGATTTGTTTATTATTTGCACGGTCTCTCATATTCATTATTTTAATCCAGGCCTGCGGAGCTTTTTAGATTTAAATGAATCATTTGCGAAATCATACTTTTGTATATAATTAGAATCATTTAATAAATAATAATTTTTAGGAATAAAATTATAAATAATTAAATCGCTTTTTATTTTATTTTATTTTAAAAGTGTAAGTTTGTAATTGAGTAGAAAAGATTGTGATCTCCACAGTAAAATAGCTTTGTCGTTAAAAGACATTTATAGAAGGAGGCACAAAAAATGGGTATAGAACAAACTCATTCTACAAATATGTTGACTTCGCTTTTAATAAGTGGACATATATTGACCCGAATGGCGGGCCAATATCTTCCTTCATTTCTTTCAGGAACTGTAGCGGATACTGCCGAAACAGCGTTCCAAGAAATGCAAACGGAAGCGAGTCAAACGTTCACAGACCAAGCATCAAATTTTGAGCAAATGGATACCGGCTTCCCCGAGGGAGCAACAAGTGGTACGGCATTTACTCAAACGGCTCAAGGTGTTGCAACAGTTGCAACAATGGCTTGGAACTACCTGCCATACATTGGAACTGCAGTTGCAGTAGCTGGTGTTGCATGGCTTGGTTACAAAGCCTATCACAACTTAAGCCGCCCAACGGTTGAAGTTGTGAACAACAATCACATTACAGTCAACGTCAATAACCAAATGCCTGACACAATCCAGGTTCGACCAATTGTAAAAGAAGTTGAAACGGAAAAAGGCAAAGAAATGCGTATTGACGTGGATGTTATTCCCGTAACAAAGCAGGTTAACCTACTGAAGCAATCAGCTGCAGCCGCAGCGTAGCTTCACTGACTAAGATAGCCATGAAGTTGCCTGAACTCTTCTAAAGAGAGTTCCTGAGGACGCGTGGTTTCTGGAAGCCCCATCTCCTTGAGGGCCGATTCGACCTTGCTCGCTGGATAGAGTGATTTCAGTGAAGCACGGAGCATTTTTCGCCTTTGGTGAAAAGCTTTTCGAATGAGCTTTAATGGAGAAGGGGCGCTTTCATCGACTTCTCGAAGCTTAAGCTGAATGACAGCTGATGTGACTTTAGGCTTCGGGTAAAAACAAGTCGGTTCAACAGTGAACAGAAGCTTTGGAGAGGAATAATACGAAGCAAAAAGAGTAAATGAGCTGTAGCTACTTGTCCCTTTCTTTGCAACGAGCCTTTCAGCAACTTCTTTTTGCACCATGAGCGTTAGGGAGGAAATCTGTTTTCCTAATGGAAGAAGTTTTTGCAAGAGAATTCCTGTAATATTGTAGGGGATATTGGCTACAACTTTCGTTTGATCTTTTAGGATGGAAAGAAGGTCAGTTCGTAGAAAATCTTGGTGGATAACAGTGAGCTCAGGATGGTTCCACTCTTCTAAAGCCTGAAAAAAACGATCATCTTTTTCAATTGCAGTCACGGAGGCTCCTTTTTCCAGAAGAGCTTCTGTCAAAACGCCAGGACCAGGACCCACTTCTAAGACTTGATCCCCATTTTGCACTTGAGAAGCATCGATAATTTTACGAACAATGTTTCCATCGATCAAGAAATTTTGAGAAAGAGATTTACGCGGATGTGTTTTGAGATCTTCTAGAAGTTTTTTCAGTGCTTTGGGTTGGTAGAGTCCCATGTCAATAGATCGTAAACGGTTGATAGTCATCAGACAAAGGCATCCGAGGACTGACTTTATCAAACCCATACCGTTTCTTTAAGCCATCAAAGTAGGCATCTTTTTCTTTATCTGCACTTTCATTGAGAAGTTTGTTTTTCAAAGGGTCATGCATACTGTCAAAATCTGATGGGAGCTTTTCCTTGAGAGTGTCTAGGTAGAAGACACGTGCAACAGTGCTCTTGTCGAAACGGCTCACCTGCGAAACTGGCTCACTATACGTATGAGTTGAAAGAGTTTTAATGGCTTCATAGTGTTGTTTTGAAATATTAGGAGTATCACCAGAGAGCTCTTCACTGACTGTAATCGTCACAGTCTCATTTTTTTCTTTAAGTTCCCCAGCAACATCATCGAGAGTTTTGTCTTCAGATGAAAGGAGCTTATAAGCTTGCTCAGCTAGAGCTTCACAAACTTGCTTATCTTTGCCTCTTACAGAGAGAACGCGATATGTCCAATTTTCAACAGGAGGATTTTTTTCCAGATAGGCTTGGTAAGCATTTTTAATCACTTGAGGAGTAATGGACTGGAGGACTTTCGAATGGACTTTGTACCACATCATTTGACGGATCGTAATTTCTGTGCGAATCCATTCTCGTGCTTCATCATACGATAGGCCTACTTGATCCAGGCTTGACATGATGTTAGGGCCAAACCGATCTTCGAGCTCTTCGCGCACTTCACCATCACTTACTGTAATTTCTTTTTGTGCGGCATCTAGCAGAACCAGCTCGTTGCAAATCATTTCTTCAAGTGTTTCGCTCCATCTTCCCATGTAAAACTGTGCTCGTTCAGTCGCAGAAAGTTTCATATTCGGATCGTATTCATACAGAAAAAGATCCATTTTTTTCACGACATCAATAAGCGAAATAACCTTGCCATTGATTTTTGCAAGAGGACGATTATTAATAATGATCTGAGGTTCACGCGTGTTTGATGGGCCTTGAAAGGTCGATGTCATGGGGGTGTATTCCTCACCTAATAGGGCGGTGAAGAAGGGAAGGAGAAGTAAGCAAATTAATTTTTTCTTCATATTTTAATAACTCAATACTGCTGAGAAAAAGCCATCCATTTTCCCATTTTCTGGGACGGATAGAAAAGGAGGTTTAACAAGTTTTAAATCGTATTCCTTAATAAAACGTGAGACCTGCTTCTCATTTTCCTCTGGAAAAACACTACACGTAGCATAGACGATTCTTCCATTAGGATGCAAAAATTTTAATGATTCTGCAAAGATTTTACGCTGTTCTTCTATCAAACGGTCGAGCATTTCGCGCTTGATTTTCCATTTCATATCAGGGTTACGGCGCAAGGTACCACTGCCTGAGCAAGGCACATCAAGGAGAAGCCAGTCCATTTTTCCAATAAGACTTTTTCGCTTGAGATGGCGATCTGTTAAAGGGTGTGCGTTTTGAATTCCCGCTCGTTTTAAACGTTTTTTTGCTTGGATCAACATGTGTGCTCGGATGTCATAAAGGTGGATTTGCCCCTGCCCCTTCATTTTATGAGCAAAAGCAAGTGTTTTGCCTCCCGAACCGCTACAATAGTCCATGACATGGTTACCAGGTTTTGCATCAACTTCACTTGCAACAAGCTGACTGCCTTCATCTTGAACTTCAAACAGGCCTGCCTTAAACTCAGGAAGAGCAAAAAAGTTTTCTTTTTTATGAAAAACAATTCCCCAGGGGGATTTTTCACAAGGAGAAACAGAGTAAGAGCCTTTCCAATGTTTAAGAAGGTCATCTCGATTGATTTTGGCGGGATTGACACGAATCGTTGTGGGAGCCGGATGATTAGAGTTTAAACAAAGTTCAATGGCTTTTTTTTCACCATAAGCTTTAGAAAGTGTCTCAAAAATAAATTTAGGAAAGCTGACGCGAACATGAAGAGGAATTTTCTCTTCATGTTGAAAGTCAAGAGGGTTAATTTCTTGGTAAATTTCAAGGCGCTTTTTCCAGTTTGCTGGGCGTTGGCATAAGTGATCTAACAGACCGCGCCAGCGAACCATTCCATAGAGAGTTTCGCAAACTTCCTGTCTGTCTTTAGATCCAATTGCCTTGTGCTTTCGGAAATAATCACGCAAAAACGCATCGAGAGGTAAGCGACACTTCTCACTTTGGTTGAAAATTTCTAAAAGGTGATGTTTACGAAAGTTCTTCATGAAAGCAAAAAATATTTTTGTCCTATTTTACCCTTATTGGAGGTATCTTAGCAATTGCGTTTCTCATAAATGAGATGCTAGAATGGCAGGAAACATGAAAATAAAAAAAAATATGTCAAAGACGCGCAGAATCATATTTATTCTAGGCCGGCTACTGCTAAGCCTTATTTTTATCATTGCTGGAATTAAAAAGATTTTTTACTGGAGTGCGATTCAAGAAAGTGTTGTCATGAAGTTTTGCTCACATAGTATGCACTTCCCTGAGTCGAGCATAACTGAGATGATGATCCACTATGTGCCGCTACTAATTGGGCTCGCAACTTTTTTTGAATTAGCTGGAGCTTTGATTCTTCTTTCGGGTTATTTTATTCGGGTTGGGGCCATTTTTCTTCTTATTTTTCTTATTCCGACAACATTGATTTATCATGATTTTTGGTTTCAAGTTGGCGATACTCGGACAGTTGAAATGGCAATGTTTATGAAAAATCTTGCAATTATTGGAAGCCTCCTTCTTTTGTCGTTAGGTCCTCGGTTTAAGAAAAAAGAAAAATGATTCGAAATATCTTACTTTTTTTCGTTAGCTTAATCATTGTTGCTTGGGGACAGCCAGACGATAGTTTAATCTTATCAGTATTAGCTAGCGGGTGTGGTTTTGCTCTTTTTTGGATGATCCTTTTTTCATTTCCAAGTAAGAAGAAACGGTTTTTACTAAGTAGTCTGTGGTTTACACTTGTACAAGCCATTCAACTTTCTTGGCTTGCAACTCCTCAGTACCAAGGTAGCTATATCTTCTTTGTCTATGGGGTATTAATTGTTTTCTTAGGCGTGCAGTTTGGCCTTTTGTCTCTTTTGCTTCCAGAAAAGCCACTTTTTAAGCTCAAAAAGCTTTTAGCAATCGCGGGAGTTTGGACTCTTATTGAATGGGGCCGTCTTTTTATTCTTTGTGGCTTTGCTTGGAATCCAATTGGACTTTCCATGACAGCCTTTCCTACTTCAGCACAAATTGCTTCCATTTGGGGGATCTTTGGGCTTTCTTTTTGGACCGCTTTTGTCAACCTTCTTGTGCTCAGTACGCTAGTCAGTCGGAGCCGGAGACGAGGGGTATTTGCAGGTGCAGCCTTTTTGTTTCCCTTTCTTTTTGGCATCGCCCACATCAAGTATCATGAAATCAAAAAGGAGAGTGCTCAAGAAAGTTATCGTATTGCCCTCGTTCAAACCTCCCTTCTTCCAAGTGAAAAAAGTTACTTTTATCAATATGGGCATGAGTTTGTTTCCCCTTATAATCAATGGAAGTCAATCGCCAAATATTTAGATGAAAAGGGGACGCTAAATGTGGATCTCATTGCCATGCCTGAATACGCAGTTCCCTTTTCTGCGCACACAGCAGTCTATCCTTATGAAGATGTTGTTTATGTTTTACAGGAGACCTGGGGAGACCAAGATTGGTCTTACCTCCTGGTTGCTCCCTTTGTAGAAAACAGGAATGGGCAGTGGTATGTTAATAACCTCTTTTGGGCTCAAGCATTTGCTGACCATTATGAAGCCGAGGTGGTCTTGGGGCTAGATGATACGGATGAGGTGAAAGGGGAAAATTACAATGCGGCGTTTCACGTGATGCCCCATACTTTAAACATCAATCGCTATGAAAAGCGGGTTCTTTTGCCGCTTGCTGAATATTTGCCTTTTTCTCTCTTAAAGCCGCTGGTCGCACGCTATGGGATCAATGACTTTTTTACTCATGGCACAGAAGCTAAAGTTTTTGAGGGCTCCCATTCACTCAATATCTCAATCTGTTATGAAGAGTGCTTTAGCCATCTCATTCGAGAAGGGAAGCTCAATGGAGCAAAGCTCTTTGTCAATGTTACTAATGATGCTTGGTATCCCTCTTCAGGACTTCACCTCAAACATTTCAGTCATGGTAAATTACGGGCGATAGAAAATGGAGTGCCGCTTGTTCGGGCTTGCAATACGGGTGTGACAGCTGCCATTGATAGTTTGGGGCGCACAGTTGGACAACTGGGCACGGAAAACTTAGAATTACAAAAAGGGGCTCTCATAACAGAACTTGATCTTTATACCTATTCGACTATCTATACATACCTGGGCGATTACCTGATTGTCACTCTCTCCCTAATTTTTATTATATGGGCTTTTGCTAAGCGCCGAAAATCGACTTGATGAAAATCGGATATCTCTATAACCTTAAATGGAAATAAACAGCTCAAATTGAACCCTTTCTTATTATTTGACCGAGGTCCTATGTCACTTCCCGATGAAATGTCTTCTTCTCGAAAGCACCAACGTTCACTGAAAAAGCCTGCTTCCATGAATGGAATCGGCCTTTTTACTGGAGCTAAGACAGAGCTTACTATCCGTCCAGCCCCAGAAGGAACAGGAATTCTTTTTCAGAGAATGGATCTTCCTAATAAACCTACACTAGCAGCCAATGTTGAAAATGTGCTGGAAACACCCCGCTGCACCATTTTAGGAACAAGCGAGTTCCAGATTCAAACAGTAGAGCATATTCTCTCTGCCCTTAAAGCTTATGACCTTGATAACGTGATTATCGAAATTGATGGGCCAGAAGTTCCTAGCTGTGATGGAAGCGCCTTAGCTTTTGTTGACATGGTGCAGAAAGCAGGTGTCCTTTCTCAGACAGCAACGAAAAAAGTGCATCATTTAGAAGCCCCTGTTTTTTGGTCTAAAGGAGATGTTCATCTGGTTGCTCTTCCTGCTGAAGAGTTTCGTATTAGTTACACGTTAAACTATCCGAATAGCGAGCTACTTAAATCTCAATTTTATACTGTTCATGTCAATGAAGAGACATATAAGCAAGAGATTGCTCCTGCTCGTACTTTTTCTCTTTATGAGGAAGTTGTTCCTTTGATTGAAAAGGGAAATATCAAAGGGGGGCGCCTTGATAATGCTGTCATTATTAAAGGTGATTCAATCTTAAACCCAGAAGGTGTGCGGTATCGTGATGAAATGGTCCGCCATAAAATCCTCGACTTAATCGGTGATCTATCATTAGTCGGAGATTCCTTTCATGCGCATGTGATAGCCATCCGTTCGGGACATTTTTCAAACACTTCATTTGCCAAAGAATTGGTAAATAATTTTAAGCTGGAGAATCATTAATGGTTGCTCAGAGCTCTGAACATTCAGCCGTGTTTAATATCAAAGAAATTTCCAAGATATTACCCCATCGGTATCCGTTCCTACTTGTTGATCGAGTCGTTCAACTTGACCTCGAAAATAATTACATCATTGGTTTGAAGTGTCTCACGATTAATGAGCAATTTTTCCAAGGGCACTTCCCTGACGCTCCGATTATGCCAGGAGTTCTGATCTTAGAAGCTCTTGCTCAAGTAGGGGGGATTTTAATTCACGAAAAAGGCTTTAAAGACAAAACAGCTGTTTTGCTGAATGTCAATCAAGCAAAATTCCGTCGCCCCGTGATGCCTGGAGATGTTCTTTATCTCCATGCACAAGGGTTACATTTTGGCTCAAGAGGAGGCCGCATACAAGCGCGAGCGATTGTTAATGATCAGCTTGCAGCAGAAGCAGAAATTGGTTTTGCCCTTCGTGAAAAAGATCAGATCTAAGGATGAAGCATGACCAAAAATGCCACAAATAGTACATTGAGATTAACATTAACTATGGATACGCATGTCTAATATTCACCCCACAGCGATTATTGAACCCGGCGCAAAAATTGGAAAAAACGTCACAATTGAACCTTACGCTATTGTTAAAAGTCATGTTACCATTGGTAACAATGTTGTGATCAAGTCTCATGCCTATATTGATGGTTTTACAACCATTGGTGACGGAACTGTCATTTATCCGAGTGCAAGTATTGGGACGAAAACGCAAGATCTCAAATTTCAAGGCGAAAAAACCTTCGTGACAATTGGAAAGAATTGTGAAATCCGTGAATTTGTCACGATTAATTCTTCGTGCCAAGAAGGAACCACTGTTTCTGTTGGCGATAACTGCCTCATCATGGCCTATTGCCATATTGCCCATAACTGTGTAATCGGGAACCATGTCATCATGGCAAATGGAGCCATGCTTGCTGGGCATGTGACAATTGAAGACTTTGCAATTATCGGTGGTATGACTCCGATTCATCAATTTGTTCGTGTTGGAAATTATGCCATGGTTGGGGGACTCAGTCGCATTACCAATGATATTCCTCCTTATACTTTAGGAGCAGGTGTTCCCTATCGCTTAGGTGGTCTCAATCTCATTGGCCTTAAAAGACACAACTTCAAATATGAGCTTAGAAAAGATCTTTCTCAGGCCTTTAGACTCACATACCGATCCGGATATCATCTAAATGACGCACTAGAGCATATCGAAAGAAATATTGAAAAAAGTAAGCCAATTGAACATTGGCTTAATTTTTGTCGCACATCTAAGCGTGGCTTAATTGGCTTGCAAGGCGTCACCCACTCTCATCAAGAAGAGTTAGGTGAATATCAAGATCTTTTAGAAGAATGAAAATTATCTTTTTTGGTACCCCTTCCTTTGCTGCAAGGGTTCTCACGTTTCTTATAGAAAATCAGATTCAAGTTGAAGCTATTGTCACCAAGCCTGACAAACCTCAAGGGCGCAGTGGCAAGCCAGCTTTCTCAGCAGTCAAAAAAGAAACACTTGAAAAGCATCCTGATATCCCCCTTTACCAACCAGAAAAAGCTTCTGACTCATCCTTTGTTGATACCCTCAAGTCTTATCATGCCGATCTATTCATTGTTGTTGCATATGGAGAGATCGTAAAAGAGAACCTCCTTAACATGCCAAAACTAGGGTGTATCAATGTTCATGCTTCCCTTTTGCCCAAATATCGCGGTGCTGCCCCTATGCAATTTGCTTTGCTAAACGGAGATAAAGAATCCGGGATTACGATCATGGAAATGGCTCTTAAAATGGATGCAGGAGATATCATCAAACAAAAAACTGTGCCCATTCCAGAAGACATGAATTTGGAAGAACTTGAAGATCAGCTTTGTCAAGCGGGCTCTAAGGCGCTTCTTGAAGTCATCGCAGACTTCAAAAAAGGCAGCGTTAATAAAACTCCTCAAGATCACTCTCAAGCCACTTACGTCAAAAAAATTGACCCTTCGATGGCAAAAATTGATTGGAGTCACCCGGCTTCTGTCATCCATAATCGGATCCGTGCATTTAGCCCCAAACCTGGAGCTTTTTGCACCATTCAAATTGGTAGTCAAACCAAAAGACTCAAAGTACTGCGTAGCCAGGTTTCTTGCGAATACTCAGGGTTGCCGGGTTCAACAGCAGTCTATGATAAAAAACAGTGGATCGTTAATTGTGGTCAAAATGCCCTTCAGCTTTTTCAGGTACAACTTGAAGGGAAAAAAAAGATGAGCATAGAAGATTTTTTGCGTGGCCACCCTTCTCTGCCTGAAATAAGCTTGTAAGTGTTTCATTTAAAAAGTCGACTTTAACAAAGTGCCTTAGTATCTTCTTGTCCAAAAAAAAGAAAATTTGGAGAAGAGCTTATGATAGCAATATCGTCACAACGATCCACTGGTAATCAACCTCAATACAATCTTAACACCGATTTGTCCCAAAATGACGAGGTGAATAGAGTTAATGCGATTGTTTCGAAGTCAGTGACTGAAAGCCCTGACAGCGTATTAGCACCAAAATACGTATGCTCTAGCCAATGGGCTTTTGCTTCTTTGGCTACACTTCTAATCCCAGTAGGGGTACAAGCTTTAGACGTTTCGTATTTTACTAAAACAATGGTGATCGTAACAGCCGTTATGTTCTCAATAGTACTTTCGAGAGTAAGACCTAAATCTCTAAGGGAAGCAGAAAGAACTTTAAGCGTGAGCTCAAGTGGCCCTCAACAAGTAGAAAAAAAGAGCATTGTGGAAGCAGGTCCTAGTGCAGTCCAAAAAGCGAGCCCTAAGCCGTTTTTAGTGGAGGAAAAGAGAGTATTGATGGTGGGTCCTAGTCTTCCCCAACAAGCAGATGCCAAGCCCTACTCTGAAGAGGAAGCAAGACACTATATTTCGTGGTTTAATGAAATGCTTGAGGAATTCAATGAGATTCAACAAGGTTTAGATACAGTTAAGGATAGTGCAGGAAGGATAACAAATGTCTCTTCTTGGAAAAAAGTCTATGATTTTATCATGCGTTTTTCGATTTTGACTTCTCCACCTCGCGGAGCTGATAGTCATGTCTATGAAGTGGCTTATATAGAGGGCTATCTCGGTAAAATCAATCACATAGCTATGTTCCTTCGGAAGTTTAAAGATGCATTACCTAAGCAGTCTCTTGCAAAAAAATTGTTAGATTGGGCCTCACTTGAACCTTTAATTCAAGAGCAACCTGAGTGGAAGATAGATGCTTTTCCGTTTGTGATGGCTGAGCAAAAGTTCCAAGTTGTTCTTGATGAACAGATGTATAAAGCTTCTTGGCGGCATTTGCAAACTTGTACTTGCCCGGGATCAAGTCCCGCAGGAATTGATGCTCTAGCAACACAGATTGCAAGCGATCTTGTTGAGGAGCAGTATGCTGTAATCATCGATTTTGGTGCTGGAGGATGTTTACCTGTTTTGCCGATTGTTTCACGATTGACTCATATGAAAGAGATTGCTCTTTTTTTAGTAGACCCTATTTATCTAGAAAGTGACCATAAATTTCATATGAAAGTAAAGCATAATGCAATTTCCTTTGAGCCCCGGCAGTATTGGAACTTTTCGAGAGAAAAACGTTTACCGCTTGTTACGATTATGGGTGCTTGTGCCAAACACTTTCCTCCAGAAAGTGACTGTACGCTTCATATCAATATGGTGGGAAGTGTGGACCAATTGATTCGGGAAAAGCTGAATCGGAAATTCCTCAATGTTCCACATGTTCTTTATGCAGTAGACCCAAATCCGGATGCAGCAGACGATTTTCAGCAAGCTGTTGAAGCGATCCAAGATAGACGCCCCTTATATTACTGTTTAAATGAATTAGCAGGGGTTCAAGGTAAGCTGACCTATGAAGAGGTGCTAAATACAGACGAGATCTTCAGCCGTGACTTTGAAGAGGAGGGTTAAGAACTTTGAAAAGGGCTTTTTCAATTTTTTAGAGAAATCCCTTGCTTTTTAGGTTTGTATTAAAATTTTAGTTGGCATTGTATTAGGATTTAACGGGGGATACACTCAGTCGCTTTAATCCTTCGTGTGTAGTCTGAAAATTAAAATTTTTACTTTCTAATTCAGGAAAGCCCTCTTATTGTTCCCTTTACATTTAACCTAAAGATAAATTATACTTTTTCCGTTTTGTGTAAATATTATAGTGGGGTTTTACATGGCAGATTTAGTTACGAATGTACCACTTTTTTCTTTCCAAGCTTTTAAGAGTTTCGTTAACGGGACTGACAAAGATAACAGAAAAGAAGGGGACTATAAGAATATTGAAGGGGATTTTGAACGAATTCCTTTGCTTGCGATCGGTTGGTTCTGCCTAATTGCAGCCAGGTTTGAAAAATGGGGTGGCTATGACTTCGGTAGCGTTGTCAACCTGGGGGCTATTGGAAGCAAAGTTGCAAATTTAACAGATTATTGGGAGCTCGTTGACTGGCTAAAAGGGGGAAGCACAGCAGCTGCCAGCCTTTGGTCTCTGTATGCCGATATAGACTTAACATCGGAAAAAGGGCGTCAACAAGGTTTAGAGGCAACTAAAACAACGGTGCTTTATGCTGGTAAGGCTTTTTCCAATCTCATTAACTTCGTTGAAATGATGTTTGATGTCGGAGCTTTAAAAGGTTTCAACATGCATAAGTGGAAAATGATTGGATCGGCAGCGGGGATACCTCATCATTCGCTCAAGCTGTATACACGTCTAACTGCTGAAGCCAAAGACCCAGAAGATATTAGTGAAGTGAAAAAAGAAGCCAGAGAGATTTACAAGAAGCAGTATGAATCAAGAATCTTTTGGGGAACAACCATTACGGCTTCGATTCTTGCGTTTAAAGTGATCGGATTCTGTGGAGCTTTCCATGCTTTTTACGGCGCATCGAGTGTCATTCGGTTTGTTGCTGAGCGCAAAGGTGACCTTCTCTTCGGGGCTTTCTCAACCTTCATGGTAGGTATTGCAGGATCTCACTTGCGTGGGCAGCAAATGAAAGAATTTAAAAAACTCAACAAAGCAACCTAAAGGGGAGGAGGTAACGATGACAGGAATAGCAGCAATAGATACAAAAAGCTACACCAACTTTGCTTGTACTGTAGCGGTAGGTGGCCGTTCAGCAATTCGCTTGCTAAACTCCGCTTGTGGTTGGGCAAAAGAAATCGCGGGGAAAACAAACTTTGCTTTTCTAGGTTGTGAACTGGACACAGCAGTGCTTAGTCAAAGCTTTCTCAAGCCTCTTGACAATCAAATTTATGTGGTTAAAGCATCTGCAGCTTGGATCGATTTCAAGAAAAAGTGTTGGAATGACGTCAAACGTGATGATGTTGGAACGATTTTAAGAGCCACTCAGCATGCCTTTAAAACGATTGGAGACTCAGCAGCAGCGCTTAGGTGTCTGGCTACTTTTGGGCTTGTGATTCTAGCGCCTTACAGAGTTGTTCTCGGTTTGACAAAAAACTCTTTTGCAGTCACAGCTGGAGTTTTGGAGATCATGTGTCGTGTTCACCACCTAGCTACAAAAGTTATTAATCAGCCCGTTAAAACGGAAGAAGATCAGAGAAGGCAGCAGCTTGAATGGACTGCTGATATGCTGATGATTATCACTCAAATCTTCTCAATCCAACTGAACTTCTTCGGTGGATGCCAGTCTGCATTTGGCGGTGCAATGAGGCCTGGATGCGATATACCGGAAGCTGTCTTCAACTTCTGGGGAACCAATGCATCACTTGCAGCTCTTGGTTATGCTGCTGTGGATTATATTAAAGGTCCGCCAGCACAAGAGTAATCATTCATAGCCCTCTTAGGTAACCAAAGAGGGCTTTTAATTTTAAGAAGGGAAAAAATGTCTGACGTAACTACCATTAAAAACGGCATCAATTTTGCTAGTGGTATTGGCACTAGCATTCGTCCGATTGTCCGTTTGCTCAATTCTTCTTGCCTTTGGGCTGAAGAGCTTGCTCAAAAAACGCACTTTGTTTTTTTAGGGTTAGAATTAGATGCAGGCGCACTGAGTCGAAGCTTTTTCAAGCCTATTGATAGCTCCATTTATGTCATTAAAGGGGCCTCTGGTTGGGTTAACTTTGACAAAAAAAGTTGGACAGTCCTCAAAGAATGCTGGGATGGAGAAAAAGAAGACAGGATATTTGAGGCAATTGCAGCTGTTCAACACGGAGTGAAAACAATCGCAGATACGGCTGCGGGACTGAGGTTTTTAGCCAGTATTGGCCTCCTTACGGTTTTGGCTCCCTATTCAAGAGGTCTCACACTCATTAAAAGCGGATTTGCGGCAATTGCAAGCGTTTTAAAAATCACATGTCTTGTCTATGACCTGTTGCAAGTGGTGAAAGTTCCTATCAAGCATGAAGAAGACTTAAGAAGGCAGCAGCTTGCCTGGTTAGATGATATGTTGCAAATTGCGATACAGATTTTTGCTTTTCTCATCAATGCTTTTGGTGGGTGCTCAACGTTATTCAAAGATATCATCCCACGCGAAAAGCTTATTCCCGCTGTCCTCTTTAACATTTGGGGAACAGGAGCATCATTTGCAGGTTTAGGTAAAATTGCTGTTGACTATTTCAAGGAACCATCACCAAAATAGCAGGCTTTCATTTTTCTAGAATCATAGGATGCCATTATGGCAACAGACCTGGTCACACTTCCTTCTCTTTCAACTCGTTTTTGGTGGGGAGGAGCGCTTAAATATATCGACTCGAATGAAGAGAATTATCAACGTTCATTCCTTCTTCTGATTTCTTGTATTGCTTCATTAGGACATGAATTTGAAAAGCACCGATCATATGATTGGTCAGGGTCGGTTCGTTTAAACACATTGAGTAAAGCACTTGTTTCAGCCAGTCATTACTGGAGGGTATATGATTTCTCAAATGGCTTGAAAGGGGGGGGGTGAGAAGCTTTGGAAAAGAGAATTTCAAGAGAGCCTGTTTAAAGTTATGGGAGCGTTTTCTTCAGTCGTCATCTTGATCAATGAGCTCTACAATCGAGGTGCCATTGAAGGAATCTCCATTGATTCAATTAAGCTTGGAGGTGGAGCTTTGGGTGCGGCGGTCTATCTTCGGAAAAGCTTAATTAAGTGGTGGGGAATGGGCATGCCATCAAAGGAAAAAGAACAGGTGCGATTAGAAGCTCGGCATGCTCTGCAGAAAGTTGAGCTTTTAAAAGATGCAGCAGATTTAGCAATGTATATCACTATTTTTGCAATTAAGGTAATAGGCGTTGTCATTTTAACTGCAAGCCAAACACGGGTTAGGGCTCTCAGCTTGGTGCTTGACTATCAAGCTCAGTGGCTTTTAGGGTGTTTTGCAACAGCGACTGGGGCATCGCTAGTTTCCCATTACTCAAGCCACTATATTGATCGTTTTGTTGAGCTGAATGGAAGGTAGCCATGCTAGAAGTTGGAAGCAGTTTTTTGATTTAGAAGTTTACTGGTAGTCGAGATGCCATTTGTTTGGCGGAAACAAGTTGTGGTTGGGCAACAGAGATTATTGGAAAGACTGCGATTCCTATCTTTCAGAAGATGATTCACCTCGATCGATTGGAAACTTTTTTTTATGAGACTGGTCGCTCAATTAGCCTAGCTGTTCCCTTTACCGACTTAAAAGAAATTGAAAAGGAGTACCATCTCCTTGAAAAAAGCGACTCAGTTTATCGAATCACAGTAATGGTCGTTCAGGTTTTAAGGTTTTGTTCAGATACTGCCGCTGCACTTGAATGTTTAGGGCTCATTGGTGTTGTAATTTTGTGTCCTGCAGTAAAAGGGTTAGCTTTTGCATCAGGAACAATCGGCATTTGTGCTAACGTACTTGAGCTATCTCAGAAGGTTTATGAGAATTATCTCATGGCTCAAAACCCAAGGGAATACGAAGCGATTCGTTTGCTAGAATCTCCTAAAGAACCAGATTTAAGCATCGATTGGAGTCAAAATTTGTGCCTAATCGTGGCAGATATTTGCTTTATTTTGAGCGATTTTTTTGAAGGAGTGGAATTTGCTTATGGGATAGGGGGAGTGACACCGGCGGTTTATCGATTTTGGAAAACGTCAGCGGCGCTTGCGAGAACTGTTGAAAGCTATCTAGGTAGCAAAGGTTAAATCTCTATGTTTCTTCCTTTAGATTGCCCCCCTCTTCATACGGGTGTTTTACTGCCCGAATTTTTTGACAAAACATTTCTTCCTGTTCACATGACGCCGACAAGGGAGGAAGGAACCATCCCTCTTTCTTACCTTGTAGATCGGTTTGCAGGATTAATTAAAATGCCTTTTTTGATATGGGAAGCTGAACGAATACAAGAGATTTTGCAAAGAAAAAATTTAGGACAAACTTGGCTTCCCACAGTTTCAATCAGTAGTAATACTTTAGAATTTGTTTGCTGGTTAGGAGAAAGGGGATATTTAGAAATTGCTTTACCTACTTTGTCTTTTTTGAGAAAAGTTTACTATCTAGCAAAAATCATTCTATATAGTTATGCCGTTTTAATCGACAGCGAGCTCTTACATGGAGCGCAACTGAAGAGGAAAGAGGAAGAGGGAAGTTATGCCTACCTACTTCTCATGTCTCATATGACCTATTTAAGCTGTATGAGCTTAGGATGTGCTAGTCTGACCTTTGGAGCCCCTTGTTCTCGCCGTCTACTCCGCTTGCTACATAGCTCAAGCTTACTCTTTGATATCGCCTCCAAATCATATGAATGGAAGTGGGGGGACACAAAGAAAGTGCGTATCGACGCTTTAAAAAGCCGAAATTCCAAGCAAAATTTTACCTATGAATGAGACGCCTCGTTTAGCTCAAAAAGAGTGGATTTTGATCTTTATTTTTCTTGCAATACTGGTCTCATTGGTTTGTATTGCCTACTTGTCCGATGTACAAGTCGACCAAGAAATTGAAAGGTATCTTGACCCAAAAGGCAGTAAACAAACATTTTAAGAACGCAATCTGTATTTAAGTTGAAGACTTTCGGCGCAAATTTTGATTGTACAAAATAGGGTAATTTGATAGCCTGTTCGCTTTAGCCTAAAATAGGCGAGTCTTTTTATTCGAAACTCGAGATTTCGGTAAAGGCTCTTTTTCGCTCCAAATAAAAGGGGCGAGTCGGATATGATCTAACACGTTTTTCAAAAAGCATCGATAGATCGATTGAACTGTATAAGGATTGAAAACTATGTCACTGAATCTACTCGGTAAGAAAAAAGGAATGACCCGGGTTTTTGATGAAAACGGAAATCTAACGGTCTGCACCGTCATTGAAGCGGAGCCAAACGTTGTCGTTCAACTAAAGAATGAAGAAAAAGACGGTTACCAAGCAATTCAGTTGGGTGGTATTAAGGTTCCCGACTCAAAGAAAAAAAATGTAACGAAGCCTCTAGTAGGTCACTTTGCAAAAGCAAAAGCTGAGCCACGTCGCCATCTGCTTGAGTCGCGTGTCGACAATCTAGATGAGTATGAACTCGGAAAAGAAATTAGCTTAGAGTACTTTGCTGACACCGAATTTGTTGATGTAATTGGAACGTCAAAAGGAAAGGGATTTCAAGGTGTCATGAAACGCCACAATTTTAGTGGTGGTCCAGGAGCTCACGGATCTGGGTTTCACCGGACTGCTGGTTCTACAGGAATGCGCAGTACACCAGGTCGTTGCCTTCCAGGAAGACGGATGGCTGGGCAGATGGGATCAAAGCGTGTGGCATCAATGAACCTGAAGGTCGTTAAGGTCGATGCTGAAAAGCAACTACTACTCGTTAAAGGATCTGTTCCAGGAGCACGGAACAGCCTTGTTTATATTAGGAAGTCAATCAAAAAACATAAATGATAGGTAACAGGCTGTGGCGAAGCTAAAGACATATGACATGAAAGGAAAAGAAGTTGGAGACGTTGAAGTCGACGAAAAACTTCTTGACGTTTCAGTGAACTCGCAAATGATCAAAGACTACCTTGTCGCTCTTAGACATAATCGTCGTCAATGGAGCGCTAACACAAAAGGAAGATCTGAAATCAATCACTCAAATGCAAAACCTCACCCTCAAAAAGGAACCGGCCGTGCCCGTCAAGGAACGATTAAGGCAACACAATACAGAGGCGGTGCAACCGTTTTTGGGCCTAAGCCTAAATTTAATCAACACGTCCGCATTAATCGTAAAGAAAGACGTTTAGCCATTCACTTTCTGTTAGCGGAAAAGATTAAAGAAGGGAACGTTCACGTTTTAAAACTTGAGAAAGTGAAAGAAGCAAAAACTAAACAGGTTGCAGATCTTCTTAAAGGAATCGGTGTAAACGGTAAGAAAGTCTTATTTGTAAGCGAAACTTCTGAGAAAGAAAAAGAAGATCGCACCAAATTCTACCTTAGCATGCGCAACATTCCAAAAACGAGCTTTATGCCTGTAGAAAGCATCAGTGGATATGATGTGATCAACACCCAGGAAGTGGTGGTGGTGGAATCCGCTTTAGACCAACTGATGAAAGCACTAGGGAGTAACAAATAATGAATAAACGAGGCCCCTACCGAGTCATTCGTAGCCGCTACGTCACTGAAAAAACGACCGTCCTTGAACAACTGCAGCATGCGACGAGCAATCGCTGCGTGAGTCGCTGTGAAAGCCCTAAGTTTGTTTTTATCGTCGATAAAGATGCGACCAAAGCAGAAATAGCTCAAGCGGTTGAGACGATTTATGCAGAAAAAAATGTGAAAGTGAAGAAAGTTAATACGATTAACGTCAAACCCAAAAAGCGTCGCGTACGTGGTCGCTTAGGGTACCGTTCAAGCGTCAAAAAAGCCATTGTGACGCTCGATAAGGGCGATGCAATCGATGAAGGCGTTTAATCTGAGGAGCTAAACTGGAATGGTAAAGAAATTTCGTCCCATTACACCCGGACAAAGAAAAACAGTACTGCCAAGCAATGGTGAATTGACACGTATTGGAAAAACACACCAAGCAGTCAAGCCAAATAAAAGGTTGCTTGTTGCAAAAAAACGAACAAATGGACGTAACCATCATGGACGCATTACATGCCGTCATCGCGGTGGAGGGCACAAACGCTTTTATCGTCTGATTGATTACAAAAGAGATAAAGACGGAATTGAAGCCAAAGTTGCATCTGTAGAGTACGATCCAAATAGAAGCGCTCATATTGCACTTCTCAACTATCTCGATGGTGAAAAGCGTTATATCATTGCACCTGAAGGGCTGAAACAAGGTGATCGTGTGCTGTCAGGAGAGAAAGCTCCTTTTAAACCTGGATGCTCAATGCCTCTTAAAAGTATGCCTCTTGGTTCTGTCATTCACAATATTGAGATGTATCCTGGCCGTGGCGGAAAGCTTGTTCGCTCTGCCGGTCTATCGGCACAGCTGATGGCCCGCAGCGGAGGCTACGCAACACTGAAGATGCCTTCAGGTGAAGTGCGCATGGTAAAAGAGACCTGCCGCGCAACCTTTGGAGTTGTGTCAAACTCTGAGTGGACATTGCGCGTAGAAGGTAAAGCTGGAAGAAACCGTTGGCGCGGGTTTCGCCCAACTGTTAGAGGAACCGCAATGAACCCTGTTGATCACCCACATGGTGGTGGTGAAGGGAGACATAATGGATATATTCCTCGCACACCATGGGGAATGCAGACAAAAGGGCTGCGTACACGCTCTAAAAAGAAATCGAAGAAGCTGATCGTTAAAGATCGTCGGAAGAAATAGAGGAATTTATGGCAAGATCGCTAAGAAAAGGACCTTTTGTTGATCATCATCTCTTGAAGAAAGTGAAAAAGCAAAATGATGAAGGTTCGAAAAAAGCAATTAAGACTTGGTCAAGACGTTCGATGATCATACCTGATATGGTTGGACACACTTTTGATGTTCATAACGGTCGAAAGTTTATCTCCGTCTTCGTTTCCGAGAATATGGTTGGACACCGACTAGGTGAATTTTCACCTACAAGGATGTTCAAAGGTCACCCGGTTAAAAAATAAAGGTAGGCACTAGTCATGATGGAAGCACGAGCGAAAACTAAATACGTCAGAATTAGCCCAAGGAAAGCAAGGCTAGCGGCAGACTTGATTCGTGGAATGAAGGTAGAAGAAGCCTTTATACAATTGATGTTTAGCAATTTGAAAGGCGGACGTTTACTAAAGAAAACCTTAAACAGTGCTGTAGCCAATGCAGAAACGCAATTTAGTGTGCAGCGCAGAGACTTAAAAATTAAAGAAGTTAGAGTTGATGAAGGTCCTACAATGAAGCGGGCCAAATCAAAATGTCGCGGTGGACGCGTGCCTGTAATGAAGCGCACAAGTCACTTTACCGTCGTTGTAGGAACCGAAGCATAAATAGAGGCAATTAAGAATGGGACAAAAGACATCCCCAACTGGATTTAGACTCGTACTGAAGAAAAACTGGAAGTCCATCTGGTTTGCAAACAAACAGGAATTCGGTTCTCTTCTATTAGAGGACATGCAGATTCGCAACTTTCTTATTAAGAAACCCTGCTGCGTTGGAACTTCTGAGATTAAGATTAAGCGCATGAGCGAAAAGATCGAAGTCACACTCTTTACGGCAAGACCAGGTCTTGTCATTGGAAAGAAGGGTGCTGAGATTGAGGTCATGAAGCAAGAGCTTAAAAAGCTTACAGGTAAAGATATCTGGATTGAAGTTGCTGAAATCAAGCGGCCTGATTTAGATGCAAAGCTTGTTGCAGATGCGATTGCAAAGCAACTTGAAAGAAGAGTTGCATTCAGACGAGTAATGAAAAAAGCTATCCAAGCATCAATGGATGCTGGAGCTGCAGGAATTAAAATTGCCGTCTCAGGACGGATTGGTGGAGCAGAGATAGCTCGAACCGAATGGTACAAGGAAGGACGCATACCGCTTCACACTTTGCGAGCCAATATTGACTATGCAATGGGTCGTGCAGAGACCACATATGGGTCGATTGGAGTCAAAGTTTGGATTAATAAAGGCGATCAAAATAACTAGGGTAATGAACAATGGCACTTATTCCATCTAAACCAAAGTATCGTAAACAGCAAAAAGGGACCATGAAGGGCAAAGCCAAGGCTGGTCAGTTTGTGCAGTTTGGCGACTACGGCATGCAGATCCTTGATAGAGGACGCATTACAAACCAACAGATCGAAGCTTGTCGTGTTGCGATTAATCGCTACTTTAGCCGTAAAGGTAAGGTTTGGATTCGCATTTTCCCAGATAAGCCGATTACCAAAAAGCCAGCAGAAACTCGCATGGGTAAAGGAAAAGGTGGAACAGATCACTGGGTAGCAGTTGCCTTGCCAGGACGTATCCTCTTTGAAGTTGCCAATGTTACTCGAGAAGAAGCTCAAACCGCCCTATTAAAAGCGGCAGCAAAGCTGCCTTATCGCACACGCTTTGTTGAACGCATGGAACAAGTTTAGGTGAAAGAAAGATGTTAAAAGCAAAAGACTTGATCAATCAATCCGTAGAAGAACTTGAAGCTCAATATGAAGATCTTTGTCGAGAAATCTTCGAACTGATGAATGAGTTGAAACTAGCAAGAAAACTGGACAAGCCGCATCTAATTAGTGAGAAAAAACGAGATCGAGCAAGAGTCTTGACAGTTTTACGGCAGAAAAAGAGCTAAGGGAGCTTAAAGTATATGGAAAAGCAAACAAGTAGAAAAATCCGAGAAGGTGTTGTCGTTTCCAACAAGATGGATAAGACAGTTACCGTCATGGTCGAACGTACTTACCCTCATCCTCGCTATCAAAAAGTGATTAGACGAGGAAGAAAATACTATGCGCACCATGAAAAAGGAGACTTAGAAGTAGGAAAACGCGTACGCATTCAGGAAACACGCCCGCTTTCAAAGTTAAAGCGATGGATTGTAGTCGATGTCCTGTCGTAACCGTAAATGAAAGATAGCCAAGTGAGTAATAGAAGATGATTCAACAAGAAAGCCAGCTACAAGTCGCAGATAATAGCGGAGCTAAACGCGTCAAGTGCTTTAAAGTTCTTAAAGGAACACGCAGACGTTATGCTTCCGTTGGCGATGTTGTTGTTTGTTCCGTAAAAGAAGCTGACCCCAAAGGTGGCGTGAAAAAAGGTGATGTCGTCAAAGCTGTCATCGTTCGTTCGAAAAGCTACATCCGCCGTAAAGATGGCTCAATGATTCGATTTTACGATAACAGCTGTGTGATCATCGATGATAAGCAAAACCCGAAAGGAACACGTATATTCGGCCCTGTTGCACGAGAAGTGAGAGATCGTGGTTTTGTGAAGATCAGTTCATTAGCACCTGAAGTGATATAGAGAGGAAGCAATGAAAAATAAATGGATTAAAAAAGGTGATAAAGTTCTGGTGATTGCTGGCAATGACAACGGCAAAGTCGGTGAAGTTATTGCAAGACGAGACAACCGCATCCTCGTACAGGGAGTCAATGTTAGAAAGCGACACACAAAAAGTCGTGATCAAAATCGCAAATCCGAAATTGTCAGTATGGAAATGCCCATCCATATTTCAAATGTTGCACTTTGCAACGCAGAAGGAAAAAAACTGAAGCTAAAAGTGAAAAAAGACAAAGAGGGCGGTAAAGAACTTATTAGTCTAGAGGACGGCAAAGAAGTCAGTCACAGAACATTAAGAAAATCGGTTAAAAGTTAAGCGTCATGTCAAGGTTAAAAAAGAAATACACAGAAGAAATCAGAGCAGCTCTGAAAACAAAGTTTTCGCTAGACAATGAGATGTGCATTCCGATGCTCAAAAAGATTGTCATTAGTATGGGTGTTGCAGAAGCACTTAAAGATAAGAATGTCATGCAAGATTGCATGAAAGAACTGTCTCTTATTTCAGGTCAAAAACCAGTCATGACAAAAGCCAAGAAATCTATCTCTAACTTCAAACTACGAGAAGGACAAGCAATTGGCCTGAAAGTGACACTTCGCGGGACAAGAATGTATGAGTTTTTCGACCGTTTTACGAACATCGTTTGTCCCAGGATTCGTGACTTTAGAGGGTTCTCTAAGAAAGGAGATGGAAGAGGAAGTTATTCACTCGGGATTACAGATCAGCAGATCTTCCCAGAGCTTAATTTAGATGAAGTCAAGCGTGAACAGGGAATGAATATCACTTTTGTGACCTCTGCAGGAAAAGAAGAAGAATGCCTTGAGCTACTCACGCAGCTTGGCCTTCCATTTAAGCGTTAAAATAGGAGAATTATTAATGGCGCTGAGCGACACAGTAGCAGATCTCTTAACTCGTATCCGAAATGCAAAGGATGCAAAACATAAATACGTCGATGTTTGCTTTAGTAAAATGAATCAAGCAATTGTCGATGTGCTGAAAGAAAAAGGATTTGTGGTGAGCTTCATTGTAAATGAAAAAAAGCATGCCATTCGCGTTTTCATCAGATACGATAAAAAATCACGTGAAGCAGTGATTCATGGTCTAAAGCGTGTTTCTAGACCTGGTATTAGACGCTATGTAGGTTATAAAGACATCCCCAAAGTCTTAAGTGGTTTGGGAACGGCCATTCTCTCAACTCCCTCAGGAATAGTTGATGGAGAAAAAGCCCGAGAAATGAAGGTCGGCGGAGAACTCCTCTGCTTGGTCTGGTAAATTTAAAACAATCGGAGAACTGAATGTCACGACTAGGAAAGACTCCCATCCCCCTACCTAAAGGAGTGGAACTTAATGTATCTAAGGGAGAAGTCCAGGTAAAAGGTCCTAAAGGGACCCAGACTGTTGTCATTCCTAATGGAATCGATGTTAAAGTCGAAGAAGGGAATGTGACAGTTCTTTATGACGAAAAATCGGGACTACCCAAACCTCGTCATGGACTTTACCGCTCTCTTATCAACAATGCGATCATTGGAGTATCTGATGGGTTTGAAAAGAAGCTCAGTTTAATCGGAGTAGGATATCGTGCAGCCGTTAAAGGAGATGTTCTTGACCTCTCACTAGGTTTTTCACACCCTTGCCAACTTTCTATTCCAGCTGATGTGAAAGTTGCGGTTGAAAAGAGTACACAGATCACCGTTTCAGGAGTCGATAAGCAGCGAGTAGGCCAGTTTGCAGCAAATGTACGAGCTGTTCGCCCGCCTGAACCTTACAAAGGGAAGGGTGTCCGTTATGTGGATGAATATGTGCGCAAAAAAGCGGGTAAAGCAGCTAAAGGAAAATAAGAGATGATGAAGCAACTCATAAAAAGAACAATTACACGAAAAAAGCGCATGCAGCGCATTCGAAAAAAACTGCGCGGGTCAGCCAAAAAGCCACGCTTATGTGTTTTTAAATCACACAAACATCTAGGTGCTCAAATCATTGATGATGAAGAAGGTGTTACACTTGTTGGGTTTAGTACGCTATCAAAAGAAGCTAAAGGGCAAAAAAAATCTAAAGAAGGCGCTCGATTTATTGGAGCTAAACTTGCTGAGCTCGCAAAGAAAAAAAATGTTGAGCACGTTGTTTTTGACCGTGGACGATTTAAGTATCATGGGATCATCGCCGAACTTGCGAATGCAGCGCGCGAAAATGGGTTAAAATTTTAAGGAATATCCATGGCTAAGAATAAGAGAAAACGACAAGAGGATTTCGAAACCGAGTTTGAAGAAAAAGTGCTCTTCATCAACCGCTGTTCAAAAGTGGTGAAAGGTGGGCGTAAGTTTAGCTTTTCAGCTTTAGTCATCGTTGGTGACGGAAATGGACGCATTGGCGTTGGTTTTGCTAAAGCAAATGAAGTTGCAGATGCAATTCGTAAAGCAGGAGAGTCATCAAGAAAAAATATTTTAGATTTTGAGCTTGAAGAAACCACAATACCTCACGAAGTTATTTCTGAATGGGATGGAGCCCGTGTTTTACTCAAACCAGCCAAACAGGGAACAGGTGTGATTGCAGGTTCTCAAGTGCGGTCTGTACTTGAAATCGGTGGAGTTAAAGATGTTGTTGCAAAAAGCCTAGGATGCAACAATCCTATTAATCAGGTTTATGCAACTTTTAAAGCTCTTGGAGAACTTAAAAATCGCAAAGAAACATTAGCTGCGAGAGGAATTGAATGATGAAGTTGTCTGAGCTAAAGAATACACATCGAAAGAAGAAAGGGATCAAGCGAGTTGGTCGCGGCCCTGGATCTAACAAAGGTAAAACATCTTGTAGAGGCCATAAAGGAGATAAGTCTCGCTCTGGTTATAAAACGCGAGCTGGGAAAGAAGGAGGGCAGCTGCCCTTATTCCAAAAGCTTCCTGGAAGAGGATTTCCAAATACACGATTTCAAAAGCCTGTATTCTCAATTAATCTAAATCGCATCAATGAACATTTTGAAGAAGGGGAAACCGTTAACCGCGAAACGTTACTTAAGAAAGGTTTTCCTGTTCGACGTGCAACAGGTGGAATTAAAATTCTAGCAAACGGTGATCTTGAAAAGAAAGTCGTGATTGAAGCTGATGCTTATTCTAAAGGAGCGATTCGCAAACTAGAAGAAAAAGGGATTGAATTCAAGCGAGTTAAGTAGAATGAACCCTTTGATGAATTTTAGCTCTGGAGCCCTTTCATGATAGCCGCTCTCCAAAGAGTATTTGCTGTACCAGAATTGAAGCAAAAGATCGTTTTTACGCTTTTAATGCTGCTTGTATGTCGCATTGGAGCCTATATTCCAGTCCCCGGAATTAACGGTGATGAAGTTGTTCAGATTTTCCGTCAGATGACTGGAGGAGGACAAAACCTACTTCAGCTTGTTGATGTATTCTCTGGTGGAGCCTTTGCAAAAATGACAGTCATTGCCTTGGGTGTAATGCCCTATATCTCGGCTTCTATCATCATGCAAGTACTCGTAGCTGTGATGCCTTCTCTTCAAAGAGAGATTCGTGAAAACGGTGAAGCCGGAAAGCGTAAGATGGGCAAGATGATTCGCATTGCCACAGTTTTTCTAGCACTCTTTCAATCTGCCTTACTCGCTAAATACGCCTTGAGTCTGAACTTTTCTCATCCAGGAATCATTGTTGACCAGCTGATCAATTTTCAAATTGGTGGATTTCCCTGGCTTTTTTATTTGGTGATCATGGCAGCGATGACCGTTGGAACGCTATTCCTAATGTGGATAGGCGAGCAAATTACAGAATATGGCATTGGAAATGGGATTAGTCTGATTATTACAATTGGTATTTTGGCATCTCTTCCAATGACACTTGGATCCATTGTGAGTCAGCTTAACCTAGATTCACAAGAGCCTGGCCAACTGACTTTCTCCTCTATCGTCATTTTATCGATTGTGTTTGTACTGATCATTATTGGAACGATTTTAGTCATTCAAGGAACGCGTAAAATTCCTCTGCAGTATGCAAGACGTGTTGTTGGTCGACATGAAACTCAAGGTGGAAGCTCTCATATCCCTCTTAAAGTGAACTATGCAGGTGTTATTCCTGTTATCTTTGCTTCCTCCCTTCTTATGTTCCCTGCTACAATTGCGCAGTTTATTGGACGTGGCAATTGGCTCTCAAATGTCGTCGTTTGGCTTTCTCCAGGTAGCTGGGTCTATACAACTCTTTTTGTTGTTCTCATTATGTTTTTTACTTACTTTTGGACTGCTACTCAGTTTCACCCAGAACAAATCGCCTCAGACATGAAGAAAAATGGAGCTTTTATCCCTGGTATTCGTCAAGGTAGACCAACGCAAGAATTTTTAGAGTCTACTATGAATCGAATTACCTTAGCTGGAGCAGTATTTTTGGCTTTAATAGCCATTCTCCCTACATTAGTAGGAAAAATTTTAGGTGTTGATGCCACTATTAGTCATTTTTTTGGTGGTACTTCACTCCTTATCCTCGTTGGAGTTGTGCTCGATACAACCAAGCAAATCGAGTCTCACCTCTTAATGAAGCGATATGATGGATTTATGAAGAAAGGACGAATTTCGGGTAGAGTTTAGATTGTGAGGATTGAAAAGATTCTCATAGTTTGGTAACATTTTAGCTACTCATTTAAAAAAGGTTTTAACTTATGCCTCGTGTAATAGGAATCGACATACCAGGAAACAAGCGACTAGCCATTAGCTTAACCTACATCTATGGACTTGGCAGAGCATTAGCTGCAGAGGTTATTGAGAAACTTGGCTTAGATCCAAACATGCGTGCCCATAATCTAACTGAAGCAGAGATTTCGAAGCTGAATGCAATTCTTCAGTCGGAGTTTGTGGTTGAAGGAGATCTAAGAAGACAAACGCAAAATAACATTAAGCGACTCATGAGTATCAACAGCTATAGAGGTCTAAGACATCGCACAGGTCTTCCTGTTAGGGGACAACGCACCCGATGCAACGCAAGAACGCGCAAAGGAAAGAAGAAAACAGTGGCTGGTAAGAAGAAAGCACCACAAGGATAAGAAAGCCCAAGCTTAGGTTAATAAGGAGTATACGTTTTGGCAAAAGATTCAAAAACGGCAAAGAAACCACCAATGGTCAAAAAGGCACCGACGAAAGCCAAAAAGAAAATCACACGTACTGTGCCAAGTGGAGTTGCTCATGTAAAAGCAACTTTCAACAATACGATTGTTACCATTACAGATCCTTCAGGCAATGTTATTGGTTGGGCTTCTGCAGGAAAAGTGAACTTTTCAGGTTCGCGTAAGTCCTCAGCATTTGCTGGATCTGTTGCTGCACAAGATGCTGCAAAATCTGCCATGAATTATGGCCTAAAAGAAGTAGAAGTTTATCTCAAGGGACCTGGCGCTGGCCGAGAATCAGCAGTAAGGGGGCTTCAAAGTGCTGGACTGATTATTACGATGATTAAGGATCGCACCCCCGTTCAACATAATGGATGCCGTCCCAGAAAGAGACGTCGAGTATAACATTTGATCTGATAGGAGAAAAACTATGACCGTAAAGTATGGCAAATTTGAATTGCCAACGAAGATTAAAATAGACGAAGCCAACAAGTCGGAAACGTTTGTCCGTTTTATTGCCGAGCCGTTCGAAAGAGGATTTGGTCATACAGTTGGAAACGCTCTCCGTCGAGTCATGTTGACCGCTTTGGAAGCTCCATCTATTATCTCCATTAAGATCGAAGGAGTGCCGCACGAATACACAGCTGTCGAAGGTGTGATAGAGGATATGACACACATTATTCTCAATCTGAAAGGTGTTCTTCTTCGCAAGCTACCTCTTGTGGAAAACAAAGATACACGCGCTCCCGTCATTGTTTCACAAACTCTTGAAGTGACTCAAGACATGCTTGATGCAGGTGGTGGCCAGTTTATTGTTAAATTTAAAGATATTATGGGTGAGTCTAACTTTGAAATGATCAATCCTGACCATCAGATTTTTACGATTACAAAGCCAATGAAAAAGCGTGTTGATCTTAAAATTGCAATTGGTCGCGGGTACGTTCCTTCAGAAAGACATGAGCTTGCCGATAAAGTTGTTGATGAGATCGTTGTCGACTCGGCTTTTTCTCCTGTTCGCCTTGTAAACTACTTTGTTGAAAATACACGTGTTGGACAAGATACAGACTTTGATCGACTCATTCTTGAAGTAACAACAGATGGAAGAGTTTCTCCACAAGAAGCCTTAACATTTGCAACCCAGATTGGAATTCTTCATTTAAAGATTTTTGATGAGCTTAAATTTCAAGATATTTCCTTCGATAAGGAAGAAGTTGAATACGATACAGACCGTGATCAAATCTTGTCTAAGCTTGGCTTACGCATCAACGAAATTGAACTGTCAGTGCGTTCGACAAACTGCCTAGCGCAAGCAAATATCAATACCATTGCCGAACTTGTCGTCATGCCGGAATCGGAAATGCTCAAGTTTCGCAATTTTGGTAAAAAATCACTGAACGAAATCAAAGCCAAACTTGAAGAAATGAGCCTTCATCTTGGTATCGATCTCTCACGTTTTGGTATTAACCGTGACAACGTGAAAGAGATTGTTGATGAATACATGAAAGAAAAGTCAGGAAAAGAACAATGAGACACCGGAAGCAAACTGTAAAACTGGGCCGTACCTCTTCGCACCGACGTTGTTTGATGGCTAATATGCTCAAGTCACTAGTTGAGCATGGACGTATCGAAACAACAGTCGCAAAAGCTAAAGTACTTAGACGTCATGCTGATCGATTAGTGACGTTGGCAAAGAGAGGAACTCTTGCTAGTCGACGCGCAGCCATTGCAAAAATGATGATTAACTTTAATCACCTGACTCCCAAAGAAGCGAGACAGGCAAAGCAAGGGGATCTGTCACACTACAACACCGATCGTAAAGTCGTTAAAAAGCTTTTTGATGAGCTTGCAGGGCGTTATACTGATCGTGATGGTGGTTACACGCGTATCATTCGTATGGGTAATCGACCAGGCGACACGGCACCTCTTTGTATCATTGAATATGTTCGTTAATCTTTATTGAGCCATAATATCTATGGCTCAAAATCTCTCTTTACATTCCATAACAACTCTCGTAAGATGGGGAAATCAGAATTAGGATTTTCTTAGAGGACGATTATGACTATACGTATAGGAATCAATGGTTTTGGACGCATTGGAAGGTCTGTTTTTCGCCTCGCTCATGAGAAATTTAATGGGATTGAAATCGTCGGAATCAACGACTTAGTTCCGGCTCCTAATCTCGCTTATCTTGTCAAACACGACTCCATTCATGGGCGCTTTTCTAAAGATATTCAAAGTAGAGAAGGTGAATTTACAGTAGAAGGGACAAAGACGCATGTTCTAGCAGAAAAAGATCCGACCAAACTCCCTTGGAAGGATCTTAAGGTTGATTATGTGATTGAATCAACAGGTCTTTTTACAAAGTTAGAAGATGCAAAAAAACATTTAGAAGGTGGTGCTAAACGGGTCGTTATTTCAGCCCCAGCTAAAGGTGATGTTCCCACCTATGTGATGGGAGTGAACCACACCAAATACGATCCAAAAACTGATCATGTGGTGTCTAATGCCTCATGTACAACCAACTGTCTTGCCCCAATTACCAAAGTGCTTCTCGATCATTTTGGGATTGAAGAAGGGCTTATGACAACTGTTCATGCATTGACTGCAACCCAACCGACTCACGACGGTCCTTCAAAAAAGGATTTAAGAGGAGGGCGCTCTGGATGCATGAATATTATCCCAGCCTCAACCGGGGCAGCTAAAGCCGTGGCGCTATGTCTTCCAGAAGTCAAAGGAAAACTGACAGGAATGGCATTTCGCGTTCCCGTAGCCGATGTTTCTGTCGTTGATTTAACAGTTAAGCTGACGAAATCGACGAAATATGATACCATTTGTGACATGATGAAGCAGGAAGCGAATTCCAACCTAAAAGGAATTTTAGGTTACACAGAGGAAGATGTAGTTTCTTCAGATTTTATTGGAGACTCCCATTCCTCAATTTTCGATCGACATGCTGGAATCGCGCTCAATGACAATTTCTTCAAACTTGTCTCATGGTACGATAACGAAATCGGCTACTCCTACCGCCTCCTTGACTTAATCAAGTATATGGCATCGAAAGACTGAGTTTTTTCTCATGTTCTTTAGATTCCAAAATTAACTTTTAAAACATGGAAAGGTACCAGTGAATTTTACACGCGAACCTATTATCGAAACGATTATTACCCCAAAAGAAGGGTTTAAACTTGTCATCCGTAACAGTAATGGAAATTCTCAAGAAGAGCACTCGGTTAGTAGCGTTGAGGTAGTTTCCTTTGGAAAATCATTCTTCTTTCGCTCATTAGAGAAACCTAAAGCATTTTTATTGCCAGTCTCCGATTTCGAAGTGATTGAAACTCGAGAGACACGCACTGTACTCAAAAAACCAAAGATCGAGAAGTCGATTAAAATTGGAGGAGGCAAAGCTTCAAAGTCTAAAGGGAAAGAACTTCCTCCTGAGGAAGAAGAGGCTCCACCTGAAGAGCCCAAAAAACGCACGCGTGGCAAGGCATCTCGCCGTCGTCGTTCAACTAAGAAAGAGGAAAAAGCACAAGCAGAAGTAGAAGAAGTTGTGGAAGACTCTGCTGAAACGACAGTTACAGAAGAAGAAGTGGCACAACCTCAACGTCGCACCCTTCTACCTCCTCCAACAAGTCTAATTTCTGAGCAAATCAACCGCTATAAAGATTATCTAGCAGCTGAAGGGGCACTCCTTCCTGAAGAGTTGGAAGAAGGAGATAAAGTCGAAGAGCTTCCCAAAGAACCTACAGATGATCTTTCTTTTTTGCCTCAAGATGAAGTGACATCGCAAGAGCCTCCTATGTTCGAAGAAACTTCTGAAGAAGAGAAGATTGTCGAAATAGAAGAAGAGGCTCCAACGTCACCAGAAGCAGAAGACTAATCGAAAATCTTGAAGGTTAAGTCCTGGTAAGGGTACACTAGTTGTACTCTTGCCATTCGTATGCTCGGGTGGTGGAATTGGTAGACACAAGGGACTTAAAATCCCTTGGACCTTGGTCCGTGCGGGTTCGAGTCCCGCCCCGAGCATATTGTAAATGAATGGTTTACGGAAAAATTGTTCAGCACAAATAATCCAAATTCTTGCCCGTGGACCAACTGAGGACCACTAAAATACAAAAGATAGAGCAAGGAGACAACAGACCACATGACTAACTCAGAAAAATTAACTTCAGGAGTAGTCATGAATATCCCCCAAGGAATCGACCGCAGAGTCGCCAAAAATGGAGAAGTCTCTTACCGAGTACGCATCCGTATCAAAGGACATCAATCTTTTTCAAAAACATTTAAAAACCTCACACATGCCAAACAGTGGAAGCGGATCACTGAATCATCTGTAGAAAAAAGAGAATATGTTCATCACGCCGTTGGAAAAGAAAAAACGCTTTCAGATGCTATCGAAAAATACTTTGTAGAAGTTTTACCGTATCAATCAAAAAATGGAGATCACATACAAACTCATCTCCTCAGATGGAAAGAAGAACTAGGCTTTTCAACCCTTTCAAAAATCAAATCTGGTGACCTCTCACAAATCAGAGATAAACTCCTTGCCGAAACAACCCCTAGGGGAAAAGAGCGGTCCCCATCCACTGTTGTCCGCTATATTTCCAGTCTCTCTCATCTATTTTCAGTCGCTATCAATGAATGGGACTGGATTAAAGAAAACCCCGTGAAATACATGAAAAAGCCCAAAAATGCTCAAGGACGGACCCGCTATTTATCCAAAGAAGAAGCCCAAAAACTTCTTCAAGAGTGCAAAAATAGTAAAAGCTCTTATCTTTTCACCATTGTTTTGATTGCACTCCAAACAGGAATGAGACAAGGAGAAATTCTCTCTCTTAAATGGGAAGACATTGATTTTGACAATCAGTGGATTTATCTCAAGCAAACAAAAAATGATACTCCAAGAACGGTTCCACTTACCCAAGAAATTCTAAAGTTGCTGAAGCATTCCATAGAAAAAATCTCCCCTCTTGTCTTTCCATCGCCTATGAACCCTGAAAAACCCATTGATATCCGTAAAGCATGGGTAACCGCCTTGAAAAGAGCAAAAATTGAAAACTTCTTGTTTCATGACCTTCGACATACGACCGCCTCTTATCTCGCAATGGAAGGGTATGGCTATGGGCAAATCGCAGAGATTTTGGGTCATAAAAGCCTTCAGATGACCAAAAGATACGCTCATCTATCTCATGAAAACAAACGTTTAATGCTAAAAACAATGGAGAACTTGTGCACATGTCCGACTTGAGCTTAGAAGAACAAAAGTTATTTGAAAAACTCTTCAAGATGGAAAGTGGCTTTTTCATGAATATGAACACTTCAGAAATGCGATTATTTTTCTCTTCTTATGACATCGATATCAATAGCAAACCTTTCAATAAATATGGAACTCTAATGGCGGATAAATTGCGAGCCTTTTGGAAATTTGCATCAAATCAATGTGTCGTCAAGGTCCATCGAGACTTACTAAAACTTGTTAGATTGGAAGAACGTGATTCATCTAAGCAGATGTATTCTTCATTTAAAATGGATAATCCTCACTCTTATATTTCCGGTGACATTCAAAAAGCAGAAGAAATTTTATGCCAATTAGAACAAAAGCCGGATAGCCCAAAGAAGTACCAAAAAACGAAAACCCCTCAGGAGCGTCATTCTTCTCACACTGCCTTAAAAGAAGGAGTTTTGTCTATAGCTCGCGAGTTATGGAAAGAAAATCCCAATCTATCTCAATCAGATATCATGAGAAAAAATCTCTTCAAAGAAAAACTCAAAAATCTATGCGATACATTGGATGTCCAAGCAAAAAAAGAAACACTAAGAAAGTGGCTAAGTGAAATCGACCCAAGAGACCAAGAGAACAAACCAGGACCTAATAAAAAAGGGTGAATTTTTCATGAAAAATCAAGAAATCCATATAAACGCATTTTTAAGAGGTTTTAGGGGTTTTTTGTGTGTTATCTGCATCTACCATCGATAAAGGTAAAGATAAGCGCATACAGGTCAAATATGAAGGTCAATTTTTCTGAAGTTGGTCATTTTCAGCAATATTAAACAAAAAATTTAACAATTAGTATCCATTAGACACATCATTTAAAGAAATAGGATGATTAACACTAATTTTCTTTGGGCTCATCTTTATGAGGCTCTTCAAAATGAAAAACTTTTATTGGAACTAGATACCTCTACATAGTTAATAGGCGTCGATTAGTGTTTTTTACTTCGATTTCGAGTTTGGTCAATCGGTATTCTGTAGATTTTGCAAATGCTGAGAGTTTATCTGAAAGTTTAACAATATCACATCTTAATGTTTTAAAAACGAGTAAGACGGTTCCGATAATCGAGGCTATTGTGATTATCGTAGGACCAGTAATTTCCATTATTTTGATTCTTTTTTCTTAAATAGGTCTTCAAAGGTCACTTCACCATTTGTTAGTTCAACAATTTTTTGCGCGGTAGTTGTTCTAGGAGAGTTAATTCCAGCGATAATTTTATGCAAGGCAGATTCAGTAATTTCTAACCTTCTTGCAAAACCTCTTTTCGTTATGCCGTATTTTTTTAAGTAGTCTTCAATATTCATCACTATAAGTTTATAGAATTAAGCATTTTTCATGAATATAGATAAAAAATGATCAAAAGTGTGGATTTTTAATCTATACTTTTTGTATAAATGGTTTTACATACGAAAAACGCTCTCTAAGCGGGGTAGTGACCCGCAAAGAGAGCTAACCAAAACCAAGCAAAAACGGAGTTTGCTTATGTCTCAGCTAGAACCATCATATGAATTACTCAAAAGATTGCAAGGAAGATTACATCTCATCAAGAATTTTCGAGATCTTGGGGAAGAATCTCTCAATCGTGGACTTACGGTTTCTGCTCTTGTCGATCTTCCTCTTACCTCTGGTTGGTTGGAGTTTCATAAAACGGGAGCAACGTTTAAAGGTAATCTCAATGTCCATATTAAAAAAGTCATCATCAAATCAAGACTCAAAGAACATATCCAAGAAGAAGCTTTTGGGTATTATTCGCATGAACCGTTTGATGTTCGGCAACTTGAAGAGATCATCACTCAAATAGTCAAAGATTCGATTTCAAGTCTCTAAAAGTAAATGATAAAAGCGTCAGATGGATTTTTATTTGGCGCAATTATCATCTTGCTCCTATTGGGACGGTTTTTTATCTATTGGGATCATCTGAATAAAATCAAAGTTTTTATCCTTATGTTCTTCAATAACTTAACATAAAAAGTACTTTCATCCCATTAGTTTCTTTTTCATTTTAGGCGCTCTTTTTTGCTCTTTTCTATAGAGAACAGTGCTTTCATTTCATTACGGTTATTTATATCCCATTAAATACTAGTGGTTTATGTACATAAAACTCTAAGTATTCATAAAATAAGAGCATGTCAAAACAATCTTCAAAAGGAGGAAGGACATGACAAAACTTATCCCGGTCACAAAATGGAACAACCATCACGAGTGGCCAACAGAAGCGGGGCTTCGCTACTATATTTTTAATGCTGAGTTCAACGGCTTTAACAAAGTGATAAAAAAAGTAGGAAGAAGGATTTTGCTGGATGAAGCAAAGTTTTTCGAATGGGTAGAAGATAAGAATGGAGGAGAAGTATGATTATCGATATAGAGACGGGGTTTGTTGAGAGCCAAACCCCTAATGAGCATAATATAAAAGGTGATCATAGTTTACCAACAGATAAAGATAAAATCAATAATGATGAAGGTGTTTTTCAAAATTTTCATCTGAATGAAAAAGGAGTGTGGTTTTGTCCAGAGGGTGGACAAGGAGAAAATATAGAACCTCTTTGGATTTGCTCTCCTCTTTTTGTTCTAGCAGTGACAAGAGATGAGAATAATGAAAACCATGGGAGACTTCTTAAATTCTTCGATTTTGATGGCATGCTTCATCAATGGACCCTCCCGATGGAACTTCTTGCAAGTGATGGTTCCGAATATCGCCGGGTCCTTCTTTCTTTA
>Ga0180433_10000175_pt1 | contig 108989 bp, 116 predicted proteins | sample SS_ome_8_FD_132980 | JGI IMG/M metagenome (GOLD analysis project Ga0180433, IMG submission 132980) | Hypersaline lake sediment archaeal communities from the Salton Sea, California, USA - SS_1_D_1 metaG | ecosystem: Environmental > Aquatic > Non-marine Saline and Alkaline > Hypersaline >... | reverse complement strand
CGCGCGGCCGCTGCCTGGTCCTCTGCGTACTTCTTCCGCTCTTCTTCGGCGTTGCGAGCAGCGACTTCTATGTCGAGCAGCATCTTCTTCCTGTCCTCCACGAGCTGGCGCTCCTTCTCCCGAACCTCCTCCAGTTTGGTCTGCGTTGCCTTCTCAACCGCTGCGCGCACTGCCGCTGCCTGCTCCTCATTGCGCATCTCCCTCTCTGCAACGGCGCGACGTGCCACCTCCTCTTTCTCCTTCTCTGCCTGGCGTACCTTTGCCTCAGCTGCGCACACTACTTTCTTTTTCTCCAGCTCAGCGGCGGCATCTCGCGCTTCCGCCTGCTTCTTTCTCTCTTCCTCGGCTTCGCGGGCTTGCTGCCGCAGGACCTCCACCTCACGGGCATACGCAGACGCAGCAGCCTCGATTTGTTTCCGCGTGGCTGCTCTTTCCGCGTCCTGTCGGTGCCATCTCCATGCTTCACGCGCCTTGCGCTTTTCGTCCTCAGACACCTCGGCGCCGTGCAGCTCTCCCTCGGCAAAGCGTGCGGAGCCACAGATGACCGAAAGTCGCTGCCAGAAATCTCGACCAAGCGCTGCCCCCGCCGCTGTCTCCTCGAGGACTCTCAGAAGCGCTGTCTGGCCAAGGGGTCTCTCCAGAAGAAGCCGAGCCAACGCGCAGTGCGCTTCACTGCCAGCCTGCACCAAGTAGCTTTTGCATGCCTCTTGGGGAAGGTCGAAAATCATCATGGCAAAACTTCCGCGAAGGTGGCCCTCACGCCGTTAGCTGCGGCAAGTGGTCTTCAAGGTTGGGCCACGTGTCTGCGTTCAAATGCGCTCATGGGCATTTGCTCGCGTCTAGGATTCACGGAAGAGGAGTGCGGCGGGTGGTTCGCGGCCCGCCTTCGCACGCGCGGCCACCGACCGGCAGCACCGCATGCATAGTCAGCGCTCGGGGTCCTTCGGGGACATCCGGCGACGACTTTCGTCGTGACTGACTGGAGCGACTGCACATCACACCTTTCTCTCGCCACAAGGAGGGGACACTGGCAACCAATGCGTGTTCAAGATTTCCGCCTCTCGTTGTTCACCCCACACCGGCCGTTTAGCGAAACGTGCCCGGCCGTTTGGCTCGCAGGGTCCACGTGGATAGTTTGAGCACGGATTTTCCGCACTTCTCGCGACTGGCTGCTACTATACACAAGGGGGGAGGGGCTAGGTGACAGAGAAAGCATAGCTGGACAGCTCGCGCGGGGCCGGGGCAGATTGGCGTAGAATGCCATCGCGGCGATGTTGAAAACCCATGCATCGGGAGGCCGCCATGGCTACCTCATGCGCGCCGCCGTGCCTGGTTCCGGGGCACCAGTATGATGGGGATTATGTTCCTCAGCCGGTGCTGTCCGAGACTGTGTCTCCCTGGCCGCGGTATGGCGGGCCATTGGTCCAAGGACGAGTCTCCAATCTGAGTGGCACGGGGGTCGAGCTATCTCAGGCGGCTTTTGACATGGTGCACTGCGCTAGGGCTCTTGCTCGAAATGTTCTCGTCGTCGATAAGTGCCGGGTGAGGCTCTTTTGCTGCCATTGCGGGGCTGAGCTACACGATGGCGAAGACGGACGCAGGCACCTCGCGAATGAGGGCGTAAGCATGCTGGCGACTTTCGAGAAGCCCAAAGCATCGCAGCTGCGAAAGAGTGGCTGGCGCACGCTGTTGGACAAGGCGGTCGGCCCTTCCTCCCTGCAGTGGCACAAGTCTGAGACGGGGTGGAGGGCCACGCCGGTCGCCGAAGCAGTCGCCTAATGTTTCCGCGGCAGTCGCGACAGACGCAAGATCACGAGATGGTGAAATCCCGACGCGCAAAATGGGCTTCTACTGGGTACACCTGCGGCCCGACACCCACGAGGTTTGCTACTACGGGGAGGCAGCGAGCTTCGCGCTTGAGTCGGGCTGGCGAAAGAGATGGCCCAAGGTTACCATCGTGATCCCGGGCTGCGACAGGGAGTCCGAACAAGACCTTATCGCCCACGTGCACATGGATTATGAGGCGGACACCTACACCCAATTCACTCTGAGGGGCGGCCAAAGCGACGCATATCGCATTGCAGAAGAAGAACCCTTGTGTTGGCTTCGTGGACACGACGAGCCGTACGCGTTCGAGGCTGAGCACGCCTACTTCTTCCCCATGGTTGGTTGGGTTCACCTGGATCCTGTTCTGGGAGTGGTCTCTCACTACGCCGAGGACGTAGCCACAACTCTGGAGGCAGCGTATGCGGCACAAGAAAGCCAGGTCACCACGACCATACGCTTGCAGGACGAGACAGAGCTAGACATTTGCGTGCACCTGCGGCCCTGCGGTCGCCATTACCAGCGCACGCCAAGCGGCTATAGAGATGTCCGGCGGCTCGTCCAAGGGTGTCGCTCTTCTGGAGAGAACCCTACGCTGTCCCTGCCCGTTCGAGTGCATTAAATCATTCTTTGAGCGAATGTTCATGTGACGAAACAACGGCTCCTGCCTATTGACTTATCAGACCAATTTTCAGACGATCTCTAAGTGCGCTTCGCAAGTCCTTGCTCCACACGTGCGGGAGGGGTCTAACCGACAGATAGACAATGAGCCGACGCGGACCGACGGTCTGCCTTTCGAGGGGCAGCGGGCGTCGCGGCCGCACCACCGCGCTTTCCTGCAGAGGGGAGCTCCGCAGTCTGGAAGTCACCTGCACGGAGAGCTTCTCTCCGTGAGCGCGTCCTTTGCGTGGAGGGGACAGCCTTTCGACCATGGCCATCTGAGCGCGACCTGAAACGGGCGTTCGTGGGCCGCGCAGGGACGAGCTCCCAGCATGTCCGCCTCGGATAGGACCAATCGCGGAGGGTCTCCTTGAGGAGGCACGTGAAGAACTGCTTGAACACGTCTGGGAAGCCCCGCGACGTCCTGTAACTGACCATTTCGTAGACCCTGCGCGACTCTTCCGCCTTCCTCTTCGAAGCGCAAAGGCACGCGCGGCTCACCGCGCGAACCTGGAGAAAGTGTTTCATCTGCCCCAGACGGAGGCAGGAGAAGTCAGTGGCGCAGTCGAAGAGGCTGTCAATGATCGCCTCAAGTACGGGCTCCATGTGGTGGCCCCGAAGAACAAAGTCTGACCCCAAACGTCACGATGACCTTCTCTCGCCACCTTTTTGTAGAGCCGAAGCTGGGAGTGGTGCCGCACGGGACGACTGGGAAGATGGCCGTCGACTTCCGTGGGAGCCGGCTTCTCGGGGCGCCGGTCGTTCCGTTTAGGACTCGACCTGACAGCTCTCCCCAGAGGGGGGCCTGTACAGCGGCAGCCTTCGACCAAGTGCGCAGATGCTGACCTCGGAGTCCTGACGCCGCCTTTGCGCTCGAGGCGTTCCAAATCTGAAGTCCAGCGCGGAGGCTTCGCACGCCGCTAGTGCAGTGGCTGCGGATTTTTGCGCAGTGCGGAGGCGGGATCGCCTCTAAGCCTGGGGCGGCGTCGAGCCCGCTAGCCCCCGCATGCACCGGTCGAAAACCGCATCTTGCCTCCAGTTTTTCCACGCCTCTTCCACCTCTTTGGCCGTTGGCCCCACGGGGACGTCGCGCATCGCCTGTGCCACCGCCTCCATCGTCCACTCCTCAATCCAAGCCACCTTGTCTCCTCCGTAGCAGGCGAAAGAGTGGTCGTGTCGAACACAGATCGGGACGCTCCCTAGCAAGAGACACTCGAGCAAGCGAGGGCTGGGGTCGATGCCGTTTCCTAGAGGGCAGAGCACGTACTTATGGGCAGCATATCGACCCGCCGTGTAGATTCGTCCCGTCTCCCCGTTCTCGCTCATCGCGACATCGAGCTCGCAGAATTTGTCGGGATTACTCTTGACGAGCTGCGCTGCTGCAGGCCTTTCGACGTACTCCGAGCCGCATTGGTTCTCTTCCCTCATCCGCCAGCAGGCTACAGGCGTCTCATTCCGGAGTTCCCAGGCTAGTCCCGAAGTCCACAGCCTTCGGAGGGTCGTCTCGTAATGGGGGGTGTGTGTGGCCAGTCCGACGCTCAGACTCCGAGCCTTGGGGTGGAGGGCCGTGCGATTCTCCATGTACCAGGCGCCCAGAGGTGCATGGGCGAGAATCCTTTTGGTCTCTGCGGGGAAGTGGATAAAAGGGGAGAAGTCGCTGCAAGCGCTGAAGAGCACGAAGGGGTCTGTGAGGCTGAGGATTTCATCGACGTGCGTGGGCAGGTAATCCGTCTTTATGTAGACGCTTCGCACCGGCATTCTCGTGGTGTTCGCGACCTTCCGAGAGGCAGTGAGTACGACATCGCAGCAGCGCGCAAAGTCGCACGGCTCGTCCGCAGCCATCAAGTCCGAATGGTGCCCCATCATCCATGTGGATCTGGGAGGACACAAGTCCGACAAGTCCGACACCGGGTCGGGCAGCCGCTGCCACACGAGACCCAAAAGAGCCACGAATATGAGGCCCCCCAGGAGCAGGAGAACAGTAGCGACTCGAAAGCTCATTTCCAGAAGGCGACATTCAGGCGCTGGAGGAAGCGGCGCACCGGTCCGGGACGGGATGTCGCGCGGACGGTGCTTCCGAGGGGCACCTTGGCGGCGAGCGCTCTCGTTTCTCCCCTCGCGAGGAACGCTTCGCTACCGCAAACTCCCTCTCCCTTCGGAAGAGCTGGGCTTTGTGGGCCTCACGCTCTTCTCGATTGAGGCTCTGGCCCCGACGCCACTTCGCATAGAGGCCCAGCAGCTCTCTTTCCGTCGGAGCCTCTAGGACGGCAGCAGAAAGAATCGCACTTTCCGCCCCAGGCTGGTGCCTGTCTCGTGGTGCCCCCTTCACGGTCTGGCCATCGCTGTAGAACGCGACGGGCGCGCGGAAGGCGCGCGCCTGCGTGAGGTGCCAGCAGATGCCCCAGGCCTCTTCCCCCTCGGCTTTTCGAAGGTATTTTCGAAGCTTTTCGTCTGGGACACATGTGGTGCGGCGCCTCTGCTGGATCTGCGTGGCCGTCATGCGCTCTGCTCCAAGAATTTGTACACGTCCCACCACGAGATCGGGAACGCCCGTGAGAGCGATGCCGTAAGCGCCCGTCTGGAAGCACGGAGGGGGCTTCGTCCGCACCTCGATGCTCTTGGAGCCGGAGAAAATCTTCGCGGCCCACTCAGGGTGGACTGTGACGACGTTGTCTATCATTTCCTCCGCGGACGAAGGAGCCCAGCTTCTGCGGAGCGCTGCAGGAGACATGACCGAAGGCCCCCACACCACCGCCGCTCCTTTAACTTTGGCTGCAGGGAGGTCCTCCGCGCTGCGAACTCGCCCCGCACCTGGAATTGTTTCATAGGAAGAGGTTTGCTGGAGACTAGGTAAACTGAGAGCACATGCTTTCGCCATCTGGTTCACAAAGCGCGGCAGTGCGTGCTTTGAAGATCTACGGCAATGTTGCGCCTGTGTGGAAGGAATTTCCAGGGCGCAACTGCTACCTTGGACGCGGGAGCGTCGGGGGAGAGATCAGCCAAGCCAACATTCCTGGGGGCACGCTTTCAGACTGCCAGCGCGAGTGCGCCTCCACGGAAGGGTGTCAAGCGGCTGTCTGGGGAGGCTCTACCTATGGCGACACTTGTTACTTCCTGCGTGATATCGATCGCCCTCAGAACTGCGATTCTGCGCCCTCCTCGGTCGTCTCCTTCGTGCGCACAAACGCCAATGCTTCCACGTTCGCTGCCCCAGCCTGCGTCACCACAAACAGCATGGACAATAGCGCGCCCAACATTGGAGGGCGCCAGGCCGCATCATCCCCAGAGGAGTGCTGCGCGCAGTGCGACGCCAACCCCGCGTGTACTGTGGCCGTCCTGTACCAGGGTTACTGCTACCTCAAGGCTCCTGTCGACCCAAGCCAGTCAGAGGTGCCCGCGTCCCCCGGACGGACACAAGTAATTCCTGGCGGGAACCCAAATTCCCCCTCGCCCCCACGGCCCAAGACATGCTCCGTCGCAGCAAACACAGATAATTCTGGGGCCAACCTGGGTGCGCGCCAGGCCGCATCCTCCCCGGAGGAGTGCTGCGCGCAGTGCGACGCCAACCCCTCATGTACGGTAGGTGTCTTCTACGAGAACTTCTGCTATCTCAAGTCTCCTGCTGACCCAACCCAGACGCAGGAGCCCAACGCTCCTGGACGAACGCAGGTAATTCCCGGTGGGGTTTCCGCCCCCTCTGCTCCCGTCAATCCCCCGCCCACGCCGCACGTGGGAGGGTCTCACATCGGCTACATGACGTGGGAGGGTTGCGACATCCCTGCAGGCAAGGCCGGAAATTCCGTCGACCTGTCTCAGGTGGGCGGACCCAACACTTCCGCTGAGGAATGTTGGACGAGGTGCCAAAGCTACAACACTACGGGCCCTGGCACTACTGCGGGCGAATACGTGTGTACTTCCTTCCAGCAGTCAGGAGACTGGGCCTGTTGGTACCACGACAAAAGCGCGCTTGGTCCCACAGCTCCCTTCACAACCGCCAGCCCGTCCGCCTCGACAGTGTACGTAATGGCCCACGGACCGAGCTACGTCAGCCAGCTCGGCAAGGCGGACTGCTTTCTGGATGCCACCCAGCAGAGCAAGAGCAAGTCCCACGAGCTCGTCGCGCAGAACTGTCCCAATCTGGCCTTGAGCACGGCGAAGAAGGTTCAGGACTCTGGACAGGACGTGTTTTTGGGAACGATAAACGCCGTGAACTCCGTCCTCCCAGTGTGCGCCCCACAGACGTACCAGACAGTACAGACTGACCCCCGCGTCGGCACGACCCCGACAAGTTGCCAGTACACGCCCCCTGGCGAAATCTCGCAGTGCTGCCACAAGCCATACTGCGCGCCTTGGGACCTGCACTGTGTGATCCCAATTGGCAGCACGTCGAAAGACGGGTACTGCGGCTACATCTCCACGCACAACACATGCGAGGGCGGTCCCGACCCCTCCGCGAAATGCAACCCCCCTGGCTCCAACCCCTTGTTGTGGCAGTTTGAGTGCTCCGACGAAAAAGACTGCATCTTCGTCACCGGCGGAGGAGTACGCAAAGAAATCAACCGGACTCGGTGCCATTTCCCTCCAGAAGGAGACCCTCTCCACGTCAAGGGGTTCTACAACGACGATACTGACGCGTGCGTATGTGACGACATCCCCGGGAAAGAAGTCATCATGAGGAATGAGGCGCCTCCATTTCAGTTCGATCCGTCGCGGCCCTTCACCCCTGGCGCGGGTATCTCACTCGGCGATTGGAATGGAGCCGCCAGCTCATGCAACGACGACGTCAAACCACCCGGCTATGACGTCTCGGAGCAGGAGGCGGAGCGGGGACTTCCCCAGCTCGGCCAGACTGCGTGTGATGGCCCAAAGCCAACTTCTGGTTTCCCCTACTGCTCGAAGACCACGCAGGAGGGCGCACAGATCCAGTGGGAGAATCTGAACGAACCCGCCACATCCAAGCCTTGCACCTTCCCAATCGGGCCGGACTTCGAATACTGCGCGGACGTCCCAGTTATACAGTGTAAGCAAGGAGACTTCAAGACCTCAAGTGGTTGCGCTAGCGACCAGCCTACGCAGCAGTATTGGACCTGCCAGGGCAGCGGCGACGACGCCGGCTGCGCGATCTGCACAGAAGACTGCAAGGACGTCTTCTTCCACAAGGACGAGTGCGAGCAAGCAACTTCGTGCTCTCCTCGATACCTGATCCAGTGCGCAGGACCGAACGGGGGAGGCGGCACGTGTGTCCGATGCAACTATGGAGGCCACGACCACGATGGCATCGACCTCGACTGTGTCCAGGACGCTCAGACTTATGGAGTCTTTGGCGGAGCCTTCTACGACAGGTCAGCGTACGTCACGAACAATCCGCTCGGGCCCTACACGCGGCAGTCCTCCGACCTTGACCGCGGCTGGGATCAGATCTACTACCTCGACAAGGCGAGCTGCGACGCCGATCAAAAACTCAATAAGCGCGGCTCCGGCGTCATCTGCACAAAGGACGACGAATGCCTGTCGCGGTGGTGCGCGTTTGGGGACAATTGCCCGGATTGGGGCATCTGCTCGCCAATGTCCTCCCAAAATCTTCAAAACGCCATAGAGGAGGGGGACGACACAGCGATGAGCTGTCCCTTATTTCGCGGGGAACACGGATGGGTAATGCCTGAGGACGCGCGGAGCAATTTTTGGGGAGACACGTGGTGCAACTGCGACGACCCTCTCTTTACGAGGTGTGGCAGCGGCCCTACTGGAGAGTGCATGTATCCCGGGACGGAGGGGCCCTGCGGCCAGTCAAACGACACCGGCGAAGCTGTTGGGCTGCGCGGTGGCGCACCTCTGAAGGGTGCCGGTTTGAATCCCGAAGGCCGCGACAGCAAGGGAGCCAAGGACTTGCCCGCGGCCCGACCCCTCCCTGAGCCGCCTAGTCCTGGCGCGTAAGCCGCAGGAAATGGTGTGCGTTAGGCGGCACAGTTGCTGCCGAAGACAAAAGAAACAATACTAGCCCCGACCTCACAATGCGCACAAGGCTGGGAGAAGAGTCCCAAGGCCCCGCTCGTGGTACGAGCGCTCGCGAGGTGGAGCTCTGTTTCGGACGGGTGCGCTCCTACCTGGCTGGATCGCAGGAGGCGCGAAAGGCATGGGGCGTGGAAGACATGTTCGAAGCTCTAGACAATCTTGACTTGCCCGAGGGTCCAGAGCGTCAATGCCGGCGCGCATTCCTTTCGCGGCTTGAGGAGCTGGCCTCCTCGGGCGACCCTCCAGTAAATGGACTCGCGACTAGCACTTCTCCTCTTAGTCTCCATAGCTCTGGGTGTGACAGTATGGTACGTGCAGACGCACGAGCCTCAGGGGGCGCCCTCGCGGCCTCCACGAGGCATGTCCCCGCCCACAGCGAGCGCAGCCGGCGGCGCTCCGGCGTCTAAGGCGCCCGGAGCGGCGGCCAGGGCGGGAGCTTGGTGGTGCGGCTCCGGGGACAATTTCTCCCGCACCGCCACGTGGGTGCGCGCCCCCGCCACCTTCGCTGTGGGCTCGCCCACGGACTTCCCGGCCTTCCAGGCGGAGGGCGCCTGCGGCGCCGATGTCTACCGCCAGGCCAAGCAAGACCTGGAGTCCTTCTCTCTCTTTGGCCGCCGCTTGCCATTCGCGAGCCTGATGGCCTGGTGCGTTTCTCTCCTGAAGAGCAACCCCTTCGCGGGGCTCTCAGGGAAGCAGTTGCCCTACGCCAACGCATTCGAGAACGAGCCCGGCTTCACAGTGGTCCTCTCTCACCACCAGCTAGCTTTCTGCGTGGTAAACGTGCTCTTCGGCAACACGGTGGAGGGTTTCGAGTGGAATGGTCTGAGCGCCCGTTTCGGGCTCGCGGCCTGCTGCCCCGTCCCCACCTATCCTCAGGCCGTGCTTGCCTTCCTGGCCAGCATCGCCGCGTCGCCTGATGAGGGACGCTCCACCTATATCGGCTACTCCATTCCCAAGGACTTCAAGCCTGACATTACGACGCCCAAGACCCAACGCATGGCGGCCATCGAGGTCGTCGACCTCTCACAGGAGAGTTTCAAGGGGACCCGTGGCATGATGTCGGGGTTGCCATTTGTCTCCGTGACGGACGTCGCGGGGAACCACATAGGCGGCGGGGCCGCGCTCTGCGCCATCGCGGACAGCCAAGACGAGAGTCTAGTGCAATTCTACAGCGACACCCTCTTCCTCTCCTTCTTCGCCGCATTTCCTAGGCCAGCGGAGGGGCCTCTGGCCCCGCCAATGCTGCCTGCCTACCCCGTGTCATCAGTGTTTGGGGTTCGTCGCTACCTTAACTATCTTTCTGGACACAACGACGGGGGGCCGTGCGGAAGGATCCTCGACCCATTTTGGAACGCGGGCCTTCCGGGGCTGTCTAGCGCCATTTCCGTTCCTGTGTCTTCGTCCGCCGGGCGCGAGGAGGTGCGGATGTTCCCGCAGGTTTTCGTGGCGGTCACGTCTCAGGGCGGCATACCAGATTGCAAACCGCAGTTCCAGCCCCTCTGCACGAGCAACCAGAGCGCGGCCCAGCGACAGCCGCAGATGTTGACGGACAATGTCCAGGTCCTCTATGCGGCGTATGAGCCGACGAATTACAGCCTCCTGGCCGAGGCGATGCCGATCCTAGTCAAGAAGGTGGGCATTAGCAAATTTGGCAGCGGCCTGTGGTTTGGAGACTCGAACCTCTTCTTCCTCGTCGACTGGATCGCGGTCTCTCTGTGTTCAGGGTACGACCCGCCAACGCTCAACTACTTCTTCTACGGTCCCCATTGGTGCGAAAATGGGCCAAACGACTGCTATCTCCTACCAAGCGAAGAATGCGTGCGCTGCATTCCTCCTGGCCAAACGGCCGCCTACCTCACCTCTGCCTGCGGGAGCACGGGCTATACTGATATCATCACCAGGTTTCAGGAGTCCTCGCCTGCCCAGGTACTCGACGCCGTGAACAAAGCCCTCGAGTCGCCTGCCACTCAGCAGATCTTCGACATTCTCCTGGCAGCCTAGAGCCCGGTGCTCGGAGGCAGCGCGGGCCACGTCTTCCCAGGCTTCAGGCACGTGGAGTCCAGATTCCGGCTTCCCACCTTCGCAGGGGGCAGTGGCTCGCCCACCTTGCAGCACTGGCTACCGAAGTCCTCATCGATGGAAAACTCACGGAAAACTCCGTCACAGCCGGGGCAGCACAGAGCGCTCGCGACCTCGTCGGGGGGGACGTCCCAAGTCGGCACGTTTGAGGGATCCGTTGAGGAAATGTTCTCGCAGTGAGTCTGCCCGATCGTGTGTCCTCCCTTGCAGTATGCCTGGCAGTATCCTGGGCTGCTGGGGTCGCCGGATTCGCAAAGCGAGACGGGCTTGTTATAAGCGCAGGCATTCATGTCGCCGTTGCAGCAGTGATAGCCGTGCTCCGTCGCTTTGTAGCTCCAGTCCCCTCCGTCTTTTTCGGGGCACCCTTTGCACCTGGTTTCCCAAACGCCGTTGTGCAGCTCGATGCCAACAAAGCATGGGTCAGCGAACTTTGATCCGGCACCTGCCGTCCAGCCAATCAGCCACTTGTCCGCCTCGTCTCCGCTCTGCACTATTGCAGTGGTGCTGCCCGCGGCTACGTATTTGTGGTCCGGATCTGGGTCTGGACCCCCGAAGGGTACGGTGTTCTCTGGGCACTGGCAGCCGAACGGAGGAGTGTCCTTCAGGCCGACCATAGGCACGCCAGTCGTGGAAGGGTCTTCGGGGGGGTAGGGTTTCAGCGCCGCCGCATCCATGGGCAGGCACCACGCGGGCGCGGAGGAGCATGAGCAGATGTGGTCCTTCGTTTGCCAACAGCTGGGGCAGCCGAGGCACGAGCACGTCGCCCATTGCCCCTCGTCATTGCATGGCGCGGCTCCTTTTGGCGGCTCCCGCTGTCCGTCAGGGTCCTTCTTGCTGCAGTCCCCAGACCAGTCGAGTGGCTCGCAGCCCTGTTGGGTGTCGGACCAGAGGACGCCCGTGGCGGGCCATTTCGAGCCCAGCTCGCAGCCGCACGCAGAGCCAAAACGAGTATCCACCTCCGCCCCGACCGTGACTCTATTGACGAGTTTTCCTTTCGAAACCTGGGCATGCGGTCCCATGATCTTCTGACACCCTTGCAGTGTCACAGGCTGGTCGCCTAGACGCCCCTCAGCCACGATGCGCCCGGTTTCGGGGTCCTCCCCTCGGCACCAGCCCCACGTCTTGTTGATGTAATCGTACACGATGGTCGAGGGGCTAGGCTCCTGCCAGTACCAGGGGTTCATGGTGGCGGCCACACGGTCCTTGGGCAGCATGCCCTTCAGTTTCGCTACGACAGTGCCTGCATCGTCAGCCACGCTCACCCACGCGCCCTTCAGGCCGCAGTTGGCCCCATTGGGGGGGGGCTTCTTCTTGTTCAGGATCTGATAGACGATATATACTATGCCCGCGATGGCTGCCAGGGCGACAAGACCAAGGACCAGTGCAGGGAGTGTCTCCTTGCCGCCAGCACCCCCTCCGTCCATAAGTGTTTTCTTCTTTACCTGGAAGTCCGAGACGACGGTCCAGGCTGCTAACCGCCATCTCGCGCCGCACCCCCTCCGCAGACCCTCCGGCTGTCTGCCGGCGCGCTTCTTCCAAAGCTTTCGATGCCCCGGCTGTACACCTCCTGCGAGTGGGCTTCCGTTAGAGACGGCGCCGGGCACGAAAACACGCACAAGCCCGGCGGGGAGGAGTACTGCAATATGCCCGCCCTGTCCATAAAATCTGGGACGACGCTTAGGGGAAACCAGGGGACGGCGTCAGCTTCATTGGCATAGCTGGTGCATTTTGCTCTGGAGGCCAGCAGCCTCTGGAAGGCGTCATTGCCGGGCTTAGGACTCGCAAACACGACTAGCCGCACCTGCGGCAAGGGCTGACCGGGCGCTAAGCGGATGGTTGCGGCGCACAGGCAGGCGACGGCCGCGCCGAGCGAGTGTCCGCTGACCAGGAGCCCCTTGGGGGCCCGTGGACTCAGGAGGGCCACCTGTCCAAGAACTTCTTCCTCCACGGCGCCATTGTAAGAGAGGAAGAACGGAGCGCTGACGAGCGGCTCACCGACCGGCGCCGTCGCCGCCCGTGCGCCTGAGAGTGTCACCTGTGGAGGGCACGGATTGGGCATTCCAAGGCTGAACAGGCGCCGTAATTCTCTCGTGCCACGTCGGGACAGTAGCTCAGTGCCCAGGTCGTTGCGCACGAGTTCGCGGTAGTCCACGGTGCCGCGAAAGACAATCACCAGATATCCCTGCCAGAGCCCGACCGCCGCGAAAAATGCGAGCTGGGGCGTGTGGACGACGTGCCAGGGTCCGGGGGAGGGCAGCTCCAGGCTGGCGGCCGACTCCGGCAGACTCCCCTTGACTTCACTCCTCCCCACGAGATCCCTCAGGAAGTGCACCGCTCCATGGCGCGCGGCCCTATCAGGCCTCCCGCCCCTCGCGGCGTCGCCCAGCTTGGTGCAGAGCGCGAGCAGTTGGAGAGCCAACGCACGTTCCGACGCAGCAGGTCTCTCGCAGAGGAGAGGGGTCGCTTCGCTCACGGCAGCGAGGGACCCCTTGACGCCGGTCACGGCGTCTTCCATACGAAACAGCAGCTCCCGCAGCGTGGACACAGTCGACACACCTAGCCAGACCATAAGCATCAGGAGAGACAGGAAGGCGACGTTCGCTAGTGTCCGGCCGTGCAGGAGTGAGGGCATTCTTCTCCTTTTGACAAGCGTTCCAGACACTTGCTCCGTATCTGGCGGGTTGCCTCCTTCGAGGTGTTCCGCACTCCCCTCACAGAAAGGGAACGAAGACAATGTTGAGGCGAGGGGCAGCGGCAGCCTGCGCACTCCTCGTCGTCCTCCTCGGGGGCGCGCTCGTTGCCTTTCTGGTCTGGCGTGAACGGGCTCCGACAATCGTTACGCTCACCACGACGCCTGAGCGCCTCGCACACCCGACCATGCACGGGTTTCTTGAGGCCCTCCTGGATCTTCCGTGCGCTGATAGGGTGCAGCTCAACGTGCCATGGACGTACCACCGGACGGGGGAGGCCTACGTTATCCCGGAGGCCGTGCGGACGCTTTCTCAAGCTCGGCATCTCGTGCTGCACCGCTGCGAGGACGAGGGCCCGGCCACAAAGATGCTTGGCGCTCTGCGCGATCCTAGGATACCCGAGTCCGCTTTTCTCGTCGCGCTTGAAGACGACCAGCTGTACCGTCCAGGTGTAGTGTGCCGTCTGAAGGATGCGGCACGGAAGCTAGGGACCGAGGGGAAGGTCTTCTCTATGTGTGAGGAGGACGTCATGGGGTTCCGTGGCTTCGCCGGCACGAAAAAAACATTACGCGCCGTGCTCAGACACGGACAGCCCGCTGCCTGCCTGTCCTTCGACGATGTTTGGTGGCAGTGGGTGCTGCGTATCGAAAATATCTCCTGCGTCGCCGTGCCTTACGAGGCACACGGCTCAGACTGGGACTGCTCCATCCGCGACGCGGAGACGCGCCAACAGGCTCCTCGAGGCGCCTGGGGGGAGCTCCAGTTCCTCCCGGACATCCACGAGAGGGGAAATCGCTGTTTGGAGAGTCTTCAGCGTCAAAGCGACCTCACCCTCCTGGAGGCAGCGCGTTGAACTCCGCGAAGAGGTCAGACAGGAAGGCCTGTTCGTGTGAAGGGCCCGGGGCCTCCATAGCAGCATCCCGGCGTGCAGGGCTGCAGGGCGCGTTCGCCGGCGTGGGCGCCGCAGTCGACTGCTGCGCCTGTGATGGCGTGCTTGAGGTGAGCGGGTCGAAGCGCCGGGTCGGAGGCCCGGCGCGCGACGTGTCGTGTGGTTCTTCCGTCGGGGGCATGCTTCTTTCTCATCGCCTCGACGGCGGACGACAGAGTGCCAGCAGACAGAGAAAGATGGCCGCTGCCCCCACGCCCATCGTCTCGTGGCATGCTCTGTTTCCGCCCCTGGAAACTACCGAGCACGTGGTCGATGTGGGCGGCCCAGAGCGGGAGGTGCTCGGAGAGGACGAGGCTGAAAGCATCGACCGAGTCTTTGCATCTCGACAAGTTCCCTTGCAGCGACGCAGCTTCTTCGGTCTGGCTACGACCGGTGCGACTGAGCTTGTCTATCGCGGAAGCAAAATACACTTCCAGCGCCCCGAGGTCCCGGCCTTTTCTCTCGGCGTTCCTTTCACCTCCACTCTGCGGTTGGAGCTTCCGGTCCTCGACCTCCCGCCGGTGTTTCGAAATGCTGCGCACTTCTCCCTGGCTTTGCACAACCTCAACTCGGCCTTTCTGCACGACGCGCTCCTTTCGCAACCCGCCTGGCACAGCCTCCCCGACACGACCATTCACGTGATAAACCTGTCTTCCCGCCCCGACCGCTGGCACCGCGTGTCCACGTACCCTCTGAAAGTCTTCCAGTGCCGACGTGTCCCGGCAATTGCTGGGCGCGCGGGCTTAGGGTGGGAGGGATGCGCGCTCAGCCATGTCGGCATCGTTGCCGCCGCTAAGCGGAGTGGCGCGCCCTACGTGATCGTCGCAGAGGACGATTTTGCCAATACCCTCGACTGGGCATCCTGGGAGAGGCGTCTGGCGGCAGTCTTGCGCTGGCTCCTGCGCCACGTGGAGGCCTGGGAGGTCTTCAATGGCCACCCGAGCGGGCTCTTGACGGACGCGCCATCGCGCGTGATCTCGATGGAGCAAGGCCTCGTGGAGATGCCGGGCGGTCTCAACACTCACTTCATCATCTACAGTGCCCGGTCCTATGACAAGGTCTTGCGGTGGTGCGGCGCCTACGGCCCGGAGGCGCTCCGGAAGGGACGGCGCCCGGCCGCCGAGACGCTTACCAGGGAACACGCGCAGCGGCTGGCCATCGACGAGTGGATATCCGCGAGGTGCACGACTGTTACAACCGTCCCCCTCCTGACTGTCAGCGGCTGGGAGGACAGCGACGTGGTGGGCTCCTTCCGAGCGACGGACGTGGACGTCGCTGCCTGCCGACGCGACTACGAGGCATGGCTCCAACGCGTGCACCCCGGACTCAGCCTGCAAAACCGTCACGACGCTAAGTGGAAGGAGGTCCTGGCTCCTTTCGTCGAGGGAAACACGTACGCCTTCTACGAAGCGGCCCTGACGGCCCCGAGAGAGGCCGCCGCGGAGGCGCTCAATGGGCAGGAGATGCGTAGCCACTTCACAAACTGCAGCCAGGTCCTCCGCCACTTCTACGACGTCTGGCAGTTTCAGAAGGTGGCGCTGCCCCTGTTCGGCGCACAGCCGTGCAGCAGCGATTCCGATGTCACCGTCGTGTGCACCTCCTGTGGAAGGTGGCCCTGCCTCTTTGCGACCCTCTCGTCCTTTCTCCACATGAACAGCTACCCAGTGCGGAGGATTCTCGTCTGCGAGGACTCTGGCGATGCGAGGATGGCACGAAACATCACGCGGCACTTTCCCATGGTGACGCTCCTGTACGACGGCGCGCGTCGCGGACAGCGGCAGCGAGTGCGGGAGCTCTGGGAGGCAGCTGACACGCCATTTGTCTTTCACATGGAGGACGACTGGCGTTTTCGCGCTCCCCACTTCATCGAACAGAGCAAGATCCTCCTGAATGCCTGCCCGCGTCTGCTCTGCACTTGGCTGCGTGACCTCAACGACACGAACCTCCACCCCGTTCACCCCCAACTCCAACAGACGGCTGGCATACTGCACTGGCGGATGCGAACCGACTACTCTCACACCTGGCACGGCTTTACCTTCAATCCGACGCTGATGCGCACGTCCATCGTGAGGCCTTTGCTTCTTGCGCCGGGCGAGGACGAAGGGGGCTGTGCATGGGAGGCCTCGCTGAGCCAGCAGTTTCACAACTTGGGTTTTTATGCGGCAATCCTTCCCTCTGGTTTTGTCGCGCACACGGGGCTGCACAGTGCGGCCGCAAGGGAGGCGCCCCCTGTCTCCAACGAGGTGTAAGAGATGCGCAAACGCCCCGCTTTGGGCCTCAAGTCATCACCACGGCTCCTCCATCTCATTCCCTTCCCGCAAAGAACCCGTGACCTTCTTCGCGTCCGACGACCCTTCTCCAGAGCTCGCAGAATCACTGCCCGCAGGAGGGATGACGTTGAACTTGCTGTCTGGCGAGAGCTTCGCAGCTACTGCGGCAGAGACAAATGGAGCCCCAGGCACTTCATCGCGGGAGCTGCACGCCCTGGCAGGTGGTTCGCGCGTCAAGGAATTGCTCGCATGTGGGCGTCCGCGGGCGGCGCAGCCGGCTGGTCCCGAACACTCGTGCGCGGCCTGCAGCGAGACCGCGGAACCTGCCTCTCCGCACAGAGGGCTTGGGTCGGACTGACCATAGATGCGGACGGCGCGCGATCGCCGAGCCCATCGACAGCAAGACCTCACGCACTCCATGGCGCGTCGATGCCCGTCAGTGGGGTCGGAAGGGGAACTCCAGTTCGCCAGGTTTGAACCTCTTCCTCCCTGTTAAAGGAGAAAGCACGAGCATGGCTTCTGTGCCTCGGGCAGCTGAATCCTGGGATCCCAGGCAAGGCGAATTTCAGTATGGGCCTGGGGCGCGGCCAGCGCGGCCAGCGCCACAAAAATCCAAGCAAAGCGCAGACCGGTCGCTCAAGATCACGGCTGGCGTGGCGACGCTTGGTGCACTGGGAATGCTCGCACTCTACCAACGACAACGTGCGCGGCAATCGCCGAGCCCAGAACTCACGACTTCTGTGCAAGACGTGGTTTTGCTGAGGCAAGCTACGTATGCAGTGCAAAGCGAAGCGCAAAGTGTGGCGCATCTCGTGGCCAAAGTCGTGGAGGAGGAGAGCACTGAGCGCAGGAATCTCCAAGCAGAACTGGCCCAGCTCCAAGCAAGACTGAATGAGGCACAAGAGCGAGACGCGCGAGAGAGGGATGACCAGCTAATGGATCTTCAACGAAAGATCGATGTCTTCACAGGCAGCCTCCAAACCCAGAGACCTCGCGTCACCGCAGCGCTGCAAAGTCTGCAGCAAATGCACGTGGCCCATCTAGAAGCCTTGCGCGCGGCAGAGGCCAGATACGATCAGCTCGAGGCTCAGGCCCAAGAGCAGGCTTACCAAGCTACGGCTAGCATCAAATTACACGAGCAAAACGCGGCGGACGCATTGTCACAACTGGCAGCCACGCAAGCAGATCTGTCGATAGTGAAGGCGCAACTGGATGTTCAGCGCCAAAGGGAGACACCCCTCCAGGAGAAAGTGGCTCGAGCGGACGCGCCTGCTGCCGTGCGCCCTGAAGACGAAGCTGCAATCCAGCCTTCAATCGCGGAAAAAGAGGCTAGCCTACACGCATTACGAAGTCGCCTAACATTGCAGCTCGAAACGGCGAGGAGCGACGAGGCTACCGCAAAGCTCTCTAAAGCACAGGCAGAGCAGCAAGTGGAGGAGCACCGCATGGAGCTCGAACGGCTCCGAGCAGACGCCACCGCCACACGCGACCAAGCGGCTCGCGTGTCGGAACTGCTGAAGCGCTTTGCGACGCACGCCGAAGTGAAGGATGTTCGCGACCTTCTCAAACTTATAGATCTGATTGGCGACGGTAGCGTCGCCGTAATGCGTGCGTGGGGGGCTGCCCACGCCGATGCGGCTGCGAGCATCGAGGACGCAGACACCAACTTTTTCCTGCTCGTGGTTGAAGCGCTGGTCTCTTTTGGGGCTCCCAGTGCAATTGCGGCCTTGAATGAGTTGCACTCGCGTCTCGCCCAGCTCGAAGCGCAGCGCCAGCAAGAAGAGCAACGCTTGGGGGACAGCATGACAAGTCGCAGGAGAGTCGCCGCGAAACCAGAAGCCCGCAAACAAAGGCTGCAGTGCGAGCTTTGGAAGATTGAAAAGAGATACCGCAAGACACAGGCGCAGCTGCTAGCCAGCGAGTCTCAAGTCGCCACTCGCCGCCAAGATGCAGAACGGAGAGTCGAAGAGGAGCAACAGAGAGCCCGCCACCTGCAAAAGGAGCTCGCATCCGCTCAGAAAAAGCAGAAAACTCAAGCCAAGAAGTCGGCACCGAAGACGAAGAAGAGAAAGCAAACGAAGTCTGAGAGCAGGGCCGCGACAGCGACGGCGGAGCAGGCATCTGCGCGAGCTAGCGCAGCCGAAGCGAACCGACGCGCCCAACTTCAGAGCGCACTTGCTGTACTGGCAACCACTCAGCAAGAGCTTGCCCAACTGCAGAAAAAACAACTGGCCTGGGAAGATGCCAGGACGCAGCACCAAGCACACGCAGTGACGGTTCTCGAGAACGCGCAAAATGTCGTGCAAAGCATGCTGGCCGCGGCAGGGACTGCAGGCCAGAGCGGGAAAGCGGAAGCAAATCTGCGTTTCGCGGTGAAGGCTGTTACGCAGAACGATCCCACGCATAAGCAGCACGCGATCATGCAACTCGCCACAAACTACGAGAGGTTGAGTAACGCGATGGTAGGTCTTCTTCAAACCCTGCACGGCAAGGAATCATTTTCCGAGCAACGTGAGCGATGGGCCACAGAGCTGGCGAACTTTGCAGCGGCTGTGAGCCAAGTTCCATTTGTAACGGCACGCCTTCAGGAAAATGGGGTTGACCAGAATAGTCTTCATGCCTCGAGCCTTTTGGAGGCCCCCTCTGCTACCGTTCGCCTAAGGCTGCAAGGCCTAAGAGGGGCGGTGGAGAGGGCATTCAAGTCTTCGGCGTCGGGCGGCCAGCCGTGGGCGCCCGGTCGTGCAGGGATGTCGTCCAACGCGCAGGCGACGGCGCCGCAAGGCGCGCGGATGTACTTCTCGGAGCAGTTGCGTACTCCGTGGGGAAAGAGCGAGGCAGACCGAGTGTTGAAGGGGCAGTCGGCCGCAGACAGTAAAGAAACGTTTGGGCTTATACTCCCCGAGAAGGAAACGCATTTTTATTCCTCGGGGCCGGTCGTCGAAAAGACTGCTTCAATGGGATCGTCGTCGAGTGGCGGTGCAGTCGAGCTATCGCTTGCAGCGTAACCCGCAGTTCTGCAGAGGTCACACGGATTTAGGGACTTCTCCAGCTTTTCCAGCTCGCATGACATCGTGGACGAGGGTCGGCACTGCACTCCCAACACAAGATGTGGGCGGTTGGACTCCACAGATTCCAAGGGATCCTCCAGCTCACGCAGCATCGGAGCGCGCTCGAAGTTCATCTACCGCGCACTCGTATGGGAGTGCCACTACATTTAGTCCAGAAGAAATCTACATGCGCACTCCCCGTGCTCCTGTACCGCCCGAGCGCCTTTTCAAGACGTCCGCGGGGCGAGCAGGAGTCCACGCGCAGCAGAAGGCGCTGCACACGAGACACGAGCACGAGCGAGTACTGGGGCAGGACCCGCACTGGGTCCAGTTTCCAGGCAGGCAGAGACTTGCGTTGTCCTCGATTCGTGACGCGCGGCGGAGCTCTCCTCTTTTCTCGCTCATCTCTACTGAAACTTGCGCAGTTTGCAGGGGCTCACAAGCCCTGGCGGTGCGGGGATAACAGCCTCGCGCCAGACAGCCTGGATCGCGGCTGGTTGGGCGCGCTCCCGCGCGGCCACCCAGGTGTGGAGGGCGCATCGAAGCAGCGCAGTCGCGGTGTTCCGCATCGCGACGCGGTATGACAGGACGTTAAGTTTCCGTTGGAGTCTTCGCCGCGCCCCCAGTCCAGAGGAGCGCCAGGCCTGGAAACACCGTGACAAAAGCACGCCGAGGAGTCGTTTCTCCAGCTGTCGGAGCCACTGACATCCTAGACGCCCCGTGTCTGTGCCTGCCAGCCGGACAGTTCGCTTTTCTTTACGAGCCATGGACGGCTGGTCACTTTGTTCAGGCGGCTGTGCCTACAACTCCAATGGTTTCACGCGCCCCGTGCGCCAGCGTTTGCTTTCCTTCATTGACGGTTCACATTCCGCGGCGGTTTCCCTCCTCGCACGGCGCCTCTTAGAGGCGGCCAGTCCGCAGAAAGTCCGCCAAGCTTTCCAGACAATCCTTGAACCCGTCTTCGCGACAGGTGGAGAGGTGCATGAGGCTAGCGGCCAGTAGGGGAGCACGTTCGCTCAGAGCCTCCATGCTCGCACCTCCCGCGCAGGCGAGCGCGGGCTTGTGCTGCGCGACAAAGTAGCCGATTGCCCAGTCTGCATCTCGACCATCAGGGCCATCCACCTCGCCAATGGCAACTATTACGGCAACACAGGTAGCCATTAGGCGGACAGCGCGCCCGTGGTCCGTGCTCCGGCCCCAGGCTCCAGGCGTCGGGGCTCCGAGGCGCACAAGTTCGAGACCTAGTTCCGAGGCCGTTGGCTGCCAGTTCGCATCGCCTGGAGAGCCGAGGACGAAGACACGCTTCCGGCGCGGCTCTGGCAGGTTCGCGGGAGGGTGTGTGTCTGCACCCCACTGCAGCCCCTCCTGCGCCTCGGCCTCTTCCCAGGGCATCATTCCGACGCCTTTCCGCGGTGGAAGTTGCTCACTGAGGGGAAAGCGTGGCTAGCCGAAGCCAGAATGTGGAGCTGCGGAACACAGCGGGCGAGTAACGCTCCCTTTCACTCACTTGCGCTTCCTCCTCCCTGGCAGACCTCTCCGTGGGGCTACGTCTACGACAACGCGGCCTACCCTCCCGCCTTGCTGCCCGTGCGCGCAGAGAGGCTCGCCCCGGACGTGGCCTTTTCGCAGCTTGAGCAGCTCGCGTTTCCTTCGCCGACCCTCTTCGCTGCAGTCAGCTGTGTTCGCGATGAGTGCGTCGCCCTCTCCGAGACGCTGGAAGGCCAGCAGGCCTGTCAGTGTGGGTCATGGGCCTTGGCCTGTCAGCTTGGCTCCGACACCGCATCCCCACAGACCGAGGCCTTTTGTGCCTCCTTGGCAGCGGGCGGCACGGCGTGCAGCGGGCTTGACGGCAACCTCGTGAGCGCGATGACTGCCACTGCCGCTCCGGGTGTCCTGCAGGCATGCTCCACCGCCTGGTAGCTGTTCAGCGGCCGAAGGACAGCGAAGGCGCGCTGCGCGAGGCGCGCATCTCGTTCCATCGCTCTTCGGAGGAGGGCCCGACATCCAGGAAGGTGCGCACGTGGCGAACCCCAGGGGGGAGTTGGCCGACAGCGCGTGAGGTCTGGTTCGTGGTTTGCTCTGGGAGCACGGCGGGCGCGTTTCTCTCTTGACCTTCGGCTGCGACAGCTTCGACGGTTGCTGCTGCGTCTTGCGCGCGAGTGTTCGCATTCTCTTTCGAGAGGAGGGGGGCGGGACGTCGGCGCACCCAGTGCTTGCTCCCTTCTGGGCGTGCTTCTTGGCGACTCGACGCATTTGATCTTCTCGACCGCGTCATGGGACACTGTTTCTTTCAGACACCTCCGGTGGCTGGGCGGATTTCCCGCGCCGCTCCGCCGACTACCAGCGCGCCACTCGCTGTGCGCGCTGGGACGGGCACGGCGTCGGCGGCTCAGCCGCGGACTGGCTGCCGCTCGTGAGACAGCGCTTGAGCGGGGCCAGAACGAGAGGGGGGGCGTCTTCTTCACCGCAGATCGCGTCCCACGCCTCATTCCGCATCTCGTCATCTGTCTCATCTCCTGCCCCGCCCGCCCCCTCTGTAGGGCAGCGAGTGGACACGCGACTCAGCACAGTGAAGGCACGCAACACGCCATCGGCTCTAGCCGGCACGTCGGTCGTCCTCTGGCGCGTCAACGCCAGGTCGGGCTCATTCCGCAGGGACGCCGCTTCGTCTCCGATGAGAACCCAGTGGACGACGATCCCGCGATCTTCCAGGGCCGCGAGTGCCTGCCTGCTGTCGGCCGCAGTGGCTTTGCTTCCAGTGTCTGCGCCATCCGTCATGACGCAAAAGCCAGCCCTGCCGCCTTCGCCCTCGGCAGAGAGGAGTGCAGTGGCGCGTTCCAGCACAAAGTCGTACAAGCGAGTGGAGCCCCCAAAGGAGATAGAGAGGACGAGGCTGCCCAAATCGTCGTCGGAGAGGCTCCCCACGGGGCCACTGTGCAGGCACGCCGTCTTCTCCGCGAATGAATGCAAGTCTAGCCACAAACCCGCATTGAGCTCCTTTTGCGCGAGGACAAACTCATGGAGGCCGCGCCGCGCTGCACATGCCACGTCGCGCATGCTCCCAGACGCGTCGAGGAGGACGACCAGGCGCTCCAGCGGAGACTCCTGCATATGCGGAAAGGAGAAAGGCAAAGACGCAGGGGAGGGGAAATTTCGAGCCTGGAAGGCCCACATGGAAGGATCTGCGCCATCGACCTTGTTCTCAGCGCGTCGCGCGACTGTTTTGCGCTTCTGCTACGAAGGGCTCTCGAGTTCTGCAGACTCTTCGTAGGACACCGCGCACTTGGCCCTCATGTTAGCGTCCACGAGGACCGCGTTTACGACGAGGTCGGCGATGATGGCGGGCACCCAAAATTGCAGCTGCATGGTGATGTAGAGGAGAATGTCGAAGAGCCCGACCATCCACAGAAACAAGTTCTGGATGCCAACCGTTATTTGGGCGGCGCCGTAGCTCGGGAAAGGGGAGGCAGGGTCTCTGATCTCGTTAATGACAAGGGGGTCGAGTGTTCCACCAACCACAGACTGGGCGAACTGCGAGGTGGCGGAGTAAAGCATGAGCGCCGTCCACTTCTCCCAGGTGTCGATGGACACTCCTCCAAAGAAGGCCTCAGAGTTGGGCCCCAGCCGTGTCAAGGAAGCGAGCGCGCCAGTCGCGCAAACGACGCCAAGGGCGACACAGAGAGCCGCGGACCACGCCGAAGCCACGGCAAGTCCCGTCAGAGCGCCGTAGCTCCGAAAGATGCGCGCGAGGTTCGAGAGCTGGTGGCGGGCACGCGCGGGGGTGCCGAGCAAAGGAACCTCAGCCGCCATGGCCGCTCGCGAGCGCACTTAGTTGAGCGTTTATGCCTGCTTTAGGCAAATAATGCAAGCGTGTGCGCAGGAAGATCTGTGTTGCACGGACACAGGAGGTGCTGACGACGCTCTCTTGCGCCTCTACGGGAAGGGGGGCGGCGGCCGCGGCGGGGGCGGTCGCGGGCTGCCCAGGGCTGGCGGGATGGGTGGCGGGATGGGTGGCGGGATGGGCGGCGGGAGGGGCGGCGGGAGGGGCGCTGGACCAGGACTAGGCGGCGGGAGAGGCGCTGGACCAGGACTGGGCGGCGGCCCTGTGGGCATGGGCGGGCAGGGCATGTCTGCAAAAGGTCTTGGAAAAGGCGGTGCCGGACGGAAGGGTCCCGGGGACGGCCGTGGTATTGGTTTGGGGGCAGACCTGGCTCGCACGGAATTAGGAGGAGGGCATGGGGGAAAGTTCAGCGATGGGCTCGGCGGCAAGCCCGGCGGCAAGCCCGGCGGCAAGCCCGGCGGCAAGGGGCCCCGGCCCTGGGATGACGACGGCCGCCTGCCTCCCTACGAGACGCAGGTGTGGATCGCGCCGGGTCCATTCGGCTATGGCTGGAGGTCGCCGCCTTGGCTTTCGCCGTATGTGCCTTACTTCTACCCTGACGGTGACGCTTCCTGGTACGAAGACGTTGCGCCCTACGCCTCAACAGTGCACTGCATCACGCAGAGCTGCGTGCAGAACTTTGCGGACTCACCTGACGCAGTTAGCGCGTGCATTTGCCAGGGCGTGAGGTCGAGCTGTCAGGACTTCCCCACTTCCGCACTCTGTGCCGACGTCGCCGCGGGGCTCCCTGCGGAGGTCATGAGCTGTCCCGCCGATGCAGAGTCCGCGGATAACCTTCTTTGGATGACGGCGCGCACAAATTTGGATATTGACTCCTGCGGGGTCTAGTCCTGCGGAGAGACGCTGCTCCAATCCCAGACGAGATCCGGCGGGGCCAGCGCGTTGCAGGATGGGGCGCACAGGGGGAAGGGCGCAGGCGCGGCGTCCCATGTGGGTTCTGGGCACCAGAACTCCGTGGGGCCGCAGCCTGGGATTCGAGTGAGCAGCGGGGCCACGCATCCGTGCGTCGTCACGTGATTGGGGTAGAGCTCGGATTCGAATCTGCTGCAGGTGTACGCGCCATTCGGCTGCGCTAGGCACGTCGCGCGTGGTTCGCCGAGGGAGCCGCGGCGCTCGCACCGACGCCTGAACCCGGACCCGTAGCATTCGCCCGGGGCAAACTGAAATGCATAACTCGGCATTTCAGTTTGCCCCGGGCGCAAGGTTCTCTTTCGGTTATAGTCAGCGCTCGGGCCTCGAAAATTCACGAAGGTCCAAGGAAATGCGACGTGATGCCCGTCTCCGCCTTCGTCACTTCTGTCCTCGTCGCGATGCTCATCCTGGGAGTGAGCATCCTCCTTGTGCTTGCGCGCCAACGACGGTGTTGCACGCGCACCGCCCACAAACCGCTTCCCCCAGGGTGCCTCCCCGGAGGGCAGCCCTGGGAGGACGGCCTTTCTAGCGGCGGCGTTCTGGTCCGCGCCCTTCGGAGCACCGAGCTCGCGCAGCCCTTCTTTGGTCGCGAGGAGCTCGACGCACAGGCGGTTTTTCTCTTGTCCCCGACGGCGCATCTGTCGCCGACTAGGTGCGCCCTTGCACTGGTGAGCCACATTTCGAGATGCGGATCCACCCTGCTTTGTCGCATGCTGGATGCAAGGGGAGATGTCATCACATACAGGGAACCTCCGACGGTGACGGAGCTCACACTGCGTGCGGTCCGCCTCCGCGCTCGAAAGGAGAGTCGGGCAGTCGGAGTTCTGCGCGCCGCGCTGGGAGCATTCCTGGCTCACGCAGACTCCCTGCAGAAGAAGCTGGCCGTGGTGAAGCTTCCCTCTGTCTGCTGCTCCGCCGCGGCGCTCGAGATCCTGAATGCCGCAGCGCCCGCCTCGACACTGCGCGTTCACCTGACGAGGCCGCTCGCGGACGTCCTGGACAGCCACTCGCGCTCTTCGACCAGACTCAGCAGCAGCGGCGATGAGCACGACGTGTCGCGCAGCCCGCTCGAGATTCTCGAGGGACGTCACGCTGCCGCGGCTTCGTGGGCTTCCGTGAGCCTGCCTTTTGGCGAGGTGACGTCTCCTTCCTGCGACCTCGGCGCCCTCTCGGAGCTCTTTGGCCTCCCTCCTCCGACCTCGCGGCAAGCTGCCGCCATGCGTGCGGAGCAAGCCTTCGATGCCAAGACCGGAGAGATTCGCGCCGAACCCGGGGTTCCTAGCCTGGCCGACCTCTTATCCGAGCCTCGGGAGTAGCGCGCGGATGAGCGCGTCCTGCTCTTGCCCAAGCTCGGCGAGGACGGAGACGAAGTCGCGCTTGCTCTCCTTGAGCGTGCCGCTTTCTTCCGCCAGACGCTTCGCGGCCCTTAAGTTGGCTCCCGCCTCGACGTTGTGGAGGAGAGCGATGAGCGGGTCTGCGTCCTGCCTCGACATCTCGCCCTGCGCATCCGCATCCGCACACACTCTCCGCACGGTGCGCACCATCTGGTCGCGGCCGTATGCAGCCAGCGCGCTCTCGGACATGCTCATGCGCGAGAAGCAGCAGACGAGGAGAAGCCCAACGAGCGCCAAGGCACAGGATCGTCCCGTCGCTGCGCACGACAGAGCCATATCTTTTTGCCTTACGCGAAGCTTTGAAAGGTGGCGCGGGGCCGCCTTCTCAGCAGCATGCGCGGCCGAGAGGGAAGTTGATGCGGCTAAAGCAGCACGAGGGGTAGTTCCGCACCGGGAAGTAGCAGCCATTCGCACCCCCGCCAAAGGGCGGCGCGCACGCGCCGGGCGGAAAGGGTCGTACGGGCCTGCGGTTCTCTTCGTCGCATTTCTCTCCCATGGGGGGATAGATGGAGGGCGGCAAGAGGTCTAGCTGCGGACGGAAGACGAGCCCCGTCCCCTGCGCGAGGGCGGTGGGGTCCGGCCAGAGAACGGGAACCCCTGGCGCGTTGGGCGGTTCCTGTGCGATCAACACGAGCGTCCAGGAGTCGATCTCCCGAATTATCCTGCTCCGCGCAGCCACCGCTTCCTGGCGCGTCAGCGGGGCTGCTGGCGCCGTGTCGAGCTGTATCTGCCAGGCCCCGAGGTTGTCCGTGGTAGGAGTGTACGGCGTGCGCTGCAGCTCCGGAAAGAGTTTGCTCCTGTACACGGCCAGGGTCGGGTACGAAAAGAACTGGGCCGCGATCTGTCCAAGAGTGCCCTGCAGGCAGCAGAGGTTAAGGAACCAGGTGTTCAGGGTGGCAGGCTCGACACCCTGCTGTGGCATGGACACGGCCTTCGCCCCACCGTCGGTCGTCGCCTTCCAGACGGTGCCGTCCGACGCACTTTCCAGCTGTTCCGAAATCGCCTCCAGGGCGGTCTCGATGTCGGACGTTGAGACTCCTGCCGCCGCTAGGTCCGCGTCCGTCGCCCAGCCCGTCACCGGCACGTTGAGGCCGTAGGCAGGCCTGTCCAGATTCAAAATCCACTGCGTCGGCGCTCCAGCGGCGGCGTCCTTCAGAAACTGTGTCGGGCGTAGCTGCACGGCGTACTGTAAAACCATATCGACGCAGACTTCTTTTGCAGATATGCGCTGACGGACGGTGCCTATGGTCACACTGCGGCTCGGCCGCCTCCGCGCGCATTTGGCCCTCAGTCTGTAGAGTAGTGCCGCGACCCGTCGACTGTCGCGACCTTCCGCAGAACACGCCAGTGGCACAACGGGCATATGCATGTGGAGAAGGCCTTGCGGTCGCAAGGCGCGCCGCAGCGCTCGCACACATAGGACTCCGCTTTTCCGGCAGGAGGTGAGGGCTCTTCTGCCGGGACAAATGGGTCGCACGACACACCACCTCTAGCCCCGTCGCGCGGGCGAGTGTCGCTGGGACGCCCTCGCTCCGAGGGCGCGCCTGCCGACAAAAGGGTCTGCATCGTTGCCCCACGTCACAAATCTCGAGCCGAGACGCTTCTTAGCAGCGGAGCCTGCGAACTTCGCTACAGGAGGCGAGTCCACCTGCCCGCACGCGAGACTCTCCAGACTGGCGCCGCGCTGCGCTGCGCTTGCTGCCTAGGCGGCAAGTCGAGCACGGTGCAACCAGCGTCGCGGCCCATGGCGCAGCTAATAAAGGAGGTGGCGCCCGAGCCTTGGAGGGAGGAAGGGCGCGCGGCACCTCCGGCGGCATGGTGCACGTGTCCAAACAGGTGGAAAAGGGGGCGGGTCGTGTCCACGAACTTCCGCAAGTCCTCTGAGCCGTGGCTGCGCCCTGTCCAGCACCCCACGCGGGGGCGCGTGGGTGACGAGCACGTCGACGGGCGCAAGATCCTGGACAGCAAGCCCGTCGCCGTCGCAGTGGAAGGCCATCTTTCCACACGGGCAGCTTGTCGGCGTCTCCGACCGAGCCGCGAGCGAGTACCCGCTAGGAAGCACACGTCCTCCACGAGGGACGAGCGCCGTCTTCAAGCTCTCTGTGAGCCCGGCAAGCGCCAGAGCTGCGGAGACCTCCCGCGGGCGGTTTTTGCGTCCCAGTTTCCAGAAGCAGTGCACCGTCTCGTGGCCGCCAACGTCGAGTCCGATGTCGTGGTTGCCGGGAACGAAGACCTTCTGGGCGTGTGGCAGAGCGTCGAACCAGCGCAGGAAGTCTACGAGCTCGTGCGTAGACCCAAGTTCGTGGCATCACCGGCGTGCACAAGGACATCTCCAGCAGGCACGCGGAGCGAGCGATAAGCGTTGTGTGTGTCGGAAACGGCCACAACGCGGCTCCAGCCAGGAGCGAGGGGCGGGACTGAAGTCGTCAGCTCCCGCGGGCTCCGGAGGCAAAAGCAGCTACCCATGGCGGTGTGTTCGCGCGCGCGTGTTCTCGAGGCGCGTTGACGAGCCAGCGGGGGCGCAACGAGTGCGCTGCTCTTTCCTGGACAGCCTTTCCCTCCCCCTACTTTCCACAGGCTTCCTCGTCGGCGCCGCACTTCTCCCATCCCTCACGTGCGTGCCCTCGAGTCCTTCCTGCCTGGACCGTCGGTCTCCCAGCCCGAGGGTGCGAAAGGCTGTGCCAAACCCAAGACTTGACACAAAGGACTCAATCGCACGATGATCATCTCGGCGTCCGCTACAGGAGGGGCGGGGCTCGAAGAAAACTGCCTCGCGTACTCGGCGGCGTTGCCGGAGGTATTTGGGCCACCTCTCTGGTGGACGCTGCACACCACTGCCAGCACCTACCCCGATGCCCCAAGCCCTCGCCGGCGTGAGGAGTGCGTGCGGTTCATCGAGAGCCTGCCGGCGCTTGTACCGTGCGCAGGCTGCGGCGCCCACCTCCGTGCAGAAATCGGTCAGCGCGACGTCCCGTCTGCATGCGCCAACGCAGATGCTCTGACAGACTTCTGGTGCGACATCCACAATGCTGTCAACAGACGGATCGGGAAGCCCCTCATGGACTGTTCACAGGCGCGGGAAGAGTACCGGACAGTGCCAATCTGCAATGCCATCGAGGCTCTGTCGCCGCCGCGAGCCGGGGCTAATCGCTCAGGGCTCCCTCTGCAGTAAGAGGAAGCAAACGTCTTCCAAAGCCAAACGAAGCGAGGCGGGCAGCTTGGCGTAGCCGGCCAGGAAGTCTTGGGCGCGCAGACCCGCCAGGCGTCGGCACCTCCAGCCTTTCTGTTTTGCGACCCCGACGACTCCCTCGAGCGGAAGGGACGTCTTCGAGACTGACGTCTTTGGGCCCACGAGCACGCTGAGTGGAGGTGCAACCACCGCGACGACGCGCGGCGGCGCTCCTTCGGTGGGCTCCAGCTCTGCAGAAAGCCTGAGAACATCCGGCAGGAAGAGGGCGCTCGCGGGCCCGCTGACGGCCACTGCAGCGCTTGTGCCCGCTGCCCGGAGCATCGCGTCCCTGACCTGGTCCACAGCGCGCTGGCTGTGAGAGACACCCTCGAGGTGGCGCAAGAGGAATCTCGCGTCACACTTTCCGGCGCACTGGAGCTGCAAGTTCTCTATGACGGTGCGAGCTGTATTCGGCCTTTCCCGGTCCTTGCGACGGCGCACGACCAGCCAGCTGCTGACCACCAGCTTCAACTCGAGTATGATGCAGTCCCGCATCTCTATGGCGTCATTCGGCAGCTCCAGGGCCGCTGCCTCTGCAGCGCTCACGGTGATGGTCCGCGGTGCGTCGCCATAGCCTCGAAACTCCTCCAGCATGTGCGCCCGCTGGACGTTGAGGAGGAGCGTGCGGGCGGTGTCAGGCGCACACGCCTCAGGCGACGACACAAGAAAGTCGCAGGTGACGCCGAACTTGAACTTCAGGGGCGCCCAGTCGTAGGGCGCAGTCAAACTCCCAAAGACGAACCCCTCCAGCGCCTCCACGCGAGAGCCATCGGCCAACTTTGGGCGTGAGCAGACGAGACGTTGCACCGTCCTCGAGAGCGAGGGCTCGGGGCCCCAGTAGAAGCGCTTGAGGCTGGCGCAGCCTGGGAGCGTGCCGTTAGCTTCGCGCAAGCGAGCCCGCAGCGGGAGGTGCCGCACGTCCACACCGTTGACAAAGAGGACGTCGAAGACGTAGAAGTGAGAGCCAATCCTTTCTGTGTCGTAGGCGCTGAACTTGCCGGGCGTGCTGTCGATGATTTCCTGGCTGCGCAGGGCGCGGGCCAAGAGGCCTCGCGCGCACCGCACCAGGAGCGTGCGGACACCGTCCAGCTTGACCGTCACACATGGGTCGAGCAACTCGTCGAGCCTCTGGGCGGTGGCTGGTCTTGGCTTGGGAAGGCTGGCCAAGAGCGCCTGGATGACGTGTTCTTCTTCTTCTTCTTCTGGAGAGGCCATGGCTCCGCAGGCCGGGCTTCAGACTCAAGGCACGGCCACGAAAAAACAAAGCAAGGGAAAACCCATGGCTCGCGTTCGCGCTACGCAACCGCAGACTCAGTGCGCTCCCTGCGGCATCGGGACAGATGGCGGGGAGGAGTGGACGTACGAGCAGGAGGAGGACTCTCAGGTTCGCGTCTACGGAGGCAGCAGCAAAGGGTTTTCGCTGATGGCAATGATCATCTGCGCCATCGTGGCGCTCATCGCAGGCTACATCGCTGCGAAGACAGATGCCCTAGGGCACCTGATGAGCATGTTTGGCAAGAAGGATGCAGCGCAGGGATGAGCGCTTGGGCGTGCTGGCGAGAAAGGGGGCAGTTTGCTTCCGATGTCCCCGTGGAGCAATCTAGACGCAAGGGATCTGGGAGCGTTTTGCGCAGTGTTGTGACGTGTTGTGTCCTCCTTCATCTACGATGACATCGAACTTTTCTATTCCTACGGCACTCTGCAAGGGCATGATGTTCTCCTGGTCGACATGTCTGCAAATGCAAGTCGTGCACAGTTTGAGAGCATCACGCATTTGCACTGCGTCTTCCTGACAGAAGCGCAGAGGCAAACGCTACCAGGTTCTTTGTGGCATTTCAATTGCGGAGTCTGATTTCGGTCCCTCATAATCCAGGAGGAGGCGGCCGGCGCCTTTGATAGGTTTGTTAAGCCCGTCGGTGCCAACGCAGCAGCCTTGGGCGCCGCGGCGTCTCGCGGTTGGCGCGGTACATGTTCTCCCTGCAGGCAGGCGGCTTCGAGACGAAACAAGACGCGGACGGCAAGCGACAACTCGTTTTGCATCAGGTGTCGAGCGCGCACGCCTCCACCCACGCCCCAAGTCACATCACCCGCCTGTTGCGTCGCTAGCTGCAGCCTTCCCAAAGGTCTTCCCTGTGGGGCCAACGGCCATTTTTCACCACGACAGGAAGTTGTCCAGTCTCGCCGTCGACACGTTTGCCTGTGCGGCTGCTGGCGATATTGACCTCACATGCCGGGGGCCACTCGACACTCTTCTTACGCAGCACGCTGGCGCCGCAGTATCTCCAGTCTCTTGACCCCTGCCAGGTGCGCAAACTGGCGCAGTCCGACCCGACGGTACGCTGGTGGCACGAGCGGGTGCGGAGACAGTAGGGACGTGCCGCGCAGGGATCAGCACATACAGGAAAGCGGCATGCCGCTGCGGTTCCTGTGGGTGAGTGAGGGCGGACGCGGGTCCGCTATCTCCCGTCGGAGACTGGACAACCTCCGTGCGCAGGAGGTCCGCCTCGCGGGCGCCGCACATCTGGTGGTCATCCCGCAGCTCTTTGGCGAGGTTTCTGGCGTCGTCGCCATTAAGAAGCTACTCCTGCGGAAGCTTGACATCGCGCAGCGGCTCCTTCGCGACCCCGAGGCTCTCGTCCTCATTGGGCAAGATGACGTACAGCTGTGTGGTCGCTTCCTGGAGGAGCTGGAAGCGCTGCTCCGCGAGGCGCCCAAGGGCTGGAGGACGCTTCATCTCTGTGCCGGGTACATGTGGGGCCGGTCCTCGAACCGGCGAGCCCTTGACGCCAGCCTGCCCGACGTCATTCCGGAGGACCCCGAGTGGAGGGTCCCCGCGCGAGGCCGTCGAGGGCGGCGCTTCATTAACCTCTTCGCGCCGGCGTGGCCAGGGGGGCCGCTGGCTCTCCTCGTGCGCCGCGAAGGCGTGAGCACGCTTCTAGAGGATCTTGCACGCACAAAAGAGGACATGCCCGATGACGTTTCGCTCTACGAGATCGCCACCGAGCACGACTACCTGGTTCGTGGAAGCCTGCTCTGCCACGAGCGGGAACAGGGCGGATCCCAGCATGCGTCCCACCTGCAGCCGCCTCTCCTCGTCGGGGTCGCGGCGCTGCTCGTGGCCGTATTCGCACCGCCCCCTCAGGCCAAACTAGCAGCCATCGTGACGGCCGTGATCGCAGGCCTGGTCCTCGTAGTGCAGCACGCCCTTAGGCGTGCTCCCCCCGTCGGCGCTCCAGAGCTCGTGCGCCCGCCGCTCGTTGCGGCGGGCTGCCCGTCGGCCGTTCGGCTCCCGCCCGCGGAGTTCCCACTACCCTGGGAGCAGTGGCTGGCGCGTGTGCAAGAGGCCGCAGAGATCGGCGGATGGGTTCCGCCGCCGCCGCCGCTGGGTACGTCCAGCGACGCTTTCGAGTTCGAGGTCCTGGAGCCCTGGGAAGAGCGGGAAGAGCGCGCATGCTGGTGGCTACCGGAGGACGTACTCTCCGTCGGTGCTTCCTGTTCCTTCCTGCCCTGCGCTTTCGCACCGGGCCATGCTGCTGCGCGCGCGGTTGCGACCGCAATGAAGACGGCGAGGGAGTGTGGTGTGGAGGACGAGGACTATCTCGCATCGCTCCCAGATGCCGTTCTTTGCGAGTGGCTGAGTGGGACGCGCGAGAAGAACTGGTCCCAGGAGGCGCCTCTACGCGAGGCTTGCACTTCCGCCGCGCGGTCTCTGCAGGACACGCGTTTTTTTGCCCTACAGCGACGCGTTCGGGCCCATCCTGAAGCGCTGCCTCCCACTACAAAGAGACGATAGCTCAACAACTACGCTTTCTGTCAACTTTTGGAACTCTTTCGTCCTTGCGGACACCACCGTCATGCCAGAGAAGAGCGTGCGCACCGTCACGCCAGAGACGGGCACGAGGGTTGGGGGAGGTCTGAGCGTAACCAAGCGGAGCGGCGAGAAAGAGGGAGTCTCCTTCGACAAGATTCTTGCTCGCCTTCAGTGCCTTGGCGCGGGCTTGGCGGTAGATCCGGCGAGCGTGGCACTGAAGACCATTCGAGCGCTCGCCCCTGATATTAAGACCTCGGAACTCGATGACCTGGCGGCCGAGGCGGCCGCGGGCCTGACCTGGAACCACCCCGACTATCGCTGCCTCGCAGGCAGAGTGGCGGTCTCAAATCTCATCAAGAGCACGCCGGGGTCGTTCAGCGGGGCCATGCTTGCAGCGAAGCCCATCCTCTGCCCAAAGTTCGTCAGCTATGTCCAGGACAATGCGGCATGGCTTGACGCAGCGGTGGAGGCAGACGCCGCGGAGGACTACCGCTTCAGCTACCTCGCCATCGCCACGCTGAAGCGCTCCTACCTTCTGCGGACCGCTGATGAAGGCGCAGTCCTGGAGCGCCCTAGCTACCTGTACATGCGCGTCGCAGTGGCGCTCTATTACCCGGATGCCGAGCGCATCCGCGAGTGTTTCCACGGCCTGGCCACGGGAAAGTTCACGCACGCCACACCCACGCTCGGAAATGCTGGCCGTACCTGGCAGCAGCTGGCCTCCTGCTTTCTTCTTCCCGTCTCGAGCGACTCTATCAGCGGCATATTCAAGACCCTGAGCGATTGCGCACAGATCAGCAAATGGGGTGGGGGCATTGGTATTGACTTCACTCCGCTGCGCACGCATGGTTCGCCTATATCGGGAACTGGGGGCACCAGCAATGGGCTGCGCTACGTGCTTAAGACCTTCAACGAGGCTGCTCGGTACGTGGACCAGGGAGGAGGAAAGCGCAAGGGGGCATGGTGCGCCTACCTCGAGATCTGGCACCGCTGTGTCCTGGACTTCCTGGACATGCGCCTTCCGCAAGGTTCGGACGCGTCCCGGGCGCGCGACCTCTTCTATGCCCTGTGGATCCCAGACATCTTCATGGAACGCGTGGAGGCAGACGGGCCGTGGCTGCTTCTCTGCCCGACGGAGGGCCCCGGGCTGCACGACTGCTTTGGCCCAGCCTTCCGCAAACGGTATCTGGAACTCGAAGCGTCGCCGCCACGCAGCAGCAAGGCCCTAGCTGCGCGAGAAATCTGGAAGCGCATTCTGACGGCCCAGAGGGAGACCGGCATGCCTTTCATGCTGTACAAGGACGCGGCTAATGCCAAATCCAACCAACAGCATCTGGGCGCGATCTGCTGCAGCAACCTTTGTACAGAGATTCTGCAGTACTCCTCTCCGGAGGAGACGGCTGTCTGTAACCTGGCCTCCCTAGCGCTACCTGCCTTTGTCCGTGAAGGCCCGGACGTGGAGAGCCTGGAAGGAGCGCGGGCGCGATTCAATTTCGAAGAGCTTGCACGCGGAACGCGCCTCCTCGTGCGGAATCTCAACGCCGCCATCGATCGTACCTTCTATCCTGTAGCGGAGGGGGCCAAGTCCAACCTCCGTCACCGCCCCATAGGCATTGGCGTGCAGGGCCTGGCGGATGTTTTCCTCATGATGCACCTCCCTTACACGCACCCCATCGCTCGGGCCATGAACAGAGACATTTTCGAGCAGATCTACTATAGCGCCCTGGAGGAGTCGAACGCTCTGGCCAAGGAGGAGGGCAGCTATGAGTCCTTCGCCGGCTCACCAGCCTCGAAGGGCCTCCTCCAGATGGACTTGTGGGATGCGCTCGGACACGCCCCGGACCCCAGCCTCGCACCTTCTATGCCGCTGGACTGGAAAGAGCTACGGGAGCGTATCGCGGTGCACGGGTTGCGGAACTCTCTCCTTACGGCGCCTATGCCGACGGCCTCCACCGCGCAAATCCTAGGAAACAGCGAAATGACAGAGCCCCATGTGTCGCACGTTTTCCTCAAAAAGACCCTTAGCGGAGAGTTCGTAGAGTGCAACCCCCTGCTCATCAAGCGGCTAGAGAAGCTCTCTCTCTGGACGCCTCAGCTCCGCGAGAGGCTGCTGCGAGACAGAGGATCGATTCAGGCTATGTCGGAGATACCTGCCAAGGTGCGAGAAGTCTTTCAGACGGTGTGGGAAATGGGACAGAAGGCCGTAATACAGATGGCGGCGGACCGGGGCAGGTTTGTCGATCAGTCGCAGTCCCTGAACCTGCACTGCGACGACGAGTCGAAGATGAGCTCCATGCACTTCCATGTGTGGAAGCTGGGCCTCAAAGGCAGCTACTATCGTCGCAGTAGGCCCGCTGCCCATCCGCTGGTGCCTCCCGCGGAGAGGGGCTGCGAGAGCTGCAGCGCCTAGCTGGCGAGAGCACGCCGGGACATCTCATTTTCAGTGCGCGCGCGCTCTGCTGGGCGCAGCCGCAGAACCAGCACCGCACGGGAGAGGCGTGACGCGGCGCGGGAAGGGAGCAGGACCTCGCGGGCCCGGACTCCGCGGCTGTCGGCTCGCAGACGTGCAAGAAAGTCCGTACGACCCAGACGTGAGCCTGTGGCGGGGCGGCCCGCTCGTCGCGACAGGGCGGCGCCGCCATCGCGCCTTCAGGAGGATCCGCGCGGCTCGCGACTGACGCGCGGGTCCTCGGCTTCGCTCGTCTCTTCCCTGCGCGTCTCGTGCGGCCTGCCCGCTCCTCGTCCTCCGCATCGCCGTTCTGAGGGCCTCTGCGGACCTCGGCGGCTCGGGCATACTGCAGCCACTGCTCCTCGAGCAGCATGTAGCAGACCGTGACGACATCTCCCCAGGAGTTCCCGCTGCGCACGAGGAGGCCTTCGAGATTCCGTGCGTTGCGCAGGACGCGTGAGCATCGTGCTCGCCGCGACCCCAGACGTGCGAGCTCCGCGGGTGCGGCCTCGTCGGTGAGGAAGCTGGGGCTGAGGCGCAGACTCCAAGTCTGCAGCCCTTCCTCGTCAAACTCGGGGACGAGCTGCAAATCGCCCGCCCCATTCTTCTCTCGCTCCACCCGGTGCTCTCTCGGCGCCCTCTCCCGATCCGGGAAGCCAGCAGCCTTGGAAGCCTTTTGCAACTGTGCGAGCACGCGTCCTTCCAGGAGCTCGTCTCCCACTAAGACCTTGAGTGCGGCGTCGCGGGCGGGGAGGTCCATGCGCTTCCACAGCTGGAGGGACGCGACCCCGGACGCATCCGCGGAGCCCGTGCAATTCTCCCAAGCAAGCATGGGTGATGCGAGAGCCTGAGCCGCTCTGTGGCGAAGAGACGGGACGCTGGATCTGCGCGAGTCAGCTCAGGCGCGCGAAAAGCTCGACTCTCGCTCTCAGAGCCAGAGTTGCACATATTCCGTCAGGTCCGAGCTCGCGCCCCCCAGCTGGGCCAGCCCCTTGAGGAGCTTCTCCCGGCTCTCAGAGACGAAGAGGTCCCTCAGCGCTGTCTCGGGAGCGAGACGAAGCGCTTGCGAGATCCCAGGCGCTTGGAGGCGGCACAGGTGCAGCAAGATGTCAGCGACGCAGGGACTCTGCGTGTCCAGCTTGCCTCGGCGGAGCGCATCGAGGATCCGGCGCCCCAGCGCGTGCGAGGCAGCGGGATGGGAGTGCTGCAGCGCACACTGCAGAAAGCGGCAGGCTTCAGGATCTGTCGCCCAAGTGGGGCTGTCGTCCAGGCATGCGCTCAGCAAGGCCACGCCGTCGGAAGGACGTCCGTGGAGCAGGAGCGCTTGCCACGTGAGACTGCCGCAGGCAGTCGTGCAGGTCTCCCTCAGGAGTCGCGGGGCCCGCGGGGAGGCCCACAGGCAACCCAGCGAGCTCGCGTGGCGAGACGAGATGACTTCGTGCAGCGGCGGCAGCAAGTGCCTCGGAGAGGATGATGTAGCGAGCTTCTTCACAAGGCCGAGGACCTCGTCTTCTTCGCCTTCCTCGGCGTCGAGATGCGGTGGACAGGCATCGCAGAAGATGCCCCCGACGCAGAAGACGCGGGTTCCCCCTGCAGAGACTAAGGGACCGTAGGGGATGCGGCAAAGCATCTACTTCGTGGAACCGCGCGGCGAGTGCTTGCTCGTCTTGGAGGCACCTCGTAGGGGCGACGCGGCGCCGGTTTTGGGGCTTGAGCCCTTACTTCTGCGCTCCCCAGAGTCCTTGCGCTCTCCGCTCCCAGGTCGCTCTCTGCGCTTGCTTTCGCCGCTCCCGCCGAGCGATTTCAGCATCTTGGTCATGGACTTGACGCGGCCTTCGATTGCCGCCTTCACATGCCCATGCTCCGCCCGCGCTTCAGCAATGGACCTCTGGTAGTCAGCGATGCTCGTCGCCAGGGCGGCGAGCTCCTCCTCGACGACGGTCAGCGAGCTGTCCTGCATCCGTAGGTTCTCGCTCATGCTGGCGATGGCCTTCTGCATCTTCGCGGCGAGCTTCTTCTGAGTGTTGCCTCCATCTCGCGCCGCGAGCAGGTCGTCCCAGATGGAGTCCGCGGAGGTGAGAAGCCCGAAGAGACCCCGTTGCTGACCCCGGAAGACCTCATCCGCATCCGCGACGGCCGCAAAGTGCAGGCGGCACCTGCTAGCACATGCTTCGAAGCCTTCCAGTGCTTTTTCGTACTCATCCACTGGGGACTCGACGTCGAGCGCTGCGGCTGTGTGCTCGGTCATGCTCTGCTTTCCTTTCACCTCCTGGAAGCATGGGCGCGTCTGAACGCGAGCGCGAGCTACTCGTCATCATCCTCCAGGTCGGCCCAGCGGCCGCGGGAGCCTGCTGAGAGCCCGACTGTTTCCGACAGCTTCCCGGATGACGAGGAAGGCTCGCTCGCCGCAGCGACCTCGGTTCGCTCGGAGGGACACGGCTTTGCTTGCGCGGGATGCGCGCCCTGTAGCGTGCGTAGGGCGCCCTGGGTTGCTTCGAGACCGTGCGCAAGCAGGAGGGCCTCGATGGCGTGGGAGATCAGGGCCTCCGCCAGGAAGGATTCTTCCCCGTTCCCTGCCATGGCGTCCGCAATGAAGCCTTTCTCCTTGCCGGCGTCGGCCCGGCCTGCGCCTGGCCGCGGCGTCCATGGCGCAGCGCAGCTGCGACCTACCTACTAAACTACAAGATGACCGAAGGCGTCTGTAGCATTTGCTTAGGGGACCTCGGTACCGGGTGCGAGCAGGGACGCTTGCCCTGTGGCCACGTCTTTCACGCAGCTTGCGCCATTCGGTGGTTCCGAACGCGCCGAAGCCGAGGTCTGTGCCCCGTCTGTCGAGAGCCTCCTCCTGCTGAGGACGACAACACTCCCACCGCCACGCTTGAAGACTCGGAGGTCGATGACGAGGAAGACCTCACCGAACTCGTCCGCCTGGCGTTGATTGAGGAGATGACCACTTTGTCGCCGGAGAGCCTCCATCGCCACCTCGCGCCTTGGATCTACGACAGCACGCGCCCCTGCGCGCCCGCGCTGCGCAGGGGCGTGGACAGCTACATGGCCAGCAGGCGGCGACACCGGGCGGCCCTTGCGTCAGGCTCTCCGTCCGCCGCGGCGCGCACGGCTCGGCAGCTCAAGAGGACTTCCCGCCGGCTCTTCGCCCAGATCTACCTGCGACTGGATGTGGCGCTGCGCACCTAAGTGCGATCTAAGTGCCTCCTGCACAAAAAGGCTCCTGCGGCACCGACCATGTCTTACACTGCGTGTCGCCTGACGGACGGGAAGTGCAAGCTCTTCTCTGGCTCGGCCACCCCTTCCCTCGACGCAGGCGTTGAGATGTGTTTCTCCTCCATGAGCGCCTGCGAAGCGTCTGTGCCCTCTTCCACACAGGTCTTCTGCCTTGGACGTTCCACTGTCTTCCACAAGGGAGAAGAGAGACACGCCTGCCAGCACGGCTCCGAAGACTTCTGCCTCCCAGGCTCACCGACATTCGGGTCTCTGCAGGACTGCGAGCAACACTGGCCCGAGGGCAAGGCAGTCGTACCTGCGCCGGGAAGCTTCCAGGCGGCAAGCCCGACGAGTGCGCGCCGCCCACCCGCGGCACGTGGCACGTCCTCCCCGGGGAGGCCTCAGGTGCGTGCGCCCACGCAAGCCAGTCCTCCGCTGGGAGCCCCGACTTCCGCTGCAGCCGCGCCGTTCGGCGACGTGGTGCTTCACGTGGGGTATGCACGTGTGGACAAGCCCGCCTAGACCAAGGAGCACGTGCCGGCAGCCCCTCCTCCCAGCGGCTCCCGACGTTCGGTGTCCGAAGAGGAGGACAGACGGTCGGAAAGCGGCTCGCGGGGCGCGAGGCCGACCAGGACGGGCGGAGGGGCCGACGCCCAGCCGTCGGCCATCGGAGGGCGATAGACTCCCTCGTGGGCGCCGCAGGCCGCGGAGATGAGGTCGTCGGCTGGGAGGCGGTGCAAGCCTTGGAGCTTCAGCGACTGCGTCCATTCCCGTAGCTGCGACGCACCTTTACGCGTGACGGCGAAGAGCGCATTGGAGTAGTTGGGCGCCGCGATGCGGGACCAGCCCGCTTCGACTTCGTCCGCGGACGCCGCCTCTGCCTCGACGGTTTCCGCTATGCGAGGCCAACCAGCGGGGTATGCTCGCCGAGCATGCAGCAGCACGGGTGCTTCAGCGTGCTTCTCCAAGACCGTGCTCATGGAGTGAAATCCCTCCGCATCCATGACGGCGTCGTCCTCAAGGAAGAAGGCCCCCGCGCTGAGCCCCCCAGAAGGCAGGGCGTCGATGATACGCAGGAAGGAAGCTAAGCAGCCTTGCTCGCCGCCCCGCAGGTGCCTCCGCACATGTCCTGGAGGGATGGAAAAGTCCCAGAAGGGCGAGACGGGCAAGTCGGCGCACGCGCGGCCATCTGTCGCGCTCATTACTTCGAGCTCGACACCGACGGAAGCCGCGGCCACGATAAGACGAGAGACATTCGCTTCACGATCCCTTCGGGACGGGAGATGTATGATCCTTCCAGCGTGCCTGGCCGGACGAGGGGATGCGAAGTGCCGGAGGGGGGGGCGCACAGCACAGGGCGTCCACCCGAAAGGCGGCGGGAGTGCAGACAGGGCCAGAAGCAGCAGCGCTGCGACGCAAAGTGCGACTACAGAGAGTGCGCCCAGCGACAAATTCTTTTCGCAGATGAGCATATTTCTCTGTGACTCGGATGTTGCCTGCGACGCGCGCGCGCGCCCTAGTGCTCAGGAGCTTGCCACACGGAGCCGCTGGCGCGCGCTACGCAAGTAGTGCGGTGTAATGGTCGGACGCGTCTGTCGCAGTGGCGGCAGCCACGATGAGAATTACACGAAGAACGCGTCTGGCAAGAAGGTGATGAGCGCCGCCGAGTACAGCGCCGCCAGCAGGTCGGCGCGGCAATCACCCAGCGGAGGAACCTAAGTGCCGAAGACCGCCAGGGTGTCCAGGGCGCAAGAGGTGGAAAAGTACAGCACCATGTGTTCGCCTTCGTGCAAGCAAAACGTCAGACCCGCCGCGTAGACATCCTTGGGCGCGTAGCTGCGCGACTTCCCTCCAGGACAAAAGGGCAGGTGCGTGCGGACGTTCCAGAGAGTGACGGAAGCCGGAACTGCGAAGCGCAGGGCGGAAATCACTGCCACCCAGAAGTCTTCAACGGAGCACCGGCCAAGACCAACCTTGCGAACTGCGAAGTCTTACCACGCACCGTGCAACGCGAGAAGGTGTTCGAGATTTCGGTCCCTCAAACTCCCTCCGCCGGCGGCAGACCGAGCCTACCCACTCTCCTTTCTGCGACGGGAGTTGCCGCTTCTTATAAATTCCAAATGGAGAGGCAAGACGCAGTGGACCTCGTAGAGTGTCTGGACGTGTGTCCCATGGACGCTGTCACTTGCGCTCAGGTGTGCGATCGCGCCGCGGCGGTCGGTGCTCGACAACGAGGCTTGCCTTTCTATGTACCTTTCCGCCAAGCCCCTCTGCAAGACTGGGCGACGCTCTTCCCAGGGTCACCGTCTGGCTCTAATTGGCAGGCTTACGACGCGCCGAACGCCTCCTTCGCCCCTTGGGTACGAGCCACGGTTCCGTGGAGCAGCGAGTGGAACTTGGCGGCGCCGCCTCTGAGCGCCACCGCGGTCCAGACCTCGAGTGCGCAGTGCCACCGGATGTGCGACGCACAATCCGAGGAAATGCAGCTCTCGGTCGCGCAGGGGCTGGGGCCCCTGCCCGGCGTGTACACAGGGTGGTGGCAGGCTCCTTGGAGCCAGCTCTACGCGCCCCCGCTACTGGCCCCCGAAGCCGTGGAACTCTCCCAGCGATTGGCCTTCGGAGAGTACCTGGAGGACGCAATGGGGCCCACTTCCTCACTTGATGCGCGTCTGCCCCCGTGGCAGCTTAGCCCACCTGTGGGTCTCGACAGCTTCCGAGCAAACCACATCCCCATACACGGACAGCCCGTGGCCTTTCGCCAGGCTCTCCCTACCCCTCTCCCTGCGGATCTCCGTGGCTGATAGGGAAATTTTTCCCCGTGGTCAAGAAACCAGACATGCCTGCAGCGAAGCTCACATCTCCAAAGTCTCCAGCCGAGAAGGCGAAGGGCGCGACGAAAAAGACCAAAGTTAAGGCCACGAGCACAGACCTCTTTGATGCAGTGGCCGGCGTGGCAGGGGTAGACGCGAAGGTTGCGAAGACCGTGATCAACGCCCTTCCCGCAGCTCTCGTGAAGCTACTCCAGACGCACGAGGCCGTCACGCTCCCCGGAGTGGGGACAGTGAAGCGCTCACCTTCGAAGCCGGTCGCTCCGAACGCGCCTCTGGTTCCAAAGGCATTCTCGAAGACTGGCGAAATGGTGGCACCCAAGGCAAAGCCAGCGAAGGTCAAGATGTCGCCGGCGAAGCTCTTCCGGGAAAAGGTGTTAGCCGCGTCGCCGTGAACGTAGCTGCCTAGCTGCCCTGCTTTACTTGCTCCAGCGTCGCGCGTAGCGCTTTCGTGAGCTGCCTGACGATCGTTTCTGTCCGCCACTCCATGGATGGGTCTTCTGGGCCCCAGAAGAGCGTGGAGGCCGGGAGAGTGCCGTCCATGGTCCCGCACCCGCGGGTCACTGGCCGCAGGAAGCGTCCAATGCGTTTTGATAAGAAGAGTTCCTCGAAGTCCCACGCTTTGCCTTGCTCGGGGTAGGCGAAGCCGACGGCCACGCAAGCACGACCCGCGCAGGTGGGCAAAGCCGTCTTTAGCCACGCGACTGGGACCTCCTCCACATGTGCCCACGAAGAGTGCCCCCCCTCTGTGGGCCACACGACGTCGAACAAGACACCTTGCATCTGGTACAGCCCAGCGCTCTGTTGTAGCCGTTTGACGAGTGCCGCCACGCATGTCTCCAGGTCAGGATAGCTTCGCTGTGCGAAGCCATTCTTCTCGCCGAGCATCTCTTGCATGCGTCGCAGCTGCGCTCGGATCATGTAGCGGAATCCGTGGATGAAGCCACCGGCCGAGAGCTGGTAGTCTAGACCATGGGTAAGCACGCCCGAATACCAAACGCGCGGATTCTCCAGGTCTTGTCCAAAGGGGCCCGCTCTTGCGGGGAACTTTGAGTCCTGGGACCCGCACGTCACCAGCTTCCCTCGGGCGGACGTGAACCCTCCCGCGTAGACCACCGCGTCGAAAGGCCGCGCGCTCTCCTCGTCTCCCGCGCTACAGGCGAAGATGACCCCCAAGTCGTCGCCTGTGCAGTGGGTGCCTCCGGAGAAGTCAAGCGACGCAACGTCCACACTCTTCAGCGCGTATTGGTCGTAGAGGGCCAGGTTCTTGATGCGGACATTGCCTGGGTAGTGGGTCAGACACGACAGAGCAGGCCGTTTTCCCGCCAGCACGGTACGCGCTGTCACCCCGGACACCTCGCGCGCCACCTCCAGCGCGGCGTTCCCGCTGCCGACCACGAGGACGCGTTCGTTTCGAAAGCTGGCTTTGGGGGGTAGGTGCGGGTAGGTGTACAACTGTGCGCCCTCCCGCTCGGCGAACGCAGTGATGCTCTCTGAGGGCTGCCGCGGTCGGTAGCCTGTGCACAGCACTACCTGTTCTGCGCGCACCTTCACGCCGTCCGATAGGCCGAGGACGCAGAGGCCCGTGCTGCTCTCTGCTCCTAGCGCGACCACCTCTGAGTCGTAGCGAATGGGCAGACCCCTGGCGCATGCCTCGAGGTATTGGACGAGCGCCTCGGCAGAAGGGAGATACTCCTCCGTCACCTCGCGCATGAGGAGGGGAGCGCCCAGGAGAGAATGCCAGTCATGGCGTTGGCGGAACTCCTCGCTCCAATGAGGGCGCGTGCCGGTTTTGTTGATGCTGATTAGTCGCCGATCCCAGGGAGCCGTGCGAAAGAATGTGCCAGGGCCGGCCCCTGCCTCCAGAACAAGGATGGACGCCGTGGGGCGCGTCGCCTGGAGAAGGAGCGCCCACTGCAGCCCTGCAGGACCAGCGCCTACCAGCACAACGTCCTGCGTCTCTTCAAGGTCTGGCAGAACCCTGCGCCATGGCGCGCCGTAGAAGGACCGGAGAGGTGACGCGCACCTCTGCTGCAGGGCTCGGAGAGCGAGCAGCGCCGCGACTGCGAGCAGCGCCGCGATTGCGAGCAGCGCCGCGCAGCGCCACCACTGGTTCCTTTCGAGAGAGGCGGCCGCAAGCATTTACGTTTGGCGGCGCGGCTTTTCTGGTCCTCTGGCCTGCGGCCATCGCTGGCGCCCGCGAGCGGGAGAGCGAGACTCAGCAGCTCCCTTCAACCAGTGTAGGCTGCTTCTCTGGCGACGCCTGGGCTCCGGGCGCGGACGCGCGATGCTGCCAGAGCGGGAAGGCAGACGCGTGCGGTCGCCGCATACTACGAAGCTCTCGACCCCGACGAGCGAGTGCAGTACTGCTTGAACCATTGCGTGCTGCCCGCAATGCCAGGGCAGCCGGGCCGGCTATCCAGCAGGCACTCTAGACTGTTGTGATCCCTCTGCGGCCACCCAGCCCGGCGAGCTGCCTTGCGCTCGACAGCTTCGCCTGCGGCAGTGATGAGTGGTAATAGAGAGAAATGATCAGAAGGCTCTACGATCTCGACCCTCGAGCATCAACAAGGACAATGCCCAGTGGGACCCCCGTCGTGCTGAATTTTGTTCTCTGGGACACATATGGACGTCTGATAAAAAACACGAACAGTGAGGCCCATTCACAGTTCGTCGTCCGACGCTTTCTGCGGCCGAGGGACACTGTCATCGAGCTAGGGGGTGGCATAGGAACGAACTCCGTCCAGATCAACAAGAAATTGTGTAGCCAAACAAAATCTAAACATTTTGTTTTCGAGCCACAGGTCGAATTAGTGGACATCATTCGGCGTAATGCGGAGTTGCATGCCAGCAAGTTCACTGTCGTACACGGAGTCCTAAGCAAAAAGAAAGGCTTCACTGTGCCATCCTTCTCTCCAGTTAAAAAAGACTGGATTGGAGTGAAGGCAACCTTTAGAGGAAGAGGCAGAAAGGCTCCTTCCGTGAGCACGCTGCCAATAATTCCCTCCGTCATCGTGGCCGACTGTGAAGGCTGTTTGCTGCAGGTCCTACAAGAATTTCCAGAAATTCTCGACAGAATCCGCATGGTGTACTACGAGAACGATGGTGGGGCTGAGGTCCATAAGGGATTGCGTCGGATTCTAGCCGAGAGAGGCATGCAGCACGTCGTCAACGCCGGCGATCATCAGGTGTTTTTGCGATCGTCAAGCGGCGCCTCTGCGGGGCGGAATCGCACGCCACGGAGCGGTAGATCGAGCAGTCGTGGATCGCGCAGACGCGTGTCGCGCGGTCGCGGAGCGAGCCCAGCACACAAAACTCGACCTTGAGAAGCAAGCAACACGTCCTGCTTGCTTCGGCCGTCCTACATGAGGGGAGGGAACTTGCGCTTCGGCGCTTGCACACCTGAGAGACGGCCTTTTCCGGCTGGCTCTCACACGGCAGTACTGCCGTGCTCTCAGGGGCTGTAATAGCCCTGTTGCTGACCGTCTAATTCTCAGACGGCCAGTTATCAGATAACTTTTCAGACGAGCTGTTAGCGAGACAGGCAGCCTACGCCTCGGACCCAAAGGTGATGGCGCCCCGCCCTCTCCCAGCGGTGCAAGGCGCGTCCCGCCCGACTGTGGAGAGGATCCGGCGCGCGTTCTGGATGGTGGCCTGCACGCGGCTGGAGATTGCCTCCTTGGATTCCTCCGCGTGCTCTCGAATGATGTACTCCACGTGTTCCAAGCAGCGTGCCTGCACGTGCAGGCGCCCCTCCAACTCCCAGAGCGCCTCTAGCCCGTTTGAGCGATGATCCTCCAGGTGGAAAAGGAGGCGTTCCACGTCGGCCGGCCGCTCTCCGTCTCCGCTCTTCGACATGGCGCGCTTGGGATGAGCGAACAGCCAAAGCAGCCAAGCGGCTCGAGCCGAACGCGACGAAGCATAGCGATGGAGATTGCGCCACGCTTCTCCACTGGGCGGGTGACTCCCCAGAGTTAGAGACAAATGACGACATTGGGGAGTGTCCTTGGCGCCACCATGGACAGTGATTGCTGCTCCTGGAGCCGAGGAGCGCTCGAGCAGCATCCTGGAGACAGCGTCTTCATTCCTACAAGCCGGGGGAGTGCCAAGGCGGACAGAGGTGAATGCTGTCGGGGAGGGTCGCGTCGAGACTCCGCAGCCTGCTGCGGAGACGGCGGTGAAGGACATCCTTTCTCCACGGTTTGGCGCCACGACCACCCTCGTGGGCACAAAGATGGCTGGGGACCAGGCCACAAAAGACGACATGACTCCCATCACGACCAGCGCCACCGTGACCACCACCCACCGTCAGCCGCCCCATCGGACAGACCTCCGCCGACCGCTTCGGCAGTCTTCACAGGTCCCGCGCCCCAGGCGCAGAGGCGCCCGCCAGCGGCAGCTCCCTCGGAGTCTCCTCCTGGCAGCGGGGACTACCTGAAAGCGACCAACGCACAGCGAGGGGCGCATCCATTGGTGGCCAGTTCTGAGCTCGAGCACCGGGCCCAAGAGACGCTCGACGCGATGTGGAGCGGGTGTTCTGCGGGGGGCGCAGCCGAAACTGCTTCCTTGCTCAGCTCGCAGGGCGTCAACACCCTGGCCATGTCAGGGTGTCACGAAAGCTGCGGATGGGAAAGCATCGTCACGAGCTGGGCCGCCGAGACAGGGAGCTCCGCCTGTTCCGTCGCGCATCGAGCCGCACTTTTGAACCCTGCGGCGAAGAGCGTCGGGTGCGTGAAGCGGGAAGAGGACTCCTGCATTATGGCAGTGTGTGTGTACGATGCACGCCCCACGGACGAAGACGCGCTGCAGATAGCGACGGCGGGGGCCGCGCCCGCCTGCGACACCACGGCCTGCTGTGGTGCGCTGCCGTGCAAGAACACCACGTGCTGAATGGCCCCCTGGGGGCGCTGAGCGGCCTGCGAGTCCTGGCGGAAGCCATGTCCCAGAGGGCACGCCCCATCACGGCGACGCCCATGCAGGAGGTCTTCGAAAGGATGTTTGGACAAGCGCTCCGTCGGACCAGGACTTTGGCCAAGCGGCGGCGCGCTGCGAGCGCGCCCTCGCAACCCTGAGCTAGATGAATGATCTGCGGCGACCTTTTCTCTCCTCTACTCATCGCGACTGACCAGGCTGCTTTGCGAACATATGTCGCGCTTGCACGTGGCGACTGCCTACGCAGCGCGTAGCCGAAACGTCGTCCTTCGGCGCCGTAAGCGCCGCAAAATGCGAGCCGAGTACGCAAGGTCTGAACTTTCGCCACTGCTCAATCTGGAGAGCGACTCCGCAGGCGCATGCAAGGAAGCCAGAGAGGGAGACTGGTTTTTCTGCAGGAGGAAGGAGGGTGAACGACTCAGGCGAGAGCGAGAGGCTGTTCAAAAGGAGGCTGTCGACTGTCCCAAAGTTCTGAAAGCGGGGGAAAACTGAGAAGAGGAGAATTTCTGTCCTGCGCGAACGGAAAGATCCGGTTTGGGTTGCAGGAGGACGGGAACGTCGTGCTTCAAAACTTTCAAGGCATAACTGCCTCGAACGCGAGCACTGCCGTAGAAATCGTCATGCAGGCGGATTGCAATCTGGTAGCCTACGACTGCACAGGCGCGCCGGTCTGGGCGTCAAACTCGGCTAACTCGTGCTATCCGTGGTCAATCAAGTGGTTCTCGGATCCTGAACTCCATCTGCAAGCTGACGGCAACCTTGTGATTTATGCCGACGCCCTTCCGCTTGACAAAAATCCCGCGTGGGGGCCTGTCTGGACAGCGTGCTCGTCGGATTTTCCCGACCGGAAAAGCAGTCGGTTTTGCCAGGATGGGCTAGAGGGCGCACGCACCCGCCTCTGCAACAGATGCAAGAATGTCACTCCCGACACGTTTCGATGAGGGCGGAGAGTTGGGTTGAGGGTCGCTGTGCGACACCGCGGCCTGCTGCCGTGCAAGAGCGAAACGTGCTGACCCACCGCTCCCCCCTCTTTTCTGCTCGTCGGCGGGAGCGCAGCGACATCAATGAAGGTGCGTCTTCGCGGGTCCATACCCGACGCACAATGCTGACTGCACTCCGCGAGACACGCACGTGCAGAACAATCCTGGCATTTATCACAGGTTGCGTTGCGTGCGGCATAGGGCGCTTCTCCTGCCCTAAAGGTCGTTCACTTCGTTGCCCAGTCTGTACAGGCTCCGCGCGAACCGGGAGCAGGGGGGCTGGAAGGCTCGCGCAGTTTCAGGACAGCTCGCGCACCACGCGGATAGCTGCTAGCGGGAAAGTGCGGGGTGCACAAGCTGCCATCTTGAGAGCGCGCGCGGTCCGCCGGTCCGCCTTAGATGCAGCGCCGCCGCTCCGCACGTCGTTCTCATGTCGGCTGCCAGCGCGCGGAACACCAAAGGGCAGCCGAAAATCGACGCGTCATGCAGCTGGACTCCGGCCTAGTGCCGTCACGCGCGGGTCGGTGGCGCGGTTGTTGCCGCAGACCTGCGTGGAGAGGACGGAACCTGTCCCCCTCCAGCTCGACGGTCTTCCGCAGAGGCGATGCAATTCGTCACCATGGCGAAGCAGGGCTATATTTGCCTTTGCAAGTCCAGCCCTTGTTGATGTTGATGAAAACGTTCTCAAGGAAGGGGGGAGGGTTTTTCAGAGAACACGTATAGTAGAGCACAAATGCTGCGGCAGCGGCGATGATGACGATTAGGAGCAGAGTCTGCAACAGGTTGTCTCCGTCGTCTCCCATTTCCACACTTTTATGTGCGTCAAGACTTCGCGAGCCCACCGCGCAGATTAAGATGCCGGCTCTTTGCCGAGCTTGTCGCCACTCGCCGAGCTATCGTGCGCGTGCATGTGGGCAATAACAGCTCGTCTGAAAAGTCGGACAGGCTGCAACAAGGGCATTCCAGAGATTTTGAGGACACCGCCGAACATCCAAAGGGCAGCGCGAGCAGCGCCACGGAGAGACGCAAGGCCCCAGCGGCCACTGGCTCAAAATGCCTGAAAGTTTTGACGAGCAAGGGCTGGGGCCCTTCTACGCACGAGATCTACCAACATGTCCGTCGCCTCGCTCGAGACGTGGGCGCGTCGGGCGAGGCTGACTCGAGTGCGCGGTAGCACGGGGGAAGGCCGTGTGTCGCGCGCGCCCACGCTCGGCCACCTCGGTCGAGGAGCACTGCCCTTTGGGGCCGCCTTGCACCTTGCCGTCAGGAGGCGCCCCGCCGGCCACGTAATCTGCGCAAGGGTCAAAGGCCAACTTCATGGAGAGCCAAGACTTCCAATCCATAGCTACGGTGCAAGCGCTGAGCAGCCTGAAGCGCTGGACCAAAGCAGAGAACGCTGGACGCGCGTCCAACCTCCTCTCCACCCAGCTTTGGAACCCGCGCGCGATCGCGGGCACCGTCACGAAGTATGCGGCAGAGACGGCCATGCTTAAGGCCGAGCGTTGGGCCAAGCTGAGCTCTGTCGAGGAGCGTGCCAGGTACATCAGTCGCGCACTGGGGCATCGGAAGCAACCGCGAGTGACAGTGTCCATGCCGAAGCTCTGCCCCCGGGGCGGCGGGAGCATCGAGGTCCTCAATGACGTCCAGGCCGTTGCCCCGCGGCTGATGACTCCAGGCGGTCCAATACGGCGTCTTATTCTGCAGATCCCCCCCGGTGCGGGTAAGACCTGCACGTATCTCGGGGTGATGGCGCAGTTCATCGGGAACGGCCATACCATCGTCGTGGTCGGCGATGACGACGTCTTTGCTGTTTTCAAGGAAGGTCTGCGGCAGTGTCCCGCGGTGGTCTACCGGCGAATGGTCGGCCCGGACGGCAAGACGCTTGCCCCGCAAGAAACCGTCTACCTCCGGGACATCAACCCGCACATGAGCGCCTTCTGCACCGTCAAGAGCCTCGGCACCAACCCCAACCTCCAGGGCTACCCCATCAACAGCAACAAGTGCGACCCGAGTGCTCTTTCGTGGCTTGACACGCGCGTCTACTTTTTCAACTTCGTCATGGCAGGTAATTGGATGCAGGCCTGGAGCGAGCAGCGCACAAACGCCAAGGGAGCGCCTGTAACGAGCATGTACCACGAGGTCAGTCCCTTCAGCAACAAGCTCCTTCTCGTGGTAGACGAGGCGCACAAGCTCGGCGTCCCCAGCATGGAGCAGACCACCGAGCGTTGGAAGGCGGCGGCTGCTCTCTTTCCAAAGTACATCGCGAGCCTCGGCAAGGACAAGGGTACGAACCCCTACATCCTTGTGGGCACCGCCACGGTGAATACGACCCCGATGCCCACGTTGAGCCTCTGCCTCCCGCGGGTGATTAAAGGCTTCACCGATCCGACCCTCTTCGTGGACGACGATGTAACCAAGCCGCCGCGCCTGAACCTCCACGAGTACCTTTCTCCTGCTGCCGGCTTCGTGCGGACAGCGGAAAAGGTGGTGCTTAAAGGCGTGCCACCGCAAGGCGGGGAGCCAGAGAGCGTAGCGGTGTCGGTGAAGCAGCTCAAGGAGCGCCTTGTCAAGTTCCGTGGCTTCACGATCGATGAGCCCCTCGCGAAGAAGGGGGCTGCCGCCGCGCCGCCCGCGGAGGACCTCGACCACCCTTGCCCCGTCTCGACGAGAGCCCTTCGAGACGCAGGGTACAGTATCTACGAACCAATAGACACAGAAGAGAACAGGAAGCGTCTTTTGGATATCTGGGCGGGCGTCGTCTACATCGTGGACATGAGTCAAGACTTTCGCTACTACCCCACGACGAATCACCCATACCCGGCCATCCGTCCCGTTGAGCTACCTGCCGAGTCGCCGCGGGTGCCGCGGGAGGACTACCTCAAGCTGTTGGAGAAGCCGAAGGGGATGGCCCGCTGGACCGAAGTCTCCCAGTTCGCCGATCAGACCCTGCTCATGTCCACTGTCCAGTCCTGCCTTAGCGGAGAGCCCCTAGATCTAGTCCTCGTGGAGAGCTTGGCGCCCAAGTGGAAAGCCTTGGCGGACGACTTAATCACCGATACGCGCCTGCGCGGGCGAACGATGGTCTACCCTGGTGCTTACAATCGGAAAGGCTGCGACGACAACTACTACCTTCTACTTCTCGCGTTCTACCTCCAGGCGAAGCTGCGGCCCTTCGTGCAGAAGCACTGCCCAGGAGGAGTCAAGGAGCACCAGCTAATTACCTTGGAATCGGTCCTGCATGCGGACAGAGAGGAAGCTCGCACCGCCGCGCCCGCGATATACATCGTGGGAGACTCGACTGAGGGCAAGCACCTAGCCGGCGAGATCGACGCGCACCTCAAGGCGGGCGCAGGTGCAGTTGAGGCCGGCCGCGTGCCGCGTGCAGAAGACCTGGTGTTCATGCTCAGCACGCGCGAGTTCCGAGAGCGTCAGTACAACAGGTACAACGACGAGGTCTGCCCAGGCCCAGCCTTTGTCCCGCAGCAAGCCGCCGGAAACACCATTATCATCCTCGGCGAGGGTGGCCACAAGGCCCTGGATCTCAAGTGCACGAGCAACGGATGCATCCTCTCGACGATGCCCGGTGGCAAGTTTCAACAGACGCAGGGGCGCGTGAAGCGCAGCTGTGCCTTCAAGAAGCTCCTGGACGCCACAGCGCTGTGGACGGTGAACGTGCGCATGTACCTCCTCTGGGACAGCGGAGGGCTTGCTCAAGGACCAGTGATCGACCAGGCGCTCCACTCCTTCTATGAGGCGCAGTACCAGATCATTCGCTATCTCGAGATGATCGAAGCCATGGCCGGCGTGGGATGCTCCAACTGGGAAGTCTATTCGAACTGGAAAAAAACCTTTGCTGACTTCGACGGCTATCCTCAGGGGGGGTTCAAATGCGTTCACGACGCCGACCCGGGTGAGTTGCGCGCCGCGAACCAGAGCCTCTGGGAATTTTACCGCTGCGGCGGAGGGGGGGCTGAGGCGCAGACGATAGAGCGGGGGGTGAGCGGAGACGTGTCCCCAGAGTACGTGGAGAAGAGCACCCACGGCACCTGCACCGTGGCTCCGGCTGCTGTCCTTCAGGCGCAGTCCGCGCGAGAAGCCTTGAGGGCGGCAAGTCGGGCTTTTCATACCCCAGCAGCTCTCTTCGCGGAGAAGCAGAAGCGAGAGGAGCGCAGGTTCAAGCTCGAGCATCTCCCAGCGGAGCACGAAAAGGAGACGACACCATTGCCCCGAGAGCGCAGCGTGTCGGAATTCAGTGAGCATGGTGCGCGCTCGGGGATGGGGCCGGGGAGGTCGCGGTCTCGCACTGTCTCCAGTGCGGCAGACCAAGGCGAGGTCGTCGAAGGGCACGCCGAGGAAGGAAGGCGAGGCACGAGGAGCACGGGCCCGGTGCGGGCTCGGTCCCGTACCCAGACAGCTGAGATGGAAGGCCGGCCCCGCTCCAGGACGGCTTCTGTCCGGCCTGTCGACGCCTTCAAAGCGGCTCTGCCACTAGGCCCCAAAGCCGCGCTGCAGGAGATGCGGCGCCGGACCCGCGCCGGAGTCGAACGAGCAGGGGCGATGTGGAACATTCCCCAACATCCTAGGGCACGAGGGGCTTAGAGATCGTCGGAAAATTGGTCTGATAAGTCAATAGGCAGAAGCCGTACATTCGCTTAAAGAATGATTTAATGCATTCTATACACAACTACTCCGCGCAGTGCGCTTCACAGTCTGTGGGCAGGGGGGACGCCTGCGGACAGATTTTGCCAAAGCACCCTATCTTCGCCTGACACTGCGCCACGCACTCCTTACCTGTAGGACAGTCGCGCTGCGCGATGCAAACCCCATGCTCAGGCGTCCGACGATAGCACACCAGATCTGTGCCATCTCTGCTCGCGCAGTCGACGCACTGCTTTTTTCCACGATCATGCCCACAGTACAGCTGGTCCTCCTGGGGGACTTGCATCATGCTGTTCACCGCTCCTTTAACAGGTGCTGGATTAGAGGTCTCTGGTCATAGCTTTTCCACCGATATCTCAAATGGTTCTGCAACACACAACAGTCTGGTTGGACGGCCGCGCTGAGGGTGGAAGCCCTCCTGCCTTGCGGGAGGCGAGCCTTCCTCCGGGAGCGGAGCCAATGCGCGTCAGGGTCTCGAACCTGCCCCCTGGCTCAGTCTGCGCCGTTTGGGCCGCAGACCCCCTTTCCGCGCCTACCCTTGACGCCTCCTACCACATCAAAGGCAAAGTCGAGCGCATGCCAGACCCCAAGACTTTCCCCAACATAGCTGTGCGTAAGTGCGATGAGCGTGGTCAGCTTGTCACTACGCTCGCAAACCCTTTACACGGATACGCCTCAAGACAGGGGAAGTACAGACTGCCCCCTCACGTCCACCTCCGCTGCTGGCTGGACGGCACTACCTCGCGGACCTTTACTTTCGCTCTTGCCGCCTGAGCTGTCCTCCTGCGCGACGCCGTGCGGGATGGAGCTTTGGGATCTTGATCGTCCGCCCAAGACCAAGACGAGCTGTTATGCGAGAGCAGACCGTAGTCGTGTCGCCAGAGGTCGTACCCACATAGCTCCCTCGTCAAGTGATCCTCTACTTCCCGGCCCATGATGGTAACGAAGCAGTAGCCCTTGTTCCCGCGATCTTTGTTTCGAGAAAGCGGAACGTAGAGGCTCGAGAAGGCAAGGGTAGGCAGCTTCGTGGCGAGCAGGTGCTCCACCTGCTGAGCGCTGAGAGAACATGGAAGGTTACGAAGCGTCAGCCTCCCTCCGTTTTCTTTCGCCACGCCGCGCTCCACTGGTCTGGAAGGAGTTCCTGGGGCGTCCGTCTCTTGCCCGGCGCACTCGGGAGGGAACGGCACAGGAACAAGGTAGAAGTACATCATGGCGAGGGGAGAGGGTGGAGGAGTCACCGGGGCGCGGCGGGCTCTCGGATCCAGCGTGGCTACAGAGCTACAGGGGTATCTTTGTCGCATCCACCAGTCTGCGGGGGTATAGGTCCGCGCACACGCGCCTTTTCTCGACTCAACTACTCAGCGGACTGCTCTGTTCGGCGAACGGCTCCGGCGTCCGCCGATGCCCTTTCCGCGCGAGGCCAAGCTCAGCCAGGGCGCCGTGCCACGGTGGCGAAGCCTCTTCCAGTGCGCTTGCAATCCCGCGAAGGCTCGGACGGCGACTCTGCAGCGAAGAGCCGCGCGCTCCGCGTCGCTGTCTTGGACGCGGGAGGCGGCATCGCGGATCTGCACCACGGTCTCGACGACATGGAGCACAGCAGGTCGGATGGGAGTAGTGGGGCGCTCCGTCGGCGGTGTCGCGGCCGTTCCCCAAGCTGACGGGAGAGATGCCAGCAGCGCGTCGACACGGGCAGCTTCCTCCGGAGCAGCGCCGCCGAGAGGGCGTGGGCGCAGAAGCCAGCCGTCCTGCTCGGCAGGAGCCCGCGCTGCTTTGAGCTCCTCGGCGGTAGTGCCCGTCATGCTCGGCAAGAGCTCGCGAGCCCAGGGGGCCAGCGCCCGGAGTGCGCGTGTCCCCGCGCCCAGGGCGCCGTCGACCTCTGCCTTCAGCTCCCCCAAGAGACGCGCTTCCACCGAATGGCAGAAGCGCACTTTCCCGGCCTGTCTCCAAATCTTGTCCAGGCTATCATCGTAGGAGCGAAGGAGCTCCGACCAGGCGGCCTCCACTCTCTCGTGGAGCGCGGCGCTGGAGAGGGGCTCACCAGCAGAACGGACAGCCATGCCGCTTGCGCCCGCCCCTTTCTATCCAGTACCTTGGCTCTAACAAATGCCTGTGGAGAAGCGCTGTGCGGCAGCGACTGCGGGGTGGGGAGACTGTTGCTTGAACGCGCGATGGAAAGAGCAGTGTCTGGACGCTGAGGCCTCTCCGCTCGTTTTCACACAGAACTTCGCGGAGCTCCTCGCTAGTCGCCTAAGGGGGCTCAAGATCGAGGACGCTCTGCTGCTTGCGTGCGTGCCGGCAGACGCCTACTGGAAGCAAGTCACACGCGACACGATGGAGCGCCATCAGCGCAAGCCGTCGGAGACGCGTGAGGCGGAGGCAAATTTTGAGCACCTCGTTCGCGCGGGCTGGGAGCCGCTCAGGGCCTCGCTCGCCGCGCTTTCAGGGCTGGGCTTGGAGCCTCCGTCGGCAATCCTGCGGGGCCCAGGCCTCCTCGCCGGAGAGGCGGAACACGCCGTAGTGCTGTGGGGTTTCCCGGTTCAGGCGGAGCCCACGGGGTGGGTGCAGCGCGCCCATCGAGTCGTGAGGCGGAATGCACGTGCGTGGGGGCGGACAGTGTCGCAGCTGCGGGCAGCTGCCATTCCAGCATCGCTCGCAGTGATCTGCTCGCTCGTGGCGTCCACGGTGAGCCTCGCATCCTCGCAGCTGCTTATGGGTCAGCTGCACGGCGTTGCTCGAGCGCTCTTGGCCGGCGCCTTCTCGCCAAGCGTCGCCCGCCAGCTTGCGAAGGAGGGCGTGTACTACGCAAGCTTCTTCGTCCAGATTCCAGGCGAGTCGTGGGAAGACCTGCGGAAAGTCCTCAGTCTCTTTCTGGTGCCCAATGTCTTGGCCCTTCTGCGTAGTCTCTTTCCGCGAGCCGCGGCGAGCAACGCCTCGACGGTCCAGCTCATGCTGGTGAGCACCGGCGAGGTTCTGCAGGAACTGGCTAGGGGCGGGCCAAAGCTCATAGGGTTCCAGCAGGACTTAGCCGCTGCCTTCACGCAGCACGTTGCCGGGCTGGGGTTCATAAAAGGCACAGCTGGTGGCGCCCGCGTCCGCACGGCCGCCTCCGTCGCGGCCAAGGTCAAGGGCGGCCTATTTGCTCTGCGCGACGCGGACAGCCCCGTCAAGATGTTGAGGGGCATCTTTTCTCTCGCGGGCGCCATGCTGTTCGCGTATAACGACTCCTCGGTCTTAGAGGTCGCTCGACGAGCGAATGTCATGATGAGCGACCTCGTGACGGTGCAGGCGAAGCGCATCATGTCGGATGCGCGGCTGGTGACGCTTCACACTGAAGCGACGAAGGCGGCATGGGCCTCAGGCCAAGGCACTCTGTTGACTTGGGATGAGGTCAGCCGTGCGGAGGCGGCAGCACTCGGAAAGGACGCGCCCGAGGCGCTGACTGGCGCTCGCGCGGTCGCGGATGCTCTCTCCAGCGGATACATGCAGGAACTGCGCGAGAGCCTTGACGCCAGCTGCGGCGACGCGCGAGTGAGGCTGGGCGCCATCGCCCGAGAGTGGACGCGCACAGGAGAGCAGCTTCTCTTCCCCGCGCAGGGAGTCGGGGACTCTTTGGGCGACAAGACTGCGGCAATCGTTCGCGACATGGCCCACTGCGCAAGCTGCGCAAAGGCTGCGCCCTGGCCCAACCTCTTTGCCATGGACCCATCACTTTCCTTCGAGGTCGAGCGGTTCCTCCGCGAGAGCGCGCAGCGCGCGCCCACGCCTAGCCATGGCAGGAAGCTGCGGGGGGCGAAGGCACGTCCACCTCATGTGGGGGAAGACAGAAAGCAGCGGGACGCCGTGCAGTAGACAAGATTCTTGTTCTGGTCGCCGAGAAGGTTGTAGTGGTTTTTTGTCTGGTCGTGATAGAGAACCATGCAGATCTCAGGCACGCGTCCTCCGGGCGGGAGCGGCTCCCAGCTCTTATGAGGCTCCGCATCCGCACGGTAGGCCACGAGCGCACCGACCGCTGCACCCTTGCTCGCAGACATGGACTCCAGCAGCGCCAGAAGGAGACTGTGGCAGCCCCAGACCCTGGCCGACACTATGCGTGCGCGCAGGTCTTCCAGCGTGGCGCAGGGCGGCAGACCCTCCGCTAGGCTGATGTCTTCGTCCGTCTGGCGGAGGGCTTCCACCCGAAGTTGTTCTGCGGCGCGCACGCGCATCTCCAGCGAGGAAGGTCGGCGCGCCCCATCTTGCTCACCGCTCGTGGCCCATAGCCAATGTGCAGCGCACTCAAAGAGGCACTCCCCCACTTGACCGCCGCAGTCGGCCCGCAGCAAAGTCGGCAGCAGCCCCGAAGGATGCCAGTGGGGTTGCTGCACGGCAATCTCCTGCCTGCGGGACAGCCTTGCTCGCTTGTGGCGAAAAGAAGGAGGAAGGCTCGGCGCCATGGCGCATTCGCTCAAGAGGCTGTCGCAGACGCTCTGCTTGGGCCTGTGCGCACCACTTATCGCGCTTTGTACGGCCGCAACTGAGGTGCGCGCAGCCCTGAGTTTGCGCGATGTTTAGCCTTCGCCTGGCGACTCGCGGCCGCCGCTTCCTGAGCCTGGGCCACGGGGGTCGGCACCCTCTCTGCAGGCACCTGGGCCAGCTCCCGACGGACGGGGGCCTCAGCCGCTTCTCTGTGCGCAGCCAGCAGGGGAAGCCCAGGGACGTCCGCGCCCTCCTCAGCCCCGCTTCCTCCGCCCAAGGCCCCCATGAGCGAGGAGGCCAAGGAACTGGGATCCAGCCCGCTCATGAACTTCCCCCCACTTGCGGCAGCGGCCCCAAATTGGCCGAGCTGCGAGAGCAGGCCGCTCTTTTCCCCCTGTTGCGCCTCTTGGGCCATCATCTGGGGCGCCACCATTTGCGGCGCCATCATCTGGGGCGCCACCATCTGCGGCGCCACCATCTGCGGCGCCACCATCTGCGGCGCCACCATCTGCGGGGCGGGATAACCTGGATGGACAAATCCAGGATGAGGGTACGAAGGGTACGGAGCAGCAGCTGGCGCTTGACCCGAGAAAAAGCTGAAAGGGTGGCTCCAGTTGGTCGCAGAAGCCATGAAGGCGGCCGGGGCCGCAGTCGGGGCCGCTGCTGGATGGGCTGCTCCTGGGATCTGGCTAGGTGTCTGCGGGGCGGTCCCCCCCCAGAGCATCCTCGTAATTTCCTCAGCGTCGCCTGGAGGCTCACCTCCTCGCAACAGCGCATCGTAGATCTTCTTACCAGTCAAGCCCGCCGCACCCAGGCCCACGCCCCCCAAAGCCACTTTCAACCACCAGTCTCGACTCCCGGGAAGCGCCTGTGTGGTAAGCCATTCCTTGAAGTTATTGACACCCCAGGCGGACTCGTCGCCGACCTTCTTTGGAGACGAGATCACCTCTTCTAACACCTCTGTATCTGGGGCAGGTTCCTGCGCGCTCTTCGCGATCTCCGTGACTTCCCGGTCTGCTCGCTGATGCAGCTCCTGGCCCACGTCCTTGGAATTTGGAAAAAGTGCCAACAAAACTAGAATCCTGGCGAAGCAAACCACATAGCGAGCGAAGAGAAAGATGGCTGCTGCCGCACCGTCCTTGTCCTCACGACTTCTGGCCACGCTGGCCTCCCACAGCTTCATTCCCACAACTGCGGCCGTGATTGTCTCTCTTGGGTCCGTGACCTGCAGGCGGGCGAGCGTGTCATGGACATTCTGCGCCGTCACACGAAAGCTGGGCTTAATTAGGCTTTCTTGCGGACCTACGAGCTGACTACGCAGGGCGCGAAGGGCAAACGACTTCGCGGCCTCGACAGTGTTGTTGGCGCGCCCGCGCTCCCCGGGTGGACGCCCCGATAGACCCTCAAGGAGCCTTGTGATGGCCTCAACTCGGAGGGGCTGGCTGGCCGCAATCTCGCGGATCTGAGCGACCTCCTGTCGCACGGCCGCCTTGCCCAGGTAGTGACCTAGAACCCTCTTGTATTCGTTTAGGACCTCCTCCTGGTCGCGCACTCCTATATAGCTGCTGAGGACCCTCGCGATGTCGGAAGTCGTGTCGGCCTCGATAGACTCCTGGACGAACTTTTCGACGTTCCGTGCTATATCTCTGTTCAACGTCTGTGGCTCGGTAAGGACGACTTGGGGGACTGTTCGCCCAGCTTCACCCGCCAGGCCAAAATTTTCAAGTACCTTCTGCTTCCCGTACTCCGTTATGCGCGAATAGCCTTCCTTCATGGCCTTCTTCGAGTATTTCCCTACTAGGTTATAGGCGGAAGATGTCCCTCGCAGCAGGACTTCTGCGTCTTTCATTTGCTCACCAGAGAGCTTGTGGCCGACTCCCGACTGAATGGCTGTCTGAAGAACCGTCGTGGTCGGCGCGCCTGCGCCCAGGGTATCTCGCACGAGGGAAGCAGTCGTCAGGAGGTTTTGGGCCCGCCTGGGTTCGCGCTCGCGCGCGGCCTCAGCATCGAGCCAGTAGGTCTCCGCCTTTTCTTCGGCTTGTCGAATAGGGAGTCTTGGAATGTGTGGTATGCGCGCCTCTGCCGCCTCCTTGACATTGCGGACTCCCTCTTCCACCATCTCGTGCGCCGACGCTGCCAAGCCGCGCGGTCTGCCCAGGACGCTCTCGGCGACCCGAGTCAGGGTGCTGTAGATGAGGTCGTCCTGGTTGGAGAGGGCAAAAGTTTGCAGGATGCGAGCGCCTGTGTTGGCAATGCCAAACTCTTTCTTCTGGTCCGCGGCCATCGCCTCGCCTAAGGAAACCACGCTCTTCCCTTTTTCGAGCACCCACTTGGCTACAGCGTACTGGGCTCTGGGGTCCCACCAGGTCCGCTTCCCTTCTCTATCGAGCCGGGCTCGCTCATCCTTCCAGCTCTCGGTGCCCGACCATACGGCGCCCTTGCTCGCCAGCAAGCCGCCAGCGTCCTGTCCATACGACGTGGCTACTTCAAGGTCGACGAGGGCCCTCGCCATGGCCGTCGTGGGTTCGGATTCCTGCAGGTCGGAGACAGAGGACATCACCGACAGGAGCCCTCGGACGCTGGGAGTGGCCAGGAGGGTTTCTGCCACACCCCTGCGTTTGCGCGACAGGGCGCTCTCAGTCGGAGAGTTGGCGACGCGCGCGAGTGCCCTTGCGGGAGACGTGACCACGGAGGCCACGGTTGAGAAGTGCCTGGAGACGCGGTTCTTTGTGGGCTCGACCTTTTTGAGGTCAAGGGCAGGTCGTCCGCCCTGGAGTTGCTGCAGAGCGTCGTTGGCTTGTTTTAATGCCGCCTCCTCGCTGAGGGAGGTCTCAGCGGTATCCGGACTCTCGGGCTGGAAGGCGCCCCCGCTTTCGACGAGCCGTGCGGCATCCGATAACGCCGCGGCTCGTCGCTCTGCGGTGCCCAGGTCGCGGTCCCCTCGCCGGATGCGAGAGAACACCTCCTCCGCGCAGAGACCTGAGGCTAGGCTAGCGGCATCCCGCACCTGTGTGTCGGCCCGACTCCGCGCCTCCTCCGTGGAGGAGCGTCCGCGCGCGGAGAGGCCCGAGTGGAGAGCCCTCTGGCACGCGAGGGCTGTTGCGCTACCCTCGGCAGGGCAGTTCTTGCCGAGGTCCAGCCTGCTGCTGCCGCCACTGGACTCGCCCTGCAGGGCCCGTAGGTTCTCTGAGCAGGTCCCCTGCTGGCACTGGGCGAAGCCCTGGCGGTGCCAGGTCGCTACGTTCTGTATGTCCTCCTGGACTGCCGTGGTGTTCTGTCTCCAGGCGGCCTGTGCTAGAAAGTCTTTGCACGATTCTGCGAGCTGCCGTTCGCAACGCTCTTCGCCGAAGGCCGCGAGGTAGCAGGAGAGCAAACACGCGAGGCGTGTCTGTGCAAGAACAGAATCGGCGGCAGCGGCGGCGTACTTCTGCAGGCCTGCTTGGAGTTTCGCACTGTCCAGGCCAGACTCAGCGGGCAGCTGCACCCAGACCTGCTCGGCGAACACGGTGTAAAGGCTCTGGGAGAGCTGCACGCGCTTCGCGGAGTGCACGACCAGGGAGAGGAGATCTGCGGCCATGTATGTCTGGTGGATGAGCAGACGATACGCGTGCTCCATGGCCCCCACTGCCAATGCCCGAATCTCCTCCAGAACGTCAGGACCCTGCGCGAAAAAGGGCAGCACCGAGCAGCCGGTCTTCTCGGCCTCCAGCCTCGCTTTCTCACTTTCTTCCGAAGAGACCTTGGGGGCGACACTCAGCCATGCCAGGGTCTGCGTTGCACATTTCTGGCGCACCGACGTCGCGCTCATGAGTATCCTTCACTGATTTCCATGACCAGTCATTCTGACGCGCGGGGTTGGTCAAAAGAAGGCCTCTACGTACTTCTCGACGGGCCGTCGGCAGAGAGGGCACGGCGCGCAGTGGGAGAAGCGCACGGCACACTCCACGCAGACCTGTGAGTGGCCGCAGGGATCAGCCACGGTCATGTCGCAGTCTGCAGCGAGACAAATGCAACACTGTCCGCGCAAGGGGCCGGCAGCCGGCAGGTCGGGGTGGGCAACCGGAAGGGTGCACTCGATCGGCACGGAAAGGTGCTGTTCATCGGCCGTGACGACGGTCACCCGTCCGGCGCAGTGTGCGCTGGCCGCCGCCACCCGCGCCGCCTGGCCGTTGAGTTCCTTTCGGCTCCGCAGACTGTGAAGTAGGACGTAACCCTTCCGGGGGGTCTCTGGAGCGGACAGCAGATTTTGGTCCTGCACCGCGAGTAAGCCTGCCGGGAGACCTTCCAGGGCCACCTGAAACCGCCGCGAGCTCCCGCTGGGCTCCTTCGAGATGCGGCCGTAGCGTCCATTGAAGACGGGTTGCTTCTGGAGACCGATGATCCGTATCCGCGTGCCCAGGGGGCGTCGCTTTGCAAGGTCCGCCGTAGATTCGCGTCGCTCTCCGCAAAGCAAGTCTCCAGCCTCGCGCAGGAAGTGGCCTAGGTCGCGGAGCTCCTCATCATCCGTGAGCAGGCTTCCCGAGAGGAACGAGCCCAAAGGCCCCGTGTGAGACGCCCGGACTTCTTCCTCCGAAGTCATCTGCGCGATAGGGCAACGTGGAACAGTGACCGTTAGTCGGTCCGTTTCTTCTGGCAGAGAAATTGGCATTGACCAGAGCCCACGCCACCGACCGCGTGCCGTCGGGGACCCCATCTATCAGAGGGACGAGCACCTGCTCGCCGACCCTTGCTGCACAGTCTTCTTCTCGCAGCTTCGTTGGCAGAGACCGCCCTTCCCCCTGCAGCCAGACAGTGACGCACGCCTCCCGCCCCTCCGGCGCGCAAAGGGTGCCTTCGATCCAAGTAGTTGGTCGAAAGTACGTCGGCTGCCCAACGCGACTGCGTAGGGGGCGCCCCCGCCTGCGCTTCCCCACGGTCATGGCTGTCTTATCCTTTCGCCACTTCGCGCAGCGAATTTCCTGAAAGCCATCATGGATGCGCGGCTCTTCTGGGCCGCGTGGGGACCCCTCTGCGTCTGGCGGCGGCGGCACGCACTGCGCATGCGATGCCTCGCGCGGGTTGAGGCCCGTTCCCGAGCCTTCCAGATTGCGCTGCTCGAGAAAGTCTTCGCGGCCTGGTGCGCGGAGGTCCCCCAACGTTTCGGCGTTCTCCTCCCTCTCTATCTGCCTCTCGCGCTGAGCTCTCGGCCAGTGCTGGAGCCCGTTTGGGCTGCTCCTGTCTCTTGGGGAGCAGGATTTGTTCTTGCGTTCGAAGTCGCCGACGACGCCGACGACGCCGACGACGCGTCTCCACCTATGCTCCTTGATGTGCCCTGGGCAGAGGTGGCGGGGCGCTTGGGCAGATGAGGATTTGGCGAGGGCATGTGGAGGACCAGCCGACCGCCGCGAAGATGCACGAGCCACAGGCCCTTTGCAAGGCGTCGGGCATGCCAGCTCATTCCTTTCCGATGCTTGCCGAGAAGGGGAGTCTTTCGACAAGGGAAGCAGCGCTGCCCAGATGCTGACTGCCTCATGCTGAGCTTGACCGCCGCGCCGACCTGTGCAGAGGGGAAGCCGTACGCACGGGCGACTAGGCTTGGTTCCCTCACGTGAAGCCTCAGAGCCCTCAGCAAGAGCATCCGCCTGCTCCAAAAATAAAAAACAAACCAGAAACGGCATGGGTAACGCTGGAGCGTCTGGTAGGACTTACGGTACGCCGCGCCCTGTTCTTGGTTCACAGTCTCTTGTTGGCCCACAGTCTCTCTGGTTCGACGTTCGCGAATCCACCGTTCCTGCTGCCGGGCGAGGCGTCTTTACGAAGAGGGCGTTCTCAAAGGGCGATATTGTCATGCAGGCGCCCATATTTTCATACTCGGCCGATGACGTCAAGCGAGGTAGCAGAATCAGAGAGTACCAGGGCACAAGCGGAGAACTCGCATTTCTCTGCTTTGACTACCAGGGGCTGGTCAACACTGCAAATGACCCAAGCATGAATAATCTGCGAGCGCAATGGCGCCTCAAGGATGAGATATCACAGTTCGTTGCCTTGAGAGACATCCACCCTGGAGAGGAGCTTTTTCAAGGCTACACTTCTCCAGAAGTCTTGAATTGAAGCACTCGCCGAGAGGGCGGCCCGCTGGAGGGGGAGCTATCACTTACGGTGGGAGACGACTGCCCTTGACGAGCCCTGGGCCATGTGTGGGGCGCTGGGCGCTCCAGCTCATGTCTGCCCGATCCTTTCCCAGAATGCGAGTCTCTCCCAGGAGAAACTGCGCTGCACAGATGTCGGCTTCTGCATGTCTGCAGAAGTTCTCCAGTGCTTTTTCGTCCTGTGCAAAGGGGCACGGTCTGGCCGTGGACGAAATGGGCAGTGCCATGCTCCCGTCTCCCGAGGCGGCATGTGGTCCGGCCTACGACCCAGCGGCCCTCGAAGATGTGGACGCGCGCAGACGGGCGCACCAGGACTATGGCGCCGGGAACTGCGCGGACCTGGCCGCACAGATGGTCTGTGCCGGTCAGGCGCTGGCTAAGGACGCGACGGGACAGGAGGCTTGCTTCTGCGCCATCGTGCAAGCGTGCACCGCCCAGTCTGTTGTGCACCTCGCCGAGAGGCCAGGGCGGAATACTTTGTCCCCCTCAACAAACGAGAGGTAATGGGACGGAGACTGGAGCTCGACACTATGGACCCCGGAGGGCGTCGCGCCATCGGGATATTGGTCATCTTTGTCGTCGTTCTGGTCGTGGGCGGCGCGAGTAAATTCTTGGGAGGCGGTTGAGCTGCGTGGTTGCCTTTTGGCGCGCTTTTGGCGCAGCTCTTGTAAATGCACGCCCAGCTCCGCGGCCAGCAAGGAGCCGCCCTCTGCGCTTTAGAAGCCCCAAATGCCGCGCGCCTCGAGGAGATGAGACAAGAGTGCGTCACGGACTGGATGACGAAGATGAGCCAACCCCGGGCCTGCGTGCAGCATTTCTCTGGAGTGGCTTCTGGCGCTTGCTCGGCGGCCGAGCTCCGAGGAGCTTGCGAGGAGGTCTCTTCAAAGTTTCGAGTGCGTGACGCAGAGAAGCTCTGCGAGGGACTGCAGCAAGCCCACCAAGCCTTCTGGCCTTCCTTCTGGGCGTCGCAGACGTGATGATTTCGGTCTCTCATGTTCCTCCGGAAGGCGTCAGGCAAGCAGCGTCCTATAGTGCAGCAAACCGGCGCGGTAAGCAAAGAAGCAGCATGGCCGAGGAAGTCACGCGCCCCTGGGGGGGGTTCCAGACGCCTGCCTTTCTGCCGAACGTCGGAGCGATCAAGCTCCTTCGTGTGGACCCGTCCCAGCGCCTCTCACTGCAGCGTCATGCGGAGAGGAGCGAGCACTGGGTCGTCCTGGTCGGCGAGGTGGTGGCAACCGTCGATGGAGTGGAGCGCCTACTCCGCAGGGGTGAGCACCTCGAGGTGCCGCGTGACGCCTGGCACAGACTGGCCAACGCCAGCGATTCTGTGACGGCCGTACTGGCCGAAGTCCAAGTCGGAGAGTACGCGACCGCAACGGCAGCAGAGGAAGACATCGAGAGATCCCAGGACGACTATGGTCGGGCTTGAGTCGTCGTCTGCGCCCGTGGGTCCCACTCATCAAACAAGGCACGCATGCTGCGAGACTCGGCACTCCCCTGCCCTCTGCGAGCGCTCTCCTGGTCGGACCCGACGGCTGCCGGGGCAAAGGGCACATGTTCCCAGCCAGCCCATGTTCTCGCTAAAGCTCTTGAGAAGCGGTGCAAGGATGCCAAGGACACAGCAGAGCACGTCGCGTGCTTGGCTGGACTGGGCGCCTCTTGCGAGGCGTGGCGGGAACTTGGAGCCTGCAGCAGCTCGCCTGACACGGCGACAGCCTGCACGCGCGAGGCAGACTTCGTGCAGGCGGTGCGACGGGCAGGAGGCGCCGGCGAGGGCCTCACGTGCTTCGCAGAGGGTGTCTGCGCGACTACGGACAGGGAAACTGTTTCTCATGTGCTTGGAGGGCTCGGTGTCGGCTCTGCTCCAGGATGCGACTGCTTCATCCAGAGTTCCCACCGACTCCAGGCCATCTTGGTCGTGCTGGCCGCGTGCATCCTCTGTCTGGGCTTTGGTTTTGGCATGCGCAAGCTCGTTTGTGGCGGCACCGCCTCTCCTTCTAGTTGAAGCCAAAAGATCGCCTCGCAGGCCATGGCGTAGAATTTAGGCGCCGAGACGAAAATGGAGACCTGCGAGCACTGGTCTCCAGTTTGTCTCCTGCTGGTGCTGGGGACGCTCCTGCCAGCCCCCGTCCTGCACGTCTACCTTCTGCCTTTCCTCGCCCATTGGGGCATGCAATGCGAACGCTGCAAGTGTATGTGGAAGGCTCCTGCGAGCCACTGCTCACTCGCTTGGCAGCAGCGCGGCGGCGGCACCCTCTGTCTGCCCTGTCACCGCCGAAGTCCTTCACTGCAGACGCGGTGGCAAGCTTGGCGATCCAGGCGCACGAGGCTCGTCGCGTAAGGCCCAGTGTCTCATTCAGGCCTGACGACAAAGACAATGTCTGCGAAAAACGCTTGAAAACGGAGTCCTTCTTCATTTGCTCGGGGGCACCTGCAACCTTCGCCATGGGCAATATGTCTAGGAGGCAGGGTCCTCTTCGCCATGCTGATGGAACGGACCCTGAGACCAGTGTGCCGTCGCGCCTCGCGGGTTCTCCGCCTGGACCCAGCTCAGCCCGCGCTCGAGAATCGTCTGCCGCAAGAGATGGTCGAGGGGGGGCAGAGGTCCGTCTTCGCGGCATCCAGTTTCTGGCACGCTCGCGAGTAGTGCCTCTACGGCGGTGGCGGAGAGAAGGTAGGCGTGTGCGCAGAGCGGCGGGACAGGCTTGGCGGAGTAGCACCAGCCAAGGTACGAGACATCGACCTTCTCACGCATGGCCTCGTCCACTGCCTCACGAGCGGTCGGCAGGGCCGGCACGGCATCGCCCTCGAAGATGAGGGTGAAGGGGGAGGCCCGCCTCCTTGCCTCCTCCCACACTGCGCGGTGGGCGAGAGTGACTCCCCTTTCGTGCGCGGGCCGACGCAGAGTCTCCCTGCGCGCGCATGGTTCGGTGACAACGCCCGGAAACTCCTCAAGCACCAGCGGGTGCAATACCCTCCTGAGCGCAGGCAGAGTCGGGCCAGCTCCTATCACGGCGACCAGGCCAGGAGCGGTGATATTGGGGGCGTCGCCGTAGAGGCGCATCTTTGTGAGGAGCGAGAAGACGATGTCCGTCGTGGCAATCTTGTCGCTCGATCGGAGTGGCGGCAGCGGACAGCGCTGGGGATCTCTATTGGCCTCGTAGCCCTCCAATGGCCCGAGCGCTATGCGCCCCACATCTCGGGCTGCTCCGCTTTCAGTTCTGCTGGAGCTCAGTGACCAACTTTTTTGTCCTTTGCCAGGAGGTTCAATTCTTTGTGGAGAGATTGGAGGTGAGCACGCGCGGACCCAGTATTAGTTGCAAAGGGCGTCGGCGTGACATCATTCAGGACCGCAAGTTGATCTCTGACTGAGCACGGGCTGCTCTCTTCTGTGCTTATCCCCGGCGTTCGATGCTTTGGCCCCTGGAAGACTTTCTCCTGCAAGAAATGCTCGCAGGCAGGGGGCAGCCGCGTACCGTGTGGTGGGGTGTACCACAACTCTTTGTCGGGGCTCACGGCAAACTTGAGGTAGGCATCGCCGTACTTTTGGCCGTATGCTGAGCAGACTGCACTCCCCATGCAGGTGCTCCAGGGCGTCATGGCCTGTGGGGCTAGGAACGGCACCTCTTCGCGTACGCTCGCGGCCAACTCTCCTATCTCGTTCCCAGTCTGGTCGGCTCCTGTTCGCGTTGCGGGACCCAAGAGGCAACATGCATTGTGCGTGGCATCGGTGAAGCCGTGTTGTACTCGCGGGTTCTGTGCCACTTTCGTGCCGAAACAAAGGTCGCGAAGGACAGCCGCGTCGGCCGAGGCAGTCATGCGCTTTTTCGCATAAGTCAGGGATTATGCGCGGAAAGTCATGCCCCTTCATTGAGGCTTGTCCCGCCCTGCGCCCCAGCCCCCTCCACCAGATTCGTGCAAGTGCGGATTATCTGGGAGATCTCGTCCTCCGAGAAAGGCTTCCGCGTGTCCCCGGCGTAAGCCCTCGCGAGACCGTGTCCGAGGAGGAACGTCGCCAGATCCTCCCCGCCCGGCATGGAAATCTCAGCGATCATACGACCGTACTTGTCCGTACCATGCGTTTTGAGTCCGCAGACCTCACCGTCGCAGCGGTGACGCACCAAGTCGCGCACGGCGGTGGCCGCCGCTTTCTCGTCGGCCCCACGCCCCCGCATCTCGGGGCAGTCCACGCCTTTCACACGGACATTGCACTTCCAAAGCTCTCCCGCCAGGCTGCAGAGCACAGTAAGTGTGTCACCGTCGTAGACGTTCACAACGCGCCCGAGGCCACCTTCTGGCCTCGGCTCCCACCTTCCATACGCTGCTGGGTCCGCGGCGCGTAGCTTTTCTTCGACGCAGAGTGTGCGCGGCGGGGCCAGCGGCTTAATTTCGCGGCTGTGGGGCGAAGGCGGCGCTGTCGTCTTCGAGGAAGAGCCGCCCATGTTTCTGGACGTTTCTTATGGCGTCAGGAAGAGCGCGGCTTCCCCTGCCGCGCTGAGGTCGCGAGACCTTGAACAAAGGCCAGAAGCCATGGCGCAGGGCGGGGCAATCTCGGTCCTTGTCATAGGTGCGCCCGCCCTGCGCGAGAGGCGTCTCAGTCGATTGGGCAGTCTTCTCGGCAGTCACGAGCGCGTCACAGTAACCTGGTGTCCGAGGCATGAGGACGCCCCAGCATTAGCAGCCGGGAAGTGGGACCACATCTTCCATGTGCAGGAACGCTCGCCTCGACGGAGTCCGCGACAAAGTCCGCGACGAAGTCCGCGACGAAGTCCGCGACGAAGTCCGCAGCACTACGCGCCCCCAGGGGAGGAAGCTGACACCGAGCGCTAGCGCTCTTTGAGGCGGCCTCCTCTCCCCAGCACCCCCGCTCCCGCTAGCAGCGCAAGCAGAAACAAGCCATACAGCCCTACCACTGCCGCTGCGCAAAGCAACGACGACTCGCGCATCTTCGTCTTTATGTAGGCGGCCCTCCCGAGCGGACTCCTTGTTGAGGCGTCGCACCGAGCTTCACGCGGCAATTATTAAAGCGAGGCCTCCTAGCCGCGGCTGCCCGTCAGAGGGCGCGCGCGTCGCGTCGACATGAAGGGCCCTGCGTGAGCGAAGCACGCGGGGGCGAGTGCTTCACGATAGGTTGTCAAGTCGTCAGTCGTCACGTGCAGCCGCCAGTCCAGCCGCTGCAGGAGCGCCTCCTCCAATCTGCGGGTTTCACTTGCTGGTATCCCTGCTAGCCTGCTGTGCGTGGCGGTATCGTGGTGATCGTCGAGGAGAAACTTGACGCTTGCCCACAAGCAGGCCGCCATCATGCGGTGGATTGTGAGGTGCGTGACGGTCGTCGGGGTCCCGGAGCGGTCGAGGCGATCGAGGTAGACCAGCGCCACCAGGACGACGGATTCGATTTCCTCGAACCTCAGACCGCTCGCCAGCCGGAGCAGGTATGCGTTCAGACCAATGCCCGGGCGATACTTGGACTGGAAGGGACTCACGACACTTCCCTGCGGAACCTCCTCCGCCCCGCGCGCGGCCGCCCAGTGCTCGCAAACGCGCGCCACCCCAGTCAGCATAGCCCTCAGGTCTTCCTGCCGCCCTCCCGACATGGACCCGCTCTCACGGTTGCACCACGGTTCTGGAGTGCCGAGATGGCTGCGAAGGTGCACGCGCGCTTCGTCTTTTCTCTCTCCTCGTCATTTCCGACACGCTCTTTCCCTTTTTCCTGCACCTATGACCATTTTGTTTTCTGTCCGTGAAGCAAAATCCTACCATGCCGCTCCAGGCGTGCAGTCCGTGCGGCGACGGCCAAAAAGGAGAGATTTGTTGCACGAAGGATAACATTGGTCTGAAAGGCCAGGCCTGCACGGCAGGTTACATCTGCGGGGCCGGGGACAGGTGTACGCAGTCCAAGGGGAACTACCAGGATCCGTGTAGCACCACCAGCAAAGTGCCGTGCAACCCAGACTTCCCCGGACTGGTGTGCACATCCCTCGGGGCCCCTGCCGGGACGGAGTGGTGTAACTGCGTTTCCGACAAAGGCAGCGCAGGAAAGGCCTGTGGCCCACGCACTGTCTGCGCAGGAGACATCGCCCCCGGCCCGACGGGCGGCACTGGCGCGCCGACGGCGGGAGCGCCGACGGCGGGAGCGCCAACTGGAGGATCATCGAAAGCCTGTAACATCTCCACGGCCCCCCCATCAAATCAGAAGGTCTGCGCGAACGCAGCAAACAACTGTCCGCCGGGGGCGACTCACTTCTGTACCAACACGGATCCTACCACAGGGAATGTCATTTCATGCGTTAACTCGGTCAACAACACTTGCCCACCTGGCGAGAATCTTTGCCCGTGCCTCACCTGAGCGAAGAGCACGAGACGAGATGAGCCGCGCTCGAAAATCGCGCACGTCTGAACTTCGTAGAGGACCTCGAACCTCGGACACTTTTCGCGCTCGCAGCCTGGTAAGCTGTCGTCGCCGCGCGTCTGCATCTCGAAGGCGCAGCATGTCCGCCGGAGGCGTGGTCAGCCGCCACGCAAGCACTTGTCGATCAATGCTACCTCTTCAGCAGTGGCTGCAGCGCGACTGTTTTCTTTGCTGAGCGGCCTGTTGGTTCTGAGGAGGCGCAGGACGTGCTTCCTGAGCTCTTATGCCTGACTCTGGGACACCTGACCCGACAGCGGATCACCCGGACAAGAAATAGGATGTCTGACATTGAGCCTCTTCCAGCGTCGTCTTCGTGCCTCCACGACCTTCGAGACGTACCCACCCCGGAACTCCTCCGGAGGTACGCGGAGGGGCACAGGAGCCTTGCCCTCATACGCGCTCTGCTTTTCCGCAGCCTGCGCGGGGAGCTCTCCAAGGAGCACTCCACAATGGCTTCGGATCTGCGTGATTCGCTAGCTTCCGAATTCGAGGTGCTATCGAAGGCGCTGGGCATCACTTCATCCGACGAACGTGACACGCCGCGTGAGCGCCTCGAGCGCCTCCTCAAGGACCTCTGCGGCTCTGGCGCTGCGAGGCACGCGGGGGAGGACGTGGGAGACGTGGTTGTCGTGAGAGGGACGGATGGCCGGGCGGTGGCGCCGGATGCCTCTCCCGCGTCCGGCTCTTGGAACTCGTTCGAGCAGTTCGCCGAGCACCCGACGATTGCCATCCGACGCCCGCGGCCCGAGGTGATCGTGAAGAAAATTCTTACGGGAGAGGTCGAGCAGAAGGCCCTGCAGAAGCGGCTTCGAGAAGAGATGGATAGCTGGGCGCTCCTCGCCGCCGCTGACGTGGCACCGACGATCTATGGCGTACGGACCTTTACTCACAAGTTGCCAGACAAGTCCGAAGTCGAGCTTATAACAGCTGTCCCACGGAAGTACAGCCTCAGCTTGGATGCATTTCTCAAAGGCAAAGGATGGCGCGCCGACGCCGACGTGCGGGGCGCCTGCTCCAGAGTCGTTGATCTTTGCTTCCGCATAGCGGATGTAGGCTTCTGCCACCTCGACATCAAGTTCGGGAACATCGTCCTCGATGAGCACCCGCTGGAGGTGAGGCTGATAGACTTTGATCCTCAGTACATGCGCGACGTGGCCCGGGATGCTCCGCTTCTGCCACGCCTCGTGAGCCTGCTATCCCTCTCGTCCCTCGCAGAGGCCTGCAACGTTCTGCGTCTCTTCTATGTCCTCCTCATGGTCGCCTTCATGGCGATGACGTCTGAGCGCCGGCAGCATCGAGCGCAGGCACAACACGCTCCTCAGCACGGCGTGGCCGCGAACTTTCAGAAGGCACGGAGCACCTTTCTGAACACTCTCTCAGAGCTCGGAGGACCGTTCTCTATCTTCTTCACCGATCCAGAGCTGGCAAAGTCCGGTCTGATGACGCTGGCGGCCGACCGCATGTACAATTACGACCTTCTCTCGGCAAAAGATGTGGCAGATTCCCATGACGCGTCCCGGTATGCGCGGAAGAGGCTGCGGGCGGCAGCCGCCGCGCTGGCCTCCGGAGGCGGAAAGTATGCGCGCGCCACCTTGCGTACGGAGTACGAAGCAGCCAAGCAGCACAGAGACTCGATCCGGCGCGATGCGCTGCTGGCCCACCTGCTGAAGGCCCTGCAAGATCAGACACACAGCTCGCTGTCGCCTGCCCGACCCCCGACCGTCCGCGGTGTCCCCTTCACAGAAACCTCCTCATCCCCAGGGCAGCGCCGACATTTCCAGTCCCTCGAGTACTCGCTGGTCTGCCACACCCCTCTCCTGGAGGGCGTACGCACCCTCTCGGCGGCCGCCGTGCGGCCTGCGGCCCTGAAGAAGAGTCTGAGCCCAGAAGAGCACACGAAGCTCCGCGAGGAGGCGCTCCGTCGGCAGCGCTCGGCGAGGAGCACGACCATCGAAACCGCTGTCCGCAACAAACATGGAGAGTCTGGCCATTCGCGCGGCAGCGCCCTCCCCTGAAGAGGGTGAGCGGCGCCGCGAAGTGTCCAGTTGGTTCTTCAGTCCCAGCTATGTCGCCCTGGCGAGCACGCCCAGCCTCACCCTGCGCGCCTCTCCCAGGGGAGCGCTGGGCCTTTTCGCACTTCGTCCCATGGCCCGGAAACACGTGGCCTGCTACTACCCTGTCGTTGTGCGGCGTGCTGGCCTCGGAGACGACACGCATGCCCTGACCGTCTACACGGAGAAGAGGCAGACCCCTTCGAAAGCCTTCGTGTGTGATGTACCGCTAAATGCGGACCAGGACTTGCTGCTCCCGCGCTGGCGCAACAAGCCCGTCCTTGGCCACCTCGCCTGTGCGCCGGAGCATGGGCAGGCACCCAACGCCCACGTGGCGCCGCTCACGGTCAGTCGGCCGCAGCCAGGTGACCTCCACTACCTCCCCATTGTTATTGATTCTGGAGTGCAAGCAGGCGAGGAGATCCTGGTCGACTTCCCTCGCCCCGCCTCCGGAGAAGGGGCCGCCTACGAGACGAGTGGGCCATGTGCGGGGTCGCCAGGGACACAACCCGCCCCGGAGAGCTTTGCCCCAGCGCGCAGCCTCCTCTCCTGAGGGAAATGGAAATGGAAACGCGCTTGGGGACCCTTGTCTTGGGAGTCGTACTCGCCGTGCTCGCCACACTGGCTCTTCTTTTCGGCGCCTTGCACGCCTTCGTGCCCCTGCCGCTCGCACGGGTCCCGCTTGCTTGCAAGGGCTCCTTTCGTACCCGGAGCGGCAGTGCTCTCACGGGGGACACTGCTCTCTCCTGGGCCGTCAACGCCTGGGGAGCACGCACAGAGCGCGTCCCCTTCTACGTCTCTTACAGCTCTGGACGTCTCAAGGGCGTCCCAGACAGTCAGACAACGCTGCGGCAGGCCCTCGCCGCGGCCATCTCTCTCCCTCTCGTCTACGGCCGCGGCGTGGAGGAGGCGGCGCCCCACAAGGCAGGAGAGGGGCTCGGGGGCCATGCCTTGCAAGGCTCGCTGGGAGACTACACTGGGATCTTCTGGGACGAGACCTCCGGGGTCCTCCTCGGGTTCGAGCTCGCTCGGGCGGCCCTTGTGCCAGGGGACCTGTCCACGCTCCTCCTGTCCTTCTCCTTTGTCCTGCGGGGGGCCCACACCGACACGGGGGATGGGCCGGTCACGCTTGCTGCAGAGGTGTGGACCGACTGCGACGACGCCTCTGAACGTCTAGCCTCCGCGGATGGCTCGCTGGCGTTCGTGGTGCGACGCGCGTCAGCAGCGAAGGGGAGTCGCGCGGTCGAAATCCTCGGGTGCACCTTCCAGCGCGAAGGCGGTCACGGAAAGCTCGAGATAACTGCGTCCCTGCAGGAGGCGGTCGAGGTCATACCCGGCGTAGAGGTGGCGTCACCGCGCGCGACCTGCAGCGTCTTGTACGACGGGAAGCCCATGCTTTCGCACGGGCAGGGGCTCGTCGTGCGGTCCACGAGGGGGCACTCCCCGCAGGGGCGCTGGGAGCGCCTCCTCGATGACCTCTCGGCGGTACCGCCAGGACTGCAAAGGGTGCGCGCGTGCAACGTCTTGTCGCCGGCAGAGGACGCGTGCTACCTCTTCCGCTCGCCCCCGGCAAGTGTGAAGGAGCGGTCTGGGGCTCTGCACATGGATGCGGGTGCAAGATACGCCTGGCGCGGCTCCGACCACAGACTAGACAAGACCTCTGCCTGGACTCTCGAGGCCTCGACGAAAGGTCCTCTCGCGATGCCTGGGGGGCCGCTCCTCCTGCCCACCAGCCTCCAGCTAGAGCATGGTGCGTCGAGCATTCAAGTCTCGCTTGACGCCAGCAGACCTGCGTTTGCGAGCTTCGTGGACATCACAGGCAACGCGGTCGTCGTGGCCGTCGCTCGCGACAGGGACGGGTCCGCCTTCCCTGTTTTGTGGCGCGGCTTCTGCTCGTCCGAAGCCTACAGCACGAACCTCCAAGCGGCCCAGCCTCCTGGCTTCGTCGCTCCGTTCCGGGTCACGCATGTCTGGAAAGTCATATTCGTAGTCTTTGCCTGCGCAGCGCTCGGCGTTCTGGCAGTCTGGCTAGGTGCGCGCGAGGCACGGCCCGCCCCCGAAGACAACTCGTGACAGGTTGCTCTCTGGAGGGCGCCTCGCAGCGCAGAGGCTCACTCACTTCCTGGCCGCACATGGAAAGTGATGCGTGCGGAGACCTTGAACTTCTTGGCGCTTCTTGCGGTCGTCTTTGTCGTCGGGGGCCTCATCCTCGGCCTACGGGCTCTGTGCCCCCCCCAGCCCGGGCAGGCGCGCGAGCTGGGAACCTGGACCATCGTGTGTACCCACCACAAAGAGGACACGAGCTGGATGAAGCAAGTTCTCTTCGCCTACCCTGACATCCGGCTCGTTGTCTACGAGTGCGGAGTGAGCACTGCGCCAGAGAGCCACGGGCGACTTCAACTGCGAGACAAGCGCGAGTCACTGGTCGATGCCGGCGCCTTCTACGCGTATTTCGACTACGCAGTGCGCGACTATGGCGCCTTTCCCGACCACGTTGTGCTGCTGCACGGTCACGACCTTTCGCCCCACCAGCTCTTTAGCGTCGTCGAGCTCATCGCCTGGCTACGGGGAATCATCCAGTGGCATCCACACCCGCCTTCGTACATCAACCTCGGAGAGTACGTCTTTGGGGATTGGGTGGCGCCAAGCGACGGGGACGGCGGCATGGTGGACATGCTGAGACGTACACAGAATGGCCACGACGCGCTTTCCGCCATGGGGTGTCTGGACCCGCCCCAGGTGCTTTGCGAGTTGAACGCGGGGCAGGTCTACCTGGCCCGCAAGCGTTTGCTGGCTCGCTCGCCCTCGTATTGGGAAGCGCTCCGCGGCCTCACGGTCAGAGGGAGCTTTCGCTTGCGAGAGGGTGAGCCGCGGGATTACGTGCTCGAGGGCGCCCTTCACCACATCTTCGGCGAGCCATGGGTGCGTCCTTATGTCGAGGAGCGGCTTGAGGCCTGGATAGATAATGAAGAGAATAGAGAACGGGACGACTTTGCCAACGAGTTGCTCTGCCTAGCCGACGAAGCTGGCCTTGACATCCGCTCGGGGCTCGAACAGAGAAAGCGCAATAAGCAGCTTCTTTTTGGGGACGCCTGACGGCTCTGTGACCCGCCAGATCAGCGTCCGACACCCCGTGGCGCCTAGCAACTGCAGAGAAAAGGGCACGGGCCGCCCCTTCCCCAGCCATGGCTGCTCTGCCACGGGAGCTTCTGGCGCGTGTGCTCGCCGATCGACCTCTGACGGTGCAGCCCCTCGCGAGAGGCCTCCGCATCCTGGCCCTCCTCCGGCTTCCCCGGGAGAAGACCCTGAGACTCTGTGCCCTGGTCTTCTATGCTGCACTCGCGGAGATGTGCCAGGGGTGCCCAGCTCCTGGACTGCTCGCGGAGGCAGCAGCGTTCTTCCACACCGTGGCCGAGGGTGAGAGGCGTCTGCCTGCGCTCCGAGCGGCCCAGTGTCCAGCCCTCACTGCTCAGCTTGCCTGCCTAGAGAGTTCGCCTGCCGTGCTGCTGGCGGTTCTCGCCGAGCTCTTCGCCGATGATGTGTCTCCGAGTCGGACGGCGGTATTTGGGGACATCAGGCTCCAAAACGACACCGTCGCCCTCACGCACCCCGCTGGAAATCTTAGCTACAACGGCCTCGGGGCCCATCTCTCATTCGCCTGCCCCGCAGACACCGTGGCCAGACTTGATGCGGCTCTCCGCGCTTCGCACACATCCCTCAGATGACCTCCCAGTCGTCTGCGCTGCGCGGTCCGTGATCCTCTTCGGCGTCGTCGGAGAAGCTCCGCTGCCAACCGGCGGAGCTCCCCGGACTGCTCGCACACGTCCGGGGTTCCTCCTCTTGGGCCACGGAGACGGGCGACAGCGGCGCGGAGGATCCTTCGATTTCTCCTCGCGTAGCGAGAGGCGACGGCGGTGGCAGCGTCTCTTCGACGCCTTCCTGGGCGTCGGTCGACTTTCCTCTGCGCGGAGCGCATGCCTCTGCCTCCCAACCTGCAGAGGCAGGTGCCTCTAAGAGCCTTTCTCCCAGCGAGTCTGCGCAAGCCTTGCCCAACCCCCCCTGCATCGTCATCTGTGGGGGCGGTCCCGCGCAAAAGGACAGGCATGGCCTTTGACTGGAGCGGACGCAGCCTCCTTGATCAGAGGGCCCCTCGCTCAGGCTCGGCGCGCACTCCCGCGCGTCGCTGCTGGTTGCCGGCCCGTTTCCTAGCTCGAGATCGGGCTCCGCCTCTACCCGCGGGGCTGGACCCCCCTCGGGCGCGTTCTCTCGCGACCCGCCCAAGGCGTTGCGCGGCAGGAGGTCGCCTACAGGGCAATCCAGAAACTCGGCCAGGCTTTCGAGCCGCTCTCGCACTTTGGATTCAGGCGAATCGGCCATACTCCTTCCCAACTTTGTTATACGTCCAAGCCGACTGTATGATGCGGGAAGCAGCGGGCTGCCTCGCCGCTCGTCCTTCGTGTGAAGCGCTCACTCAGGGGGCTCCTGACGGGGCGGGGGTCGGGACGACGACCCAACCCTCACTTGAGCAGCAAGATTCAGAATCCGGTAGCGCGTAAGACGATTCCGTGGAGATAGAGAGAACCTCTGTCGCCGCCAGGGTCTTTTTTTCGGTTGAGGCGCCCGGAGAGGATCCGCAGAATGCCCGGATGAAAGCCTGGGCAGCGTGTTCGCAAAGAGAGGTGCACGAGTTCCTGCACATGGCAAGTGCTTCTGTGGGTTCGGCCTCTGGCACTCCTTTTGGCTACCTGTGGCGTGCTGCCGCCCACGTGCGGCCGCGCCGATCGCACATAGCTCATAAGGCCGGGTCGCAAAAAAAAAGAAAGGAAAAGAAGGAGAATGTCTCGGTCGCCCGCGGCAGGAACGAAAGGAAAGAAATTCTACCCAGGCCAAAAGGTCCCGTCCACATACCAGACTCATGCGGACGGATCGCCTAAAATGGTATCCGCCGCCAGGCAGGCGAGTCTCCTGAACAATCCCGCGATGATAAGGTTCATCAATGAGCAGCCCGAAGGCACCCCCTTTCAGGCAGCCCCAAGGAAGGGTTCGCCTGATTACAAGGCGGCAATGAAGGCGATTAAAGGCGCCCGCGTAGCGCGTTCCCGCGACAGGAAGGATAGATCTAGATCTGGTTCGCCATCCGCTGTCGAGAAGACCAAACGGAAACGGTCAAAGTCCCCACGGAAAAGGTCACGTAGCCCGACCAAAAGCACCAAGAGGTGAGATGTGCGGCCTTCGTTCGCAGGCACGGCTGTTTCTTCAGGAGAACGGGGTCGCGGCCGCCTGCCGTTGTTCAGCCCACGAGACTTTGGTCCTCGTTCAAAGAGCGACCAATAAGGAGCGAGGAGAGTGCGGCCGCGGCGGCCATGCTGACTGTCAAGAGGAGCGCGCGCTTGGGGTCTACTGCCGAGACGTCTTCCAGCACATCATTCACGCTCAGCACCACCTTGACAACCAAAAAACTCGCCCTCCCGTCCGAAGCAAGGAGGCGCCACCAAAAGACTTCCGCAAGCGTCACGAGCGCTTTTCCGGCCATCTGCAGTTCCCGCAGTCTCCGCCTAGTCCTTGGCTTTGCGTCGTTCGCCGCCTCTCGTTTCGCCCGGGCGGTCGTGCGGATTCCATCACTCGTACGCCCTGTGTCTGTCGCTGCCCAGGCCTCCTCGAGAAAAAACAGGAAAGTAATCGTGTGCGACACATGGAGTGCCGTGATGTGGGCGGCTGCGAGGCTTCCAGCTCGGGCTCGCGTGCAGCGCGGCCAGGGCGGTACGTTGCTCTTGGCAACGGCAGTAAGCAGGGAAAGACCCCACACGTCCAGGGTCAAGCGCACTCTCCTAGAAAGGGCACGTAAATAGAACTTGAGAGCTTTCGGCCGGCTCACACCAGGCCTGCGCATGAGTACGATGTAGAAGATGGAGACAGCCGCTACTCCCTGCGTAAGGGTCGAGAGAAGTTGTCTGCCCATCGGCGGCGGCCGCATCCTAGTGGCGCGCCCCAGCGTCGTCGTGCCGAGTGCCCAGACCACTGCGATCGCAATGCGCGTTACGAAAAGATCAAAGTCGAGCGCCATTGCTGCAGCGGCGTTGGGTCGCTGCTTAGAGCCCGTCTGAAAAGTCGCGTGTTGCTGGAACGCGTTCAGAGACGGTCTAAGCAATACGACGGACAAAGAAAGGGCAAAGGTACTACTACCTACAAGCGCCAGAGGAGGTGCTGTCCATCCTGACCTAGGCAATGCAAGTCAGGCCCGACATGGCATCCTGCAATCTCGCGCTTCTGCCCTACCACTCAGTCCTCTTTCGAGGCTGAGTGGGGCTAGCCGTACGCTCGAACGAGCTATCAAAGCTAGCCACAAGGGTCTGAAAGCCCCTTGTTGCGGCCTGTCTGACTTTTCAGACGAGCTGTTAGCCCAGAGAGCACACGTGCCACTTGGGAGCACAAGAACGTGTCCGGCAACTTGCGAGCCCCCCTCCCCTTGCCTTGTGTCTTGACGGGTCTGCGAGGAAGCGCTTCGGGAGGTGGTTTCGACTGGACGATCGACCTTTCATTTTGAACCATCCGATACGCGGCACCGCGGTCGCGAAGCTTGCTCCTCCGCCGTGGAGTCCACGTCGGCGGGGTCGAAGTCTTCGTCCTCGGCGCGGTCTGGCGAGGATGGTCGTTCGAGTTCGATGTCCGTCAGTGTCCAGTCGGGTTCTGCCAGGGAGGGCCTCTCCTTGACGCGCAGGCGAGACATCACGGACTCCCAGAGGCGTATGCTCGTCTGGAACTCATTTATCTTCGTAGCGACGACTGACAGCGTAGGGGCCGCCTGGCGGACTAGGGATGACAATGTGGACTCCACAAGAAGGTCCGTAACGCACGCGATCAAGTGGCCTGCGAGCAGTGGGGCCGGCACGGTGGATGCAACGAACACGCTCGTGGCGACGGCTGCGAGCTTCTGCGACGTGCGACAGACGAAGTTCTTCGAGTCCTCCCGACAGCCCTCCCGGGCGTACGTGGCAACTTCGCCGAGTGTCCCGAGCACTTCTGTCAGTATGCACGCATGCAGAGCGTTCTTGTAGACGCCACCTACGACGAACCGCAGACAGCGCGCAGGTGTGCACCCCGAGAGCAGGAAGAACAACGAAGCCGAGGCGGCTACTCCAGCTCGGATGAGGGCACTCGAGACTCGCACGGAGGAGCAAAGACCAGGGAGGATGCTGCAGACCTTTTGGAGGAAGCAGAGCTGGTTCTCCAAGTCCAGGTGCAGGACGTTGGAAAAGTGTGCTACCTTTCCTCCTAGCGTTGCGCGTGCACTAGCCCTTCGCAAGAGCGTCCGAAGAGTTGACGCCTCACTCGCCCCCACGGCCACGGCACACGCGAGCGTTTTTTGCTCTTCCACGAAAACCAGGTCGTCGCCCCCGGCCGACTCAGCCTGCACCAAGATGGCGTCGTCCCTGTTCTCGACTGGGTCCTTCGCCGCCACGGGAAAGAACTCCTCCCCCATCTCTGTCACGGTATCCTCCTCGTCTCGCATTTGTATTAGGAGCCTCGTCTGACTGCGCAAAAGCGGGAGACCTCGCTCGACCTCTCCTCCCGAAGGGGGACGCGCCTCCGCGGCTGGGGCAGTGCTGGCCGTCGTCGTCCATGCGGCTCGGCGCTGCTCGCCCTCTCTCTTACTGTCGCGTGCAGGTCTCACATGCGGCCGTTTGTCCTCCAGGAGGTCGCGCGCGGCACTTGCTCTCGCTGGTGCGAAGTCGCGAGACACGCTGAAGATGTCGACCTCCCCAAATGCAGGAACTCGACAATTCTCTCTTCGTGAGTTCTCAGTCGAGCGCCAAAGACCTGGCCTCGCGCATTAGTGTGCACGCTGCAATTCAATGTGGGCGACGCACTGGCTGTTTTGTCAAGGTAGTCCTGCTTCGTAGCCGTTGGGCCGGCCCACGTTTCAACGAAACGCATAAGACTCGGAGCGCAGCCCTCCTATGTGAGCTGCTCCTCGCGTCGGGCCGCCACGACCCCCGTTTGACTGACGCAATCCTCGAAGCTGGTCACGTCCTCCAACAGGAAACAGTGTTGAGCATACTCGTCGGTCCCGTATGTCAGGCCGCCGCATCGATCTCCCCGCGCGGTCGAAGCGTCGCAAAGACGCTGGCAATCCTTCAGGCTCGCAACCCCGGCGGTAGAGGGGAGGGCTTTGGTGGCCCCGTGCCCCGGGTAGCAGTTGCGCCCCTGTGCCACCTGCCAGGTACTGTCAGTGGCAGGCGCGGGGGCAGGCGTAGGGCTCCGCTGCGGCCCAATGGGCAAGCGGGTGACGGCCGTGCGACCAGAGCTGGGGATGGGGGAGAGTTTGGCCTTTCCGTAACACGTCCCGTTGAACAGCACCGCCCTTCGCACGCTTCGTGGGCGTCGCACAGTGTGCAGCAGGCCTCTGCACTGCTAGCTTGGGTGGAAAACAGGTTCTCGCCCTCGAGGTCAGTGCTAGCAAGCTTGCTGCACGTAGGTGAGGAAGAAGGCGCGGGTGCCGACGGAGGGAACGGCAGTAGGAGACGGCGGCGCGCCCCGGACTGGGGGCTGGCCACAGGTGGCTCTTCCCATAACAGACGCCATTGTAGAGCACGGCGCCTTGGCACCGATCGTCCGCTTCGCAGTTCTGACAACACGCCTGAAGAGTGCTGCCGGCGATCCCCCAGAGGTTAGGGCCTCCCAAGTCGGTGTCTGCGGACTGGTGGCATGGGGGGTTCGCGTCGGGCTCGCACGACTTAGAATCCAAGCTGCAATACAAACCCGAATCGCAGCTGTTTCCTGCGCAGCATGCGGCTCCCTTCCCTCCGCAGCAGCCGGGCGTGTCAGTGTATCCGCAGAGACGGCTCTCGCTCCTCCAGTCGGGGCCCTTCGCGCAGCTGCACCAAGGGAAAGGAGCCTCGTACGGCCCTCCCGTGCTGACCGTGCCCGGCACACCTAAGAGATCACAACCTCTGTCCAAGCCTAACAATGAGCAGCCCGTTCCAGTGTGCTCGGCGGTGAACGAGTTAGGGAAGGTGTATTGGGGGTTTTCGTACCTGTCATTGGGTCGTAGGGCGCTGAAGTTGTCACGGGGCACGAAACCTGGGCTGCACTCCACGGTGCCGTACTTAGGCGCGACGTAGCACTCACGGGCATCGCAAGCTGCTGAGAAAGAGATCGTGCAGCTCCCGGGGTCTATCCTGGTGCAGACCCCATCGGGAAAGCCTGGACGCGCCTGACAGTTGGCAGAAGGTTCGCGGCCGCCACGGTGACCCAGACGTCAACAGGGTTGCATGTCATCCCGTTACGCCGGCCCTTCAGCTAGCTCAGCCGACGTCTGTGAGCCCCGGGCTCGAGGAAATATCCTTGCGCCTGACCCGTGAGGAAGCTGCTGCGCCAGCAAGCGCAGCAACAACCAGACTCAAGCGCTGCTTGGGCGTCATCGGCTGCGGGTGCTTTTCAGTGTCGCGCATCCGCTCGGCGCGGTGTCTGCGGACTACGCGTCGGATAAAGCCTCATTGGAAAGAATGTATGACTGTCCCGTATTTGTGGCAGGGACCTCAGAGGAGGAGTATGCACGGAGCGTCCTAGCGCTCTCGCCGCTTCTGGATCCCGAGCACATCCACAGAGTGCGCTGCGAGAGGAAAGAGCCTGGCTGGTACGGAGCGCTGGCCTGCAACCAGCTCATCTGCCGAGAGGCCGTCAAGCACTTCGATGCCCACCCCGCCGAAGGGCGGGAGATCTACATGTCGCTTGAGGCTCAGGCGCGCCCGGCCCTCCGGTTTTCGTTGTCGCGGCTTCGCGAGGTCGTAGAAGCCTTCCGGCGGGGGGACGAGGACATAGTGCACGTGAGTGTGGTGCCGCTGCCGTTCCTGGGGGCGCCTCGCACCCACGTTCGCTCGCACATTTACCGCCAGCACTGGTCGGCGGTCCAGTTCAGCACCGCGCTGCTCTGCAGCCGAGCTTTTGCGGAGAAAATCCAGCGCCGTAGGCTGGAGGACATTAACAAACCTTTTGATGTCCTCCTCGCAGCCGAAGGCCACAGCAAATTCGTCATGTATCCAGCTGCTTTCATGCGGGGCCCTGGCCAATCTCGGGCGTCAAGCTGCCTGCAGTTGGACATCGTGCGGCCCATCATGGGAAATGTGCACGTCTTTGTCCTTGGGGAGTTCCTCTGCCATTATTGCGTGACCTTTGGGGTCTTTCTGCTTGCCACGGTCGTGGGTGCCGTCGCTTGGCGCCTTGCGAGGCGACTTTAGGGCAGGTGGGCGCAGGGGACCGTGGCAGTCCTTCGCAGATCGCGGGGCTCTCGTCGCGCATTCGCGCGCTCTGCGGCCATGCGCATCGCCTCCCGGTCTATGCGCAGGATTCGCCGCAGTCGATCCACGCGGAGGTTCAGTCCAGGAATCTTTTGGAACAGACCAGCGCGCGGCGCCACGCTTCTCAAGGCGGCTGCGACATCGCAGCCGCCTGTCTCTTGAAAGCTGCCAGCGCATCAGCATTCCTGGTCTCTTCCGTATCTTTGCAGGCTAGCATGACGACCTCGACAGTTTCTCCTTGGGCGCAGGCCGTGTTACCCTGGCGCAGCACCCTTCCAGCGGCTTGGCTGAACTGGGTCGGGGTGATCAGCGTCGTGAGGAAAATAATCCGACGACTCGATGGCAAGTCCACGCCCAGTACTTCAGGCACGCAAAGAAGAGAGGTCAGGCGTCCGCGCTCCCATGCGAGAAGGGTTCGTTCTTGCTCCCTTGGGGGGCCGTGCAGGACACCGACCTGTTCATTCTCCTTGAGGAACTCTGCGTGCACGGCCAGAAGCAGTTCTGCTGGACAGACGATGAGGGTCGGCACCGCCCTCCCTCGCAGGAGGGCGAGCGTCGCCCCTATCTTGCTGCTCGTCAGGGAGGGCTCTGGCCCCTTGGCGGCGCACAGATTCGCGAGGGAGCACCAGTTGGGAGGGGCGTGCCGGCAGACTGGACAGGGCGCGTCGGACGCCAGCAGGGGCGGCAGGCACGCCGCGCACACGGCATGGCCGCAACATGCCACATCAAACGTGGAAGCCTCCTCGAAGCAGACCGGGCATTCCACCGCCGAAAGCTCGCGGAGGCGCACCAGCTGCTGGGACAGGTATCCGTAGGCACCAAGGATGCCGGTGCGCTTTGTCCAGAGACTCGCCAGCCGCGTCCTGCTCTCGGGCATACTGTGGTAGGAAAGCGGGCGCTCGGACGCCTGCAGCCGCTGGCTCAAACTGGCAACGGCATCTTCTCCGAGCGTTTGCCCTATCTCTTCGAGAAGGACCGCCGGCGCCGGGCACTTGACCAGCAAAGCCAGAACATCCTCCTGGAAGGTCTCGTTTGCCTCCGCGAGCCGATCAACAATGCTTCGCCAGACCTCTCGCTGGTAGTCCGCTGCCCGCCGAGAGGGGTGGTTCCGAGGAGGGAATATGAGAGTCTGTAGGACTTCCCGCGGCGCCGCGCCCATGCGCAGCGCCGACTCGTAGGCTCCGCGTTCCAGAGGAGAGATGGCCACCTCATGGACGCGAAAGTTCGCCCGCGGCAACTCACCAGCACAAACGTCGGAGGGCACGTCGATGACGGTGCTCCACACGATGTCCTCGTCGAGGTCGAAGCACTGCGCAAGGCGGCTGCCTGCTGCTTCACGATCGAGGGTGCCCGACAAGCCCAGGACTGGGACCTGCGGCCACGCACTCAAGGCGCTGTTCATCGCCTTATCGGCAAGGTGCGCTTCGTCGAGGATGAGCAGGTCGGGCGCGGGAAAGAATGTCGGGTCGGCCAGCGCAAAGGCGTTTCTCAGAAGGAATGTGCGGGGCACAATCCAAAGCTGCTGCGGCGAGTGACTCCATTCCGCTCGTGCGCGGGAAAGACTCTCCCGCCCCTTCTCGAGAGAGACTGCCCGCGCGCCTAGCCGGCCGGCCTCGCGCACCCACTGTCGGCAGCAGGCGGCAGTCGCCACACACACCGCGAAGCGCCCCAGTGCAACAGCGGCGGCCACGAAGGTCTTCCCTTTGCCCGGGGCGGCGTGGATGAGGCAGATGGGCCTCCGAAGCGTCGCCACGGCGTCGAAGTGAGCACCCAGGCCGCGCCTGCGCGCGAGCGTTTTGCAGCTGGTTTCGCTCCCTTCAAGTAGCCATAGGCAGTGTGCCGCCACGGCAGCTTGCCAGGGACGGAGCCTGACGCAGCCAAGGCGCAGGGCGGGGTCCTCGAGGTCTGTGGTCGTCACGAACAGGCGGCGCAGGTGCTCTCGTCGGGCCTTGAGCTCCCAGGCCACCGCGCTCAGCGCCGGGTCGCGACTCTGGAAGGGGCGCTCCTCCCCTGCTCCCCGCGCTCGAAAGACCTGCTCCAGCTCGAAGGGCCTCGACATGCAAGCCAGCAGGGCCTGCACGTCGGCTCGCCCGCCGCGCCCTGTCTTCCGCATGTCCGCTGGACACGACGCGAGCTGGAAAAGAGGCATGACAGTCTCCAAGTCGCGCGTCTCCTCCTCGTCGCGCGTCTCGTGCAGCGCCTTCTTGCCCCCCGCTCCCCAGGCCTCTTGGAAAGCCTCCGAGTCGACGCTGGCTACTTGGCCCGTCACATCGAGGTACCTCGCGTCCGGCGGCGCCCCGAGGGGCCACCGGTCGCGTCGTCGCCCCCCGTCCGCTCCTAGACCCACCAAGTCAAAGATGACGGTGAGGCCCTCGCGTCGCACCGCGGCTACTCTCGCCGGGAGGGAGGAAAGATGCGGCTGCGCTCTCAGGATCTCCGCGTGCACGATGACCTCGCGCCCCTTCCAGGCTTGGCATTCCCTGTAGCAGCGTTGCTGGGCCGCTCCCAAGACGAGGCGCGCGGACCCTTCCCCGCGATCCGCCGGGGCTTTCCGTTTACTCATTGGTCCAAGTGCGATGACAACCTGGGACTTGGGCCTGGCAGCCACGTTCCCGTCGATGGAGTAAAGCGAAGATGCGGCGGAGTCTAGGCGTCCAATTCGCAGTGCTTCTGCTCTTGTTTGGTGCCTGCCTCGCGCTTTTTGCGCTGACCCCAAAAGCCACGCCGCCAAGCGGCGGCGCTCCTTGCGTGCGCTGGCAAGGCCGGCCTCCAGCGATACTCGGCAGGCAAGTGCGGAGCGTAGCCGTCTTTGGCAATGGACCCCTGACTGAGGACGATAGAGCCGCGGCGCACGCTCTCGACGTGGTCATGCGCTGCAACAAGCACACGACTATGCTGGAAGGGGAGCGTATGGACTTCCTCCTGACGAGACTCATCGCCTCGACCTGTCGCGATTGGGGCGGGTTGCGCGACGCGACGACACTGCCTGCGCAGACCGCCATTATTGTCGCATACGAAACGAATTCCACGTGTCTTCTGCACGCGATTGCGGAGGCCTATCCTGCGAATCCGCTCGGAAGCATATGTTGCGCGCCCGAGTTGAGCTTCCCAGTTCCGGGTGGAGCATGGTCCTTCCGGGAGACACGTTTTGGGCCTTCTACCGGCTGGCTCGCCGTCTACGTGGCACTGCGCCTTTTCCCTGCGGCAGAGGTGCACGTGTTCGGGATTTCCTATACGCGCGAAGGAGCCTCGTGCGGGTCTCTTGGCCTCGACCCACACAGTCACGCGTGCAGAGGCGATGGAGGCCAGGAAATGGAGGGTCCATGGGGACACAACAGCGCTCGCGAAGTGGAAATGCTATCTAGTGGCACAGTCGACAGAGTCACATTCCACGGCACGAACACGGGGTGACTCTTCGCGGAAGAGCCATCCGTAACAAGCGGCGCAGAGAGTTGCGTCGCCGAACCTGAAGAGTCTGTAAGGCGCGGTGTCTTGGCTGCATCGCACGCAAGTCAACACGTCGACGAGGGTGGCGCCATTCCGCAGAAGCACCTCCTGTATGCGCTGGACGCACAGCGCTTCGAAGATCTTCGCCAGATCGGAGACGCCGTTCCGAGCCTTCACAGAGGAAGAGGGAGAAGGCGCCTTCCAGAAGACGCCGGCATAGGGGCCTGCTGTGTTGCTTACTTTTTCAATGCACGCAGCAGTGTTGGGTTCGATCCTGGCGCGAGGTCTGCGCACGGGACGACCTGCCTATTCAGCGGTCTTCGCCCCCTTCACGTGCTCTTCATCTGGCTATAGTGAGGTTGCGAGACCTCCTCTGTGCAAAGCTGCAAACATGTGTTGTGATCGAGACTACCCAGGCTACGGCGACTGCGGGTGCTATCGCGCGCGCGCTCCGCGAATTTCTGCAAGGTACTACGATCCCAGGTGCAACCCCTGCTGTGAGTATTGGCCGACCTACCTCGCAGGCCCCCTTCCGTACCAGCCTGTGCGTCCCGGCTGCGGTTACGCAGGCGAGGGCTGCTGCCGCGAGGAGCATCGGCGTTTCTCCCCGCGTGACTGGTGAACGTAAGACTCAGCGCTAGGAAGCCGTGACTTCAGTGAGCGCATCCGCCACGCGCGTCTGTGGCCCGTCGACCGCAGAAAGGCGCGCCCACTTCGCGGCGAAAACCGAAGCCAGGGCGCTCGCGGACAAGGTGAGCGCGAGCGCTCCCCCAGGAGTGCGTAAGTTTGTCGCCAGCGCCAGCGGTAGGACCTCGAGGAAAACAGCGCCAGCCAGCGCACGAATGTAAACGTGCCCGCTAAGTTTTCCGTGCCTTGCCCCTGCGAGGTCGGAGAAGACCAAGGCCACGAGTCCGCTGGCGCCGGCGAATCCCACCCACGCGGGCGCTTGGCAGGCGAGGTCGAGACGGACTTGGGCCACGGAGCCAAACGCCGCGAGAAGTAGGGCGCAGGCCAAGCAGACGGCGTGTCCCACCTGCGGCAGGTCTGCAAGTCGCGTCCCTTGGCGACGGGCCGTCCGCGCTTCGCGACAAAGGATCCCGAAGTACATGAGGAGCACGAGTGGAGCACTGAGGGTGAGCAGAGAGGCGCCCGCTCGCCAGGTCGTGGCGGCGTCCCAGCAGGCTACATAGAGATTGCCTCCAGCCATGGTGCGAAGGTGCGAGTCGGGCTGGCCTCGCAGCGCGTCTGAGCTTTGAGCCAACCGCCTGCGGAAGCTACTGGACGCACACCGCACGCCATCGTCTAGTCCTGGTGCGCGAAAGCTTGCGCGGCCACCGCGGCACACCGTCCATCCTCGAGCTTTGAAACGCACAAGAATGCCTGCGATACCGTCCTTGACCCTCGCGAAGTCCTTTTGTGGGGCCTTGCACTCCTGTCGCGGCATGCTGCTCACCGAAAAGCTCGATGGCATGCGCGCCTACTGGGACGGGACTGCCCTTCTGTCCAGGAACGGGAACGAGATTACCGCTCCACAGGCTTTTCTTGCGGTGCTCCCCCAGGGTTTCGAGTTGGACGGCGAGCTCTGGGCAGGTAGAGGGAAATTTCAGCGCTGCATGTCCGTGGCGAGGAGCCGTCGGCGAGATGCAGCGGAGTGGGAGGAGATACGCTATGTCGTTTTTGACACTCCAGGCGTCGAGCCCTATGCCGAGAGGATGCTTCGCGCGAGAGCGGCCTTGGCCGAGGCCCCGCCTGAGACGGTGCAAGTGCTCCCATGGACCGTCTGCGAGGGCGACGAGCACCTGGCGCAGGAGATGCGGCGCGTCGTGCGCATGGGGGGCGAAGGCCTCATGCTTCGAACGCCCTCTGCGCCCTACACGGCCGGGAGGACCTCCTTTCTGCTCAAGGTGAAGCAAGCAGAAGACGCTGAGGCCACGGTCGTGGGCTACGTGCCCGGGAAGGGGAAACTCCATGGCCTGGTGGGAGCTCTTCTATGCATTGACCGCGGATCGGGTCAGACCTTCCGCATCGGCACGGGGCTCACTGAACAGGAGCGGGCGCACCCCCCCGCCGTCGGGGCGGAAGTCACCTATAAGTTTTCCGAGAGAACCGCGGGCGGAGCGCCGCGCTTTCCAGTCTTCGTGCGCGAGCGCCCACAAGAATGACGTCCCTTACGAATGCCGAAGCCGTTTTGGCTTCGGCACAGCAGCCCCGTCCGCTTTGCGTTTGCGCTTGGCGTCCTTCTGGAAATAGCTCACGTCCGTCAGCACTCGGGAGCAATGCAGCGCCCACCAGGGGTTGTCTCGCAGAACCAGGAACTGGCCGCCATCGACAAGGGATAGGCCAAGGCTCGGAAAGAGTGAGGCGAGGCATGCCGAAGCCTGGAGGACGGCGCGCGGAGGCGGCGGGACGGGCAGTCCAAGCGCCGAGCGCAGACCTAGGAGCGCAGTCTCTGCAACCCTCCTTCTTGAGGCCGCCTCGGTCCCAAGGCGCCGGACGTAGGGCAAGAGCTTCTCGCCGTCTTCTCCTTCGTACTCGCGCAGGAGCGTCCCGCTGCCGGTCTCAACCGGCAGCGGGGGCGTGTGCGGATCGCTGCTTGCGCGGAGGACGAAGGTCACACTGGCCGCCCTCGCGGAGAAGCTACAGTCGACCGTCGTTCGCGGAAGCGCCCGGAGCCCTAGCATAAGCCGCACGAGGCGATGGGCCGCCACCTCGCACAGAGGGTCCAACACACCCTCGAGACAAAAGTCCAGGGGGCCGGCGCTGACGAGAGAATGGCGGAGAGGAAGCCAGCACCGGAGTTGGGTGAGAGTTTCTGTGGGGTCCGCACAGACGGCGCGCCAGCACTTCGCGCGTACCAGAGGTTCCTTCTCCAACCCGTTGTGCCCCCTCCTTTGAGAGCGGTGGAGCGCTCGCACAAGACAGGGAGTCGCCTGAATCTTGCGCCATAGCGCTTGAGACGTGAGGGCGCTCCAAGTCTCCGCGCCTGCTTGGACCAGGTTGAGGCGCTCGAGGGGGCACAGGCAACGAAGCAAATCGGGCACGCAACTCGCGTACAGCGACGAGAGGGAGGCCATCGCTCCCTAGCACCTTCGCCGGCGGTCACGGATGTGGGCCTTCTTTGTTATGCCCCTGGGCGCGTCCGGGCTCCCTTGGACGACGCCTTCCGCGGATCGCGGCTGCTAAGAGATCGTCTGACTTGCCACCGAGACGTGAATGCCGCCCAGAATATTCTGACGTGTTTCCTTTTCAAGGCCACAACTGGTCTACGGCCTGAAGCTTTTTCTCGTCAGACCATCTCACAAACCAACTCTTGTCCTTCTGGGCAACGGTTGGGGTTCGCCGTACGCCTATCTTCTTCGGAGGAGAAGCCATCAAAGCAAACCAGAAGGGCTTGAATACCTTTGTTGCAGCCTGTCCGACTTTTCAGACGAGCTGTAACAAAGAGCAAAACCACGCAATGGACGCTCCCGATTCCGAGTCCTCCTTCGGAAGCGAGTTCTCGGAAGATCCTCAAGGAGCGGAAGAGCCTCACGACAGTGACATCGCGGACCGTGTCGTCTACGATGACGCTAGGCGGGAGCACCTCGCCGAGCGTAGACTACGGGCTCTGCGGCTTTCAGGCGGACACTGCCTCCTCGCCAACCTTTTGAGCGAGGGGAAGCTGGGTGGAGTGACGACACTGCGCTCGCTGGTGAAGAGAGCCAGGGCGGCAGTCGCGGCGGCGCTGCCCGCCGACAAAGATTCCTACAAGCAGGCGTTCTACCTCAGCCTTTTGTGGTTAGAGCTTCACCAGGCGCTGCCGGCAGGGCTTGTGACGGACGCAGACCGCCAGGGCATGACGGCGATCCAGCACCAACTCTCCGCGGCCGGAGGCGACCTCGCAGACAGCGTCCAGCACGCGTGCCGGAAGCTTGAAAGGCAGTGGCCGACAGGAGAGGCCGCGCCGAGAGCGCGGAGCGCGAGTCGCTCGGCTCACAGCAGGACGGGCAGTCACGGAAGCAGAAGCCGCCGCAGAAGCCGCAGTCAGCGGCGTCCGGCAGCGCCTGCGTCATCCGAGCCAGCGGCGGAGGTCAAAAGGGAAAGCGACGCCGCGAGTGCGGGGGACGGGGGCGCGGCACCTCCTTCGGTAGAACCACCCCTCCCTCCCCCAGCAGCAGCACCTCCTGCGCAGCCCCTCGACCACTTCCAGATCCGTCTGGACGTCCTCGATCACTGGGCGACGCGGGTTCTGACCAGTCTTTCGGACAGAAGAGTGACTGGCGAAGACGCTGCACAGAGAGATCGTGGCATCGCCACGGCAGTGGCTGAGCTGCGGCGGGCTGCTGCTGCCACTCAAGCACGCGAGCCAATCGAAGAGGAACAAGCGTGCAAGCGCGCAGAAGAGACGGCCAGAAGCCTAATAGGTCATAAGGCAAGCCACTGGGTGAAACTCGCTTGCGGAGAGCTGGCGCAAGTGAAAAGAGGCCAAGGAGTGACCGCCGAGCTAGCGGTGCAACGCATCGTGTTGATACCGACTAGCGCGGACGATTTGGAGTCCGAGCTGTCCCCGCAAGAGACCCGGTACCTGAATGCTCTCTATGAAACCGTGAAAGTGGATGGGGCAGTGGACCACGATAAGACTGGTGCGCTTTACAGCCGCTTGGAGGACGCCTTCCGCGCATCTCACGGCATCCTAGAGGCATTTACAGCCAAGGACGGGAGCAGGTATGCCGCACGGCACGAGGATCTCCGCAAAGCGTGTGACATCCTGGGGCACGCCGCCAAAATGCGGCGCGGAAAAGGCAACGAGCAGGTTGTAGCTGGCAGGTACCATGGGGTCTGCGAAAAGCTGCAGGAACTGCTTAGGGAGGTCGCGAGCCCGCACAACAGCATGAAGGCTGCGGGATACCATCACCGCCTGCAGGCGGAAGCGTTCAAGCTCAACTACAATGGGCCCAAAGACAAAGTCCGAGAATACAAGAGGCCTCCACTCTCCGCGCAACGCGCGGAAGAGGAGAGTCTCGAGACCTACCTTCGCACTAGGCCCCCCAGCCCAAAGGTGTGGCAGCCACCAGTGCCGTCCACATCTGCCCATGCAGGAGAAGAGGTGCTCGCGAAATTTGCGGAAGGTCACCCCAACGCCAGCCATGCCTCAGGAAAGCACGGCTCCGGGAAAGGCCACTCCAAAGCGGAACAGCCCCCGCGTAAGCCTGTTTCCTTTCCTCTGCGTCCACCCGGCGGCGGCTTGGGCCTGGACACGCCCCAGGCCGGGCACCCTCCCAAGCCTCCGCCCCCCAAGGCGGTCCCCGACCAGCCTGCCGCTGTCGGACCCTCTCCTCCTCCAGTTCCAGACCGTTCCCGCCCAAGTGCTCCCGTTCCAGGAAGCTTTTCCAAGAGCGTCCCCTCTGCCCCCTGGCGCCGCCCAACACCAGACGCTCCGCTTCCTAAAACAGAAGCACCACTTCCCACAGCGGCCACATGGCCCCACGTGGCCCCCGTGACGACACGACGCCCGCACGACTCCACTGCCCCGTGGTCCTCCAGGGAGGACCTACGGAAAGCGAGGCAGAAAACGCGGGAAGAGCAGGCCAGACTGGAACGATATGAGGCAGCTCTCCTCGGCGAGCCAGTGCCAGAAGCTTCTTTGGGCGCGCCAAAATCCTCCCCCAGTGCAGCGTCATCCAAGCACCCGGGCCCAGCGCCCTTGCCAGAGGCTTCCCCTCCAAAGCAAGGCCAGGTGGGAGCAGTTCCCGCTGCGTCGCCGTCCAAAGCCCCGCCTGGGGTGACCTTGCCACAAGGCCCCCCTCCAGCTACGCAGAGCGCAGGAGCCGCTTCCGCCGGGGCAGCTCCCAAGCATTCCTCCCGGCCGACGACGATCAAAAGTCGGCCGCCAGCAAAGCCAGAGCTTCCAAAGTCACCGCCCACAGTCGTTGGGCACGAAGGGGACTCCTCCGCATCGGGCGCACCCGCTCAGCAGGGAGACCGGCCAGCAGATCCGCGCGAAAGACCGGTCAACCGCCCGGCCCAGGAGGTGGCCCAGAATGCAAGGGGCGACGGTGAAGGCTCGACGGAGGAAAGCGACTATGATCCTTTCACTGTGGAACCAGGCCCTGACCGCTACTTCGAGCCAGATGTCCCTGCTAGCGCGCTAGAGTTTCTTGACCCAACGCCACCCAACTGGTCGTAGGCAGAAGGCCCTAAGAGGAAGGGGGCGATGTGTTTCGCCTTTTCCGCGGCGACTGCGCAATCCTTTTCGTGACTAGATGAGAGCGTACGGCCTCACGTCGCAGGTACAGGAAAAACACCGTGGCCTAGTCACTGTAGCCGAGGCACACTACGCGCTGGTGAATCGATCTGGCCACTGCGACGTCATGACCTCAGGCGCAGCGAGCCCCTGGATCAAGATCAGCTCATAAACTCGGCCAAGCACACTTTTTCCACAGCGGAATCCAGACTCCCCTTGCTCGCAGCTTCAAGGCGCAAAATCTCCAAGACTTCGATGTAGCGCTTCGCGGCCCACGCACCATGAATGCGTCCACGGAAAGCTTCGCAGGAGGAGGACGCAAGGCCGACGCGGACGTAGCCCGTGAAGCGACCACTCTTTCGGTGTTCCAGCACGACACCGTGAAGGTCAGATGAAGGCACCCCGTGCTCCGCCAGAAACCTGAGGACATCCTCCTCCTTGTATGTGAAAGGGAAGCCTCGCAAGAGGCACGTACTCAAGGGGTTCGGTGGAGGGGGTGCCTCCAGGATCCACTCCCGTTCCGCGAGATCCTGCAGCCCACTTTGCGGGTCGAGGACGGCTTTGCTCCTCGCTTCACGAAGAGTGCCGCGGAGCTCATGAGCATCCTCAAGGTGTGCGGCGATGGCGCCATTGGCAGCTCGCAGCGCCAGAAGGACGTCGCAGACTTTCCAGTTGGGGCGACAGGCGGGGACGAAGTACGTGGCGCCACCGACTTCGAGGGACACAGTGAGGGCCGTCGGCGCGCCCTCCGCGCCTCCCGCGCCTATTGAGGCGTTCAGCGCAGTGGCGAGAAACCTACGCGCATCGTTTTCCGCGACGTACAGTCTGGGCCCGGGCTGGTCGGGAGGGCTCACCCAGAGTGCGGCCATTTCTTGCCAGCACTGCGGCGGGCTTGCGAAGGCGCGTGGGAAAGAAGCGAGCGCGGCTACCGCCAGAATATCCTCGGCGTCGACGTATGCCTCGGAGGCCGAGCGCCTCGTGCATCTTAGGGCATACGAGTGCAGTGTCGTGAGAAGGGCCATGGCCGGCGCAGGGCGGGGGAGGTTTGAAAAAGCTCCTGAGGCTTACGTGCGAGGCGCCTGAGATGAAGGAGTCACGCGATTTCGGTCTCTCAGAACACAAAAACATCAGCAGTAATTTCCCTGGTTATTGGCTGCGCTGTGAGATACGTGCTGTTGCTGTCGCCGCTTGAGACGGTGTGCAACCTCGACAAAGCCGACCAGACCTCATTCCCTTTCTGGGCGTGATAGTGTATGCCCTAGAGTTTGCGGACACTCCTAAAGGGTACCCCAATATGTGGCAGCCTGCTCCCATGGGGAAGGGCGACGGTCAGGCGAGGCGCACGCTTGCCACGCTGACTCTTGCACGCGCTGACAGGCAAGCCCCGCAAGGTCCAAGGCGCCTCCCTCGAGGGCACGGTCTTGTTTCTACCGCAGCCCGGCGCACTGCAGAAGGCGGTGTTCGCTGCGCGCCTCGCCATGCGCACGCACTCACCTCTATGGTCGTTTTTGGTTGTCCTCATTGTGGTCCTTCTTGCGGCGGCCTGCGTGCGCGCGCTCGCGAGAGGCCCTAGCTGAGGGCGGCCGCGGAAAGTGAGGAGTAAGCGCATGCCCTGACGTCAGACGTCGCGTGACCGTGGGAGGTCGTCTTCCCCGCTCTTGGCCTACTTGCTAGCGCTGTAGCAGCGCCCCGCGGCCCAACCCCTGCGTCCTTCGCTATCTTCCCACCGGTGCATCTCCCTGCACAAACCCTCGCTCACTGCTTCGTTCCAGGCTCTGTTAGGCCCTGCGCAGTGGTCCGCGTTTTTGCAGACGTCGTCCATGATGACCTTGTCTCTGTGCCTGTCGAGGACATTGAAAAGATCCGCTTTGGCTATCTCGTAGTCGTGGCCTCCGTCGCCCAAAAAGACGTTGCAGCCCAGGGCAGCTGTCTTTGGCACTGTCACCGTCGAGTCGTCCCAGGGGGGGTGGCGCTTGTCGGCGGGGAAATTAGGGCCGTGCGTGGCTCACTAGACGACAGTCGCTGGCAGGAGCTGTCCCACTTTTCTCTCAAAGAACACCAATGCAGCTATGGGGGTCTACGTTTTCGGTTGCGGCACCAGCGGCTGGATCAAGGTGGGCCACTTCCAGCCCCGACGGGGAGGGGCTCGAAAGGCGCGTGTCTCTCTGGACAATCCGTGGTTCCGGGTCGCGCGCCGCGGGTTCCGGAGCCTCAAGCACCCGCAAGAGCTCGATGCCTTGCTCGATGCGTGCGACCTGCAGCTGCTAGCCTGGTACCCCACACTGGATCGGCGTGCGGAGGCTGCCATCCATCGCCAGTTCTCCGAGGGTGCAGTCGGCGAGTTCCACAGGCAGTCGCAACTCGAGGAGGTGCTCGCGGCCTGCGATGCACGCGGTTTGAGGGAATCTGTTGATGAGACGGCTCGCGCGAGGGCCATGGCCTGGGCCGGTCGGCCGCATGAGGCAGGGGTCTCACGGTAGTGCGCACTGTGTATGTTCCGCCCGTGAGAGGTTTTTTGGACTAGTCAGACTGTTTGCGACCGCAAATACGTACGAAGAGGCGGCGGCCCTACTCTCACGGGCGCAGGCGCCGCGGGACACCTCGATGGCAGAGCACGCCAGCGCCAGATCGACTTCGGACTTCAAGCCCTCCAGCCCAAGGACATCCACGCGTGAGGCCCTGTAGTGGCGCACGATGTTCTGTAGCTGGCTAGGGGGCGCGTCCTTGAGCGCTTCCTTCGCGGCCCTGCGACTGCTGTGGAAGCCTGTCGTCGCGAGCACGGAAGCTTTCCGCAGAAGCACTCTGAGGGTGCTCGCCAAGAAGGGGTCCTGTGCGCCTCATGGTATCCAGGCCCTTCAGCTCTAGGCGTCCTCCCTCCAGAGTCACGACGGGGCCCCCGCGGGCCCCGTCGTTCCTTCGGCGTCCACGTAACGCTCCCCGGTCGCGCTCACCGCGAGCTGGCGCAGCCACGCGACCAGGTCGTCGGGAGGGTCGCGCGGTACCCACGTACCTGCGAAGTGCGCCATGTTTTCCTGAAGGCTCTGCGACGTACCGTACCGGAGTTCCACTTCTGCGACCAGCGTCCAGCAGCTTCTTCCCTCTCGCTCTTCCAGGAGTCGTACCCTGAACCCTACGAGAAGCGCGCACGAGTCGTAGAAGCTGAGCGTTGCTCGGATGACGTCCTGGGCCGAGTGTTCCGAGGTCCAGAAGATGGTCAGCATCGGCCAGTGATCGTCTAACAGTTTTCCGACATCCCCTGTCGCGCGCGAGCGAAGAGCGCGCAGACTGCCCGTGTCCGCCAGGAGCAGCACGCAGGCGAAGCGCAGCGTGACATCGGTAGGGAGCTCCGCCTCCTGTGTGTGCGTCTCCCGACCCTCTAGCAAGTCGTCCACCGGGTCGTCCACATGGCTTCTACTTTGTCTGTCAGAACCGGATCGCTCTCCCCACTGGAGCGTTTGAGCCAAGACAGCACGCGTAGAGACTGGGCGTCAGTGCCTCGCGAGCACACCACGGCGGGGTCGATCTGGCGGCGACCAGTCAGGATGCGCGCCACCGCATACGTCGGCCGGGCGTGTCATCTGGTCTCCATGCCTTGTCGTCCATCGCTGCACGGGCAGCCTTCAGTCTTTCCTTTCCTAATTGGATGCTGTTTGCGGTACTCGTGCGTACGCCAGCTGCAGGGCGGGCATCGAAGTGCAAAGCTAATCCCTCCTTTGCCCTTTCTGAAGCCTCCGTGTCGAGGTCTTCATGTCTCCTTGATCTTACCTTGTCGTGAGCTTCTCCGAAAAGGTTTTGGGATCTGGAAACGACGTCTGCGGCTGATTCACGAATGCGAGTGTTCCTCAGGGCCACCACCATATTTGCCACGAAGGAGCGGAGCGCTATTCCGATCCCACTGATGGCCGCCACGAGCGCCACTTGTATTGCGCTATTCGCAGCGAGCGAGCCTATCGCAGTGCCCCATACGCCGATGAGGCGGTCTGTTTCGCGCTCGCGTTGTATCTCTTTTAAACGGTTTCGGTAGCGCCGTTCCTGGATGTCGTTCTCGAGCTGACGCGCATGTCGCTCTCGCTCCTGCTCCCGTAGCGCCCTCGTCCTCTCTGCGAGAGCTTCCGCTTGCTGGGCCTCACTCTCTAGCCCAAACATGGACAGGATCTGCGGAGGCGTATGCGTCTGCACGAGCTCCAAGGCATTTGAGGAGAACTTGTAAGCTACGTAGACCGCGAGGAGGGCGTAAATGAGTTGGCGGACTCCAGCGAAAAGGGTAGCCGTGTCAAGCGCGGTCTCTGCTTCCACGGAGGAGGTCATGACCTTCGCTTTCACCTCTTCCCGGGCTTGCCGAGGAAGCCTGGCGAAAGCTCGGGCTGCCCGCAAGCCGCTCTCGCGATCCTGCACCTCGTTGTCCAGATGCTTCACGGCCTTTTTTGCGCTGGCTAGGTCGGTACTGTCTTCCAGGGCGGAATCCAACGCGGTTTCGTACGCTCTGCTGAACGCCTCGAAGTCGTCTTTCAGGCGGTCCGCGTTGGGTGCGCGGTCACTGGAGTCGAACTTCCGCTTGCTCGCCGTACGGCTCCGACTTCTCGAGGAGTGGCGCCGCTCCCGCCCATCGTCTTCGATCGCGAGGCGCTCTCTTTTCGCCCTGGCCACCTGTGCCTCCATCACTCGGTGGAGGAGCTTTTGCCTGTGCTGCACGGACTTCTCGAAGTTGAGGGCAATCTCTCGCCCGGCGCGCGCCGAGGAAGCGTGGAGCGGGATCTTGGAGAGGATGGGCATGATGCTCGAGGCCAAGGGGGCTAGGCCGCCCAAGGGCCCCAGGAGAACCGGCGCCGCGCCTACCAACTTTGCCAGGTCCATTGGTTTTATTACCGCTTTCAGAAACATGGCGACAAGGGAGTCGTGCATTGCGCAAGACGTGCAGCAGGAAGAACGTACGGAAGTCTGGCTGGCAAGTAACTGCAGCTTGCGGCGCACATTGGTCACCCGCACGGCATACGCCCAGCTCTGGGATGCCGGTCTCGCGAAGGCTCCTGGGGGGCTCCCCTTGCTAGCACGCGATGGCAGAGCCATCGTGGCCTCTCCCACAGATGCGCTGCGGATTCCGCCTATCATCCTTCCCTCGGGCATGCCGGAGTGCAAGGTGCTTGCTTGGGTCTCTGAAGACGACTTCTGCGCACTGGGGGTGAAGGTTGGGGTCTGCGATCCCATTCTGCATAAGAAAGTGGCCATCCCGTATGCTTGGCTGCTCAGGCTGTGGGCCCAGGGCAGAGGGCAGGATCCCGCAGGTCGGCCGCTTCTCGCACCCGACGGAAGACTTATGCTGCCCAACGCTAAAAAGGGCACCCCAGCCTTTGGTCTCGGCCCGCTCGGGAAACTTCTCGCGCCCTTGACGGTTTTTGGCGCCACGGCGGGCGAGGCCAGGGCAGCCGACGATGGCCATCTTCGTGCTTCGGAAAGATTCGGCGCGGAGGAAGCTAACTACAAGAGACCTAGCCACTGGGGAGTTCTAAACGACCGGGGGTCCAAACTGGGGACAGCCATAGCCAAGCTGCCGGACTTGGACAATTCAGCAGCCCCCTGGATGCGGACGATACACGATGCAACACCGCCGAGTGTCCCTAGAGCCGGTGGCGATACAGCCCGAAACATGGTCAAGCGGACGTTGAACAGCCCAATCACAAAAACGATCCAGCACGGGATTCAGACGGCCGCCGCAGGGGGGGCCGCTTTAATTACCCATGAATCGCCGACAGCGAAGAGCGCGGGTTTGGTCTCCTTCGGCTTGGCGTTGCTTTTTTCTGGGTCGCAACTGATTGACAACATGATGGCGGGCGTGCAGGGGACGCTGACAAATGTGGACTGCTACAAGAGACTCGCGGACCAGGTCCATCATGGCGGGAGTGCGGGTTTCACAACGCTCGTGCCGCTCGGCTGTAAGGCTAACTCGAAGCTCTTCGCTGACGGCGCAGACAAACAGTACCTGAGGAAGGTGAAAGACCTGGATCTTCCTGAAGCCGATATTACGGCTTTCGCACAAAAGGCTCAGGACATGCAGGTTGCGCTGGAGCGCGTCCCCTTCGAGAAGCCTCAGAACATTGCGCTGGTTGATGCGATGATTGGTTTGGAGGAAGGCGGGTCAAGCGCGTGGGAGAAATTCCATGCAGCACTGAAGGCGATCGAAGACAGGGGAGGCAATCTGCAGGCGGAGATCGCCGATGCCGCCCAAGATGCCCAGGCGAAATTGCTCGCCGAGCAGCTAGCATATTTCTTGGGGGAGCTCCACCATGAACTGTCACTGAGATTATCCGCTTGGAAGACCGGCAAAAGCATAGCTAAAGGCGCCCATGATGCCTGGAAATATCACCCTTACCTCTCGACAGGCGTAATCGCAGCGGTTGGCGTTATGAGTTACATTGCTTACATCCTGTACCGCAGAGGCCACAAAGAGGCTGGTCGATCCCGGAACCTGCTCCAACTGGACGCGCAAAAGGCACAAACGGATGCGCAGAAGACAGTTGAGGTGGTCGAGACCGCTGCCGCTGCTATTATGCAGCGCAGAGAGGAGTTTTTACGGAGGAAAACCGCCACTAGCACTGTTGTCGACGAGTACCAAGAGGTTTGTCTGAAGGACCTTCAGATGTCCAAACTTATTGACAATCTGACCAAGCTGTTCGTGCAGAGCCAAGGTGCCGGGCTGTACAGCAATCTTGGGGAAATGGTGCGCGATCAGGCCCATGACAATTGGAAGGCGGCCTTCAACAGAGCGCTCACGGGCGACAAGTTCGAAGCTCTCTTCAAAGAGCAGGCGTCGGAACTACGTCGTAAGGTGGAGTCCGTAACGGGCTCGGGGCACAGGACCTTCGCGAGTTTCTGGGACGCCGTCGGCCTCGGCGGTTTGCCAACGGCTAGCGAGGTACAGGAGGCCGCCGTTTATTGCACGGGTCTCCAGGATCAGATTCATAGGGATTCCATCATGTTGGACCGAATGCGTCAATACACTGAGGGTGTGGTGCAGGAAGCGACTAACGACGAGTACTCCATGGACGCTGAAGGTGCCGCAAAGACTGAGGAAGTTTTGAAGTCCGCTACCCCAGCGACGCTCATGATGATGTCAGATGCCGAGCTGAAAAAGTTGCATGCCGATGCAAAGAGGCTGCTCGAATCGGTACTCTACGGTTATGGGACGCTGGGAATACAGAACCTTATTCTTGGCGTGGAGTACGACAGACAGAGGCAAGATATTAGGCAACAACTCGAGAGACTGGGCACGGGAAGAAATTCGGCCAATCTACGCAATGCCGTAGACCTCGTCATGAGGGCTGCCGATCTCATCAACAACGTCTCCATTCAGCTGGAGGATTACGAGTACGATGCTCAGGCCGGGCCGCTAGTCAGGTCTACGGGGCTGCCAATCGGCGTACGGGTCCCTCGGGCAGCAGCGAAAGCGCCGCCAGGCTAAGTCTCAAAGTATGCAGCACGGCTCCGTAGGGCGCCGACAAACAGGTCGTTGACTTGTGGGCAGTGGCTCTGGAGCGCTCGCGGCGGCGGGCCTCGCTCCAAACTCCTGCCGCACCTGTACGAATGTAGCACGAAGTTCGGGCTCAACGATGTACATCGAGACATGAGTCCCCATGCTTCTCCAGCGCACCGAGAAGGGCCAAGGCTGAAGCACGTCCAGAGAGTCCCCCTCGACCAGTGCCCAAGGGCTGACAGGCCACGTGCCCTGGCCGCAGCTGCCGCGCCGCGAGTAGGCCCTCTTCGTAGAGGCATCCAGCGTAGCAGGCCTGAGACATTCCCATTTCCGAGCGGTAGGGACCGCAGAACACCAGGACTGCGCGGTGACCGTCGCGCTTGCTCGTGGCCAGAGCAGTATCGGCGACGCGACGCCTGCCGTTCATGGGCGCCTCGCCATGGAGGGCGTACTCTTCCGGCACGTAGGGTTCTGGCGCGGATGCGCGCACATTGACACAGAAGGCCGACCGAGTTGCCTCTCTCCACTCGCCGCCGAGCACGGAGAGCGAGGACAAAACTCCACGCGTACGGCGTAGAGCTTTAGTCCAGCCCCGCGCTGCCCAGCGGTTCCCAAAATACCAGCACAACGCCAGTCTTCTTCCTCGCACAGCAGCGTGAAGCACCTCTCTGGAACAGCAGCTGAGTTTAAGGTAGGTCCCGAGGTCCATGGCGCATTGGTCCTCCTGAAGGAGTGCTTGGACCGCCCTCTCTAGACCCATTGGTCTTCCTGAAGGAGTGCTCGGGCCGCCCTCACGGGGCCCATGGCCTTTGCGCACTTGAGCCCACTAACGCGCGGGGTACACAGGCTGCTCGTCTTGCGGCAGACGTTGTCTCTCTTTTGCGATGAGTGCCTCCTCTGCCTGCGCGCGGTTGCTCGTTTCCGCGCGTCGCCTTCTGTCTTGAATCTCCTCCCTCTTGTGCGCGAGCTCTTCTCGAGCCTGCTGGCGCACCAGCGCTTCTGCACGCACTTCGTGCGCGCGGCGCGCTGCGCGGGTCTCATGCACCGCCCGCCGCATTTCTTCGTTGTCGAGCTCTGACGGCGTCTCACGTTTGTCGGGATCGATAGTGTAGTGCGGCCAGAGCTGAGCGAGGTCTCCTTCCGGATAGGCCGAAGACATTCGAAACGTTTTAGATGGTGCGGGATCCTCTTCTCCAACCTCTGGCGGTCCTTTGCCGGCTCCGCGTCTGCGCCCCTGCGCTTTCCACGCACCAAACAAAGTCGTATGGCACAGGGCGGCGGGGTCGGCAGAGCTGGCACACCTCTGGTGGTGGCGCTAGTTGTTGTCGGCGCGGTGCTGTTGACGTCCGCGCCCGGTTCTGCGTGGTTCTGTTGGTTCTGGCTGCAGGTGGCCTCCGGCCGGTGGAGCGCTCCACACCGCGGCGAGTTCGTTCCGCAGCGCTTCACCTCAAGTCTCCAGCGTCACGCCATGTTCGAGCACGGCCCTATTGTCGTTGACAGGTCGCTCGACGCCCTGGCTGAGGCATTTGCGCCGGAAGTGGCACTGCGCTTTGCTGCTGGCAGCGGCGCGCGGGTAAGCCACGCCTTCCCTGACGGCACGCCCTGCCGCAGCGAGTTGACGGATGTGGACTTCCTGCGTCCTGCTGAGCGAGAGCTCGCCAGACGGCTTGGTGGTGTGAAACCCTTCCAAGGAAAACAGGGGCTAGCAGTCTACCGGGTCGAGAATCCGCATGGCCTGCCCGAACCAACCGAGGGTTGGGTCTCCGAGCAGTGGCATATCGACAACTTTGCTGATGGAGGTTTCAAGGTCATTGTATACTGCTCCGACGTGACAGCCTCCGACGCCCCCTTTGAGCATCAGGACCCACCCACTCTCATTCCCGTGCTCCCTCCCGCGCCCTTCCGCCTGACGCGTCTCAACTATGCAGGCTCCAGCACGCAGGTGCTGGGCCCGAGGGGCACGACAATCTTCTTCATGAACTCCAACCTACCCCACAAAGGAAACTATGCCGTGCGCGGATGCCGGGACGTCATAAACTTCCACTTTTGCCTTCCGCAATAGTAGTTTCTTCCAGGAGAAAAGGCAGGCCATGGCGTTCCTGAGGAGCGAGCTGGAGCCCACCGTGACGCTCCAAGAGAGCGAAACGCTTGGCTTGGAGGCAGCCGAGCGCTGTCGGGAGGCCTTCAAAACACACGGGGTATTCCTGATCCGCTGTCCTGGCCGTGCCTGGACGCCGGCCACTCTCCTATCCTTTCTTCTGGCGCACTTCGAGGAGCTGGACTGGGGGAAGGACTATCTTGGCGGAGCGAACCCGCGTCTCGAACTCGGCGCCCACGTCTACGACGTCGGCGTGCCAGACTGCGCTGATGTGTTGCATCACCATGAGATGCAGTACAAGCAGGCTACGGTTCGGAGTTTGGCTTTCGCCTGTGCGCACGCCTTTTCCGAGCCTGACAAGGTGGTGCCGACGGAGCTCGGCGACGCCAAAGCAGCTGCTCGCTATTTGAAGAGTCACGCGCCGGCGCTCCGACGACGGCTCTCCACGGAAGGAGTCATCTACGTGCGAGCGCTTTCGGACAAGTCCCGCGAGCTAGAGGCTGAACAGTACTTGTATAACCACTGGCAGGCCTCCTTCCGGACCGAAAAGCCTGAAGAGGCGGAGAGTCGCGCCACCGCCGCCGGCCTGGAGATCCAATGGACCTCCACGGAACGTGCTGGGACGGTTCTCGAGACTCAATTTCGCGCAGCCACATTCGAGAAGGCCGAGGACGGCGAGGAGGTGCTGTTTGCCACTCCGGCGGACTCGGAAGAGTGGTTCCGTACGTGGCCTGGCTTCGAGAACCTCACGCCCGAGGACTCACCTATGCGGATGTCGTATGGCGGCGGTGCTCCGATCCTGGACGAGGAGCGCCGCCTCTGGTGGGAGGCCGTCAGAGCAGAGACGTACGATGTGAAGTGGGAGACTGGCGATGTTCTCGTGGTCTGCAATTTCCGGTGGTCGCACGGCCGGAAGACGCCGCGCTTTGGAAGCGCCGGGAGATCCCTACTCCTCGCGCTCGGAGGCACCGCCGCGAGGTCCCGCTCATAAAGGAGCCTGCTCCTGGGCGCAGGACCCATAGTGTGTTTCCGCGACCAAGGAAACACACGATGCTCTCTCTCTTCGAGGAGCCGGCTGCGAGCGACGTGGACCGTCTCTCCGAGCTGCTCCGCCGACGGCCCGGGGTGGCTGCGGGCGCACTCGATGCACTTGCCGACGCGGCGTTCGAGAAACTCACGAGCAAGCAGCTGACGGACGAGGAAGTGCGGAAGCCCGAGACGTCACGCAGTGGTGCGGATTGGGTCATGACATCCTTGACTAGTGGCGATGGGCGCTCGGACCGTTACGTCCTCAAAAGTATGACGCGGGCAGAGCTGAGGGACACCGAGGCCCTCCTCGAAGCTCTGCGCGCGGTGCCCTCCAAGACGGTGCAGCGGACGTTTCTGCTACCCCTTGCGGTGGTGCAGGCACGCCGCAAGCACTGGGCCGTCCTCCCGCATCTGGCCCAGGGAATGGCGAACCCGGCCGTGTACGACTTGAAGAGGCCCTCCCCCTACGGTAACTCCACTACGGCTCACCTCAGCCTGTCCGCGGAGGACCGGCGGAGAATGCGGCGCTCTTGGGACGCTGAAGGAGGTGGCGACATTTTCGCGCTCGGGGCCGCGCGATGGGGGCTGCCACCGGGAGCGAAAAAGACACTGCAACGCGCGCTGGACTTTTGCGAGACGGCGCGCTTAGTCGACTACTCCTTTCTTGTCGCCGTCTCGACTCACTCCGTGCAAGATGCCGCCGCGGCCGCCGCGTTACCCCCGTCCCATACGGCCTCTATGATTTCGGTCCCCCCTCGGTGCTCGAGACAGGTCACCGTCCGCTTCGCTATAGCCGACAGCAGCACCTTCGAGGCCACTCTCTCGAAGCGCGCGCACCAGCGCGTGGCACGCACCGCGCTACACATCGCACGGCTGACTTCACAATTCGCGGGCAACACCCTTCTGGCAGCGAAGGTGTATCGCTCCGCGATGAGCGCAACGTTGGCGCAAGTGACCACTGGCGACGAGGACGCGGATGCGCCGGCCTGTGAGTCGCGCATTTCGTCCTCAGAAAGCGCGCTGGGCTGATCAGTCTGCGGTTCTCCAGATTCATAAATAGTAGCTCTCGCCAGGATGCAGGCAACGCCTGCGGATGAAGTGCTCCAGGCCGCACATTACACGCAGGCCTTCTGCGAACAGACGGAAAACCCTCGCCTCGCGCAGGCGTGGATCAACGGAGTGGGCCTGACACAGCAGCCCTGGACGCATCCAAATGAGCTGGGGGCGTTGGTCCTCTTTGGAAAGCGGAGTGTGCGGAGACGCGAGCGATGGAGCGCCCCGAATGTCGAATTCATTCCCGAGGGACCCTACAGATGGACTCAGCACGAGGGGTACGTGGACTTTGCGCATGCTAAGCTAGGGGGTGGCATCTTCTCGGGGAGTTTTGTGCAAGAGGAGAAGAACTTCATGTTCGAGACGAACGCTCTGCCGGTGCTGTGGGAGTCGGAGCACTCCGCCTCCGCGCCCCCCAATGCGCTGCAGCGGCTGAGAAACGCCAGGCTCCTGCATGAGCGTCCAGCGCTGATCAGGATGAGGCGTCTCTTCTCAGTGAAGCACACACCCAAAGACGCGCCTGGCCCTGCATACTATGCCAAGCCTGGTTACAAGCACGTCATCGGCAAAACAAGGCCTGGGGCGTACGACCCGGATCCGGCTTGGCTCGATCCGCCGCGACGGCGCGTCGATTTCGTGGCGATCTGCATGGCAGCCTCCACGCGGCACCAACTTGAGGCCAACCGCCCTCGCGAGATCGGCACGATGCTGAGGCTGGCGACGGAGGGCTTCCAGCAGTTCATTGCGCTGTGCGACGAGAACCCCCACCTCTCCCGCATCATTAACACCGGTAACTGGGGTTGTGGGTCATTTGGCGGAGATGAAAGGTTGATGTATCTCGTGCAGCTGCTGGCGTACCTGACGGCGCTGCGAGTCTCCGATGCATCGCGCCCCGTCACTCTCCGCTACTGGTGCTACGAGCCTTCTATATACAGCAAACTCCAGGACCTCGGCCCCGTGGAGTCCCTGCTGGCCAAACTCGAGGCCTGGGCAGACAAGGGGGGCGACGCAGGCGTGGCAAACATGCTCGACAGGCTTTCGAAGGGCGACAAGGACCCGCTGGAGCGGGGACTGGGCTCGGCTTCATCCGCGCTGATGGACATGTGGTGGCACACCTTCGCGTCCATGGTGGAGCCCCTCGACTGCGAGTCGTGCCCGCAGCCAGACACCACGCCGCCGCAGGTCCAGCTGATTGCGCAGATGCGACAAGCTGGGGGGTCTGCCCCCTGTGTGATAGAGAGGAGAGGCTCGAAGCAGGTGCAGCAGTGCACGTACTGGTGGGACCTTGCCGCGAAAGCAGCTCGTCGAGGAAGACCCTGGCCATGCCGCCAGTGCCCAAAGACACGTGCTGAGTACTGGAATCCAGAGAACGACGAGGCCATTCCCTCTGTCCGCTGTGTCGAGGGCGGGCGAGAGACAACGTGCAAGGTGCCTGCCGAAAACACAAGCAGTGGCAGGGGGGCACACGGCTCCAGCAGCGCAGCCAGCGGCAGCCGGGATGGACATGGTACGGCAGCAGCGGCCAGTGGCGGAGGGGCGCCTGGCTCTAGCAGCAGTGGGAGCGGTAGGAGGGATGGGCACGCTTTGGCAGGGGCGGGCGAGGCAACGGCCGCAGGGAGTCGGCCGGCAGGAAGTCGGTCGGCAGGAAGTCGGCGCGACCTTGCTGGTCGGGCGCAGGAGCCCTGGGTTCTTGTCCGCGATGCCAGCGGCGAGTGGAAGAGGCACAGCACAGCTGGGAGGAAGGTCTTGGTCATATCTGCAGGAGCTGGACTTCAGTTGAACAAGCACGCTTATGCTCGCCTCAAGAACCTGGAGGTCGTCCAGCTGCCGGCCCCCCACTGGAAGGACACGCCGCTGGAGTTCTATGACAACAAGAGACTAGTCCTGGAAGGAAGTGGCGCGGAGGGAGAGAACGCCGCTGGACTGGCCCGTCTGGTCTGCGACCGGATAAGGCGCATGGGGGAGCCCCCTGCCGTCTTGATTTGCGGCTCCGTCGGCGGGCAGGTCACTGCTGGATTAGTCTGGCGCACATGCTGGCGGGGTCCGACTGTGATGTTGAACGCCGGCAGTCTCCGCACCCAAACCCCGACCTACGAGGGGGTCTTCCCAGTCTTTGTCACGATGACTGGGGAGAAGCGCGCTGATCACCCTTCGTTTCCGCATAATTGCGTGGTGGCGAACGAGTGGTTTCGGAAACACAAGGGTGACGGCGACCAGCGCGGCGCGGCGGTGTGCGTGCAGCTGGACGACGCGCATGTGCCGTCTAGGTCCCTCGCACCGGTCTTCCCTGCGCTCGTGAGCTGCGCGATGGCACGTCCCACTTCGCCCCCCGCAGTGGCAGCTGCCTGGGACGGCCCCACCACCGCTGTCTGGCTTTTCCTCGGCGATGATGCACCTGTGAGGGTGGCCGTCGGGCCCGCCACAGGCTCTTTGCTGGCGCCCGTGGTTATAGACCTTGACGACGACTCCTCGGATCGCGAAGGTCAGCCTCCGACCCAGACGCCAGCCAACAGGACGCGCCCGCGCTCGCCGCGCCCGCGCTCGCCGCGGCGCGCCGGCGCCTCTTAAGGCTTCTTTCTCTCTCGAGTCCCGCTCCACTCGGCGGAGGGAGACACATGTTGGGCGCTTTCGCCGCTCGCGCCAGCTGTTTGAGCATACGGCAGCGCGGGCTCTGAGGCTCGCACTCAAGCGATGCAATTCAAATAGTCTTCAGGCCCTCTTCCTTACACCTTAAGGTTCTTTTGCAGAATGCAAGTCATGTGTTCATTCTGTTCACCCCCCTCAATGTCAAAATTGCATTGAGTCGCTTTCAAGTCTGAGAGCAGCGGATGGCCCTCCCGTTTGGCGCGGGCAATGAAGCCAAGCATGGTCTGGTTGGAGTAGTCCGGGGACGTATGCAGGTCTTCCACGATAAAGCACCCGCCTGGCTTAACGTGTGGCCAGTAAGCGTACAAGGTGTTCAATTGCTGTGACATAGAGTGCCCCCCGTCATCCAGGATGACAGCAAACGTTTCTGTCCCTATAGCATTTTGTAAGGACATAACGCTGTCTTGGTCCACGTGCCTGCAGATGCAGCCATGGTCCAGGCGTTCCTGCTCGGGCTGGGAGATGTCCATGCCTACAATACGCGCTGAAGGCTGCCACTCACGCCATGCCTTTAAGCTCTCTCCATTCAGTATCCCGACTTCCAAGAGGGAGTCAATGTCAGAGGGTAGATGCGCTTCATAGAATTTGCAGAAATCATGATGTTCTGAAGACTTATCTGTATGCTGTTTTCGACAGATAGCGTCGAACGAAGCTGCCATATTTCACAGGCGCTCTAATTGGGTGCTAACTATTCATTTGGCCTCCAGAGATCGTTTGGCCTCCTTATGCAGCTCCTCATGCAGAAGAAGAGATGTTTGCGCTGTTTCTGAGACTAGGCCGGATGGATTGGTTAGGGCGCGCATCCCTCAACACGCACCCCAACATTTCCGCTCACCACGTCGCGCCCCGCTCACGGCACCAGGTCGGGATTGCTGCTCGTGCTCCAGCTGGCCCATTCAGTCTCAGTTTGTTGAGAGGCAGCGGGACGGCGAAATGCGGCGCGAAGTCGACGGGGGCGGTGCGCTGGAGGCCTTGGGACAAACTCTTCCTCGAAGAGACTGTCATGCGTGTTCCTCGCGTGGTCGCTCCCTTGGGAGAGACGCGGACGAAACTCCAGGAAATCAGGTTCCTCTGCTCTCGCGCGCGGGCTCCATTCCAGCTCGCCTAGCGCAAACACCTGCTCAATCCTCGAGGCGAAGGTAGGGGCGGTAGGGCGTGCCTCCGGCTGCCTATGGAGGAGATCGGTGATAAGGTGCTCGGCAGAGGCTGGCAGATGGCTCCTGCTGAAGTCGAGATTGCCCCGCAGAGTTTGGCGAAGAGCGCTCGCGACTGACCCGCCACGGAATGGGGGCGCACACTCTACAGCCGCATAGCGTCGCGCCAGCGGAAAACATGTCGCTAGCGGCGTGCACGGGGGCGCCACGAATGCATTCCGGTGCGGCGTAGCCTGGCGTGCCAGCGGAGCGGCAACGTGCGTCATCCTCGCCTCCACGGAGGTCAATGGCGACGCCAAAGTCGCACAATGTCGCGTGCGTCATGAAGCCTGCATGGAGGCGCAAGAGTACATTCTCTGGTTTGACGTCCCTGTGGACCACTCCATTTTCGTGGAGACACGTCAAGGCCTGTGCAAGACAGCGGCCGAGCAGGTGAAGCTCATTGAGTGTGCATGGGCGCCAGACATTGAGGTCGTGGAGATCTCCGTCAGGGTAGTGCGGAAAGCTGATGGTCGGCAGAGCATTGCCTGTGAGGGAATGGAGCCGTTCGAGAGGGCGCAGAAGGAATTCGCTGCGGGGCAACGGCTGCAGGATGGCTGCTTCTTGGTACAGAGACTGAGCGCAAATGGGCTTTGCCACCTTCAGGACAACCCTCTCTTGCGAGGGCGTCGGTCGCCTGGCTAAGAGAACAAAGGAAGAGCCTCCCGACTGCAGGAGACGAATGACCTCGTACCGGATGCCCCTCCCTCCGCCAGTTTGGCCTTCCGCAGGAAGAGACAATGCTGCCGGAGGTCCTAGCATGCTCGCCACGTCCCTCGGGTTTGTAGCGTTTCCTGGCGCCCACGCCCCTGCCTCTGCTACTCGCACCAGGCACTCCTCCAAGGCGTCCGGGACGACTGGAAGAGGCGGGTCTGGTGGAAACGGGGTCAGGCGTCCCCGGTTGAGCCACATATTCATGGCAGTGGCATCTGCATTTCGCCCTCTTCTCGTCTTTCTCCGCCAACACAGGTTCCGCCTTGTCTTGCTCCTCTTCTCTCCATTCACCTTACCATGGTCACAAAGTCAGATTTTCAGCACCTCACGAAGCACGAACATGCGCTTGCGGTGCCTGGGCAACGCAGCACTCGGGCACGCGCCGCCCCCGATCCTACTAGGCTTCGGAAAGGATGTAGAAGGCAGTCGCCACGCACGTGCTCGGCGGGCAAGAGAATTCGTGCACCGAGTCGACGTGCGTGCCGCGCGCGTAGACGAAGCCACGCCCTTGCAGATATTCATGGATCCTGGAGAAGCGGCGCATCATCGTTTCGCCGTTCCTGTCGCGCCCCGTGAAGGTGAAGCCCAGCAGAGCGCCAGGGCGGAGGTTGTCGTGGACGAGCCGCAGCTGCTCCAGCACGTTCTCGGCGCTGGCGGCGGTCAAGTCCAGCCAGGCCGCGCCAAAGACCACGTGCGCGAAGGCGCCGCTGCCAGGCGCAAGCGCCTGCTCCACCAAGCCCGCCGCCGCGTTGACGCCGTAGCTCGTCAGGCGGCGCACGATCTCCGGATCTGGGTTCGCGCAGTAGAGCTCGCGCGGGCTGAAGCGCTGGAGCAGCGCTTCCGTGGTACGCAGCTTGGTCTTGTCTGCGTCGTCCGCCCAGTGATCGATGTAGAGAACGGGCGGCTCTGGCACGAGCTTGCGCACCTCCGCGTTGGTAAAGTCCTTGTAGGCGTGGTGCGTTGCGCAGAAGCGACCGGCGTTGTAGCCTCTGTCTGCCGGCTCCTCGGTGCGCTCGGTTTCTTCCTCGTCCACATCCATTGGCGTCGGGGCTGGAGCAACCGGCTGGCGCGTCGCCGCAGCCACCTCCGCGCTCACCTCTTCGTCGGCCAAAAGAGCGTCCGGGCAGCGCAGCCTTCTCACCTTTGGCAAGGAAGTCGAGGCATCCTGGCTCGACTTGTCCCTTTCGCCCGACCCGTGCTTGCGCTTACGGGAAACTTGGCTGGCGCGTCCTGTCGCAGTGCTCGAAGACGAGGACGGCGGCGGTGTCTCCGGCGTTGTGCTTGGAAGGGCTGTCGTAGAGGAACCAGGTTCGTTCGAGGCAGCCGCGCCCTTTTGGCGCTTCCTTGCCGGTCGCGAAGGTGTGTCCGTGGCTGGCGCCGCTCTTTTTATCTGATATTGCTGTAGCCTCCTGAGCGCCGACTGGAACCAGGGCAACTTCCTTATCTTTTCGCGGTCGGCATCGCTAAGTGTGGTCCGAGCACAGCCGTCCCCAACGAAATTGCCTTGGATGCTGCCCCAGAAAATGCCGCCGTCGAAGGGTGCCGCTGCCTGCTCTGTGCCTGCCGGCGGCCACTCCGCCCGCGGCTGTCTCTTCTCTCCACGTTTTGGCTTTTCGTCGGGCCAGAGTTTACAGAGCCAGTCCACCTTTTTGGAAACGGAACCCCGGTAGTACTGCGCGTGCTTTGTCCGCGCAGCCTGCAGCCGCTTCAACGCCGACGGGAACCAGGGCAACTCCCTTACCTTGGCGTGGTCGGCGTCGCCAAGTGTGGTACCGGCAGAGCCGTCCCCAACGAAATTGCCTCGGATGTGGCCCCAGAACGTGCGGCCGTCGAGGGCCTGTAGGCTGCGGCCGTCTGTGTGCGCGAGGAGTTCCACCGCCGCCTTCAAGGCGTCCCTGGGGGGCACCTTTCGCCGCTTCTTGGTTGGCTCGCCGCTCTCTGTCGGCCTGT